>Ga0079224_100001213_pt1 | contig 28910 bp, 31 predicted proteins | sample Stecom2015_FD_80414 | JGI IMG/M metagenome (GOLD analysis project Ga0079224, IMG submission 80414) | Agricultural soil microbial communities from Utah to study Nitrogen management - Steer compost 2015 | ecosystem: Environmental > Terrestrial > Soil > Agricultural land | place: USA: Utah... | reverse complement strand
GGTGATAGCCAATGACAGCATCAAAATAGTGGATTACTTAGATGGTTTCCAAATCGAGTTTCGAGGTTCGCGAACACCAAAGAAAAGGCGAAGCCACAAAATAACCAACAGTGAGCAATATGCAGGAGGTGTTTTACAATTCTTTCCGCATCCGGAAGGTTATGTAAAAGCTACGTCTGCTGCTGCTACGCCGGGGTCGCCACCTTCCAGTTATCTGTACGATTACGTTTACAATTATACCGACCATTTAGGAAATATAAGGCTGTCTTATTCCAAAGACCCTGCAACGAATGAGCTAAAAATAATGGATGAAAACCATTACTATCCTTTTGGATTAAAACACTCGGTGTATAGCACCGGAAGCAAAAAGGATTATAAAGAAGACCCAGGCGGGCCCGGTGGTACCGTTATCACAAATGTCATGAATACTGAGTATTTGTATAAGTACAACGGATTCGAATACCAAGATGAATTAGGATTAGGTTTGTATGATTATCAGTGGAGAAACTACGATCCGGCGTTGGGAAGATGGAACGTTATAGACCCAATGGCTCCCAAGTATTTTTCGCATAGCACCTATGCTTATGCCTTAAACAATCCTGTGTATTTTATAGATCCTGACGGAATGCAAGTAACAGGAGGTCCTGATGACCCTATTTATGAAGATGAAATCATAGAATTAGAAACCGCTGTAATAGTAAATTCAGCTCCTAAAAAAACATCCAATTCTTCTGGCTTTTCTTTAGCATACCTCCCTTCCATTAATATGACTGATTTCGTTTTTGGTAGAGACGGTAGAAATAGCATTAATGCGGCGTACAAAAATATGCTTTCCCCGGAAAACATAGACGGGTACAAAAAAATGCAGCAGGCAAAACGTGAGGGAGAAATGTTTGCTGTAGGGGTTATGGCCGGTAGCATTGTGGCTATTTATGCGGCTCCGGCTGTGGTTGCTTATGGATCTATCTATGCAGAAACACAGGTAGGGAGTTATGTGATGCAATCCACAGGTAGGTTTGCACTGGATATAACGGCAAAAGCACTGTTCAGCGGGGGCGATATAAGTACAAGTGACGTAACTTCGGCAATGGCGGGTGCTCTTGTGCCGGGCAAAGCGTGGTATCTATCAGGCTTTGCAGCTGAAGGTACGGGGCTAGCAACAGATGCTGCATTGGGTGAGATAATAACATCAGACGAAGTTATAGGAGCGGGCATAAAATCCTTTATGGTGAGTCCGCTGGGAACAGCTTCGGGTAATGCGATGGAAGCAGTTACTGGTAGTGCTATAGCTGGAGAGGCAATTAATGCAATACATACAAATGCATCAGGAGCGATCATAGACAATGAAATAAAACATTAACAAAATGAAAATCAATAAACATATTAAAATATTTCTTTTAGGTGTTTTAGGTTTCTGTATTTTAGGTTTTATTATACTTTATTCTCAGAGCAGAAGATTTGATAATTTAATAGAAAATGGAAGATACACGATAGCTCAAGGAGAAGAAATAAAGAAAAGAAGGACAGGTTGGTCATTTATTTTTAATTATAAAGTTCATAATGAAGTATATGACGGAAGAATTAAGTTTATGGTTAATAAATGGGGGATGAAAAAAGGAGGTATATACTTTGTCGTATTTGATCCCAATAATCCAAAGAAAGAAATGTTGATAAGATATCCTTCCGTACCGGAGATAAATTTAGACAGTATTCCTGCGGAGGGATGGGCAGAGTTGCCTGTACCTGTACCTAAAGATTCTATCAGGAACTTTCTGGATTAAGCAGGTATAAAATCCTTTATGGTGAGTCCTTTGGCCACAGCTACCGGCAATGCAATGGAAGCAGTCACTAATAAAACAGCAGGAATGGCAATAGAAGCTGTTCATAATAACGCACAAGGTTTCATAATTGATGATTCATTAAAAAATTAAAATAGCAATGAAGATAAATAAACATATAAAAATTTTTACTTTCAGTTTTTTAGGGTTTGTAATACTGTGTCTCGTTATTTATTTTTCTCAACAAAAGAAATATGATGATTTAATAAAGCATGGAAAATATACTATTGGTATTGGAGAAAAAATAAGAAAAGATAGGACTGGGTGGACATTTGTGTTCAATTATAAAGTTGGTAATCATACATATGAAGGATTGAACTCAGCGACTGGAATAAAAGAAGAATTTGCAATCGATGGTATTTATTTTGTAGTGTTTGACCCCAATAAGCCGAAGAAAAATTTTTTAATCAAATACCCCTCGGTTCCAGCAGAAATTAATTTAGATAGTATTCCGGCTGAGGGTTGGTCGGAATTGCCAGTGGCTGTACCTAAAGATTCTATTAGAAATTTTTTTGATTAAAAAATGAAAATCAGTAGACATATTAAAATATTTCTTTTAGGTGTTTTAGGTTTCTGTATTTTAGGTTTTATTATACTTTATTCTCAGAACAGAAGATTTGATAATTTAATAGAAAATGGAAGATACACGATAGCGGCAATGTATCAAACATGTTGATTTGTAATTTTATCGAATAATATAAATTGATTATCAATAAATTAAATAAATAAAAAGTCAAAAAGAGAGACAACCTTCGGGTTGGTTTGCTACTTTTACCGTCCTTAAACCTTCTGAAATGAACCAAAATCCAATCAGGTGTTCCAAATGTGTTGATGACCAAAATTCAATGGTTAAAAATGGTAAAACCTCTTACGGAAAACAACGTTATATTTGTAAAAACTGTAAGAAGTCAAGTGTAGTAAGCTATACAAATCACGCATACCAACCGGATTTGAATCAACAAATAATTATCTTGACAAAAGAAGGGTTGGGCATAAGAAGCACTGCAAGGGTTTTACAAATTTCGACAACTACCTTACTGAAAAGAATTATTTCAATAGCAAGTAAAATCCCCAGACCCTTTATCAGTAAAGGAAAAGTTTATGAAGTGGACGAGTTAAGAACTTATCTGAAAAGTAAAACCAAACTGATTTGGATTGTTTATGCGTTGGAAAGGAAAACGAAAAGAATCGTTTCTTTTAATGTCGGAGCAAGAAACCCAATGGTGCGGATTTGCAATCCGTGCCTGTTCATACAAACACTTGTCTTAACAATATGGCTGGCGGTGAAACTCAGTCTCGGATTGTAAATCCGACATCTTGAGAAAATGAAAAATCCCCTTCTGAAACAGAAGAGGATTTGCCTTAATTTATTTTTAATTCTTTTATTCTACAGTTACAGACTTCGCCAGATTTCTCGGCTGGTCTACATTTCTACCTAAATTTACTGCAATATAATAAGACAATAACTGCAATGGAATTGCGGCCAAAATCGGACTGAATTCTTCAGATGAATTTGGGATTTCAATCACATGGTCAGCGATTCTTCTCACTTCGCTATCGCCTTTATTGACAATCGCTATGATTTGTCCTTTTCTCGCTTTGATTTCCTGGGCATTACTTACTACTTTTTCATAATGACCTGTTTTGGTAGCGATGATTACCACCGGCATATTTTCATCAATCAAAGCAATCGGCCCGTGTTTCATTTCGGCTGCCGGATAACCTTCTGCGTGTATATAAGAGATTTCTTTTAATTTTAAAGCGCCTTCCAAAGCGGACGGGAAATTATAACCTCTTCCCAGATAAAGTGCGTTGGGCGCGTCTTTATATATTTCGGAAATTTCAATTACCTGTTTTGCGGTTGAATCCAATGTTTCCTGTACCAATTCGGGAATTGCATCGAGTTCACTGATCAAGGCATTGAATCTTTCATTGCTCAAATTACCATTGTGCTTTCCTAATTTGATGGCAATCAGGGACAAAATAGTCAACTGAGCGGTAAATGCTTTGGTAGAAGCCACACCGATTTCAGGTCCGGCATGCGTATAAGAACCGGCATCTGTAATTCTGGCGATAGATGAGCCTACCACGTTATTGATTCCATAAATGAAAGCGCCTTTTTCTTTGGCAAGTTTAAGTGCCGCAAGTGTATCGGCTGTTTCTCCGGATTGGGAAATTGCAATGACAATGTCCTTTTTATTGATAATCGGATTTCTGTAACGGAATTCAGAAGCGTATTCTACTTCCACCGGAATTCGGGCGAGATCCTCAATTAAATATTCTGCCACCAACCCAGCATGATAAGAAGTACCACAGGCAACTATGATGATTCGTTTTGCATTCAGAAACCGTTCCTGGTGATCCCAGATTCCGGCCATTTTGATAATTCCTTCATCCACAAGCAAGCGTCCGCGCATGGTGTCGCGGATTGATTTGGGTTGCTCATAAATTTCCTTTAGCATAAAATGCTCATAACCTCCTTTTTCAATTTCTTCCAGATTCATTTGAAGTTCCTGAACAGAAGGCGTTACTTGTAAATTGTCTTTTATTTTTCGGATGTCAACTTCTTTACCCAAACTAACGGTAGCCATTTCTCCATCATCCAGATAAACAGCTTCTTTTGTGAATTGTAAAAAAGGAGATGCATCTGAGGCGATGAAAAATTCATTATCCCCAATCCCAATTGCCAATGGACTTCCGAGTCTTCCCACCACAATTTCATTCGGATTGTTTTTGTCCAAAACGGCAATGGCATAGGCTCCGATGACTTCATTCAGCGCATATCTCACCGCTTCAGTTAGGCTAAGGTCTTCAGAATTTTTGAAATATTGAATCAGGTTGATCAATACTTCTGTGTCTGTATCACTGTGAAAAACAAAACCTTTTTGAATTAATTCGGTTTTAATGGTATCGTAATTCTCTATGATTCCGTTATGAACAAGGACTATATTTCCGTCATTGGACAGATGCGGATGTGAGTTCACATCATTGGGAACGCCATGCGTCGCCCATCTGGTATGCCCCACCCCTATGGTAGCGCCATTGTTTAATATCGCTGATTTTGCTTCCAGATCTGAAACCTTTCCTTTGGTTTTGACCAATCCAAATTGATCATCTTCAATAATGACCACACCGGCGCTGTCATAGCCCCGATATTCAAGCCTTTTCAGTCCGTTTATGATGATCGGATAAGCTTCTCTGTGTCCAAGATAACCAACAATTCCACACATAATTTTGAATTATTTTTGGGTATAATAAACTTTTAATCTTAATTTTTTGTCTTGTTGTTCTGAATTACTTCCATGAAGAACTACCCGGTAAGGGTTAAAGGCTCTGTTGTTATAAAATGGATTGGTGGTACTCCAGACATTTGTAAAAGAACTGGACGGACTCAGTAAGAAATTACCCAAACTCAAAATGACCGATCCGTCTTCATATATTTCATTCTGTTCCACTATGCTCTTAACGTAATCTGTAATCCTTATCGTATACATTTTGTTGTTTTCGCTGTAATCATACATAGGATTGAATTGCACAGACAATGGATAACTATTGTAAAAAGTATAAATATCTGAGAAATTCACATTCTTCCATTCACCCTCTTCGCGGAACTGGTTCCAGGCAAACAAATAAGGTGGGGTCTTCAGATTATAACTGTCATCTATATAGAGATTCAGTTCTGCCCCTACAATTGCCCAATCATTATTTAAAACATTTTGTCTGATTTCATTTAATTGTTCGGGATCCAGTTTAATTACCGTTTTTGTTCCATCCATTCCCGCAAGGTAAAGTCGTGCATCACCTTCTGTCGTGTTGGGATTGGTATAGGCATTCACAAATTGAGAACTTCTGTTGGCATGTTCAAACTGGTTGATTTGAACATTATACCCCGGCGTCTGGGACCAATAAGAGTTAAAATTAAGTCCATACGTACCCTCAACCGGCTCATCTTCTTCTTCGTCGGGATTGTCAGAGTGATAGTACATCACTAAATTAAAGGTAGGTGCCGCAGGATTGAAATTAAAAATAAACCCTTGATTTTCAGGAACACTCAATTCAATTCCTCTGAAAAAATTTCTGATAAATGCCGAATTATCATTCAAATCAGAAGAATTTTGATTGTCAATAAATTTTTGCTTGAAATAATCTTTGTCCAACTTTACTTGAAATGCCACCGGCGGAACGTCAATCGAAGTAGCATTTTTTTGTTTTACTTGATAAGTGGTAATTTTATTTTTGATTTCCACAGAACCCAAAACGGTAGGAAAAACATCTATTTCATTGATATTGGGGCAACCTGGACAGGGCGCCAAAGCAGGATTGGAATAATAAGTTGTGTCTTGTGAATTCAGATATTCAGCCACTTCTCTTACCTGAAGATTCATGGTCAGTTCTGTATTCCCATAAATAGAATCCAATTTATAAGTCCGGGCAATTCTCATGGTAGCCGTATCACTCGGTTCTTCACCTTCTTCCAAATATAAATAGGTCGTGTCTATATCTATATCTTCTTCTTTATTTTTAAAATAAACCGGAATAGATAAAATCACCGAATCCATTTGGGCATTTTCGCCAAAATCAGGATTGGTACCGGACATTCTTGCCTGTGAAATAAATTTAGCTTTGGTTCTCCCAAATACAGGTTCTTCATAAACCCCCAGCGCACCGCTTTGCAGTACAAATTCATCTGAGCGGATGGAATCATTATTGGTATTATAAGAAATAATGTCTACATAAAAAGCGTTTGCTGTTGACCCGGTATCGATTAATCCGCTTCCTACATCTGAAATATCGTCTTCACAAGAAAAAGCCGTGAAAGCGGTTGCGCACAAGAAAATGGCGGCAACGTAATTGAAAAATTTTCTCATCAATTATTTTATAAGTTTTCATTCATTAACTCTTCTGCATAGAAGATATTGTAAGCTTCGCTGATTCCTTCTTCAGGACAATATTCCATCACGGGAATATTTTCGGATTGAAGATATTGATTGATGATTTCAGGAATAAACTCCTCACCTTTTACCGCAGCGTCGGCATATTTCAAGGCAGATAAGTTCATCGCTTCGAAATTGGGTTTTTGAAGGAAAGACGAAATTTCACCCTCTATACCGTCAAAAGCTAATTTAGTTGAAATCTTATCGTCTAACTCGCCTTCAAAGGGATTGTCAAACAAAGAAACAACAACTTTCGCTTCGTTAAAAAAGGAATCTTCTGCATAATATTCTTTCACGTATGCGGGAACCATACTAGACATCCAACCCAAGACATGCACCACGTCGGGTTTCCAGTTAAGTTTTTTTACCGTTTCCAAAACACCTTTGGCAAAGAAAATGGCCCGTTCATCATTGTCCGAAAATAAATTTCCTTCTTTGTCGGAATAAACTGCTTTTCGCTTAAAATATTCCTCATTGTCAATGAAATAAACCTGTAATCTTTCACCCGGAACCGAAGCTACTTTGATGATAAGCGGTTGATCCATATCATTGATAATCAAATTCATCCCAGACAAACGGATGACTTCATGTAACTGATGTCTTCTTTCGTTGATTACCCCAAATCTTGGCATAAAAATCCGTACATCCGCCCCTTTATCACTCATGGCTTTCGGTATACGTAAAGACTGCAGCGACATCGGGGTTTCAGGAAAATAAGGAATCATTTCTGTAGTTACATACAATATGCGTTTTCCATCCATATCCAAACTCATTAATTTCTTGAAATAGTGCACAAAGATACGAATTTTCTTCGAGATGTGGACTTCATATCTTACTTTTGCCTTGTTTTTGATTAATTTAACAACCATTAATGAATCTTTTAAGAACCCGTGAGGATATCCATAATTGGATTCTCGATTTAAAGAATTCTAAAAAAACAATCGGATTTGTCCCCACAATGGGCGCATTGCATGAAGGGCATCTTTCGTTGGTCAATCAATCGAAATCGGAAAACGATTTTACCCTTGTAAGCATTTTTGTCAATCCTACCCAATTTAATAATACGGACGACTTAAAAAAATACCCCCGAACTGAACAGGCCGATACGTCTTTGCTTGAATCTGCCGGTGCCGATGCCGTATTTTTGCCGGAAATTGAGGTCATTTATCCGCATGGACAAACTTCAGAACATTTTGAATTTTCGGGAATCGAGAACCAGATGGAAGGAAAATTCCGTCCCGGACATTTCGACGGTGTTGCCACTGTAATTAAAAAATTCTTTGAAATCATCCAACCAGACCGCGCTTATTTTGGAGAAAAAGATTTCCAACAACTCAGAATTATTCAGGAATTGGTCAAACAAGAGAATTTACCGGCTCAAATCATTGCAGTTCCCATAAAAAGAGAATCCGACGGACTGGCAATGAGTTCAAGAAATGTCCGGTTAACTGCCGAAATGAGGCAGGAATCAGTTCAGATTTATAAAATTCTCACAGCGGCTAAATCCTTTCTCAAAGGGCATTCGGTAAATGAGACCAAAGAATTTGTAACAAAAGAATTCTCCCACACAAAATTAAAATTAGAATATTTTGAAATTGCAGATGAAAAGAGTTTGCAACCCGTTTCGGAAATCCAATCGAATACAGACATTCGTGGATTCATTTCTGCTTTCGCAGGAGATATCCGCCTGATTGACAATATGTCTTTAATTTAAACCCAGATTTTACCAAAACTGCTTACCTTTGCCACGTTATGATGATAGAAATTGTTCGTTCCAAAATTCACCGCGTCAAAGTTACCGGCGCAGAATTAAATTACATCGGAAGCATTACCATTGATGAAGAATTAATAGATGCTGCCAAAATGATTGTCGGAGAAAGAGTCCAGATTGTGAATTTACAAAATGGAGAACGCTTTGAAACTTACACAATCGCAGGAAAACGCGGCTCAGGAGAAGTCACCCTAAACGGTCCTGCCGCACGCAAAGTTCAGGTAGGCGACACTATTATTATCATAGGTTATGCATTGACCAATTTGGAAGAAGCAAAATCCTTTAAACCCACCATCATTTTTCCAAACGAAGCAACCAATAGATTGGATTGATGAAGTCCAGAATAGGTCAACTCATTTTTACCATTGCCGCAATTATTTTAGCGGCTGTTTTTATTTGGCTAACACTCAAACAAACGGACATTGAAGTCCTGAAATCTGCTGCGAAAAGTGCCAATTATTTCTGGTTCATCGCTTCGATGGCATTGAGCATTTTTTCTTATTGGCTTCGCGCCGCTCGCTGGAAACTTTTACTGGAAGGAATCGGATATGAAATGAAAACCAAAAGCGGATTTTGGGCGGTTTCTTTGGGCTATTTTACCAACCTTGTCATTCCACGAAGCGGTGAAATCGCACGTGCAACTTCTTTGTACAAAATGGAAAAAGTTCCGGCCGACAAATCTATCGGAACCATTGTCCTGGAAAGAGTTATAGACGTTTTATTTCTTGCGTTGTTTTTTGTTTTAACTTTAATTTTCAACGCAGAAACGCTCTTTTCCTTTTTCTCATTTACCGAAACTCCCTCTTTGGGTAAATATGGAATTTTGCTGGGCATATTTTTTCTGGCCTTTCTCATTTTGCTCGCATTCCGCAAAAAATTAAAAGGATTTTCTATTTACCAAAGAATCGAACTTTTTCTCAAAGGAATTTGGGTCGGATTCAAATCCATTTTACATTTAAAGGAACGCACGAAATTCATTTTATATTCATTCGGCATCTGGCTTTGCTATTTCCTGATGACCTATTTGGTCATTTTCGCATTCCCTGAAACTTCCCATTTCAGTCTTGGAACCGGATTTTTCTTAATCGTTTCCGGAGCCTTGGGAATGATTTTGCCTGCCGTTGGCGGACTTGGTTATCCTTACATTATGAGCCTTGCATTCGCCGCAATTTATATGTCCCAAGGACAAACTGCCGAAGAAGGAAAAATTGTAGGAAATTATTTCGGATTGATGCTTTATTTTGCCCAGATTATTTCCATTTTAATTTTCGGGTTTTTATCCATTTTCTATATTTCAAGAAATAAGATGAATAAATAATAGCATTTCTTTACTTCATTTTTTTTCTATTTAGAATGAAATAATTAATCGGTCAAAAACTCTGTTTCCGAATTTCCCATTAAATTTGAAAAAAATCAAAGGATTTATGGCCAAAACCAAGACAACTTTCTACTGCCAAAATTGTGGAACCCAATATGCGCAATGGATGGGACAATGTAAAGCCTGCGGCGAATGGAATACCATTGTAGAAGAAATTATCGACAAAGGAGAATCTAAAAAATCCTGGAAATCTGATGAATCCAAAAGGCTTGGCCTTTTAAATATCAAAGATGTTTCCGACGTGGGCGAATCCCGAATCAATACTTTAAACGAAGAATTGAACCGTGTTTTGGGCGGCGGAATCGTAAACGGTTCGATAGTTTTGGTGGGCGGCGAACCCGGCATCGGGAAATCGACTTTGATGCTGCAGGTCGCGCTTCATTTACCGCAAACAAAAGTTTTGTACGTTTCGGGTGAAGAAAGTGCTTCGCAAATCAAATTGCGGGCAGAAAGAATCGGAATCGAATCCGAACAATGTTTTATTTTGACCGAAACCAATACCCAGAAAATATTTCGACACGCACAGGAAATCTTGCCGGAATTGATTGTCGTTGACTCTATTCAAACCTTGCACACGCAGTTTGTGGAAAGTTCGCCCGGCAGCATTTCGCAAATCAGAGAATGTACTTCCGAATTGATTAAATACGCAAAAGAAACCAATGTTCCGATTGTGTTAATCGGGCATATAACGAAAGAAGGCGTTATCGCCGGACCGAAAATTTTGGAACATATGGTCGATGTTGTTTTGCAGTTCGAAGGCGACCGAAATCACATTTACCGATTGCTTCGTGCACAAAAGAACCGATTTGGTTCTACGGCGGAATTGGGCATTTACGAAATGCAGGGAAGCGGATTGCGAGAAGTCAAAAACCCGTCCGAAGTTTTGATTTCCAAAAAAGATGAACCGCTGAGCGGAAACGCAATTGCAGCGACTTTGGAAGGAATTCGCCCCATGCTGATTGAAATTCAGGCTTTGGTAAGTTCTGCGGTTTACGGAACGCCGCAACGTTCTGCGACCGGATTTGACACGAAAAGACTGAATATGCTTTTGGCGGTTTTGGAGAAGCGTGCCGGTTTTCAGTTGGGCGCAAAAGACGTTTTCTTGAACATCACAGGCGGAATCCGGGTCGATGACCCGGCGATTGATTTGGCGGTGATTTGTGCGATTTTGTCTTCGAATATGGATGTGACTTTACCGGATAATTGCTGTTTTGCGGCTGAAGTTGGCTTGAGTGGTGAGATCCGTGCGGTTAATCGGGTGGAACAAAGAATTCTGGAAGCCGAAAAATTGGGATATGATGTGATTTTCATTTCGAAGTATAATAAAATCAAGACTTCGGATTATCAAATTCGAGTGGAAACTGTTTCGAAAGTAAATGACCTGATAAAATTGCTATTTTGATTTTTTTTATTAAATTGTAGGACATAAATACCTAATTTGAGTCTAATTAAAATTTAAAAAAATGGCAGTATTAAAAGTACTTGAACTCATGTCGAGTTCAGAAAAAAGTTGGGAAGATGCTTCAAGAAAAGCGATTGCCAAAGCATCTGAAACCTTAAAAAACATTCGATCTGTTTGGGTAAAAGAACAAAGTTTATCCGTAAAAAATGGTGAAGTTGCCGAGTTCAGGGTTACGCTGAAAGTGACATTTGAAATTGAATAAATTCGTGTTAAAATTAAATCATAACGTTCAAATTTATTTGGGCGTTTTTTTATATTTAATTTAAATCAATTCATGATTATACCTAAATGCATGGCTTTTTTGATGAGTTCGGCTGTGGTGCTAACGTTTAGCTTGAGGTATATATTTTTCTTGTGACTTTCCACTGTGTAATAGCTCAGAAAAAGTTTTTCGGCAATTTGTTCAGAAGAAAATCCTTTCCCTATTTCCACTACTATTTCCCTTTCTCTTTTGGATAGATTTTGGTTTCCTTTTCCGCTTGAATAAGAGCTTTGAGGGTTCTTTTTCAAGATAGTGCTTACCTTTTTCAGTATGGTAGGCCCAGACGATTCTTTCAATAAGTAGCCGCTTATGTCCTCTTCATTGATTATATCGGTTTTATACATACTCAGCACCAAAATTTTGATTTTGGGAAAATGTTTTCTTAGGTTTTCAATGAATTCGGCGCCGTTCATATCGGGCATGGCAACATCTGTGATCACCAAATCTACCGGATTTTCATGCAGGTGTTCCAATGCAAGTTTTGCGCTGTTTTCGGCAAAAACGACGTCATAATTTTCAACACTTTCTAACAATTTCTGTAAACCATCCAATATGAGCTGATGGTCATCTACTATTCCTATTCTAAATATTTTTTGTTCCATCCTCCGGAATTTCTATAATAAAAGTTGAACCTCTGCCTATTACTGAATCAATGTGTAGTTGCCCGCCCAGTGATTCGACCCTTTTGTATAAATTATTTATTCCCATGCCTTTTTTGACGCTTGTAACGTCAAAACCTTTACCGTCATCTTCCACCATAATTCTGTAAATTTCATCAAACGTACAGTCGATATAGATGTTTTCGGCTTCAGCATATTTCAGGCAGTTGGATAGAATTTCCTGAATTGTTCTGTATATATAATGTTTTGCGGTACCCTCAATTTTTATAAACTGAGGTTCCGGAAAAATGTTAAGGTAAATATTTCCTGTGAAATAAAAATTATAGTCCTTAACCAAATGATTTAATAAATTTACAAAATTTAATTCATCTATTTTATTTTCATTCAATTCATGTGATATAACCCTGATTTCCTTTGCTGTATCTTGTAATTGATTGATGCATTCTTGTAGTTCCGGATCTTTGAGATTTGTGGTATTTAACTGATCAATTTTTATTTTAATGGCTGACAGCCTGCCTCCTACTCCGTCATGTAATTCTTTGGCAATCCGGCTTCTTTCCATATTCTGACCTTCTATGAGGTTTTTTGCCCGGATGGCTTCTTTTTCTTTTTCAAATAATAATTTATCTTGTTCACTGATGGTTTCCTGGTATTTCATACGTTGTCTGTAAAATACAGCGAGAAGTATCAAAGGGATTATCAGCAACACTGAACCAATGACTATCAAACGTTTATGACCTTTCTGAATTTCCTTTTGCTTATTCAGCAATTGAATTTGGTTATTCTTTCTTTCGACATCGAATCTTGTTTGGGACTCATGAAATTGTTTGTTTTTTTCCACACTGAAAATACTGTCTTGAAGTATATGTTGTATTTTTTGATAGGAAAAAGCCTCTTTGTAATTACCCAATTTCGCATAGGATCGGGCAATGTTGTGGTATAATTCTATAACATAACTGTTTTTATATCCATGTTGCACTAACCTCAGTGCATCTTGATAATAGGTTAAAGCTTTGGTATAATCGGACTCTACTTGTTCATAATATTTCCCTAAATAAAAATAACTAAAGAATTCTGCATCTTCATTTTTGATCACTTTACTTAATTCGAGGGATTCGGTGAGATAATTTAATGATTTAGGGTAATCTGCTACAGAATTAAAATTCAGATAAGTTACCGCTAAATTTATCTGCGCCATGACCTGACCGTAATAATTATGGTTTTCCTGATTTATACTGAGCGCTTTCCTCAGGAAGAATTCGGTACTGTCCTTATTACTTTTCATATATGAAACAGCCAGATTATTGTACACCACCGCCAGATTTAGTTTTTTGTCGTCCCGCTCTCCAATTCGTTTTGCCTGATGGTAATAAGTTCTGGCGCTGATGGTGTCCTCTTGTAAGATATAGAGATCGGCAATGTTAGAAAGTGCCGCAATGGTGTTATCGCTCAATTCTTCTTTTGTTTCGGAAATCTTGAGTGAAAGATGATAGTTTTCCAATGCGTTCTCAAAATCACTTTGAACCGAATAAACCTGACCAATCTGGTTATAGGATTTACTAAGGATATTGGAATTGTCAGCATCTGCCGCAAAATTTGCAGCTTGTTTTAAATAGTAATGGGAAGTCCTATAATCTTGTTTGAGGTAATAACAATAGCCAATTCCGTAAAATATGCGTGCTTTCCAGTCCATATTTCCTGCTGACTCACTTAACTTTTTGGCTTTTAAAATATAGATTAGAGCCGAATCGGGATTAGATTCTACAATTCTTCTGTAATTTTGGTAATTCTCTTCGATCAAACTTTCCCTGTCTTGAGAAAACAAGGGAGTCAACGCTAAGAAAAACAGGAAGAAAGGTAGTATTTTCATTTCGGAAGTAAAAATACCAAAATCTTGGTACTTTGGTTCATGTTATTCTAAATAACTTTGTACCATTATGAAACACACATTATTTTTATTTTTATTCATGTTCGCCGCAGGCGCATTATTTGCTCAACAAAGCAATGGAATTCGTATCGGCAATGGGAACAGTGGTAAAACGTTCATACCAAACGTAGTTGCTGACTTTTCTACAAATCTATTAGAAATTTCGGCTACGGGAGAAAAAATTTCAGGTTTTGAAATTTATGACAGTAACAATGAACTTGTGGTTGCTACTGAAATTTCTTCAACCAAAGAAACATCAGTAAATATAAAGGGACTTGAGGAAGGAGCATATTTTGTTGCGATCACTTCAGAAACCGGTCAAGTTCAAGTAGATACATTCTTTAAACAATAATAGCATTTAATCATATTAACTTAATTATCACTAATTTTTAATAACATTATCGAATATTTTCGAAACGATAAAATGAATTATTGTTTTATTACAGAATAAATAAAAATTTCTTCAAACCTTTGAAGAGGTTAGGTTAGGTTAGGGTTGGTACTAATCATTGATTAGTAGAGAAAGCAAGTGAAATATCTTGCTTTTTTTATTTTATGCCAATCACCCAACCACTTTACTTCTTTTTGTAAAGAACGGGATTCAAATCTTCGTCATTGTACATCTTCATTTGCTTGTAAACTTTCATGTACTTGTTTCCGGATTCAATATCTTGGATTAATTCTTCAATAGCGGTAGACAAATCGCTATGCTGTTCCAGAAGCGTATTTAACTTGTTCTGACACTGCGAAATATGTTCAGCAGAAGCATCTTTTCTGTTTGCTTCTTCCCGCATGTGGTACACTTTCAGCGCCAATATTGAAAAACGATCTATCGCCCATGCCGGACTTTCTGTGTTGATTTTGGCATCAGGCTTTACATTTACTCCCGCATATTTTTGCAAGAACCAACTATCGATGTATTCCACCATATCTGTTCGCTCCTGATTGGATTTATCAATCCACCTTTTCAACTTCAAAGCCTCAATGGGGTCAATTTCCGGATCACGGATGATGTCTTCCAAATGCCATTGAACAGTGTCTATCCAATTCTTTTTGTATAGCAAATGTTCAATCAAATCACTTTCACTGTAAGGATTTTGAATGAACGAATTCACGTTATTTTCCACATGATAATCTCGAATGCTTTGGTTAAATATTTCCCAGGCTTTTTCCGTAAAATTCATAATTCTAATATAAAAAGAAAGGCAGAATCACTTCTACCTTTTGGATTTTTTGATTTTAACAAATTATTGCGACTCTGATTTTTTGTCCGCCTTTTTATCATCAGCTTCTTTTGTTGCGTCTTTAAATTCCTTGATGCCGGAACCAAGTCCTTTCATCAATTCCGGAATTTTTCTACCTCCAAATAAAAGTAAAATGATTAATACAACAATCAATATTTCCCATCCTCCTAATCTTCCCATGACTTTAAAATTTAAGACTACAAATTTAGACAAAATTAATTACCTCCTAACCACAATTCCGGATTTTGTTTTGAAGAACCACTTCTCACCTGAAAATTCAATATCGTATCTCCGTTCTCATCTGTATAAATCCGGCCTATATCCTGCCCTCTTTTGATACGGTCTCCCTTTTTCACCGAAACAAAAGAAAGATTTCCATACAAAGTATAATAGGTACCATGACGCACCAAAACCGTTCGGTTCCCACCCGGAATTGAAATAATCGAACTGACTTCTCCATCAAAAACCGATTTCGCATTACTACCTTTATTGGTCGCAATATCGACTCCGTCATTATTGGTTTCAATATTCAAAATCGGATGTTTACCAATTCCAAATTTCCCTACAATCTGACCTCTGCTCACCGGCCATGGAAGACGACCGCGGTTGTTAGCGAAATCACTTGACAATTCGGAACCGCCGGAACGATCTGTAAATTTCGGCTCCGGCACCGGGTCTGGTTTCGGGTTTTCAACCGGTTTCGGTTTCTCTACCGGTTTTACCACGACTTCTTCTACCGGTTTATTAGCAGCGGCGGCTTCGTTTTCCGCTTTTTCTTTGGCCAGTCTGGCTTCTTCTTCTGCTGCTTCAAATTTTGATATTTCCAATCGGGCGGTTGAAGCAAATTGTCCTTGCGGGAAATTGTTCAAATAAGTTTGATAGGCTTGTTTGGAATGACTTCCACGTGCAGTTTGCCAACCTTTATTATCTGCCTCCAGTTGCTGAATATTTTTCCTCGCCGAATTGGAATAATCGCCATTTGGCCATTCATTTAAATAAGACTGAAAGGCTGCGATAGTGTTGACCTGGGCGGCTTCATCCCATGCTTTTTTGTCTTTTTCCGCCCTGATTTTAGCCAGCCTGATTTCTTCTTCAATTATATTTTTGATTTCAGAATCAATCGACTTTTGTTCTCTTTGTTTAGCTGCAATTTGTTGTGAAATAAGACCTGCATTCTTTTTGTATTCTTCAATGACTTTCTGTTTGGAAACTTTTTCAGTTTCCAATTCCTCTTTCATCACAGATTGTTGTGCGAGAACTGCTTCTTTTTCCTTTTTAGATTTTTCCCTTGCTGCTTTTTCGCGTTCAATATCTTTGGTTTTTTGCAAAATTTCGTCTGCTTTCCCCAATTGATATTCTGAATACTTTTCCAAATATTTGATACGGCGAAATGCCTGTGTGAGGTTTTCAGAGGATAAAACAAACAATAGCTTATTTTCTATGGATTTATTTTTATAGGCCTTTACCAGAATGTCTTTGTATTCTTTTCTCAGTTCGACCAACTCTCTACTCAACTTATTGATTTCCAATTGCGTCAAATAAATTTCGTCTTCAATAAAACGTTTTTCTTTGGTAAGCCCGGTGACCAATTTGGTTTGGGCCGTGATTTTACTGTCCAGATTTTTGATGTAAAGAAGCGAAGTTTTGGATTCACTTTGATTGCGCTGTAAATCTTTATTCAATTCAGAAATATCCTTTTTTAAGGCGCTGTTTTGTTTCTGTAATTTTTCCTTTTGTTCTTTGAGCTGCTGTTCGGTAATTTGAGCACTTGCCAAACCCGCTGACAGTAAAGTAAACAAAAAAGTGAAAAACAATTGTTTTCTCATTTTAGCAATTTGTTGGGTTTGTAACCTGATGGAATTTCAAAAGGAGTCTGGCTTTCTTCAAAAGTAAAATTATTGTATTCCAAGTCTACTTTTTGCGTTTTTTTATCTTTTACCAAAACTTTAACAGTTTTGGGGAAAAATTGTGTCCCTACTTTTTGCCAACCACTATAATTAATTTCCAGTTCCATCGCGGAATTGGGGTCTTTCACAAAAGCGTTTACAAGTCTGAAATCTTGGTCAAATGTATATTTCTGAATGTACTTTCCGGATTTCGGATTTTTTAAAAGTTGATCATTTTCTTTATAATTCAAGACATAATTATTTCCACTGATTTCAGAATTAAAGTCGGCGGCTTTCATATCAATAAAGATTTGACCCAATAATAAATTTTGCAATTTTTCATAATCAACAAAATCTACTTTTAATAATTCATTGAAATAAGAAAAATCGCCGTCAATATAAGTTCTGTCCAACTTTTCATAAGCCTTGAAACCATCAGGGGTGATAAGTGCTCGGGCAGCATTTATTCCGAATTTGGAAACATTTACCCAGATTTTTTGTCCGTCTCTGATGTAAATTTTCCCGTTTAATCCTACAGAAGTATCGTCAATATCTGCATTGATTTTGGCATTGATGCTCAAGTGAACAAATTTTGGCTTTTGTCCCAAAGCATTTTTCACAATCGCAGCCGTTTTCATCGCTTCTGCTCCCGTTGCTGTGCCGCCTTTTTGGGTACTACAAGAAACGATTGCCATGAAAAAACTTGCGATAAGCAAATATTTGAACTTTCCTGATTTCACTATTCTTTATTTTTAAAATCCAAAACTGAATAATCTCCTAAACTGATATTTCTCGAAACACCGTAATATTCTGCGTGGCTCCCAATCATTGAACCTGTAAGGTTTCCATGATCAATGATACATTTCTCCTGAATCAAACTATTGTCAATATTACTATTTACAACTTTTGTGTCGTTTCCTAAAGACACAAACGGACCGATTTTAGAATTTTCAATCACCACATTTTCACCGATAAAACAAGGTGGAATGATTAGAGAATTCGTGATTTTTGCGGATGCCGGAAGTTTGGCAAACTCTTCTTTTTCAAATGCCAAAATCTTACCATTAGTTTGAACTGTAACCGCTTTATTGCCACAATCCATCCATTCGTCCACAGGTCCCAAAGTGAATTTTTGTCCTTTGGCACGCATATTTTCCAAAGCATCGGTCAATTGATACTCGCCTCCATTCCCGCGAATGTCATTTTCCATGATGTGACGAATTTCTTCTTTCAGATTTTCACCGTCTTTGAAGAAATAAATACCAATAATCGCCAAGTCTGAAACGAAATCTTTCGGTTTTTCGACAAAATCTTCAATCACACCATCCGCATTGAGTTTCACAACGCCAAAGGCACTCGGGTCTTCTACTTTTTTCACCCAAACAACTCCGTCCGAATTGGTGTCCAGATGAAAATTGGCACGGAACAAAGTATCGGCAAATGCCACAACTACCGGCCCCGACAATGAATCTTTGGCCATCCAGATAGCGTGTGCAGTCCCCAAAGGTTCATCTTGGTGATAAATGCTTCCTTTCGCACCCAGTTTTTCAGCAATTCCCAAAAGTTGCGCTTCCACTTCCGCCCCGAAATCACCAATGATAAAAGCAATTTCTTCAATTTTTTGTTCAGAGAGTTTTGTAATATCTTCTGCCAATCTTTGAACAATCGGTTTTCCTCCAATCGGAATCAAAGGTTTGGGAACTGTCAAAGTGTGAGGTCTTAGTCGAGAGCCGCGTCCGGCCATAGGTATGATTATTTTCATTTTATTTTATTGTATTCTATTTAATTTTCACTCATTAATTTTTTCCTGTACTCCCAAATCCGCCCGCACCCCGAACTGAATCCTCCAATATTTCTGACTCCTGCCATTCAATGGTTTCATGTTTGGCAATGACCAATTGGGCAATTCTTTCGCCATTTTGGACTTTAAATGTTTCATTTGACAAATTTACCAGAATTACGCCTATTTCGCCCCGGTAATCTGCATCTATGGTTCCGGGTGAGTTCAAAACCGTCAGTCCGTGTTTGTAAGCCATTCCGCTTCGCGGTCGGACTTGTGCTTCATAACCGGCCGGAAGTTCTATAAAAAGTCCGGTCGGAATGAGTTTTCTTTCCAGTGGCGCTAATTTTACCTCTTCATTTAAATGGGCATATAAATCCATTCCTGCAGAAAGTTCCGTTTTATATTCGGGTAAAAGGTTTTGAGATGTATTGATTATTTTGATTTTCATAAAAATTCATTCAATGTATTTATATCTTCTGTTGATTTAATTTTAAACTTGATTTCTCTATAAAAATTGCAACTGCAAGATAAATTATTACACATAAATTCCCTATCCAGAAATTATTATCCAAAACGTTATAAGCAAAAAGTCCTAAACCTATGCTCATGAGCATATAAAAAAGGATTTTCCTTGATTTATAGGGAATCCGATAAGATTTCTGTCCCCAAAAATAAGAAATAACCATCATAGTCCCATAAGCGACCAAAGTCGCCCAAGCAGAAGCCATAAATCCGATGATGGGAATAAATACGAGGTTCAATACAATGGTAAGTCCGGCACCTACCCATGAAACAATCGTACCGACATAGGTTTTGTCTGTTACTTTGTACCAAGTTGATAAATTATAATAAATCCCGAAAAAGAAATTGGCGATGACGATAATGGGGACGATTTCCAAAGCTGTCCAATATTCGGAATTGGGCAAAATCAGTTTTTTAACCCATGATAAATTACCCAATAACGCCACTACCGCAAATCCACAGAAAATCACAAAATAAAGCAGGATGTCTGCATAGGTTTTTCTTGCATCTTCGTCTTGTGCTTTCTTAAAGAAAAAAGGTTCCACACCCATTCGGTAAGCCGTCACCATGAGAATCATCAAAGTAGCGATTTTATAACAACCGGCATAAGCACCTGCATCTGCCTCTTCTACCATTTCCCGAAGCAAAAGATTGTCCAAGTTCTCATTGGTTGTAAAAGCCAATCCGGCGAGCATAATCGGATAAGCATAACGGAACATCTTTTTAAACAAATCCCAATTAAAATAAAACCTTAAATGTTTCAGAATCGGAGAAAGCAATAAAACCCCGGAAAAAGCGGCAATAATATTGGCGACGAACGGATAAGACACTCTTTCCTTTAAACCTAAATTTTGAAGAAATGGTTCCGGAACCAAATAGAAAAATGTCAAAATAATCAGGGTTTGGAAAACGCCTTGAAAAACTTTTATGGCCGAATATTTTATCGGTTTATTGGTAAATCTTAAAAACGCAAAGGGCACCATACAAATCGCATCAAAAAACGCAATCCAGGCAAAATATTTTAAATATTGGGGATAACCTTGATAATCAAACACATTTGCAATCGGAATATTGAAAATATACATACCCAATAAAAACGCAAGTGCATTGAAAAAGACAAACCAGAAGGAAGTATGAAAAACTTTTCCCGACAAATTCTTATCGGCAGAAAATCTGAAATACGCAGTTTCAAATCCAAAGGTCAAAACTATATTAACGAAAGCGACAAGCGAATAAAGCTGCGCAAATTTAGAAAATTCGGCCGCATCAATTTTGTCCGCATACAGCGGCATAAGCGCAAAGTTAATTAACCTTGGCAAAATAGACCCCACGCCATAAATGACCGTTTCGCTTAGAAGTTTTTTGTACAAATTCCGTTTATTTGGTTTTGGCAAAATTCCGTTTTCTTTTTGAATTGAAAAAATCTTTCGGAACAGATGTTAGAACGCAAAATACCAAAGAATATTGAATTTTAAATGCCCCTCATTCAATTTTTACTAATTTTGAAGCGGTAAGCAAAAACTTAAGAAAGAAAATCATGTCTAAACCAAAAGTCGGACTAGTAGGTGGCGGAAGTTGGGCAACGGCTATTGCCAAAATGCTCTGTAAAAACCATGACACCATCCATTGGTGGGTAAGAAATGAAGCCACAAAAGATTATATCTTAAAACATAAACACAACCCCAATTACCTGAGTTCGGTAGAATTTCAATCGGAACAACTTCAACTCACAACCGATATCAATGAACTGATTGAAAATTCAGATTGGGTCATTTTTGCCGTTCCGTCCATTCATTTGGAATCTTGCCTGAAGGATTTAAAAATTTCTTTGGAAGATAAATTTCTGGTTTCAGCCATTAAAGGAATCGTTCCCGGACATTTTAAAATTGTAGGCGAATTTCTGTATGAAGAATTCAATATGAGCTTTGAAAATTTCGGGGTCATCAGTGGTCCCTGTCATGCAGAAGAAGTCGCGCTGGAACGCCTTTCTTACCTGACCATCGCAGCCCAAGACCCCGAAAAAGCCAAAATGGTCGCCGAAGGATTGGCTTGCAGTTTCATTAAAACCAAAATTTCAAAAGATATTTTCGGAACCGAATATGCAGCAGTTTTGAAAAATATTTATGCCATTGCCGCCGGAATCGCGCATGCACTTGGATATGGCGATAATTTCCAAGCGGTTTTGATGAGCAATGCCACACGTGAAATGAACCGCATTACCCAACATATTTCGCCCATCAAAAGAGACGTAAAAGAGTCGGCTTATTTAGGGGATTTGCTCGTAACAGGATATTCGAATTTTTCGCGTAATCGTATGTTCGGGAATATGATTGGAAAAGGCTACACCGTGAAATCGGCCATTCTCGAAATGAATATGGTGGCAGAAGGCTATTATGCAACCAAAAGCGTTTACCAATTGAAAAAAGTTTTGGAAGTGAAGGCACCCATTTTGGCTGCGGTACACAAAATTTTATACGACGGAAAACAACCCGCGAAAGTATTCAATCGTTTGGCCAACAAATTAAATTAATATGAAATTCTCACCCCAAATCGTTGCCGGACTTACTATCCTAATCTTAGGGATGGTTCTTGTCATTGCAGGTGCATTTCTCAAAATCCATCACTATTCCCACGACTGGATAACCGGAGACAACCTGATTATAATAGGAATGGCTGTAGAACTGCTCGGTATTTTCCTTGCCGCTGCCATCATCAACAGAAATTTGAAAAAATAATAATGCTACGCCGCGATTTTATTTCCAAAATCATCGAGCAAATGGTCAATGCCATTGCGAGATTACTCAAAATCGACATCGAAAAAGAACAGGAAAAATTCCTTGAAAATTTTGATGAATTGCTCGATACATATTACCAGATTTCTCACGAAGAATTAGAAAAATTATTGGAATCAAGCGAAGAACGCGACGCAATGCTTCTGGATGAAAAACTGAAAAACTTTCAATTGCGTTTGTTCATCAATGCCGGATTGGTTTTTACGCAGCAAAATCAAATAGAAAAAGCAAAAATCTGTGTGAAAATCATTGAAAGAATTCAAGCAAAACATTCAGATGTTTTTGAATTTCCGAGCGAAGAAAGTTTGAAAATTGATGCGGAATTTGAAATGCTGAAAGCACAATTAAATTAAACAATCACCGAAATATCCAACGCCGGGCTTTCTTCCAGATTCATCATTGCATTGATTAATTTAAAGGTTTGAAAATTCTTTAAATCATTTGTAAAAACCTCTTTTTCAATGATTTGATTTGAATTTAATAAATATTGGCGCATCGTTCCGTTGAGCAAAAATGTTTTGGGTGTAATCCAATTTTCACCGTCAAAAAACACCAGATTGGAATAAGAAGTATCAGTAATTTTGCCGTTTTTCACAATGATGATTTCATCTTCCTCCACCGAATCTTTCATCAGTTCAAACGCAGTTCGGTCTTCAAATTTAAACCGATAATCGATTTCATTGCTTTCAATTAATTTAACGGAATGAATTTTCCGGATTTCATAAGAATTCATTTCAACCAAATGAGTTTTTTCGCCATACAAAATCCGACATTTTGCTTTGCTTTCGCCCACTAAATGCGGTTCTATATATTTCTTCAAATTCAATTCGTCATTCAAACCAAACAATTTCCAACGCGAACGATTGACTCTTTCCTGATGAAATTCAAGATTACGGATTTCGCCGTTTTGGATGCAAATGCTTTCAATTAATCGGGACATAAATTTTGTCAATCATTTCGTTATATTCGTCTTTCGCATCGCTTTGGTGCGTGATTCCGCCGCCACTTTTGAAAACGAATGCTTCGACAAGCTCAGCATGACGGGCATCAAAAGTTTTATTCTGATTCACTTTGTCACGCTGAGCTTGTCGAAGCACCTCAATAAACCGAATCATCACGGCTGAATCTAGATTTTCGCCATCAAAAACACCGAAAACGCCGGTGTAGAACCCGCGTTCATAATTTTCTGCTTCGTGAATGATTTCCACGGTTTTGTCTTTGGGCGCGCCGGAAATGGAGCCCGCCGGCAATAATTTATCGAAAATATCGCCTAAATTTTGATGGAAATCTTCAGGCAATTCGCCGGAAATTTCGGAACTGACTTGCAGCAAAGTTTTTTCGTTCGTTTTGATTTCATCCATGTAACGGAATTTCGGCACCGAAACTTTTTTGGCAACCTGACTCAAATCGTTTCGAATCAAATCCACAATCGTATAATGTTCCGCCATCTCTTTTTTGTCGGCAAGAATTTTTTCTTGTGCATTCTCAACCGAAGCATCAATGGTTCCTTTCATCGGATATGAATAAATCTTTCCATTTTTGATTTTCACGAAGGTTTCGGGCGAAAAACAAACGAATTTATCTTTCCAAAACAATTTGTATTTTGCTTTCGAATAACGGTAAATTTCTTCCAGACTCAAATTGATTTCAATCGGCGTAGCGCAGGTTAAATTCGTCAAATAGGAATTTCCCAAAAGGATATTTTTTTGAACGAAATTAAATTGAGCTTCATATTCTTCAAATGAAATCGGCGTTTTTTTCAATTTAACTTTTGAATTAAATTGCTCATAATGAGCGTTCATTGAAAATTTAATTTCATCATTTAATTCATCCAAAGGAATAATTTTTCCGTTTTCTTTTAGAAAGTCTATGATGAACAAAAAGGGCTTTTTTTGCGCGCCCAATTCGTTCATTTGTTCAAAAATTTTGTTTTTACCGGACATATGAGGGGTTAAAATTATCATTTTTTTTTAAGATAAATTGAGTCCGGCTAAATAAGAACTTGGTAAATTTGTAAGATTAATTTAAAAAAATGAATGCTGAAAATTTATTCCAAATCATAAAAAACAGAAGAAGCGTGATGCCTACGCAATATTCAGACGTTGAAATTCCGGAGGAATCATTGCGTTTAATTCTGGAAAGTGCAAATTGGGCACCGAACCACAAAAGAACTGAACCCTGGCGTTTCAAAGTAATTTCTGGGGAAGCCAGAAAAAGATTTGCTGAATTTATGGTGGAAAAGTACCAGGAAAATACTTTACCGGAAGCACAAAGCGAACGTAAAAAATCGGGGATCATTGAAAAATGTCTGCTTTCGGACAAAATCATTTTGATTTGCATGAAAACCTCACATCTTTTGCCAGAATGGGAAGAACTCGCCGCAACTGCAATGGCGGTTCAGAATATGTGGTTGATGTGTACTTCAATGGGAATCGGGTCTTATTGGTCTTCGCCGGGCGCGATTTCAAAGATGAATGAATTTGTAGAATTAGAGGAAGATGAAAACTGTTTCGGGATTTTTTATATGGGAAATTTAAAAACGGAATTACACGAAAGTTCACGTAAATCTATTGAAGATAAAATTCAGTTTATAACATCTTAAAACTTTATTTAGTTTAAAAATATGTAATTTTGCTGCCCTAATGGGAACTTAAAAATCTGAATAATAAACAAAACGATGAAAAAAATTGGTTTATTTTTAATCCTTTTCGGGTTTACCTTAACCTATTCACAAACGGTCGATGATTCGGGGAATTTACAGACAACCAGTCGGCAATATTTAAAGGCAAAACCCAATGCAGACCGGCTCCAAGGTTGGTACATAAGTGGCGCAAATTCACTTCAATTTAACCAAGCTGCATTTTCAAATTGGATTGCGGGTGGTGTAAATTCTTATTCGCTTACGGCAAATGTGGATTATGAATTTAACCTGACAGCTGGGCGACATATCTGGGACAACAGAGTTTTGTTGAATTATGGTGTTTTAAGAAATGAAGGAGAGGAATATCGCAAATCAAATGATGTGATCGACCTGACTTCTTCCTATGGTTATGAATTCATTCGTCATTTCTACTTTGCGGCATCTGCCAATTTTAAAACCCAGTTTACGGAAGGATTTGACTATGCTGTACAAGACAGTATTACAGGTGATTATAAAAAGATTTCCAATTTTATGGCGCCGGGATATTTGTCATTTGGACTCGGTATCGATTATAAACCCAATGAAAATCTTCAGGTAAATTTCCATCCTTTCACTTCGCGATTTACCTTTGTGCAAGACAAGGATTTACAAACTGCCGGAAGCTTTGGTTTGAAAGAAGATGGCGACAATTATTTATACGAATTCGGCGCATTTCTAGGTGCCCGTTATAAAATTAATATTTGGGACAATATTTCTTACGACAACCGATTGGGGATTTACAGTAATTATTTGAATTCGCCATTTAATATGGACGTGGCTTACCAAGGGGTTTTGGATTTGAAAGTAAATAATTTCATTTCGGCTCAGGCGACCCTTAATTTATTTTATGACGAAGACCAAATCCAGCGGACACAAGTTAAACAAACTTTGGGCGTAGGTCTTTCTTATAATTTCAATAATGCGGAAAAACTGAAACTCAAAGAAATAAACCTTCCGCCACCACCGACCTTGGAAGAATTGAACGAAGCACTCATGGAAGCCCAGAAAGCAGCCGATGCAGCCACGCTTAAATTGCAAGAAGCCCAAGAAAAAGTTGAAGAAGCAACACAAGAAGTTGACAAGACCCAAGAAGTTTTGGAAGACTTAAACGAACAAAAAGAAGTAACTGTTCCGGAAGAAATAATAAATGACTAAGGGCCTGTTTAAATTTTAATTACAATTATTTTTATAGGAATTTGGAGATGGATTTTTTGATTTTTATTTGAAGATTTATAAGAATAATTCAAGAATAAAAACTGAAAAATACACTCAAAAGGGTCTACAAATAATGCAAAGATGAATTTATAATGCTTAAATGTTATTTTAGGTAAAATTTAAACAAGCTCTTAATATTAAGCCAATAAAAAAGACCACTTTTGAAGTGGTCTTTTTTTATATAAAAATTTCTTCTGTCAGTCAGTTGAGCGCATAAGTATTAGTAAAACCAAACATCCCGCGGTCTTTGATCATTTCCGCAACGCGCGAGGGAACTTGCTTCTCCCAGCCTTCTTCGCCTTTCCCGATTTGCTCCAGAATTCTTCGTGAATAAATATCCAGATAAGCCGGATTATAATTGACAATATCTCTGATTCTTTGATTGAATTTAAAGAATTTGTACAATTCTTTCAAGTTCTCATTTACTTTCAGATTATCAGCCGTCAACAATTCTTTGTTTTCTCTGTTATAATAAGGATATAGATACACAACCACATTTTTCTTGAATAATTTACCAAATGCTTCCATGATGCCACCGGGTAGATTTTCATAATAATTGGGATTAAATACTTCCAATAAATTATTGACACCCATTCCCAATCCTATTTTTGTAGCATTTTTGGTGAATTCCGTGAAATAATGGACAAGTTTGTAATACTCAGAAAAATTGGAAATAATCACATTATATCCCAAACTACCGATGATGTCGGCCCGATCCAAAAAGTCACGCTCATCAATTTCACCATCGGAAGAAAGATTGCTTAAAGTTATTTCGAATAAAATTTCAGTATCTTCTTCATTCACATCTTCCTGGTCCATAAACATTTCCAAACTCGACTGCAACATATCCAAGTTCACATGAGTTACCGGACGGAAACTCCCGCGCGTTGCAAATATGTTTTTCTTGTACAATAAAGCGGCCGGCAAAAAGTTTTTCCCTTTTGGACCAAAAATCACGGCATCCGTCATTCCGTTTTTAACCAATTGAAGGCTCATCAAACGGTTGTCAACATACGCAAAACGAGGACCGCTGAAATTGACCATGTCGATTTCCACCTGGTCATTGTCCAGTCCGTCATAAAGAGAACGCAACAACCTACGGGGATTATCATTGTAATAATAGGCGCCATAAATCAGATTCACGCCCATCATACCCAATGTCTCTTGTTGCAATTGGGCATTTGTTTCTTTGAAACGGACATGAAAAATGATTTCATTGTATTCCTCCTGATTAGGATCATTTTTAAAACGAATGCCTACCCAACCATGACCTCTGTAGGTTTTGGTAAAATCAATGGTGGTAACGGTATTGGCATACGTAAAAAAAAGTTTGTCTTTGTGCGTTTCTTGGTTCAAACGCTGTTCAATCAATTTCATTTCATGGTCCAACATTTTTTTCAAACGCTCTTCCGTTACGTAACGCCCGTCTTCTTCTTTGCCATAAATGGCATCTGAAAAGTCTTTGTCATAAGCACTCATTGCTTTTGCCAAAGTACCCGAAGCACCACCGGCACGGTAAAAAAACCGGACGGTTTCCTGTCCTGCGCCTATTTCGGCAAAGGTTCCATAAATGTGGGGATTAAGGTTTATTTCCAAAGCTTTTTGTTTGGCAGATAGAACCTGATCAAAACTCATATTCTCTTATTTATTTTTCCGGCGTAAATTTACCAAAATTAAACCGAATCCAATGCTAAAAATTCAGTTTTTGGGAACCGGAACTTCCCAAGGGATTCCTGTCATAGGGAGTGACCATCCGGTAAACTTTTCGACAAATCCAAAAGATAAGCGACTCCGCTCATCTGTTTTATTGTCAAAAAACGGACAAAACATCGTCATAGACTGCGGTCCCGACTTCAGGCAACAAATCTTGCGGGCAAACGTTCGAAACCTCGAAGCAATTCTTTTTACCCATGAGCACAACGATCATGTTTTGGGAATTGACGACACACGTTCTTTGACCCATTTTGCAGAAAAACCCATGGATATTTATGGGACAGTAAGAACTCTGAATGAAATCAAATTACGCTTTCCTTATGCTTTTGCCAAAGAAAAATATCCGGGCGCACCTAGCTTCCAAGAACATATCATCAAAAATCAAACTTTTCATGTAGCAGGATTTAAAATCGAACCCCTGGAAGTCTTGCACGGAAATCTACCCATCTTGGGATTTCTGATCGATGAAAAATTTGCTTACATAACAGATGCAAGTTTCCTTTCAGAAAAAACACTGGAAAAAATACAAAACGTAGAAGTACTGGTATTAAATGCTTTGCGGAAAAAAGAAAAGCATCATTCTCACTTCACCTTGGAACAAGCTTTGGAAATTGCCGACCAAATCAAAGCCCGGAAAGCCTATTTCACGCACATAAGTCTGACCTTGGGGTTTCACGCAGAAGTTCTAGAAGAACTACCTCCCAACAGATTTTTGGCTTATGACCAATTAGAAATTGAAATTTAATTTGGATTTAATTGTAAAAACATTCTATATTTGCCGTCCATTTACCAGCCCGAGTGGCGGAACTGGTAGACGCGCTGGATTCAAAATCCTGTGTTCGCAAGGACGTGCCGGTTCGATTCCGGCCTCGGGTACAAAAGG
>Ga0079224_100001211_pt1 | contig 28927 bp, 25 predicted proteins | sample Stecom2015_FD_80414 | JGI IMG/M metagenome (GOLD analysis project Ga0079224, IMG submission 80414) | Agricultural soil microbial communities from Utah to study Nitrogen management - Steer compost 2015 | ecosystem: Environmental > Terrestrial > Soil > Agricultural land | place: USA: Utah... | reverse complement strand
AGTGCGGCGGAGCCCGACGCGGCCGGTGGAGACGGTGGGGAGGCGGCGGCCGAGGAGCCGGCGGTGACGTTCGGCGGCCTGGCCGATGTGTCAGGGGCCGATGTCGCGCTCGCCGGCGAGAGCGGGGACGCGCCGCCCGAGATTCCGCTGGACGAAGAGCTCGAGCTCGAGATCAGCTCGCTCGCGGACCTCCCGGACGCGACGCATTCGCTGCTGTTCGAGGACGAGTACACGGATCCTGAATCCGCGGCGCTCCCGCTCGAGGCGTGGGCACCGCTGACGGACCAGGAGATGGAGGGGGCGGGCGCTGCCGCGGACGGTGACGCCGGCCTCGCCGATCTGGAGGTCGGCCCGGGAGATCTGGAGGCCGAGCACGGGCCGGAGGCGGCGGAGCTCGCGGATCCGGAGACCACCGCGGAGGAGGCGGGCGCACCGCCGGCCGTGGAGCCGGGCCTCGTCGTGGCGGACGCGGAAGAGGCAGTACCGGAGCCGGTGGTCGAGCCGGGCGACGTCGGCGGAGAGGAGGCCGGCGTCGCGGTGGCGGCGCAGGCGGAGTCGCCGGCGAGCGAGGCCGTCGCGGCTGCGCCCGAGCCGACCGAGCCGGAGGAGCCGGCCGAGCCGCTGGACGCCGCGGCGTCAGTGGCGGCCGAGGAGCCGGCCGAGCCGCTGGAGTTCGCGGCGTCCGTGCCGGCTGAGGAGGCGGTCGACGCATCGGACGTCGTGGCGGCTGGCCCGGCGGACGAGCCGGAGGGGCCGCAGGATGTAGCGTCGGTCTCGCCGGCTGAGGAGCCGACCGGGGAAGCGCCGGCGGAGGTCGCGGCCGCGGAGCCCCCGCCGGCGGCGGGGCTGAGCGGCGAGGCGGTCGAGGGGCCGGAGTCGCTGGGCGGCGAGGTCGTCACGGAGACGCTCGCCGACCTGTACCTCGCCCAGGGGCTGTTCGATCGGGCCGTGGCGCTGTACCGGCAGCTCCTGGAGAGCCAGCCGGGGGACGCCCGGCTGGAGGCGCGGCTGCGGGAGGCCGAGGATCGGCTGGCCGGGATGGCGCGCGCGGAGGATGGCGGCCCGGGCTGGGAGGTGGTGGAAGCGGCGGAGAGCGAGGCCGGGGCCGGGGAGCGCATCGAGGACGTGGAAGCGGTGTGGACCGGTGGTGCGGGCGCGGACGCGCAGGACGTGAGTCCTTACGCGTGGCCGGAGGAGGGGGAAGCCGGGCCCGATGGCGAAGCGGACGGTGGCGCGACGATCGGGCAGTACCTCGATGCCCTGTTGCAATGGAAGCCGGGAGAGGCGAAGGTGCCAGCGGCGCCCGCGGAGGCGGTGGAGGTGCTGCCGGCGGAGCCGACGGCGGAGGCCGGCGGCGGCCGGGACGGGGAGGAAGGGGGGGAGCGGGAGTCGGACGATGATGACGACCTGGAGATGTTCCGGGCCTGGCTCCAGAGTCTGAAGCGTTGAGGATCGGGGTCCTACACGGTCCGAACCTGAACCTGCTCGGGCGCCGGGAGCCGGAGGTGTACGGCCGGGCGACGCTGGAGCAAGTCAACGAGCGGCTCGGGACGGTTGCTGCCGAGCTGGGAGTCGAGCTGGAGGTGTTCCAGTCCAACGGCGAGGGGGCGCTGGTGGACTGGATCCAGGAGAGCGCCGAGCGGGTCGAGGGCTACATCGTCAACGCAGGCGGGTATACACACACGAGCGTCGCGATCCTCGACGCGCTGTTGGGGGTCGGGCGCCCGTTCGTCGAAGTGCATGTCACGAACCCGCAGGCCCGCGAACCGTTCCGGCAGCGGTCGCTCCTCGCGCCGCGTGCCGTCGGCACGGTCGCGGGCTTCGGAACAGAAAGCTACGTGCTGGGACTGAGGGGCCTTGTCGCACGGCTCCGGTCGGGCGGGTGAGGCCGCCCTGGTGGCGGAGCGGAACGCAGGATGGGACGGGTCGGACTCGGTCGAGCGATCAGAAGGGAGGGGACGGCATGCCGAAGAGCGGTGAGCAGCCGTCGGAGTCGCGGCGGCGGTCGGGGACTGACCGGCGGGCGCGGGGGGTGGCCGGGCGGGGTGGACGGCCCGCAGGCGCGGGACGCGAAGAAAGGGAGGGCGTGGATTCCGGTGAGAGTGGCTTCCGGAACGGCAAGTCGGCCCCCGTTCGGCCGATGATCGAGCTGGACTTCTTGCGGGCCCTGGTCGCGGTGGTCGACGAGAGCGGGATCGACTCTCTGGAGATCACGCGGGCGGGCACACGGATCCGCATTTCGAAGACGCCCACGCCGGTGGTGGCGGCCGGGGCCGCGGCCGTGCCGGGCGCGATCACGCAGGCGCCCATCGCCGTGCCGCCCGTGGCCGCGCCGGTCGCCGCGCCGGCTGCGCCCGCTGCGGCGGCGCCGGCGGAGGCGGCACCCGCGGCGGAACCGGCGGCTGCGCCGGCGCCCGGCCCCGAGCTGGTGGAGGTCAAGTCTCCCATGGTGGGGACGTTCTACGCGGCGCCGGCTCCGGAAGCGCCGCCGTACGTGGAGGTCGGCTCGACGGTGACGAAGGGCCAGACGCTCTGCATCCTCGAGGCGATGAAGCTGATGAACGAGCTCGAGTCCGAAGTCGACGGGGTCATACGCGAGATCCTGGTCGAGAACGCCGAGCCCGTCGAGTACGGGCAGGTGCTGTTCCGGATCGAGCCGCGCTCCTGAGCCGAATCCGCCCGTTCCTCCCCCGAACGTCCGCGGGTTCGCCCGCGGGGTGCGCCGCGTTCCGCCGTCCGCGGTCGGAGCGTGCGGGGAGGAGCGGGCGGAGGGCATCCTGGGCAAAGACGAGGCAACTACGCAGCCCATGTTTCGAAAGATCCTGATCGCGAACCGGGGCGAGATCGCCCTGCGGGTCATCCGCGCCTGTAAGGAGCTGGGGATCCGGACGGTGGCGGTGTACAGCGAAGCGGACCGCGATTCGTTGCACGTGCGGTTCGCGGACGAGGACGTGTGCATCGGGCCGCCGCCGGCGCGGGAGAGCTACCTGAACATCCCGCGGCTGATTGCGGCGGCGGAGGTGACCGGGGCGGAGGCGATCCACCCGGGCTACGGTTTCCTCGCGGAGAACGCGGAGTTCGCGGAGATCTGCGAGCACTCGGAGATCACGTTCATCGGCCCGAAGGCGGATCAGATCCGGCAGATGGGCGACAAGGCCGTGGCGCGCCGGACGATGGCCTCGGTCGGCGTGCCGACGGTGCCGGGCAGCGAGGGCGCGGTGGCGAGCGTGGACGAGGCGCTGGAGATCGCGCGCGAGATCGGGTTCCCGGTGCTGATCAAGGCGGCGGCGGGCGGTGGTGGGAGGGGGATGCGCGTGGCGCCGGACGAGGCGAGCTTCGCGGCCCAGTTCCAGATGGCGCAGAGTGAGGCGCAGGCGGCGTTCGGCGACCCGTCGGTGTATCTGGAACGCTATCTGACGCGGCCACGGCACATCGAGTTCCAGGTCCTGGGCGACCAGCATGGGCGTGTGGTGCACCTGGGCGAGCGCGACTGCTCGATCCAGCGGCGTCACCAGAAGCTCATCGAGGAAGCGCCGTCGCCGGCGCTGACGCCGGAGCTGCGGCGGGCGATGGGGGAGGCGGCGGTGCGGGGCGCGGCCGCGATCGGGTACGTCTCGGCCGGGACGATCGAGTTCCTGCTGGACGAGGACGGCAGCTTCTACTTCATGGAGATGAACACCCGCATCCAGGTCGAGCATCCGGTCACCGAGATGGTGACGGGCGTCGACCTGATCAAGGAGCAGATCCGGATCGCGGCGGGCGAGCCGATGTCGGTGCCGGACGGCGAGGCGCTGGAGCTGCGGGGGCACGCGATCGAGTGCCGGATCAACGCGGAGGATCCTGCGCGCAATTTCCAGCCGAGCCCGGGTACGATCTCGATCTTCCATCCACCGGGCGGCCCGGGCGTGCGGGTGGACACGCACGCGTACGGGGGCTATCGCGTGCCGCCGTACTACGACTCGCTGATCGGCAAGCTGATCGTGCACGGCAACACGCGGGAGGAGGCGCTGGCGCGGATGCGGCTGGCGCTCGAATCGTTCATCATCGAGGGCGTGCAGACGACGATCCCGTTCCTCCTGGAGCTGATCCAGGACCCGGAGTTCGCGGCGGGCGACGTCGACACGAAGTACCTCGAGCGTCGGATGGCGGACAGGGCGGCGGTGGGGACGTGAGAGTCAGCGTTTACTTCACGCCCGGCGAGCTGGCCGCGAGCGAGCTGGCGGGGCGAACAGTGGTGGTGATCGACGTGCTGCGTGCGACGAGCACGTTGGTCGAAGCGCTCGCGAACGGGGCGCGCAGCGTGTTCCCGGCGCAGACGACGGACGACGCCGTGCGGCTGGCGCAGGCGCTGGGCCGCGAGGATGTGTTGCTGTGCGGGGAACGGCGCAGCCTGAAGATCCCCGGGTTCGACCTCGGCAACTCGCCGCTGGAGTTCACGGCGGAGCGTGTCGCGGGGAAGGTGCTGGTGATGGCGACGACGAACGGGACGCCCGCGTTGATGGCATGCGCGGGTGCGAAGCAGGTCCTGGTCGCGTCGCTCCTGAACCTGGGTGCGGTGGTGCAGGAACTGGCGGCCGCGGGCGAGGACGTGGAGATCCTGTGCGCGGGGCGCGAGCGGCGGTTCGCGCTCGAGGACGCGCTTTGCGCGGGGATGCTCGCGCTGGGGCTGCGGGAGCGGCTGGAGCGCGCGCCGCGGACGAACGACGCGGCCGCGGTGGCGATGTCGCTGGCGCGGCGCGCGTCCGGGCGGATGGAGCGGTGGCTGGGGCGCTCGGCCGCGGGGCGGCAGTTGAAGGAGATCGGGCTCGCGGACGACGTGGCGTACTGCGCAGCCGTGGACCGGCACACCGTGGTGCCGCGGCTGAAGGAGCGGCAGGTGTCGCTGTAGGCGCGGGGGCGAGCGGGACATGCTTTCGGAAGCGCAGAGACGGGAGCTGCTGGGCGTCGGGCTGCTGGCGCTCACGGTGCTGCTCGGTCTGAGCCTGGTGCCGCTGTCGCTGGTAGGGGAGGGGGCGGAGGCGGCCTTCCCGCGCGGCAACATCATGGGCGGGCTGGGCGCGCTGTTCTCGCGCTGGGGCTTTCGCGCGCTGGGCGCGGGCCTGCCGCTCGTCGTCGCGGTGCCGGCGTTGGCCGGCGCGGGCTGCTTCGGGTGGCTGGAGCGGGAGACGGCGATCCGCTGGGGCGCTCTCGCGCTGGGCCTGGCGCTGCTGGTGCCGACGGGCGCTGCGCTGATCGGGCTCGAGGCGCGCGATCCGTGGCTGGACACGGTGCCGCCCGGTGCGGGCTGGGCGGGCATGGCACTGGGCGTTCCGCTGTTCGCCGCGCTGGGCCCCATCGGCGCGTTGATCGTGCTGGCGTTCCTGTTCGTCGCGCTCAGCGTGGGCACGATCGGGTGGAACCCGGCGCGGGCCGCCGCGGTCGGTGGCTGGCGCGCGGCGCGGCGCCTCGCGGCGGGCGTGCGGGTGCCGCGTCGTCCGAAAGTCGAGCCCGCGCAGCCCGAGCCGGAGCCGGAACGGCCGTTCGAGGGCGTGGGCGAGCCGGCGCTCGCGGTGGCCGCGGTCGCACCGCCGGCCCCACCGGCTGCCGGGAAGGCGGAAGAAAAGAAGGAGCGGCGAACGGGGCGGGGCCGGAAGGCGGCGCAGCCCGAGCCCGAGCCGGTGCTCGAGGACCCGGGCGACCCGGGCTCGGAGGACCGGCCGCCGCTCGGTCTGCTCACCGAGCAGCCGCCGCGCTCGGCGTCGCTGAGCGACGAGGAGCTGGACCGGCTCGGTCAGGTCGTGATCGACACGCTGCGGACCTTCAAGGTCGAGGGGCGCATCGGCGGGCGCACGACCGGGCCGGTGGTCACTCAGTTCGAGGTCGTGCCGGCGCCGGGCGTGAAGGTGAACAAGATCGCGGCGCTGGATGCCGACCTCGCCCTCGCCTTGAAGGCGCCCAGCGTGCGCATCGTCGCGCCGATCCCGGGCAAGGGCGCAGTGGGCGTGGAGGTGCCCAACCCGGAGGCCGAGGTGGTGATGCTGCGGGACCTGCTGGAGACGACGGCGTTCCAGCGGAGCCGCGGCAACCTTCCGCTGGCGCTGGGGCGCGACCTCACGGGCAGGCCGTACGTCGCCGACCTCTCGCGCATGCCGCACCTGCTGATCGCGGGCGCGACGGGCTCGGGCAAGTCCGTCTGCATCAACACCATCATCACGAGCCTGGTCTACCGCCACACGCCGCAGTCGCTGCGCCTGCTGCTGATCGACCCGAAGATGGTCGAGCTCAGCATGTACCGGGACCTGCCTCACCTGCGCCACCCGGTCGTGACGGACCCGAAGGACGCGGCCACGGTGCTGAAGTGGGCCGTGCTCGAGATGGAGCGCCGCTACGAGCTGCTCTCGGAGAACGGCGCGCGCTCGATCCTCGAGTTCAACCGGCGGATCCAGGATGGTCAGACGCTGCGGCGCGTGGAGCCGGTGGGCGAGGAGGGCGACCCGGACCGCTGGATCTACACAGATGGTCCGCTGCCGTACATCGTGATCGTGGTGGACGAGCTGGCGGACCTCATGCTCTCCGTGCAAGCGGAGATCGAGAAGCCGCTGGCGCAGCTTGCGCAGAAGGCGCGTGCGATCGGGATCCACCTGATCGTGGCGACGCAGCGCCCCAGCGTCAACGTGATCACCGGCCTGATCAAGGCGAACTTCCCGTGCCGGATCGCGTTCCGCGTGAGCTCGAAGGTGGACTCGCGCACGATCCTGGACCAGAACGGCGCGGACGCGCTGCTCGGGAACGGCGACATGCTGTTCCTGCCGCCGGGTCAGTCGGACCCGGTCCGGATCCAGGGCGCGTTCCTGCCGACGGAAGACACCGAGCGGATGATGCAGTGGTACCGCGAGCGCGCGGCGGAGCGGCCCGGCGTGGAGGACGACATCCTCGAGATGGTCCGCGCGCTGGAGGCGGAAGAGGAGGGCCAGGACGCGGAGCTCACCCTGCTCGAGGAGCGCGACCCGCTGTTCCGCCAGGCGGCCGAGGTGTGCGTGCAGTTCCGCCAGGGTTCGACATCACTGCTCCAGCGGCGGCTGCGCATCGGGTACGGCCGCGCGGCGCGGATCATCGACCAGCTCCACAACGCGGGCGTGCTGGGGCCGCCGGATGGCTCGAAGCCACGCGAAGTGCTGGTCGGGTTCGACGCGCTGGACTCGCTGCTCGGGGAGTGAGGGTACGGCGCACGCCGGCAGCGCTGCGCGGCGGGCGCAGGAACGGCGGCTCCGGGGACCGTGTACCACCGCGGTGACCGGAGCCTTTTGCGTAGCGAGAGCGCATGAGACGGATCGCATACATCGTGGCCGCGGCGCTCGCGGCGGTTGCGCTGGCCGTCGTCATGGGGCGGCGGCTCTCGGGCGTGGGCGACTCGCCCGCGGCGGTGGAGTCCGCGCACGTGGGCGAGAGGGCCAGGGCGGGGGCGAGGGCGGGGGCGGGGGAGATCCCGGAGGGGTCTGAGTCCTCGGCAGAGCTGGTAGCCGCGACGCAGGCGGCACCCACGGCCGAGCGCGCACCCGCGCCGGAGCCCGCGGCGCAGCACTCGCCCACGGCGCAGCCCGGACCCGCGGCCGAGACGGCGCCCGGAGGGCAGCCCGCGACCGCTGTGGATGCTGCGCCGGAAGTGGAAGCCAGCAGCGAGCGGAGCGAGGCGCAGGCGGACGCCGCGGCGATCCTGCGGCGCGCGGCGGACGTGTATGAGAAGGTGAACACCATCTCCGCGGAGTTCACGCAGCGGCTCCAGAACCGGCTGCTGCGGACGGACGCGCGGAGCCGCGGGCGCCTGTACCAGCGCCATCCCGACCGCTTCCTCATGCGCTTCGAGGAGCCGGCCGGCGATGTGATCGTGAGCGACGGCCGCTACTTCTGGCTGTACTACCCGAGCGTGGACTCGCTCCAGGTCATGCGCGCGCCTGCGGGAATGCAGGGCTCGAGCGGCGTGGACCTGCGCAGCCAGTTCGTGGGTGATCCGCTGGAGCGGTTCGACGCGACGCTGCACGGCCGCGAGGCGGTGGGCGGGCGCGACGCGCATGTGCTGACGCTCGTGCCGAAGCAGCCGCAGGGCTACGAGCGGCTGCGTGTCTGGGTGGACGACCGCGACCACCTGGTGCGGCGCTTCGAGATCACGGAGGAGAACGGCAACGTGCGCCTGATCGAGTTGCACGACCTCCAGATCAACCGGGCGCTGGGCGACGAGCTGTTCCGCTTCACGCCGCCACCGAACGCGCGGATCGTGGACCGCGGCTGAAGCGCAGGAGCGCGAAGCGGCCCGGCGGCGTTGATGGGCCGCTGGGCCGCACGTATATTCGGCCGCCTCACCGGCCTGAACTCCCGGAACTTCCGAGCATGCCTCGATTGAGTCGATCCAGCCGCGCCCTGCCCGTGCTGAGCCAGCCGGCGCCGCACACCACCGCTGCGGCCGCGGCGAGCGGCGTGCGCATCGGGATGGTCACGCTCGGTTGCGACAAGAACACCGTGGACAGCGAGCGGATGCAGGCGTGGCTGTCCGGTGCGGGCGCGCGTGTGGGCGAGGGGGTGGAGGACGCGGATGTGCTCGTCATCAACACGTGCGGCTTCATCGACATCGCGAAGGAAGAGTCGATCGAGGCGTTGCTCGACGCGGCGCGGCTGAAGGCGGAGGGCCGGGTGCGCGCGGTTGTCGCCGTCGGCTGCCTGGTTCAGCGGTACAAGGAGGAGCTGGCCGCGGAGCTGCCGGAGGTGGACCTGTTCCTCGGCCTGACGGAGGCGGGTCGGCTGGTCGAGGAGCTCCGTGCGCGAGGCATCCTGGATGCGGCCGCCGCGGTGCCGACGATGGAGCGGCCGCTGCGGCTGCTCTCGAAGCGGCGGCGGCACACATCGTTTCTGAAGATCAGCGAGGGTTGCGACCACGGGTGCGCGTTCTGCGCGATCCCGCTGATGCGCGGCAAGCACCGTTCGGCGCCGATCGAGCAGCTCGTGCGCGAGGCGCAGGAGCTCGAGGCTGCGGGTGTCGTCGAGCTCGGTCTGGTCAGCCAGGACACGACGTGGTACGGGCGGGATCTCTTGCGACGCCAGGCCGGGGCGACCGAGCTGGCGGCAGGGACGGCCCCCGGCCACCCGGGCGGAGGGGACGGGCTGTTCGTGGGGCGGCCGTTCGCGCGCATGGCGGGCGTGGAGGCGGAGGTGCTGGCGGGCGCGCCAGCGCCACGCGTGCATGCAGCGGCCGCCGGTGGGAACGGCGGGCGCGGGCGGACCGGGCCGCGGACCGGGCTGCTGTGCGAGTTGCTGGAGGCGCTGCTCGCGGAGACGTCGATCCCGTGGTTCCGGCTGTTCTACATGTACCCGTCGGGCATTCAGCGGGACCTGGTGGAGCTGATGGCGCGCGAGCCGCGCATCGTGCCCTACCTGGACATGCCGATCCAGCACGGGTCGGATGCGGTGCTGAAGCGGATGCGGCGGCCGGAACGGCGCGCGACGATCCGCGAGCGGGTGCAGTGGCTGCGCGACGCGGTGCCGGACCTGGCGCTGCGGACGACGCTGATCGTCGGCTTCCCGGGTGAGACGGAGTCGGACTTCGAGGCACTGCTCGAGCTGCTCGAGGAGATCCGGTTCGACCACGTGGGCGCCTTCGCGTACTCGGCGGAGGAGGGTACGCCCGCGGCGGAGATGCCGGATCCGGTGCCGGACGAGGTGAAGCGGGAGCGGCTGGAGCGGTTGGAGGAGGTGCAGCGCGGCATCACGCTGGACCGGAACGAGGCGCAGATCGGGCGCGAGCTGGTGGTGCTGGTGGACCGGGCCGCCTCGGAGGACGGGGCGGGCGTAGCGGTGGGTCGCTCCACGCGCGATGCGGTGGAGGTGGACGGCGTCGTGCTGATCCACGGTGCCGCGGACGCGCGTGCGGGCGAGTTCGTGCGGGTGCGCATCACCGGTGCGGACGAGCATGACCTGACGGGTGACTTCATCGAGAAGGTGCGATGATCGACGTAGCGAGCGGCGAGCGGAGCACGGCGCTGTTCGAGCGCGCGCGGCGGCGGATTCCGGGCGGTGTGAACTCGCCGGTGCGCGCGTTCCGCGCGGTGGGCGGCGAGCCGTTCTTCGTGGATCGCGCCGAGGGCGCGCGGCTGTGGGACGTGGACGGGCGCGAGTACGTGGACTACGTGCTGAGCTGGGGCGCGCTGCTGTTGGGGCACGCCGATGCGGAGGTGCAGCGCGCGGTGGCGGACGCGGCGGCGCGCGGCACGAGCTACGGCGCGCCGTGCGCGGCGGAGGTGGAGCTGGCGGAAGCGGTCGCCGCGCTGGTGCCGTCGGTCGAGATGGTGCGGTTCGTGAACAGCGGGACGGAGGCGACGATGTCGGCCGTGCGCCTCGCGCGTGCGGCAACGGGCCGGGACCGCGTGCTCAAGTTCGCGGGCTGCTATCACGGGCACGGGGACAGCTTCCTGGTGCAGGCGGGCAGCGGTGCGGCGACATTGGGGCTGCCGGACTCGCCGGGTGTGCCGGCGGCGCTGGCTGCGCTGACGCTGAGCGTGCCGTTCAACGACGGGGCCGCGGTGGAGGCGGTGTTCCGCGAGCGGGGCGATGAGATCGCGTGCGTCATCGTCGAGCCGATCGTCGGAAACGCGGGGTTCATCCCACCGGTCCCGGGGTTCCTGGAGCTGCTGCGGCGTGTGACGCGCGAGCACGGCGCGCTGTTGATCTTCGACGAGGTGATGACGGGCTTCCGCGTGGCGGCGGGCGGCGCGCAGGAGCGGTTCGGCATCGAGCCGGACCTGACGACGCTCGGCAAGGTGATCGGTAGCGGGCTGCCGGTGGGCGCGTACGGTGGGCGGCGCGAGCTGATGGAGCTGGTCGCGCCCGCGGGGCCGGTCTATCAGGCGGGCACGCTGTCCGGCAACCCGTTGGCGATGGCGGCGGGCCTGGTGCAGCTCCGCGCGATCGTGGAACGGCAGCCGCACGCCGAGCTGGAGGCGCGGGCCGACCGGCTGGTGGAGGGGCTGCTGGGCCACGCGCGGGAACTGGGCGTGCCGCTGTGGGGCGATGCTGCGGGCGCGATGTGGGGCTGTCACTTCGTGGAGGGGCCGGTGCACAGCTTCGACGACGCACGGGGCGCGGACACGGCGCTGTTCGGCCGGTTCTTCCGTGCGTGCCTGGCGCGCGGCGTGCTGCTGCCGCCGTCGCCGTTCGAGGCGTGCTTCCTCTCGGTTGCGCATACCGACGCGGACATCGACTTCACGCTCGAGCAGACGCGCGCAGCGCTGAGGGAGGCGGTGGGATGAAGGCCCGCGCGGCGCTGCGGCTCGCGGCGGTGTGCACGCTGGTGGCGGCATGCCGGCCGGCAGGGCCAGCGCCGCGGGCCGTGCGGCCGGGGCTGCCGGATGCCGAGCCGCGCGTGCGGGTCGGGATCCTGGTGGACACGCCGGAGGTGGTGGTCACGGCGGAGGGGCCGTACGAGGTGCGTGTGGGCACGGCGGCGACGGGGATCGAGGCGGCAGCGGGCGAGCGGTGGGTGTTCACGGCGGACGCTGCCGGGCAGGTGACGGGGCAGGGTCCGGGCGGCCGGCGCGTGGGGCCGACGGCCGGAACGGTGAGCGTGGTGCCTCGCGGCGACGGCGTCGTCGTGATCGGCGACCGGCGCTACCGCGGCACGGCGTTGATCCGCGCGGCCGGCGCGGGCCGCGTGACGGCGATCAACGTGCTGGACCTGGAGGCGTACCTGCTGGGGGTCGTGCCGCGGGAGATCGGCGTGCGGCCGGAGTCGGAGATCGAGGCGGTGAAGGCGCAGGCCGTGGCGGCGCGGACGTACGCGGTCGGCAACCTGGGCAACCGGGAGCGCCTGGGCTTCGACTTCTTCGCGACCGTCGCGGACCAGGTCTACGGCGGGCTGGCGGACGAGGATCCGGTGGTCTCGCGCGCGGTGTTCGAGACGCGCGGCGAGATCGTGACGTACGAGGGCCTGCCGATCCTCGCCTACTACCACTCGACGTGCGGCGGGCGGACGGCGGCGATCGACGAGGTCTGGCCGCGCGCGCCGCTGCCGTACCTGCGCTCGGTCTCGGATGCGGTGCCGGGAACCCGGGATCGCTTCTACTGCGAGACGTCGAACCGCTTTCGGTGGACGCAATCGTGGAGTGGGAGCGAGCTGGGGGAGATCCTCCGGCGCACGCTGGTCGCGCACGCGGGCGCGCCGCAGGGGCGCGTCGGCCGCATCCTCGGCCTCTCGCTGACGGGCCGCACGCGATCCGGGCGGGCCGCGGCGCTGCGGGTCGAGACGGACGCGGGGACGTACGTCGTGCGGGGCGACTCGATCCGCTGGGTGCTGCGGCCGGAGCCGGGCCGGCTGCTCAACAGCTCGTTCATCGAGCTGGATGTGGCCGCGAACGATGGAGAGGTGAGCGGCGCGTCGGTCGGCGGTGCGGGGTGGGGGCACGGCGTGGGGATGTGCCAGGTCGGAGCGCTCGGGCGGGCGCGCGCGGGGCAGTCCTACCGGGAGATCCTCCGGGCGTACTACCAGGGCACGCGGGTCGAACGGATCTACTGACACGAGCATCTCTGCGGGCGCGGGGCGGCACGGAGGACCCCGCGGCGGAGGGCTTGAGCGCGATGGAGTGAGCCATGAAGCGTAGCTGGACTGTGGCGGCGAGCGTTCTGCTGATGCTGGCGCCGGCGATGGCGCAGGCGCAGACGCTGGAAGACTACGATTACGAGAACCTGAGCTTCAGGGGCGTCGGCCTCGATGTGGGCTACATCTGGCCGACCAAGGTGGCGGCGACGCCGTCGTACGGCATCCGGGTCGACCTCGGATACCTTGGGCCGGGCCTGCGCGTGGTGCCGTCGCTGACGTACTGGAGCTCGGAGCTGAAGCGCGCGGAGCTGGACCGGCTGGCGGAGCAGTTGAGCAGCCTGCCGACACTGCGGAATCGGGGCATCGTGGTGAGCGGCAGTGACCTGGGCGCAGTGGACTGGAGCGGCCTGGCGCTGGGGCTGGACGGGCAGTACGTGTGGGTCATGCCGGGCGGCTTCCTGACGTACCTCGGCGCGGGGTTCAGCGCACACATGCTGAATGCGCGGGGCGAGGGGATCAAGAACACGTTCGTGGAAGATGCGCTGGACGCACTGAGCGCGGGGTTGACGGGTCTGGCAGGCATCGAGGTCGAGCCGTTGCGTCAGCTACGCATCTTCGGCGAGGTGCGCTACACGGTGCTGAGCGACCTGCGCTACCCCGGGCTGCGGTTCGGTGCATCGTTCATGCTGCCGGGCGCCGCTGGCGCGACGGTGGTGGGCTCGGCCGCGACGGGCGAGGGCGGGCGCAGCAGCGGTCCGCGGTAGGGCGATCGCTCGGAAACCATACGCGCACGCCAACACACCGCGTGCGTGGCACCATAGAGACGCGAGGGGATGAGAGATGAGCGGGGACGACGACGTCCGGATCGGGCTGCTTGGGACGGGAGCGATCGCGCAGGTCGTGCACCTGCCGATCCTGACGCAACTGACGGGCGTGCGCGTCGAGGCGGTGTGCGACGCGGACCGGTCCAAGGCCGCGGCGATCGCGAGCCGGTTCGGCATCCCGCGGGTCTACCGGCGCGACGAGGAGGTGTTCGGCGCGGACGACCTGGACGCGGTTGTCGTGTGTACGCCGAGCCACATGCACGAGGAGCAGGCGATCGCCGCGCTGGAGTCCGGCAAGCACGTGTTGGTGGAGAAGCCGCTGGCGCTGGATGCGGATGGCGCGGCGCGGGTGGTGGCGGCGGCGGAGCGTGCGGGGCGGACGCTCATGGTGGCCATGAACACGCGCTATCGGCCGGACGTGCTGGCGTTGAAGCCGTTCGTGCAGGGCGGCGAGCTGGGCAGCGTGTTCCTGGTCAAGTCGGCGTGGATGAACCGCAAGGTGAGGACGGTGCGGCCGACGTGGCGGCACCGGCGCGCGACCGCGGGTGGCGGCGCACTGATGGACCTCGGCGTGCAGGTGCTCGACCTGTGCCTGTGGCTGCTGGACTACCCGCCCGTGGCGCGGTTGGTGGCGCACATGCACCCGGGCGAGGGGATGGAGGTCGAGGACTCGGCGGTGATGCTGCTCCAGCTCCGTGACGGTGGGAGCATCTCGGTTGCGGCGAGCTGGAGCCTGGTCGCGGAGCGGGACCGGCACTACCTGCGGCTGCTGGCGTCGCGCGGCTCCGGCTCGCTCGCGCCGCTCGCAGTCTACAAGGAGGTCGAGCACGGCCTGCTGGACGTGACGCCTCAGCTCACGCAGGGCAACGAGAACCTGTACACGGCGTCGTACCGGCGGCAGCTCAAGTACTTCGTCGAGTGCGCGCGCGGGGCGGCAGTGGCGGACCTCCCGCGCGAGCAGATCGAGCTGATGCGGTTGATCGCGCTGGCGTACCGCTCGGCGGAGGAGGGGAGGGAGATCGAGGCGTGAGCCCGCTGCCGCCGCGCGGCGAGCGCCTGCTCCCCGTCCTGACCGGCGTCCTGCTGGTCACCGCGTTCCCACCCTTCCGGTTGTTGCTCCCGTCGTTCATCGCCCTGGTTCCGCTGCTGGTGTTCGTGGCGGAGCGGCCGCCGGGCTCCGCGGGGCGGTGGGCGGCGGGCCGCGCCGGGCTCGTCGCCGGCCTGGTCTACTTTGGCCTGCTGCTCTACTGGATGGTGGTCGCGCTCGTGTTCTACTCGGCGCTCGCCATCCCCGCGTACCTCCTGACGACGGCGGTCCTCGCCGGGTTCGTCGCGACGTTCGCTTGGCTGCTGCACTTCGTGCGCGAGCACGCGCGCGTGCCGCTCGTCGTCAGCGCGCCCGTGTTCTGGACGGCGGCGGAGTGGGTGCAGGGAAACCTCGGCGACCTCTCGTTCCCCTGGCTCGGGCTGGGGACCTCGCTCGCCGCGTTTCCGGTGCTCGCGGGCGCTGCTGACCTGGTGGGCGCGCGCGGGCTGACCTTCTGGCTCGCGACGGTGAACGCCCTGGCGGCCGACGCGGTGCTGCGTGCGCGAGCCGGGCGACCCGTCCTTCGGAGTGCGGCGGCGGCGGCACTGGTGGCCGCGGTGCCGGCGCTGTACGGGTGGTGGCGGGCCGAGACGTTGGAGCCGCGGCCGGCCGCGCGCGTCGCGGTCGTGCAGCCGAACATCCCCGAGGACCTCAAGCTGGACCGGGTGCAAGCGCTGGACTCGTCGCTCGCATCGTTGCGGCGGCTCATGGCGCAGCTCGAACCCGGGTCCGCCGACGTGGTGGTGTGGCCAGAGGTGACGCTGCCCGCGGCGCTCCAGCACCCGGCGGAGGCAGCGCTCGTCGACGCGGTGCGGGAGATGAGCGCGCAGGTGCGGGCGCCGATCATCGCGGGCGCGTACGGGCTCGGGGGCGTGCCGGAGCGCCCCGCGGTCTTCAACTCGGCGTTCATGGTCACGGAAGGCGGGCTCGTCGGGTACCCGTACAGCAAGATCCATCTGGTCCCGTTCGTGGAACGGATCCCGTTCATCGACCCGTCGTGGCTGGAAGCGCTGACCGGCGAGCTGCGCTACTTCGGTGCGCTCTCGCCGGGCGGGGACACGCCGGCCATGGTGGTAGGGGGCGCGAGCTTCGGCATCCTGATCTGCTACGAGTCCGCGTTCGCCTCGCTTGCGCGGCAGTACCGCCACGCCGGGACCGATTACCTTGTCAACATGACCAACGACGCGTGGTACGGGCGCGCGACGTGGTACCGCCGCACGACGGCGCTGTGGCAGCACCCCGCGCACCTCGTGATGCGCGCGATCGAGCAGCGGGTGGGCGTGGCCCGGGCGGCCAACACGGGGATCTCGATGTTCGTCGACCCGCTGGGCCGGACGTACGAGCGGACGCCGCTGTTCGAGCCCGCGGTCCGTGTCGCGACGGTGTACACGACGGACGTCGTGACGCTGTACGCGCGCTGGGGGGACTGGCTGGGGAGCAGCGCGGCCCTGCTCGCGGCGGTGCTCGCGACGGGGGCGTGGCTGGCGAAGCGTGAGGCCGCTGCGCGGGGGCGCGGGGCGCGGTTCCGGCCATGGGGCGGCGGGCGCGGCGCGACTTGATCAGCGGGCGTTAATCCATTATTTTTCAAGGATTCCGAGCCCTTCGAGGGCTTCCTTTTTTTCGGTGAGGGGGACGGCCATGAAGCAGGGGATCCATCCCGACTACCAGGTCGCGACGGTTCACTGTGCATGCGGCAACACGTTCGAGACGCGGAGCACGGTGAAGAGCATTCACGTCGAGATCTGTTCGGTATGCCACCCGTTCTTCACAGGGAAGCAGAAGCTGGTGGACACGGCCGGACGGGTCGAGCGGTTCCGGCAGAAGTGGGGAATGGGCGAGCAGGTGAAGAAGGGGGAGTGAGAGCGGAGAGCCGGGGCTGCACCCGGCTCTTTCGGTATCTGAAGAGGCGAGAATGGGTTGGGAGGACAGGATCACGGATGTGCTGCGGCGTTACGACGCGCTGACGGAGCAGCTCGCGGACCCGGCGGTGCTGGCGGACGCGGAGCGGCTGCGTGCGGTGGCGCGTGAGCGGGCGGAGCTGGAACCGGCGGCCGAGGCGGCGCGCCGGCTGGAGCGTGTGCGCAAGCAGCTCGCGGAAGCGCGGGAGCTGGCTGCGTCCGGCGGCGACCCGGAGCTGACGGCCCTTGCCGAAGCGGAGGTGGAGGAGCTGGGCGGGGAGGCGGAGCGGCCGGAGGCGGAGCTGCGCAGCCACCTGGCTCCGAAGGATCCGCTGGCGGACCGGGCGGCGGTCGTCGAGATCCGCGCCGGAACCGGCGGGGACGAGGCCGGCCTGTTCGCCGGGGACCTGTTCCGGATGTACACGCGCTACGCGGAGTCCCGCGGCTGGACGCTGGAGCTGGTGAACCTCTCGGAGGGCGAGCGCGGCGGCTACAAGGAAGTGATCTTCGTGGTGCGGGGGCGCGACGCGTACGGGTCGCTGCGCTACGAGTCGGGCGTGCACCGGGTGCAGCGGGTGCCGGAGACCGAGAGCCAGGGGAGGATCCACACGTCGGCCGCGACGGTGGCGGTGCTGCCGGAGGCGGAGGAGGTGGACGTCGAGATCCGGGAGGAGGACCTGCGCATCGACGTGTACCGCTCGTCCGGCCCGGGCGGCCAGTCGGTGAACACGACGGACTCCGCGGTGCGGATCACGCACCTGCCGACGGGGCTGGTCGTGACATGCCAGGACGAGAAGTCGCAGCACAAGAACAAGGCGAAGGCACTGAAGGTGTTGCGCAGCCGGCTGCTGGACGCGAAGCTGGCGGAGCAGGAGGCGGAGCGGGCTCGCGCGCGCAAGCTCCAGGTGGGGACGGGCGACCGGTCGGCGAAGATCCGGACGTACAACTTCCCGCAGGGCCGCGTGACGGATCACCGGATCGGGCTGACGCTGTACCGGCTCCAGGAGGTGCTGGACGGCGATCTGGAGGAGCTGATCAGGGCGTTGCGGGAGGCGCGGGAGGCGGAGCAGCTGGCGGCGCCTGCGCCGGTGTCGTAAATGGATCCTGACGGAACGACGCGAGCGGAACTGATCAGGGCGGCCGCGGAGCGGCTGGGCGCGGCGCGGCCGATGGGGGACCCGCGTCTCGAGGCGGAGCTGCTGCTCGCGTCGGTGCTTGGCCTCAAGCGGCTGGAGCTCGCGCTGAAGCCGGAGGAACGTGTAGGCGAGGAGGCGGTGGCCGCGTTCCTGGCGGCGGTCGAGCGGCGTGTGGCGGGCGAGCCGATCCAGTACATCATGGGCGTGGCGGCGTTCCGCGAGCTCGACCTGCTCGTCGACCGCCGCGTGCTGATCCCGCGGCCGGAGACCGAGGTTCTGGTCGAGGAAGTGCTGCGCTGGGCGACCGCGCGGGCGGAGCGGGCGGGGCGGCTGCTGACGGCGGCGGACATCGGTACGGGCTCGGGCGCGATCGCGCTGAGCCTGTTGCAGGAGGGCCCGTTCGAGCGCGTGGTGGCGACGGACGCATCCCTCGATGCGCTGGACGTGGCGCGCGAGAACGCGGGGCGACTGGGGCTCGCGGATCGACTGGAGCTGCGGCACGGCTCGCTGCTGACGCCGCTGCGCGGCGAGCGCTTCGACGTCATCGTCTCGAACCCGCCGTACGTGGCCGATGGCGAGCGCGACAGCTTGCCGGAGGACGTGCGGGAGTGGGAGCCGGCGGGCGCGCTGTTCGCCGGCCCCAGCGGGCTGGAGGTCCTGGCCGCGCTGGTGGAGGAGGCGCCCCTGAACCTGGCGCCGTGCGGGCTGCTCGCGCTGGAGGTCGGGGCGGGGCAGGCGGAGGAGGTGGCATGGCGGATCGGCCGGCGCGGTGCGTACAATGTGCCCCGCGTGGCGCCTGACCTGGCGGGAGTCGAGCGCGTCGTCCAGGCGGTGCTTCGCGGCCCTTGCTAACCGAACCGGAAAGAGCGACCATGCGGGAAGGCACGATAGAGAGGGCGCGGGAGCTGGGTCGGCTGCTCGGCCAGACCGACGAGTACCAGGCCCTGACCCGCGCGCGGAAGGCGCTCGCGGAAGACCGCGAGCTGACGACCCTGTTGAACCGGTTGGCGGAGCTCGACAGCCGGATGGTCCAGTCGCTGGAGCGGGGCGAGGCACCGACGGCCGAGGACCAGAGCGAGTACGAGCAGAACTTCACCAGGGTACAGGCGAGCCCGGTCTACCAGGCGGTCGTCGCAGCGCAATCCAACTTCGAACGGGTGCTGAAGCGCGTGAACGACGAGATCGCCAAGGGGATCGAGGCAGGGGCGCAGTCGCGGATCATCCTGCCGTCCTGAGGCCTCACATGGTCAGTCTGGAGTCGCTGCGCGGGTGGGTCTACCGGGTGCTGCACCCGGTGACGGACCTGCTTGCGGCCAACCGCGTGCACCCGAACCTGCTCACCACGCTGGGCTTCCTGGTGACGATCAGCTCGGGCATCGCGTTCCATCAGCACCAGGTCCGGGTGGCGGGCTTCCTGATCCTGCTGGGCGGGCTGTTCGATATCCTCGACGGCCGGGTCGCGCGGCTGACGGACCTGGGGAGCAAGTTCGGGGCGTTCTACGACTCGACGCTGGACCGGATCAGCGAGATCGTCGTCTATCTCGGGATCCTCTCGCTCTACAACGACTACCGCCTGGAGCTGGGGGACGTGGGCATGATCTACCTGATCATGCTGGCCATGGCGGGGTCGCTGATGATCAGCTACACGCGAGCGCGTGCGGAGGCCCTGGGGCTGGACTGCCGTGTGGGGCTGGTGCCGCGCGCGGAGCGGGTCGTGCTGATCGGACTCTCCTCGCTGCTGTTTGGCGAGGCGTGGAACGGCCTGGTCCTGAAGGTCGTGATTTTCCTGCTCGCAGTCCTGACAAACATTACGGCGTTCCAGCGCATCGTGTGGGTGTACCAGCACGCGCGGGGCGTGCCGCTCGACGATGGGCTGACGCCGGCCGGTACCCTAACCAAAGAGGAGACCAGTGGCTCAAGGTAGTCGGATCGCGCCGGCAGATGGCCGGCTGGGTGTGCTGCTGCCGGGCCTCGGCGCGGTGGCCACCACGTTCATCGCGGGGGTGGAGGCGGTGCGGCAGGGGCACGCGCAGCCGATCGGGTCGCTGTCGCAGATGGCGAACATCCGGCTGGGGCGGCGGACGGACGGGCGGCAGCCCAAGATCAAGGATTTCGTGCCGTTGACACCGCTGGATCAGCTCGTGTTCGGCGGCTGGGACCCGATCCCGGACGATGTATACGAGAGCGCGATCAAGGCGGGCGTCCTGGACCGCAAGGACATCGATCCGTACGCGGACTTCCTGAAGAGCATCCGTCCGATGCCGGCGGTGTTCGACAAGGCGTACGTGCGGCGGCTGGACGGCGAGAACGTCAAGCGGGGGAAGACCAAGCGCGACCTCGCGGAGCAGTTGCGCGAGGACATCCGGCGCTTCAAGGCGGAGAACGGCTGCGACCGGTTGGTCATGGTGTGGTGCGGCTCGACGGAGGTCTTCCTCAAGCCCGGCGCGGCGCACGAGAGCCTGAAGGCGTTCGAGGAGGCGATGGATCGCAACGACGAGGCGATCGCGCCGTCGATGCTGTACGCGTGGGCCGCGCTCATGGAGGGGGTGCCGTACGCGAACGGCGCGCCGAACCTGGCGGTGGATACTCCGGCGCTCCAGGAGCTGGCGCGGGAGCGGGCAGTGCCGATCGCGGGCAAGGACTTCAAGACCGGCCAGACGATGATCAAGACCATCATCGCGCCGGGGTTGAAGGCGCGGATGCTCGGTCTACACGGCTGGTTCAGCACGAACATCCTCGGCAACCGCGATGGTGCGGTGCTGGATGACCCGGACTCGTTCAAGACGAAGGAAGAGTCGAAGCTGGGCGTGCTGGAGTACGTGCTCCAGCCGGATCTCTACCCGGAGCTGTACGGGGACGTGCACCACAAGGTGCGGATCAACTACTACCCGCCGCGTGGAGACAACAAGGAAGGCTGGGACAACCTGGACATTTTCGGTTGGCTCGGCTACCCGATGCAGATCAAGGTGGACTTCCTGTGCCGGGACTCGATCCTCGCCGCGCCGATCGTGCTGGACCTGGCGCTGTTCCTGGACCTGGCCGCGCGCGCGGGGATGAGCGGGATCCAGGAGTGGCTGTCGTTCTACTTCAAGAGCCCGATGGTGGCGCCCGACCTGTACCCTGAGCACGACCTGTTCATCCAGCACATGAAGCTGAAGAACACGTTGCGCCACCTGATGGGCGAAGAGCAGATCACGCACCTGGGGCTGGATTACTACGAGTGATCGTCGGGGTGCGTGAGGGGGACGAGCGACGTGCACGGGCGCGGCTGCGTGCCCGTGCACGCCGCCGCACCCGTGGGTGCCGGGCGTGAGTGGGGCGAGCTCGGAGCGCCGCGGCGTGTTCGTGGTGTTCGAGGGGATCGAGGGGTCGGGCAAGAGTACGCAGGTGCGGCTGCTGGCGGAATGGTTGGCGGCGCACGGCGTGCCGCACCGGCGGGTGCGCGAGCCCGGGGGCACGCCTGTGGGCGAAGAGATTCGGCGGCTGATCCTGGACGGTGACGATCTGCCCGCGCGTGCCGAGCTGTTCCTCGCCCTCGCCGCGCGCGCGGTGCACGTGGACGAGGTGCTGGCGCCGGCGCTGGCGGCCGGTGAGGTCGTGGTGGCGGACCGGTACGAGTTGTCGACGTTTGCGTACCAGGGGTACGGCCGCGGGCTGCCGCTGGAGGAGGTGCGGCGGATGAACGCGCTGGCGACGGGCGGCCTGTCGCCGGACGTCACGTTGTTGCTGGAAGTGCCCGTGGCGGTGGGGGAGGCGAGGCGGCGGGAGGCGGGCCGGGATACGGACCGCATCGAGGGCGCGGGGCACGCGTTCCATGCGCGCGTCGCCGAGGCATACGCCTTGCTTGCGGAGACTGAGCCGAGGGTGGAGCGGGTGGACGCGACGGCCGACCCGGCGCGCGTACACGCCGAGGTCCTCCGCCGCCTGAATGCCCGGTTTCCGGAAACATTCCCTCTGCACACGGGTTAGTGGTAGGCGGGAGCGGACGGCCTGCTCGATGGCCGATCCCGAGGTTTCGGAGGACGGATGAAGATCAAGCGTTCAATCCTGGCGCCCTTGCTGGTCGCGGTGCTGGCGCTGGCCAGCGGCGGCTGGTTGTTGCAGAAGGGCGGGATCCAGGAACAGAACGTCTATTTCCAGGCGCGCCTGTTCGAAGAGGTGCTGCACCACGTCTCGGACCGGTTCGTCGATCCGCAGGAGCCGGCGGAGCTGTACCGCAAGGCGATCGACGGGCTGCTGTACGAGCTGGGCGACCCGCACACGAGCCTGATGACCCCGAAGGACTTCGAGCAGTTGCGGGTCCAGACGGAGGGCGAGTACGGCGGCCTGGGAATCCAGATTGACATCCGTGATGGCTGGGTCACCGTGATCGCGCCGCTGCGGGACACGCCAGCGGAGCGTGCGGGCCTCCAGGCCGGCGATCGGATCGTACAGGTGGACGGCGAGACGACGCGCGGCTGGACCGTGGACGAGGCGGTGGACCGGCTGCGGGGGCCGAAGGGCGAAGCGGTGGACCTGCGCGTGGTGCGCAGCGGGGTGGATGAGCCGATCCCGTTCCGGATCGTGCGGGACGAGATCCGCGTGCCGTCCGTCGCGCTGGCGTACCTGGTGGACGGCGGCATCGGGTACGTTGAGCTGTCGGTGTTCAGCGAGACGTCGACGCGGGACCTGAAGGCCGCGATCGACGACCTCCGCGCGAAGGGGATGAAGGGGCTGGTGTTGGACCTGCGGCAGAACCCGGGCGGGTTGCTGGACCAGGGTGTTTCGGTGAGCAACCTGTTCCTGAGCGACGGCAAGGCCGTGGTCGAGACACGGAGCCGCATCCCGTCGCAGAACCAGCAGTTCCGGGCGACGGGCGTGGACAATTACCCGGGGATGCCGATCGTGGTCCTGGTGGACGAGGGGAGTGCGTCGGCATCGGAGATCGTGGCCGGTGCGCTCCAGGACCACGACCGTGCGCTGGTGCTGGGGCGGACGACGTACGGGAAGGGGTCGGTACAGACGCTGTTCCCGCTCTCGGGCGGCAATCACCTGAAGCTGACGACGGCGCGCTGGTACACGGCGTCCGGCCGGTCGATCCAGAAGCCGTACGCGCGGGCGATGGCGTTGAACGGCGCCGTGGTCTCGGGCGAAGGGGATGCGGACAGCGCTGACGCGAAGCCGGAGTATCGGACGGCCGGTGGGCGGGTGGTGTACGGCGGTGGCGGGATCCGGCCGGACGTGATCATGGAGAACGACACGCTGTCGACCGCGGAGCAGACGTTCGTGCGGTCGCTCCAGCGGCACGGGTCGAAGTACCGGGACGCGGTGTTCGGCTACGCGGTGGCGTACGTGCGCGAGCATCCGGGCCTTCAGCGTGACTTCCCGGTGACGCCCGCGATGCTGGACGGGCTGTACGCGGCGCTTCAGGAGGCCGGGGTGGACGTGCCGCGATCCGAGTACGATCAGGCCTCGCGCCTGGTGAGCCGCAATCTCGCGGTGGAGATCACGCGGGCGAAGTGGGGGAGCTCGGAGGCGCGGCGCCGGTTGAACACGGAGGATCCGTGGATCCGGCTGGCGGCGGACCTGTTGAGGCAGTCCAACGACGTGGAAGGCCTGTTCGCGGTGGCGGAGCGTTACCGGGCGGCCCATGCCGAGGTGCGGGAGGAGTTGCCCGGGGACGAGCTGCGCGACCGTTGATGCGCGAGCAAGGCTAGACCGGCAGCGCGATGGGCGCCGGGGTCGTGCTGGGCCTGGGGGTCGCCGGGTTGGCGGTCGGCTTCGTTGCCGGTTTGATCGGAATCGGAGGAGGGGTGCTGATGGTGCCCCTCCTCTACGCTTTCTATGAGCACCCGGAGTGGGCGGGCACGGCGCTCTCGGTGGCGCTGGCGCCGGCGGTGGCGCACGCGACGAGCCTGTTCGTGATCGTGCCGACGGCGATCGAGGGCGTGATCACGTACCAGCGTGCGAGGCTGGTGCCCTGGCGCATCGCGCTGCCGGTGGCGCTGGGGGCGACGTTCGCCGCGGTACTGGGAGCGCGGCTCGCGCAGCTAGTGCCGGGGGCGGTGCTCAAGCTGGCCTTCGGGCTGCTGGTCGTGGCATCGGGCGTACAGATCGCGGCGGGCGGAGTGCGGCCGCCGGATCGGCCGCTGCGGGCCGGGCTACCGACGCTGGTGGGGATCGGGGTGGCCATTGGCCTGACATCCGCGATGCTGGGTGTGGGTGGCGGCGTCGTCGCGATCCCGCTGCTCGTGAACGTGGTGGGCCTCGATCTCCAGCGAGTGACGGCGACGTCGCTGAGCATCATGGCGTTCGCGTCCCTGGCCGGCACGGCGACGTACATCTCGGGTGGGCTGGGTGTGGAGGGGCTGCCGCCCGGAAGCCTGGGCTACGTGCACGTGTGGGCGGCCTTGCCACTCGTGGCCGGGTCGCTGCTCGCGGTGAGCTGGGGCGTGCGGGTGAACCGGCGGTTGCCGGTCCGGAAGCTGCGCTGGGTGTTCGCCGTGGTGTTCATCATGATCGGGATGCGGCTGGTGGTGCAGAACGCGAGCGTCGTGCTCTGAGCGCCGCTGCGATGCGGCTGCCGGGTGCCCCGGGGTAGGGAGTGGGTGAACCCGCGCGGCGGGCGCGATCGGGACGGAGAAGCGATGGGAGCCGACCGGCTCTTGGTTTTCGCGAGGCGGCCCGTGGCGGGGCTGAGGGAGACGCGGCTCACGCCTCCACTGCCGCCGGACGACGCGGCGTCCGTCTACGAGGCGTGCCTGCGCGACGTGCTGGCGCTGGCAGCGCGGGAGCGGGCGAGGATCGAGCTCTGGTACGAGGTGGAAGGCCGCGCACGCGAGTACTTCGAAGCCGAGTTCGCACACCTCCCGCGGGCGGAGCAGGTCCCCGGCTCGATGGGCGACCGACTCTACGACGCGTTCGCGTGGTCGTTCGCGGACGAGACGGAACGCGCCGTGGTCGTGACGAGCGAGTCCCCGACGATGCCGGACGGAGCGTTGACCGCGGCCTTCGCGGACCTGCGGGAGGCCGATGTGGTGCTGGGCCCGACGCGCTCGGGCCGCCCGTACCTCATCGGGCTGCGCGCGGCGAGCTGGCCGAAGGCCGCGACGCTGCTCCGCGACGTGGCGTGGGGAACGCCGCTGTGCGTGCGGTCCGCGATCGAGCGAGCGAACGCCGCGGATCTGGTGCTGCGCGTGCTGCCTGGCTGGTACGGCATCGAGGACCCCGAAGACCTCGCGCGTGCGCGTGAGGATGCGCGCCCCGAGTCCCACCTCGCCCGATGGCTGGCCAGCGACACGGGGCGCCGCTACGTTGCGCCCACCGCGGGCGGGCCGGACCAGCGCTGAGACGCGGGCGGCCAGGGCCCTCGGGCGGCGAGGCGCGCTGCGACGCGCGGCCGCCGGATTCGTCGCATCCTGCCATGGACATGCCCCTGGATCACGACATGATAGAAGCGGATCATGAAGGTCCCGACGCCCGCCCGCGCGGCGGGGCGAGCACGGCGCGTGGCCGTGGTGTTGGGAGCGGCGCGCCGGGCGGCGCGATGATGGACGAGGCGACGCGCGCGCTCGTCGCGGTGTCCGCAGCGATCGGCGCCGACGACCGGGAGCGGCTCGCGCAGGAGCTCGATCGCGCCGCGCGAGCCGCGGAGCCGGGAGAGGTCGAGGAGGCGCTGCTCCAGAGCTACCTGTTCGTGGGCTTCCCCGGCGCGCTGAATGCACTGGCGCTGTGGCGCGAGCGGACGGGCCTGGAAGCGAGCGGAGGTGCTGCGGGAGGCGATGCGTCGGAGTGGCGGCGTCGGGGCGAGGCCGTGTGTGCACGGGTGTACGGAGCGCAGTACGGGCGGCTGCGCGAGCGCGTGGCCGGGCTGCATCCGGATCTCGAGGCGTGGATGCTCGAGGAGGGCTACGGCAAGGTGCTCGGCCGGCCCGGGCTGGCGCTCGGCGTACGGGAGCTGTGCGTGGTCGGGACGCTGGTGCCGCAGGATGCACCGGCACAGCTTCGCTCCCACCTGCGCGGTGCGCTGAACGTGGGCGTAGCCGTAGAGGATGTCGAGGAGGCGCTCGAGATCGCGTGCCGGTTTGCTGCACCCGCGCGCGCGGGCACGGCGCGCGCCGTGTGGGCGCAGGTGTTGGAGCGGTGGCGTATCCGCACCGCCGCCGCGGGCGGCGCGGAGGAGCGGACGGGTGAAACGCTGACGGGCGAGGCGGGAGCGCGCTCGGGCCAGGGATCGGATAGAGATGTTCGTTGACTACGCGGTCATCCACGTGTACGGCGGGACGGGCGGCTCGGGCGCGGAGGCGTTCCGGCGCGAGAAGGGCGTGCCGCGCGGCGGGCCCTCGGGCGGTGATGGCGGGCGCGGCGGCGACGTCATCCTTCGCGCGGACGGCCAGCTCACCACGCTGCTGGACTACCGCTACCAGCAGCATTACCGGGCGGAGCGCGGCCAGCACGGGCAGGGGAAGAACCGCACGGGCCGGGACGGTGCGAGCCTGGTGCTGCGCGTGCCGCCGGGCACGGTGGTGCGCGACGTGAACACGGGCGAGCTGCTGGGCGAGCTGGTCGAGCACGGGCAGGAGCTGGTCGTGGCGCGCGGCGGGCGGGGCGGGCGCGGGAACGCGGCGTTCGCGACGCCGACGCGGCGCGCGCCGCGCCAGTGGGAGCCCGGGGAGGAAGGCGAGGAGCGGCGGATCGCGCTGGAGCTGAAGCTGATCGCGGACGTGGGGCTGGTGGGGAAGCCGAATGCGGGGAAGTCGACGCTGCTGGCGGCGATCTCCGCGGCGCGGCCGAAGATCGCGGACTACCCGTTCACCACGCTCACGCCGAACCTGGGCGTGGTCGAGCTGTCCGACTCGAGGACCTTCGTGGTGGCGGACATCCCGGGAATCATCGAGGGCGCTCACGAGGGCAAGGGGCTCGGGCTGCGGTTCCTGCGGCACATCGAACGGACGCGGACGCTCGCCTACCTCGTCCCGGTGGATGCCGAGGATCCGCAGGCCGAGTACGAGGTGCTGCGGAAGGAGCTCGAGTCCTACTCGGGCGAGCTCGCGACGCGTCCGCACTGCGTGGTCCTCACCAAGGCGGACCTGCTCGCGCCCGGGCAGGCGCCCCCGCGGATCGAGGCGCCGGAGTCGTGGGGCACGTTCCTGATCTCCGCCGTCGCGCGCCAGGGGCTGGTTGACCTGCTGGAGGCGCTCTGGAGGCGCGTCCGGGAAGCGGTCGAGGAAGCGGCGGAGCACGAGCCGCCCGCGGAGACGCTGCGCCCCTGACGCGGATCGGGAGGCGACGATGTCGGAGTCGGAACTCGCGGCACTCCTCCAGCTCTGTCTGCTGCCCGGGATCGGGAACGGACAGCGGCTGCGCGAGTTGCTGCAACGGCACGGGTCGGCACGGGCGGCGCTGAACGCGCCGGCGGCCGAGCTGGGAGAGGAGGCCGCGCTCGCCCGCGGCTCCGTGCCGATCCTGGGCCGCGTGCGTGCTTCAATGGACGCGCTGCGGCGCCTGGACGTCCAGGTTCTGCACGAGAAGGACCCGCGCTACCCCTGGCGGCTCACGCATCTAGGAGACGCACCGCCGCTCCTGTTCGCGCGCGGCCGGCTCGAGCTGCTCGAGCGGCCGACGGTCGCGGTGGTGGGCTCGCGGAGCAGCACGGAGTACGGCGATTCGGCCGCGCGCATGCTCGCGGGCGGGCTCGCCAACGTGGGCGTGGTCGTGGTGAGCGGCCTTGCCCGCGGGATCGATACGAGCGCGCACGTGGCCGCGCTCGAGGGAGGGACGATCGCCGTGCTGGCTTCCGGGATCGACGTCCCGTACCCCCGGCGGAATACGGCTCTGTACGAACGGATCGCGCGGGTGGGTCTGCTGCTCAGCGAGACCGCGCCAGGGACGCCGGCGCTGTCCTACCTGTTTCCGCGGCGCAACCGCTTGATCGCCGCGCTGGCGCTGGGCGTCGTCGTCGTGGAGGCGGCGGTGAAGAGCGGGGCGCTGAGCACGGCCAGCCACGCGACGAACCTGGGCCGCGAGGTGATGGCCGTGCCCGGGCCCATCGGGCGGCGGACGAGCGTGGGCACGAACCGGCTGCTGCGCGATGGCGCGACGATGGTGCTCGAGGTGCGCGACGTCCTGGATGCCGTCGGGCTCGGGGCGCTGGCCCGCGCGGCCGGGGGCGCCGGTGCCGATGGGGACGAGCCGGACGCCGCGCGGGAGCCGCCCGTCGGGCTCACGCCAGCCGCGTCACGGGTGTGGCGCGCGCTCGGGCCCGAGCCGGTCCACGCGGATGAGCTGGCGGATGCGTGCGGCGTGGGCGCCGGGGCGCTGCTGAGCACGCTGCTCGAGTTGGAGCTGGCGGGCCACGTGCGGCAGGCGCCGGGTGGCCGCTACGCGCGAGTTTGAGGGCACGGGCCGGCGCCCCGCGGGCAACCGCGGGTTCGCGAAGGTGTATTAGTTCTCGTGAAAGGATTTACGCCGGGAACCCGCGGGGCCGCAGAGACCGCGCGGGCGCGGGGATCTCACGCGCCACGCGCGCTGTACGTGCATGTGCCGTTCTGCGCGCGGCGGTGCAGCTACTGCGACTTCGCGGTGGAAGCCGTGCGCCGGGCGCCGACGCGCGAGTGGCTGGACGCCATCGAGGCCGAGCTGCGGCTCCACGTGGAGCGGGCGGGTCTCGGTCGGCTGGCGCTGGACACGGTCTACGTCGGGGGCGGGACGCCGTCGCTGCTTGGCGTCGGCGCGCTGCCGGCGCTGCTGGACCGGATCGGCGAGCACGCGGACATCGCGCCGGAAGCGGAGATCACGGCCGAGGCGAACCCGGAGAGCTTCACGCCGGCGCTGGCGCGGGATTGGCGCGCGGCCGGGATCAATCGCGTGAGCCTCGGCGCGCAGACGTTCCACGAGGCCGCACTGCGCTGGATGGGGCGGCTCCACGGGGCGGACGGCCCGGCGCGGGCGATGGCGGCCGCGCGTGAAGCGGGGATCGACAACGTCAGCGTCGACCTGATCTTCGGCTTGCCGGACCGGCTGGGGCGGGACTGGGGCGCGGACCTGGAAGGTGCGCTGCGCCTGGAGCCGGAGCACGTGTCGCTGTACGGGCTCACGGCGGAGCCCGGGGCGCCGCTGGGGCGCTGGGTCGCGGAGGGCCGCGAGCGGCTGCCGGACGAGGACGAGTACGGTGCGCAATACCTGCTGGCGGCGGAGCGCCTGACGGCGGCGGGGTTCCGGCACTACGAGGTGTCGAACTTCGCGCTGCCGGGCCGGGAGTCGCGGCACAACCAGGTGTACTGGTCGGGTGCGGCGTACCTCGGACTGGGGCCGGGGGCGCACTCCTACCTGGCGGGCCGCCGGTGGTGGAACGTGCGCTCGTGGGCAGCGTACGCGGCAGCGTTGGGGCGGGGCGAGGCGCCTGAAGAAGGTGCCGAGACGGTCGAGGGCGACGCGGCGCGACT
>Ga0079224_100001210_pt1 | contig 28929 bp, 25 predicted proteins | sample Stecom2015_FD_80414 | JGI IMG/M metagenome (GOLD analysis project Ga0079224, IMG submission 80414) | Agricultural soil microbial communities from Utah to study Nitrogen management - Steer compost 2015 | ecosystem: Environmental > Terrestrial > Soil > Agricultural land | place: USA: Utah... | reverse complement strand
GTCAGTTCACCGCGGCGCGACGCGCGGCCACGGCGGCGGCCAGGCGGTCGAGCTGATCGGCGGTGGTCTCCCAGTCCAGGCAGGCGTCGGTGATGGACTGGCCGTAGGCCAGTTCGTCGGCACGGCCGAGGGTCAGGTCCTGACGTCCGGCGGCCAGGAAGCTCTCCAGCATCATCCCGACGACCTCACGCTCGCCCGCGGCGACCCGCTGCGCGATGTCGGTGACCACGTCCACCTGACGGTTGTGGTCCTTGTTGGAATTGCCGTGGCTGGCATCGACCACCACGCGGCGGGCCAGGCCCGCCTTCTCCAGCCGCAGGCAGGCATCGGCCACCGAGGCGGCGTCGTAGTTGGTGCCGTTGCTGCCGCCGCGCAGGATCACGTGGCAGTCCGGGTTGCCGGAGGTGCGGATCAGCGCGGCGCGACCGTCCAGGTCGGTGCCGGGGAAGACGTGGCTGGCGGCCGCGGCGCGCACGCCGTCCACCGCCACCTGCACGTCGCCGTCGGTGCCGTTCTTGATGCCGACCGGCATGGACAGCGCGCCGCTGAGCTGACGGTGCACCTGGCTGGCCGCGGTGCGCGCGCCGATGGCGCCGTAGGAGACCAGGTCGGCGATGTACTGCGGGGTGATCGGGTCGAGGAACTCGCAGGCCACCGGCAGGCCGAGGGCGGTGATGTCGACCAGCAGCTTGCGGCCGAGGCCGAGGCCGGTGTTGACGTCGAACGAGCCGTCCAGATGCGGATCGTTGATCAGGCCCTTCCAGCCCAGGCTGGTGCGCGGCTTCTCGAAGTAGACCCGCATCACCACGTGCAGGTTCTCGCTCAGCTCGTCGGCCTTGGCGGCCAGCCGGCGGGCGTAGTCGAGGGCGGCGGCGGGATCGTGCACCGAACAGGGGCCGACGATCACCATGAGACGGTCGTCGGCGCCGTCGAGCACATCCACGGTGGCCTTGCGACCGGCGCGGACGGTGTCGGCGTGGGCGTCGGTGATCTGGTGGACCATGCGCACCTCGGCGGGCGAGCGCAACGGGCTCACCGCGAGCGTGCGCTGGTGGTCGAGGTCGGCATGGCGGGCATCGATGTCAACCGCAATGGTCATCGTAGGTCGTTTCCTTTTCTTGGCCGACCCACGGAAATCGCGAACCCCGTCGAGCCGGTCCATCATCCGGCTCGGGGTGGGATGGTCAGCGCAGGTGGTTGCCGCAGACCGGCCCACCCGGGGCCGGCTTGCTAAACCAGAAATACGCGCGCTGCACGTCAGGCACTCTATCAGCACTCGTCGGCCCGCCGACAGCGGGGGCGAGGGAGACGACCGTCACCCCCGCCGCGCCGCCGGGGCGGTCAGTGGAACTGGCCGGGCACGTACCAGCCCGCCGGGGTGCGGCTGATGACGTTGATCCGGTTGTAGGCGTTGATCATGGCGATCAGCGAGATCAGCGCCGCGATCTGCTCGGCGTCGTAGTGCTTGTCCACCTGCGTCCAGGTCTCGTCGGAGACCCCGTGATGGGCGTCCGCCAGCCGGGTGCCCTCCTCGGCCAGCGCCAGCGCGGCCCGCTCCGGCTCGGTGAACACGGTGGCCTCGCGCCAGGCGGCGACCAGGTTCAGCCGCACCGGGTCCTCCCCGGCGGCGACGGCGTCCTTGTAGTGCATGTCCACACAGAACCCGCAGCCGTTGATCTGGCTGACCCGCAGCAGCACCAGCTCCCTGGTGATCGCGGGCAGCGCGGACTCTCCGACGACCGCGCCCGCGGCGTTGATGCGCTTGACGAACTTCTGACCGAGTTCGCTTGCCGCGTAGTCGAATCGCTGCTCCATGATTGCGTCTCCTCCGGTGTCGTGCCCGGCTTCCCGGGCAGCTTCACCGAGACGACGACGCGGCGCCGCGCGGTGTGACACGACTCGGAGTGACCCGCGACACACGGCCCTGCCGACGGTCAGATCGAATAGGTGACTCCGGTGAGGCGTTCGGAGAGGTCGAACAGCTCGCGGGCGACCCGCTCGTCGCGCGAGGCCTTGGTCGACCCGACCCGCACCGGATGCCCGCGCAGGCCGCCGAGCTTGTCGGGCCCGTAGAAGGCGCCTGGCTCGACCGGCATGGTGGCGGCGAACAGCTGGGGCAGCGCGCCGTTGTCGGCGCTCTGGGCCAGCAGCCGGTTGCCCAGGGCCATGATCGAATCCATGAAGGTCTCGGTGTGTGACTGCAGGTCGGTGGCGGCGTAGCCGGGGTGGGCGGCGACCGAGCGGATCGGCGAGCCCGCGGCGGTGAGCCTGCGCTGGAGCTCGTAGGCGAACATCAGATTCGCGAGCTTGGCCTGGCCGTAGGCCCGCCAGGTCTGGTACTTGCGGCGCTCCCAGTTCAGATCGTCGAGATCGATCACGCCGATGGCGTGGGCGCCGCTGGAGACGGTGACCACCCGGTCGGTGATCTTGCCGAGCAGCAGCCCGGTGAGCGCGAAGTGGCCGAGGTGGTTGGTGCCGATCTGCATCTCGAAGCCGTCGGCGGTGCGGCGCTGCGGCACCGCCATCACCCCGGCGTTGTTGACCAGCACGTCCAGTGTCTCCACACCGTCGGCGAAGGCGCGCACCGACGACAGGTCGGCCAGGTCGAGGCGGCGCACGTCGGCGCGGGGGCCGATCTCGGCGGCGACCCGTTCGGCCTTGGCCAGATCGCGGCAGGCCATGATCACGTGCGCGCCCTTGGCGGCCAGCGCCTTGGCCGTGACGGCGCCGAGCCCGCCGTTGGCGCCGGTGACCACGAAGGTCCGGCCGGTCTGATCGGGGATATCCGTGGCTTCCCAGCGGCTCATGGCGACGAGTGTAGCCCGGCGGACCGAACACCATCGGGCATTGAGATAGGGTTACCTAACTTCGATCCGACCCCGACCGGACCCAGTGAGGGAATCGTGACCACAACCACCGACCACCGGGACGGCTACGTGCCCTTTCCCAGCGAGGCAGCCGAGGCCTACCGCGCCGCCGGTTACTGGAAGGGGCAGCCGCTGGGCGATCTGCTGCGCGAGACCGCGCGGCAGCACCCCGAGCGCATCGCCCTGCGCACCGACGCGGGCGAGCGCGACTACGCCTGGGTGGACGCCGAGGCCGACCGCATCGCCCACGGCCTGATCGCGCTCGGCATCACCCCCGGCGACCGGGTCGTGGTCCAGCTGCCGAACGTGCCCGAGTTCCTGACCGTTCTGTTCGGCCTGCTGCGCGCGGGCGCCATCCCGGTGCTCACCCTGCCCGCGCACCGCAGGGCCGAGATCGAGCATCTGACCCGGCTGTCGGAGGCGGTGGCCTACGTGATCGCCGACACCGCGGGCGGTTTCGACTACCGTGAGCTGGCGCAGACCGTGCGCGAGCAGGCGCCCAGCCTGCGCCACGTGCTCGTGCTCGGCGATCCCGGCCCGTTCACCGACCTGAGCACCATTGCGCGCGAGGGTGATTCGCTGCCCGAGATCGACCCGTCCGACATCGCGCTGATGCTGGTCTCCGGCGGCACCACCGGCCTGCCCAAGCTGATCGCGCGCACCCACGACGACTACGTCTACAACGCCACCGCCAGCGCGCGGATCTGCGAGCTCACCGCCGACGACGTCTACCTGGCGACCCTGCCGGCCGCGCACAACTTCCCGCTGGCCTGCCCAGGCATCCTGGGCAGCGTGAGCGTGGGCGCGTCGGTGGCCTTCGTCAGCGACCCGAGCCCGGAGAACGCCTTCGCCGCCGTCGAGCGGCACGGGGTGACGGTGACCGCGGTGGTCCCGCCGCTGGCCCAGCTGTACTGCGCGGCCGTGGAATGGGAAGAGGCCGACCTGAGTTCGCTGCGGCTGCTCCAGGTCGGCGGCGCGCGGCTGGCCGATGTGAACGCCAGGGAGGTGACCCCGGCGCTGGGCTGCGCGCTCCAGCAGGTGTTCGGCATGGCCGAGGGCCTGCTCAACTACACCCGCCTCGACGATCCCGACGAGCTGATCTGCACCACCCAGGGCAGGCCGATGTCGCCGGCCGACGAGCTGCGCATCGTCGACGGCGAGGGCAGAGACGTGGCTCCCGGCGAAGAGGGCGAACTGCTCACCCGCGGCCCCTACACCCTGCGCGGCTACTACCGCGCTCCCGAGCACAACGCCCGCGCCTTCACTCCCGACGGCTACTACCGCAGCGGTGACCTGGTGCGCCGCCTGGAATCCGGGCACCTGATCGTCTCCGGCCGGATCAAGGACGTCATCAACCGCGGCGGCGAGAACGTCTCCTGCGACGAGCTGGAGGAGCACCTGCTCGCCTATCCCGGCGTCCGCCACGCCGCCGCTGTCGGCCTGCCTGATCCCGCTCTCGGCGAGAAGGTGTGCGCGGTGCTGGTGGTCGAGGGCGAGATGCCGACCCTGCCCGCGATCAAGACCTTCCTGACCGAGCGCGGCCTTGCCACCTACAAGCTGCCCGACGTGCTGCGTCGGACCGACGTCCTGCCGATCACGGCGGTCGGCAAGATCGACAAGAAGGCGCTCAGGGCCACCTACAGCTGAGCGGAGAACACTTCGGGCGGCGCACCTTTCGAGGTGCGCCGCCCGAAGTGCTTCGCGTGGGTCAGGCCTTGACGACGTAGGGCGCGATGCTGCCCAGCTTCTCGCAGGTCTCCTCGAACTCCCGCTCGGGCTTCGACTGCCCGACCACACCGGCGCCTGCGCGCAGCCATGCGCCCTCGGCGGTCTGGTAGACCGCGCGCAGCACCAGGGTGGCCTCCAGCGCGCCGGTCGGCGAAACCGTCACCACCGCACCGGAGTACAGCCCGCGCGGGGCGCCGTCGAGACGGAAGATGGAGTCGACGCCCTCGCGCTTGGGGATGCCGGAGGCGGTCACCGAGGGGAACAGCACCTCGAGGGCGTCCCAGCCGGAGCGGTCGGCGGCCAGGGTGCCGCACACCGTCGAGGCCAGGTGCTGCACGCTGCCGCGCTCGCGCACCGCCATGAAGTCGGAGACCGCGGGGGTGCCGGGATCGGCGACCGAGCTGATCTCCTCGAACGACAGCCGCACCGAGATGGCGTGCTCGACGATCTCTTTCGGATCGCTGACCAGGTCGGCGCGCGCGGCCATGTCCTCGAGCTCGCCGCGGCCGAAGGCGCGGGTGCCCGCCAGCGGCTCGGTGGTCACCACGCGGTCGTCGTCGACCGAGACGACCAACTCGGGGCTGAAGCCCGCCGACTCCAGTCCGCCCAGGCGCAGCAGGTAGGAGCGGGCCGGGGTGTTGTTGGCCCGGCCGAGCCGGTAGGTGGCGGGCACGTCGACGGTGAAGGGCAGGTCGACCTTCCGCGACAGGATGACCTTCTGGTACCTGCCCGCGCCGATCTCGGCGACGGCCTCGGCGACGCGGTCCCGGTAGCCGGTCGGATCGACGCGCACGTCGATCGGATGCGGCTGCGGCAGTCCGGTTTCCTGCGAGACGGCGATGAGATCGCGGATCTCGTCGGCCTCGTCGGCGGTGGCGCCCTCGACCCGCACGCCGGACTCGTCCACGGTCACCTCGACGCGCGGAATCATCAGGTGCGCCAGCGATGTCCGCTCGTCCACGTGGGCGGTCGCCGCCAGCGCCCAGGCGCAGAATTCGAAACCGATCCAGCCGTAGGCGCGGGTGGTGTGTGCGGGCAGCATGGCGAGGGCCCGGTCGATCGCGCGAGCAGGCGAACCCTCCCAGGCCGAGACGGTGGTCGCGCCCTCCCAGGTGACCCGTAGCTCGGCGGCGTCGAGTTCGATGCTGCCGATCGGGTCGGCGGCGAAGACCCACTGCCCCGGGCGCTCGTACATCACGTACTCGCCGAAGCGGTCCGCGCTCGCCAGTCGGGACATCGCTGCCGCCGGATCGGTTACATACTCAACGCGCGAGCGCTCATCCGTCGTCGACAACGATCCTCCAGAATCAAGATGACCTCATATGTGCGAGGTAAGGTTAGCATTACCTGCCCAACGTCGGGGTGTGCTCCGGGCACGGCACACCGGCCCCGACTCGGGGGCGCGAAGTCCTGACCGGAGATCATCCGGCGCGGGACAATGGAGGGCCGCGACCACACGCGTCCCCGCCGCGCCGGTGCGGCGGGCCGACAGCCAGACGGAGGCCCCATGATCGAGCCAGCCGATTCGCAGCCGTTGCGCCAGGCCCCACGGTCGGTGGTCGCGCTGGTCGACGCCGCCTCCGGTGTCGAGCGCGAACTCATCGGCGCCTGGATCGCCGACGGAGGCATCGCCCGCGAGCTCGGCGTCGGCGCGCCCATCACGCAACTCGACCTCGACCCGGCGGCGGTGGCGAGCAGGCTGGTCGGCCGCCGCGACGATCCGCTGGTGGTCCCGGTGCGGGTGTTGTGGCTGCCGCCCGAGCGCGACGGCGTACGGCGCGTCGGCTTCGGCGACATGCTGCTGCTCACCAATCCACGCAAGCCCAACCGGCTCGCGCAGCGCAGGCTCGCGCGCAAGGCGCCCGACCGGCATGTCGTCCTCACCGGCGCGCCCGCCCTGCTCAGCGACCTGCGGGCGAACAACCCGGAAGCCGCCGCCCTGCACGCCGCCGGTAGCGGCGAGCCCTTCGCCCGGGCCGTCGTGCGCGCGGCGGTGGTGGCGCTCGAACGCGCCGAACGCACCGTCATCGGCGACCGCTACAAGGTGCCACGGCTGGTGGCCGAGGAGATCCTCGACTCCCCCGAGTTCCTGCGCCGCCTGGAACTGATCGCCGACCAGTCCGGGGCCGATTCCCAGGAGGTGTACCGGCGGGCGGAGAAATGCCTGCACGAACTGGTCGCCGCCCAATCCAGGCTGGTCTCGGACCTGTTCACCCAGGCGATGCGCCCGGTGCACGCCTCGACATGGAAGGTCGACACCGACGACTCCGGCCTCGACCGTCTGCGCGCCCTCAACCGCGACTACCCGCTGGTATTCCTGCCCTCGCACCGCTCCTACGTCGACCCCTTCGTGCTCGGCGACGTGCTGGCGCGCCACGACTTCCCGCCCAACCACGTCATCGGCGGAGCCAACCTGAGCTTCTGGCCGATGGGCCCCATCGCCCGGCGCACCGGCACCGTGTTCATCCGCCGCAGCTTCGGCGACGACGAGGTCTACAAGGCCGTCGTCGAGGAGTACTTCGCCTATCTGCTGAGCAAGCGCTTCAACCTGGAGTGGTACTTCGAGGGCGGGCGCACCAGGACCGGCAAGCTGCGCCCGCCGCGCTACGGCCTGCTCAACTATCTCGCCGCCGCCGTGCGCGCCGACCGCATCGACGACGTGCTGCTGATCCCGGTCTCCATCACCTACGAGCGGCTCAACGAGCTCGGCGCCATCGCCGACGAACAGCTCGGCGCGCGCAAGAAGCCGGAGGGCCTGACCTGGCTGGCCCGCTACATCCGCGCCCAGCAGCACTCGGCCGGCCACGTCTACGTGCGCTTCGGCGATCCGCTCTCCGCTCGCGAACGCCTCGTCGCGCTCGGCGACCCCATGCACAAGACCCCGCTGAACATCCCGCTGCGCGACACCGAGACCGCCGACGCCGCGCCCATCGGCACCTCCGCCGAACACGAGATCGCCGAACAGGAGCGCAAAGCCGTGCAGCGGCTGGCCTTCGAGGTGGCGGTCGGCATCAACAATGTCACCCCCATCACGGTCAACGCGCTGGCCACCCTTGCCCTGCTGGGCGTCGAACAGCGCGCGCTCACCCTGGCCGAGGTCCGCACTCTGCTGATCCCGGTCATCGACTACATCCGCCGCCGCGAGCTGCCCAGCGGCGAACTCGACGCCCTGACCGACGAGCGTTCCCTGGCGGTGGTGCTCGAGCAGCTGTCGCTGGCCAAGGTGGTCACCGTCTACCGCGGCGGCATCGAGCCGGTCTACTCCATCGAGAGCGGCGCGCACCTCGAGGCCGCCTTCTACCGCAACAGCGCGGTGCACTGGTTCGTCGACCGCGCCATCATGGAGCTTTCGGTGCTGGCCGCCATCGAACCGGCCGAAGACCACCTGCGGGCGGGTTGGCAGGAGGCCTTCCGGCTGCGCGACCTGCTGAAGTTCGAGTTCTTCTTCCCCGACCGCGCCGAGTTCTCCGAGCGCATCACCGCCGAGATGGTGCTGGTCGACCCGGAGTGGCACAACCGGGGCCGGGAGACGCGCGGCAGCGAGATCGTCGCCAGACTGCGCGGTTCCGGCTTCATGATGGCCCACCGCGTGCTGCGCGCGTTCTTCGACGCCCAGCTGGTGGTGGCCGAACGGCTGGCGGACAAGGACGCCGCCGCGCCGATCGACCGCAAGGAACTCGTCGCCGAATGCGTCTCGGTGGGCAAGCAGATGCTGCTGCAACGCCGCCTGCACAGTCCCGAATCGGTCTCCACCGAACTGTTCGGCGGCGCGATCAAACTGGCCGACAACTACCACCTCATCGAGCCCGCCGACCCGGCCGCCGCCGATGCCCGCGCCGATCTGACCAGGCGCCGCAACGATTTCGCCGCCGAACTGCGCGCCATCGGCGCCCGCATCTCGCTGGCGGCCACCCTCGACCCGTCCAACACGCTGGGACCGGTGACCCGATGAACGCGCTGCTCGAACGGGTCCGCTCCGGCCCGCGCGGACCCGAGGTGCTCGCGGTCTTCGACCTCTCGGCGGTGCTCGACGGGTTCGCCGCGCCCTCGGTGCTGCGCGGCGCCATGCCCGGCGGCCCCCGCGACGCCACCGCCCGCATCCTGCTCGACGGCTACGACCCCACGCTCACCGACGGCGGCTACAGCCGGTTCCTGCACCGCGCCTCGGCCAGGCTGGCCGGACGCACCCGCGCCGAACTCGACGAACTGGGTGAACGGCTGTTCCGGCGCGGCGTCTACGGCAGGTTGTTCCCCGAGGCCTGGCAGCTGGTGCGGGCGCACCGCGCGCAAGGGCACACCGTAGTGCTGGTGAGCGCGCTGACCGAGTTCCAGGTGGCGCCGGTGGCCGCCGAACTCGGCATCGAGCACGTGCTGTGCACGGCGATGGACACCGGCGAGGACGGCACGCTCACCGGCTACGTGCGCGGCAAGACGCTGTGGCGCAACGGCAAGGCCCAGGCGGTGCGCGCCTTCGCCGCCGAACACGGCCTCGACCCGCTCGCCGCCTACGCCTACAGCGGCGCCACCACCGACCAGCCGCTGCTGGCCCAGAGCAAGCACCCGGTGGTGGTCAATCCCGACCGCATCCTCGCCGCCGCGGCCTGCGACCACGACTGGCCGGTGGTCGCCTTCCGCCGCAGGCGCACCCCGCGCCCGGTCGACTACCTGCGCACACTGGCGGGTTTCGCCGCGCTGCTGCTCGGCGCCATCGCGGGTGTGCTCGCCAAGTCCTACACCCGCCGCCGCCGCGCGATGGCCGACGGGCTGATGGCCTTCGGCACCGCCGCCACCCTGGCCACCCTCGGCGTACGGGTGCGGGTCACCGGGGCGCACAACGCGCGCTCGCCCCGGCCTGCGGTCTTCCTGTTCAACCACCAGAGCCAGTTCGATGTGATCGTCGTCCCGCACGTGCTGCGCGGCGGGGTCACCGGAATCGGCAAGAAGGAGCTGACCCGCAATCCGGTCTTCGGGCCGCTCATGCGCTTCGTCGGGGTGACCTTCATCGACCGCTCGAACTCCGAGCGGGCCAGGGCCGCGCTGGCGCCGGTGGTGCGGACCCTGCGCGACGGCCTGTCGATCGCCGTCGCCCCCGAGGGCACCCGCTCCTGGTCCCCCACGGTCGGGCCGTTCAAGAAGGGCGCCTTCCACATCGCCCACCAGGCGGGCGTGCCGGTCATCCCGGTGGTGATCCGCAACGCCGGGGAGATCGCCTGGCGCAATTCCATGGTCGCGCGCTCCGGCACCGTCGACGTGGCGATCCTCGACCCCATCGACGTCTCCGGCTGGGATCTCGCCGACCTGGACGCGCGCGTCGAGCAGGTACGTCAGCTGTTCGTCGACACCCTGGTCGACTGGCCGGAGCCGGACCGCTGACGAGCGGTCCCGGTCCGGGTGGCCGGGCTCAGACCGAGCGGCCGAACAGCAGCTTCCACGGCATGAGCGCCGACTCCAGCTGGACCTTCAGGCTCATCTTGGACGCGCCGAGGGTGCGCTCCTCGAAGCGGATCGGCACCTCGGCGATGGTGATGCCCTTGCGCACCGCCCGGTAGTTCATCTCCACCTGGAACGAGTAGCCGTTGCTCTGGATGGAGCCCACGTCGATGGCGCGCAGGGTGTCGGCCTTCCAGGCCTTGAAACCGGCGGTGGCGTCCTTGACGCCGAGGCGGAGGATCAGGTTGACGTAGAAGTTGGCCCAGGCCGAGAGCGCCTTGCGGTACCACTTCCACTCCTCGGCGGTGGACCCGCCCGGCACGTACCGGGAACCGAGCACCACGCCCGCGTCGGAATCGCTCAGCTTGGCCAGCATGGCCGGGATCACCTCGGCGGGATGCGACAGATCGGCGTCCATCTGGATGACCACGTCGGCGCCCTCGTCGAGCGCGCGGGTGATACCCGCGACGTAGGCGCGGCCGAGGCCGTCCTTCTCGGTGCGGTGCAGCACGCCGACCACGTCGGGCATGTCGGCGGCGAGCTTGTCGGCGACCTCGCCCGTGCCGTCCGGGGAGTTGTCGTCCACGACGAGAATGTGCAGGTCGGGCACCGCCAGCGCGGTGAGCCGCTCCACCGCCACCGGCAGATTCTCCCGCTCGTTGTAGGTCGGCACAACAACGGTAACCCTCAAGGGTCGCCCTCCCTGCTCACCTGTCCAGCCCGCTGGCCCGGGCGGACCGTGCAAGCGTTAGTCGATTACCGGGGTACCGTACTCGATCCGCCTGATGAGGACCTGAGCGGCCGCGACCGGGCCAGCCCGGCGACGTCCGGCGTCGAGCACGGCACGACCTGCGCAGACGCGCTCGTCCCACGGCGCGGCGGGTGCCGGTGCGCCGAAAACGGTTGTCCCGGGCGGGCTGTCAGTCCCCTTCACGCCAGGCGCGATCGCGGGCGTCCTCCCGCTCGTTGCGGGCCCGCGCGATCTCCAGCGCCCGCTCGGCGGTGGCCTTGTCCGGGTACGGCCCCATCCGGTCCCGGAACCAGCACTGCCTGCCCTGCTCGGCCCTCTGATGCTTCAAGCAGTAGTACCACCGTTCAGCCATGACTCCAGCATTCCACTTCGGCGCGCGGATATGCCGGGCATCCGGGATACGACGAAAAATCCCCCGGGCTGTCTGCCAGGGGGATTTCGTGGTGGCCAGGGCCGGGATCGAACCGGCGACCTTCCGCTTTTCAGGCGGACGCTCGTACCAACTGAGCTACCTGGCCGCAGGCACCCGTACCGAATGCCATACGCGAAGCGCCGGATTTCTCCGGCGCTTACTTGCGACCCTGACGGGACTCGAACCCGCGACCTCCGCCGTGACAGGGCGGCGCGCTAACCAACTGCGCCACAGGGCCATGCTCTGCTACCAACAGTCCGAAGACTGTACCCCCTACGGGATTCGAACCCGCGCTACCGCCTTGAAAGGGCGGCGTCCTAGGCCGCTAGACGAAGGGGGCTCGTCCCGGATCTCTCCGGACCGGCTTTCAACGGTTTCCGTTGGGAGCTCGCATAGCTTATGACAGCTTTGCGCAGAGTTCCAAATCGCCTGGTCAGACGCCCAAACCGAGCTCTTCGAGGCGTGCGGCGGCAGCCCAGCCGTCGACGGCGAACTTCTCCCGCCACTCACTGGTCGCCATCGACTCGACGACGACCTCCAACGCCTCCTGGAACCGGGCCCGCAGATCGGTCGGGCCGTCGGGCAGCTCGATCAGGTAGCGCTGGCCCGCCAGCGCCGCGGTGAGGGTGCGGGTGAAGCGATCCGGGTCGGCGTCCTCGCGCAACTGGCCGTGCTCGATCGCCCGCAACGCCAGCGAACGCACCGCCCGCACGAGGATGCGCCCGGCGCCGGCGCGGACGTCGCGGAAGAAGTCGGGTTCGATGATCAGCCGGTACTCCGCCTGCACGATGATGTCGTGCTGCAACCGCAGGGCCAGCTCGTCGATCATCCCGTGCAGGATGTCGAGCGGACCGAGATCGGTGCGGGCCAGCCAGCGCTCGGCGGTGGCGCGATAGCGTTCCACCGCCGTCTCCAGCACCGCCTTGGCCAGCTCCTCCTTGGAGTCGAAGTGGAAGTACATCGCGCCTTTGGTCGCGCGCGATCCCTCCAGGATCCGGTTCAGCGATGCCGCGGCATAGCCGCTCTTGCCGAATTCGACGGCCGCGGACCTGATTATCGCCGCCCGTGTCCGGCGGGCCCGCTCTTGCTGCCGTGCCATGCTCGAAACGCCTCCGAAGTTACTCACCGCCAATCGAGCCCCCCGTTGGAACGGACCCCTGGCGCAATAGTTGATAAAAGTCGAATACTCCGAGCCGGTTTTCCGGCCAATTTCATACTTCAGGTATGTAAATAGCCTAATTACGAATAACACACCGGCTGGTATAATTCCTCCGTGCCCGGGTGCGCCGCAGGGGGTGCACACCCGGGCACACCCACGTCTGGGACCTGTTCCGATCGGCCTCCTGCGGCAATCGTTGCTGTCTGCGGACACCATCACGACGTCTCGGATTCCGAGCCGCCACCTGCGACGACGCCTCCGCGCCGGACCGGCCCGCCCGCCACGGCATCCCCGAGGGAGGCCGCGAACCGAGAACCGCTCCGACACAACCGGTGACGCCGAAATCGACGGTTCGCCCGGAATTCACCGAACCGTCACGGTACCCGCAATGACGCGCCGACACGCGGCAAACCGACGAGTCGGATAGCCCACTCGACATACCCCGCCGACAGCAAACACTACGCAATCCAAAAGGGCTGCGGGCCCGGTAATTACAATTCCCGGAGACATCCGCGAACGACCTTCGCACGGACGGCGCCGCCGGCACGGGCCGCGCGGCGCGGACCACCCGGGACACCGCGCTCACCATCCCTCCGGGCGGCCCACCGAGGCGGAACCAAACTGATTGGCAGGCAACACGATTCGATCCTATCCAGCCTGCTCTCGAATGAACAAAGCCGCCACCCAACACTTTCCCCGGCTTGCGGCCGCTTTCCCAGCCACCACCTCCCCCCGCCGAACACCGCTGCCGCCGCCCCGGCACGAGCCCAACTCCCGGTTTTCCGTCCCGCGCCGATGCCCACTACACTTGCCCCACGCGCCCCTATAGCTCAGTTGGTAGAGCTACGGACTTTTAATCCGCAGGTCCCAGGTTCGAGCCCTGGTGGGGGCACGTCGGACAGGCGCCCGGGCTCCGGGCGCCTGTTCTCGTCTGCGGGGCCGACCGGCCGCCGCGCCGGCCCGAGGAGCTGGGCGAACGGGTCCCGGCACGATCACAGCAACCATGAAACAGGGGATCGCGAGCGGGCTTTCCTCTACTGTGAGGCGGTCACGGGCACACTCGTGGCTTACCTCTAGACAGGCGGAGCCGATGACTTCCTTCGACGAACTGCTCTCCAATGTTCCGGTCGCCCAGATCGCAAACCAGCTGGGTGTGGACGAAGCCACCGCGCGCACGGCCGTGCAGGCCGCGCTGCCGACGCTGCTCGGCGGGTTGCAGGCCAACGCGACCCGGCCCGAGGGCGCCTCGGCGCTGCTGGGGGCGTTGAACAAGCACGATCCCAGCCTGGTGGACGGTGACGGGTCGGTCGATATCGCCAAGGTGGACGCGGCCGACGGCGAGAAGATCGTCGACAAGGTGTTCGGCGGCGAGAAGAACACCGTCATCAGCGCGCTTGGCGCGACCGAGGGCACCGGCGGCAACCAGCTGGTCGCCCAGCTGCTGCCGATCCTGGCGCCGATCGTGCTGGCCTACCTGTCCAAGCAGCTGACCGGCGGAGCCGCGGCGCCGCAGGCCCAGGCCCCGGCCCAGCAGGCCTCGGCCGGTGGCGCGCTGGGCGACATCCTCGGCGGTCTGCTCGGCGGCAGCGCGAACAACAGCGGCATCGGCGGGGCGATCGGCCAGGCCATCGCCAAGAACGCGGGCGGCGCGCTCGGCAACGTGCTCGGCGGGCTGCTCGGCGGCAAGCGCTGAGCCGGGGCGCACCTCTATATGCCGGGGCGCACCTTTGCATACAGCGCCCCGGGACACCGCCCGGAACACAGGGGCACCCGAACGCGGCGCCCAGCAAGGGCTCACGGCCTGCCCACCCTCGCGGTGGGCGGGCCGTTCGGCTGTGAGGCGGCTCACGCGCGCGGCAGGCATGGGGACGGCCGGGGGCGGGGTACCAGATTCGGTGGCGTCGCGACAGCGCGCCGAGGTGTGCGTGCTAACGAAATCTGCCGCGCGCCGATAGAGACGGGAACCAAGGCTGCCGAGTGTGGGTGTGCATACCCCCGCGACGCGCTTGGGAGGCATACACTCGGAGTGGCCGCATCCTGCGGCGATGCCGCTGTGGGGACCATCGTCGTCCGGCGTGGGGACTTCGGTCCGCACTTCGGATCAGTGGCGCCGATGCGTTTCGCATCACACCTACGGTGCCGTAAGGTATGGCCGCGTCGACACGGTCCGACTCCGATGAAACGACCTGCAAAGCGGGCTAGCAGACTATGAAGGGCTGATACATGGCAAGGGATCTGACTCAACTCGAGCTGCTCACGGAGTTGGAGCCGGTTGCCGAGGAAAACGTCAACCGGCACCTCTCCCTGGCCAAGGAATGGCACCCCCACGACTACGTCCCGTGGGACGAGGGCCGCAACTTCGCGGCGCTCGGGGGCGTCGACTGGGACCCGGAGCAGTCGAAGCTGAGCGAGGTCGCCAAGGCGGCCATGATCACCAACCTGCTCACCGAGGACAACCTGCCCTCCTACCACCGCGAGATCGCCGAGAACTTCTCGCAGGACGGCGCGTGGGGCACCTGGGTCGGCCGTTGGACCGCCGAGGAGAACCGCCACGGCATCGTCATGCGCGACTACCTGGTGGTCACCCGCGGCGTCGACCCGGTCGCCCTCGAGAACGCCCGCATGATCCACATGACCAACGGCTTCGCCTCCCCGGCCGACGCCGACGCGGGCTTCCTGCACTCGGTCGCCTACGTGACCTTCCAGGAGCTGGCCACCCGCGTGAGCCACCGCAACACGGGCAAGGTCTGCGACGACCCGATCGCCGACCGCATGCTCCAGCGCGTGGCCGCCGACGAGAACCTGCACATGATCTTCTACCGCAACATGTGCGGCGCGGCCCTGGACCTCGTGCCCGACCAGGCGCTCGAGGCGATCACGATGATCCTGGAGAACTTCCAGATGCCGGGCGCCGGCATGCCCAACTTCCGCCGCAACGGCGTGCTGATGGCCAAGCACGGCATCTACGACCTGCGCCAGCACCTGGAAGAGGTCGTGCAGCCGGTGCTCAAGAAGTGGAAGGTGTTCGAGCGCACCGACTTCACCGCCCGCGGCGAGCAGACCCGCGAGCGCCTCGGCGCCTTCCTGGAGAAGCTGTCGCAGGACGTGGTCAAGTTCGAGGAGCAGCGCGACCGCATGCTGGCCCGCGAGGCCAAGAAGCGCGAGCTGGCGGGCGCGACCGCGGGCTGAGCACCGACGGTCGCCCGGAAGGGGCGGCTGCCCACAGCAGGTGAACACCGTCGCCGGAATGCCGGCGGCGGTGTTCGCCGTTTCGGCGGCGGTTCGCTTCCACGGCGGTCCGGGTCCCGCGGACGGGTCGACGCGGCCGGGCGGTGTGGCGCGAACTACTCCCGGATCGAGCGTCCGACCGGCGACGACCGGCTTGATGAGAGACTTGACCCGTGACGACGACTACCGAGGCGACGAGGACCACGCTGCGGATCGGCCCCTACCCGGTCGACCCGCCGGTCGTGCTCGCGCCGATGGCAGGCATCACCAACCTGGCCTTCCGCAAGCTGTGCCGGGAGTTCGGCAGCCCCACCTCGATCTACGTGTGCGAGATGATCACCGCCCGCGCGGTCGTCGAACGCAACGAGAAGACGCTGCACATGATGTCCTTCGACGCCGACGAGCATCCGCGCTCGATGCAGCTCTACGGCGTCGACCCGCACACGCTCGGCGAGGCGGTGCGGATCATCGTCGGCGAGGGCTGGGCCGATCACATCGACATGAACCTCGGCTGCCCGGTGCCCAAGGTGACCCGGCTCGGCGGTGGCGCGGCGCTGCCGTACAAGCGGGCGCTGTTCGCGCGCATCGTGCGGGCCATGGTGGCCGCGGCCGAGCCCGCTGGCGTGCCGGTGACGGTGAAGTTCCGCATCGGCATCGACGACGACCACCTGACCTACCTGGACGCCGGCCGCATCGCCGAGGCAGAAGGCGCGCGGGCGGTGGCCCTGCACGCGCGCACGGCCGCGCAGCGCTACTCCGGGCAGGCGGACTGGTCGGCCATCGCCCGGCTCAAGGAGGCCGTCACCACCATCCCGGTGCTTGGCAACGGCGACATCTTCTCCGCCGACGACGCCGTGCGGATGATGGCCGAGACCGGCTGCGACGGCGTCGTGGTGGGGCGCGGCTGCCTCGGCAGACCGTGGCTGTTCGCGGAGTTGCAGGCCGCGCTGCGCGGCGAGCCGGTGCCCGCGCCGCCGAACCTCGGCCGGGTGGGCGAGATCCTGCACCGGCACGGCTCGCTGCTGGCCGAGCATCTCGGCGAGGACAAGGCGATGCGTGACCTGCGCAAGCACATGGCCTGGTATCTGATGGGCTTCCCGGTGGGCGCGGACCTGCGCCGCTCGTTCGCGACGGTGTCGAGCTTGAACCAGCTCGGCGATCTGATCGGACAGCTCGACCCGGACGCGCCGTTCCCACGCGACGCCGAGGGCCCGCGCGGGCGGCAGGGCTCGCCTGGCAAGGTGGCGCTGCCGCACGGCTGGCTCGACGATCCCGACGACCCGGCGGTCCCCACGGCCGCCGACGTCATGCACAGCGGCGGCTGATCTGCGGAAACGCCGTTGCGGCGCAGCCGGATTCCCACCGGCCTGCCCGCCCGTGGCGGAATCGTTATCATTGGCGAAATCGTTTCGTGCTGGTCGAGCTCGGCCCAAGCGACGGCAGAGAAGTAAAGCGAGGTTCGTTGGTGGGTGACGATCGGCACGGGCATGCCCAGCGGCCCGGAGGTCGTGCCCCGTGGGAGCGGGTTCCCGCGGCGGAGGGCGAACCCGAGGGCGTGCGGCCCTCGCGGCGCGCCAGGCACGGTGAGCCCGACGACGACGTCGCCCCGCTGACCGTCCAGGATCTGGTCGAGAAGGTCGACAGCGAGCGGGCCCCACGACGCCGCCGGCGCGCCGAACCCGACGAGCCCGCCCCCCGGCACGAGGCGGGCCCCGGCCTGCCCGGGCGCGCTCCCGCCACTCCCCCGCGCGACACCACCCGTTCCCGGATGCCCGAGGCCGGGCCAGGCGCGGCCGATCCGCTCGCCGCCCGCCGTGCTCCCGCCGATTCCGGCGCCACCCGCCGGGTCCCCGCCGATCCGGCCGCCGCCCGTCGCGCACCCGCCGACGCGCCGAGACGGCGCGGCGCCGCACCCGCCACTCCCGGCGCCCGTCCCGCCGACCCGGCGGCACACCGCACGCCCGCGGGCCCCCCGCCGACGCGCCGCGCCGCCGACGTCCCCCCGGCACGGCGCGGCGCCGACGGCTCCCCCGCGCGCGGGAGCGCAGCCGACCTGCCACCGGCGCGTGGCGCGGCCGATGTTCCCCCCTCCCGTGGCGCCGATGTCGCACCGGGCCGAGGCACGGCCGATCCGCGCGGGCGTGGCGCCGCGGCCGTCCCGCCGGCTCGTGCCACGGGCGCCGACGGCCCCGGCCGCGCCTCGGCCGCCGAGGTTCCGCCCGCGCGCAGATCCGCCCCCGGCGAGCCCGCCGCCGCCCGGGGGACGGCATCGTCGCCCGGCCGCGGCAAGACCTCCCGCCGCGGCCGGACCTCCCCGGTGGTCGAGGACATCACCGCCGGTCAGCAGGCGGGCGCCGACGCCAGGCGCGGCAAGCGGGGCGCGACGCCACCGGAGCGGCCGGAGGAGGTCACCGACGTCCTCGCGGCGATCCCGGCCGAGAAGGCCGAGAAGAGCGGCGACGGGCGCTGGCCGACGACGGAGAAGGCGGGCAGGCCACGGCGCGAGGAGATCGACGGCGAAACCGACCAGCCGGGCAGCCCCGGCAAGGGCGCGCTGAGCCGTGGCCGCGGCGGCAAGGGCCGCCCGAAGGCCGAGCCGAAGGCGGTGCCCGCCGCACCCGCGTCCAGGGCGGCCACGGCCAAGCAGCGCCGCAACCGCCGGTTCCGTACGCTCGGCCGCTCGATGGCGGCGATGTTCGCGGTGCTGGCCCTGCTGACCACCGGCGGCGGCTGGAGCTACCTGCAGTCCACCGGCGACAGCTTCACCCAGGTCTCGGCGCTGGACGGCAACTCCGAGGACGTCGTCGACGGCGACCTGCAGCTCGGTGACGAGAACTACCTGATCGTCGGCACCGACACCCGCGCGGGCGCCAACGGCGCCATGGGCGCGGGCACGCTGGAAGACGCCGAGGGCGCGCGCGCCGACACGGTGATGCTCGTGCACATCCCCAAGGACCGGCGCCGCGTGGTGGCGGTGTCGTTCCCGCGCGACCTGGACGTCACCCGGCCACAGTGCAACCGCTGGGACAACGACGCCGCCGACTACACCGACGAGGTGTTCGAACCGGCGATGGGCGACAAGCTCAACGCCGTCTACGCCCTCGGCGGGCCGCGCTGCCTGGTCAACGTGGTCCGCAAGATGAGCGGCCTGAACATCGGCCACTTCATCGGCATCGACTTCGCGGGCTTCGAAGCCATGGTCGACACCATCGGCGGCGTGGAGGTGTGCGTCAACGGGCCGCTGGAGGACACCATCCTCGGCACCGTGCTCGCCCAGGGGGGCAAGCAGGTGGTCGACGGGCACACCGCGCTGAACTTCGTGCGCGCCCGTCACGTGATCGGTGAGGAGCGCAGTGACTACGACCGCATCAACCGTCAACAGCGGTTCATGGCCTCGCTGCTGCGCGGGGCGCTGTCGAGCAACGTGCTGCTCGACCCGGGCAAGCTGAACAACTTCATCAACGCCTTCACCAAGCACACCTTCGTCGACAACGTGAAGCCAGAGGATCTGCTGCGCCTTGGCCGCTCACTGCAGAAGGTGGACGCGGGCGCGGTCACCTTCCTGACCATCCCGACCGCGGGCACCACCGACTACGGCAACGAGATCCCGCGCGAGCAGGACATCAAGGCGATCTTCTCGGCCATCCGCGACGACCGCCCGCTGCCCGGCGAGCAGACCCCCGCCGAGCCGGAGCCGCAGGAACCGGCCGCCCCGCCCGCGCCGCCGGAGTACACCGCCGTCGACCCGGAGACCATCAGCCTGATGGTGTCCAACGGCTCGGGTTACTCGGGTCTGGCGGCCGCCGCGGCGAACCGCTTCAGCAACGAGGGCTTCGGCATCTACAACGTGGCCAACTACCAGCTCGGCACCTCCTCGGTGACCAAGGTCCGCTTCGCCAGCGGCTACGAGGACGAGGCGGCCACCGTCGCCAGCGCGGTCCCCGGCGCGAGTCTGGAGATCGACGAGGATCTCGGCGGTGTCGTGGAGATCGTGATCGGCATGGACTCGGCCACCGGCCTTGTGGTGCAGAGCCCGACCGAGACGGGTTCGCCCATCACAGGGCTGCCGCCGGTCGGCGTCTCCACCCAGCCGCCGCTGGAGCTGCCCGAGGACCTCGAGCACATCAACGCCGCGGGCGAACTCTGCGCCTGATCGGGTGATCCGGCTCACCATCGCGGGCGGGGCACCTGCCCGTAACCCACCGTTGGTGACCTGGTTGCCGGGCCGCACTACGCTTTGCAACCATGCGTGTCATCTACAACGAGCAAATGGCCGATCTCGCCGCACTCCTCGGCGAGATGGCCGACCTGGCGGGCTCGGCCATGGACCGGGCGACCCGGTCGCTGCTCGAGGCCGACCTCTCGCTGGCCGAACAGGTGATCGGGGAGAGCGACCGCATCGGTGAGCTGATCGCCGATGCCGAGGAGCGCACCTTCGCCCTGCTCGCGCTGCAGGCGCCGGTGGCCGGTGACCTGCGCCAGGTGGTCAGCGCCATCCAGATCGTCAACGATGTCAATCGCATGGGCAAGCTCGCGGTGCACGTCGCCAAGGTGACCCGCCGCAGGCACCCGCAGCCTGCGCTGCCGGACGAGGTCACCGGCTACTTCGCCGAGATGGGCCGGATCGCGGTCAGCATGGGCCACAGCGCCCGCGAGGTGCTCGAATCCCGCGACCCCGAGCGCGCCGCGCGCCTCAACCAGGAGGACGAGGCGATGGACGATCTGCACCGCCACCTGTTCACCCTGCTGATGGACCGGGACTGGAAACACGGCGTGGCGGCCGCGGTCGACATCACGCTGCTCGGCCGCTACTACGAGCGTTTCGCCGACCACGCCGTCGAGATCGGCAGGCGGGTGGTCTTCCTGGTCACCGGCGAGCTGCCGCCCGAGGGCGACCACTGATCCGGCTTCCCTGACACGACGGAAGGGCCCGCGCGAGAAGGCGCGGGCCCTTTTTGTATGTCCTGGAACCGGGGATGTCCTGGAACCGGGGATGTCGGGGAACCGGGGATGTCGGGGAGCCGGGTACTCGGGCAGCGGTGCCCGGCTCAGCCGAAGCGGCCGGAGATGTAGTCCTCGGTGGCCTTCTTGCCCGGGTTGGAGAAGATCTTCTCGGTGTCGTCGATCTCGACCAGCCTGCCCGGCTTGCCCTGGGCCTCCAGGTTGAAGAAGCCGGTCTGGTCGCTCACCCGCGCGGCCTGCTGCATGTTGTGGGTGACGATGACGATCGTGTAGTCCTGCTTCAGCTCGGTGATCAGGTCCTCGATCGCCAGGGTGGAGATCGGGTCGAGCGCCGAGCAGGGCTCGTCCATGAGCAGCACGTCGGGCGAGACCGCGATGGCGCGGGCGATGCACAACCGCTGCTGCTGACCGCCGGACAGGCCGCCGCCCGGCTTGTCGAGCCGGTCCTTGACCTCGTTCCACAGGTTCGCCCCGCGCAACGAGCGCTCGGCGACCTCGTCGAGTTCCTTCTTGTCCCGCACGCCCTGCAGGCGCAGACCGGCCACCACGTTGTCGCGGATGGACATGGTCGGGAACGGGTTGGGCCGCTGGAAGACCATGCCGATGGTGCGGCGCACCCCGACCGGGTCGATGCCGACGCCGTAGATGTCCTCCCCGTCGAGCATCACCGAGCCCTCGACGCGGGCGTTGGGGGTGACCTCGTGCATCCGGTTGAGCGAGCGCAGCACGGTGGACTTGCCGCAGCCGGAGGGCCCGATGAAGGCGGTCACGCTGCGCGGCAGCACGGTCAGCGACACATCGGCCACGGCGTGGAACTTGCCGTAGAAGATGTTCAGTTCCTTGACGTCGATCCGCTTGGCCATGTGAGTTTTCCGTTCGCTTCTATCGGTTGCGCGTGAGCAGCTTGTTGACGACCGCGGCCGCGGCGTACAGGGCCGCGATGAGCAGGATCAGCGTGAGCGCCGCGCCCCATACCCGTTCCCGGCCCGCGGCCTCGGGGTTGGCCAGCTCCTGGTAGATCAGCAGCGGCAGCGAGGCCATGTTGCCGTCGAAGAGATTGGTGTTGATGGATTTGGCGTAGCCGACGAGCACCAGCACCGGCGCGGTCTCGCCCATGACGCGGGCCAGCGCCAGCAGCATGCCGCTGATCATGCCGGGCGCGGCGGTCGGGATGACGATGCGCACGATGGTCTTCCACTTGGGGATGCCCAGCGCGTAGGAGGCCTCGCGCAACTCGTCGGGCACCAGCTTGAGCATCTCCTCGGTGCTGCGCACCACCACCGGCAGCATGAGCAGCACCAGGGCCAGCGAGACGGCGAAGGCGCTCTGCGGCGCGCCGAAGGTGGCGATCCACAGCGCGAAGACGAACAGCGCCGCCACGATGGAGGGCACGCCCGCGAGGATGTCGACCATGAAGGTGGTGACCTTGGCCAGCCTGCCCCGGCCGTATTCGACCAGGTAGACCGCGGCCATGATGCCCAGCGGCACCGCGATCGCCGCGGCCACCGCGGACTGCACGATGGTGCCGTAGATGGCGTGATAGACGCCGCCGCCGGACTGGTCGGGCAGGATGCCCTTCTGCGAGTGCGTCCACCAGGTGGAGGACACGATGGCCCCGATGCCTTCGCTGACCACCATCCACAGCACCCAGCCCAGCGGGACCAGCGCGATGGCGAAGCACAGCGCGAACACGACGGTGGCCAGGTTGTTCTTGATCCGCCGGGCGGTGCCGACCCGCCGGAAGGCGGGCGCCTTCACCGGCCGGTCGAACTTGGTGAGCTCGGTCTTGGTCAGCGAGGTCATCAGCCGTTCACCTTTCCGCCCGCGGCGAGCCGGGCCAGCGCGTTGACCACGAAGGTCAGCGCGAACAGGACGAAGCCGGCGGCGATGTAGGCGCCGGTCGGCAGCGGGGAGCTGAACTCCGAGGCCGCCGAGGCGATCTTGGAGGCGAAGGTGTAGCCGCCGTCGAACAGCGACCAGTTGCCCGCCTGCGCCGAGGTGCGCAGCACCACGAGCACGGCGATGGTCTCGCCGAGCGCGCGGCCGAGGCCGAGCATGGACCCGGCGATCACGCCGCTGCGGCCGTAGGGCAGCACGGTCATCCGCACGACTTCCCACTTGGTCGCGCCCAGCGCCAGCGCCGCCTCGATGTGGGCGGTCGGGGTGAGGTTGAAGACCTCGCGGGAGACCGAGGTGATGATCGGCAGGATCATCACGGCGAGCACGAGGCCCGCGGTGAAGATGGTGCCGCCGCCTCCGATGGAGACGTTGCCGTCGGCGAACAGGAACAGCCAGCCGAGGTTGTCGTTCAGGAAGCGCTGGACGGGCTCGATCTTCGGGGCGAGCACGAGGAAGCCCCACAGGCCGAAGACGATCGAGGGCACCGCCGCCAGCAGGTCGACCAGCATGGCGAACGGGCGCGCGAGCGCCTTCGGCGCGTAGTGGGTCAGGAACAGCGCGATGCCCACGCCGATGGGTACCGCGATCACCAGCGCGAACACCGAGCTGAGCACCGTGACCATGAGCAGGTCCTTGATGCCGAAGCGCAGGTTGTCCGGGTCGGTGGTGTCGAACTCGGTGCTGGTGAAGAAGTTGACGGTGTCGGCCCTGAGCGAAGGCACCGCGCGGATCAGCAGGAACAGCGCGATCAGCGCGATCGCGGCGACGATGATCGCGCCGGACGCGGTGGCCATGGAGCGGAATATCGTCTCCGCCCGCCCGCTGTGCGGCGCTGTGCCGACGCCTGCCGCCTGGTCGGTTCTCGGTTCATTCGGCATCTGCGCAGTTTCTCCGGCCGGGAGCGGACCCGTCGATTCCGACAGGTCCGATCCGGTCACCTCAGGGTGCACTGTCATTGTCGCTTCAGCTGATCGCGTCGATCGCGGTGGTCAGCCTGGTCTTGAACGCCTCGGGGATCGGGATGTACCCGTTGTTCTCGAGACCGGCCTGGCCGTTGGTCACCGCCGAGGCCAGGAACGCCTTGACGGCCTGGCCGGTGGCGGGGTCGGCGTACTTCGAGCAGACGATCTCGTAGGTGGCCATCATCACCGGGTAGGCGCCCGGCTCCGACGGGCGGTAGAACGAGCTGGTGTCGAGCACCAGGTCGTTGCCCTCGCCGACGATCTTCACCCCGTCGATGGCCTTGCCCGCGGTCTGCACCGACAGCTCCACCGGGTCGGGGCCGGCGGAGGTGACGATCCTGGCCACCGAGAGGTTCTGCGCCTTGGCGAAGGACCACTCGTTGTAGGTGATGGAGTTCTTCGTGCTCTTCACCGCCGCCGAGGTGCCCTCGTTGCCCTTGGCGCCCTCGCCGACGCCGCCGGCGAAGGACTTGCCCGCGCCCTTGCCCCAGGCGCCGTCGGAGGCGGCGTCGAGGTAGAGCTGGAAGTTGTCGGTGGTGCCGGACTCGTCGGAGCGGAAGATCACCGCGATCGGCTCGGCGGGCAGGGCGGCGCCGGGGTTGAGCGCCTCGATCTCAGGGGCGTCCCAGGTCGTCACGGTGCCGTTGAAGATCTTGGCGGTGGTCGGTCCGTCGAGGACCAGGTCGGTCACGCCGTCGATGTTGTAGGTGACGGCGATGGGGCCGAAGACGGTCGGCAGGTTCCACGCCGGGGCGTCGCACCGCTCGGCCGCCTTGGCCGGCTCGCCCTTGGACTCGCTGAGCGGGGAGTCCGAGCCGCCGAAGTCGGTCTGGCCGCCGACGAACTCGTTGACGCCCGCGCCGGATCCGCTGGAGGTGTAGTTGAGGGTGTAGCCGTCGCAGTTGGCCTCGTAGGCGGCGATGAAGCGTTCCATCGCGTTCTTCTGCGAGCTCGCCCCGCTGGCCTTCAGCGAGGTCTTGCCGCCACACGCCACCTCGGCGTTGGCCTCGATGCCTGCGCCCGCCCCGCTGTTGTCGTCGCTACCGCAGGCCGCGAGCGGCACGACGACGGCCGCGAGAACGCCCACCAGGGCGCTGCTGCGCTTGGAATTCACTGTTCCTCCGCAAAATCGCTTCCGACACGCCCGGTCCCTCACCGGCCCGGGCGGGTGGTCGTGGTGATCGTTCGGCCGAACTCCCTCACCGGGCAGCAGTCACTGCCCGGATCAAACGTAGATTCGCTCGGTGGACAGCCGGACGAGCCAGGATGAACGCGAGGTGAACAGGACTGCGCGATTGCGTTGTCGTAGCGTGATGTTTGCCACCGGGCGGATCTCGGTCACACGACGACGCTGGCGCCGGGCGGGAGCCGGCAGTTCGCGCGTGCGCCGGGGAACTACCCGGCGATCAATCGCCCGCGGGCGGCACGTCGGCGCTGTAGGCGATGTCGACGTGGAAGGGCGTGAACCCGAGCTTGGTGTAGGTGTTCACCGCCGCGGTGTTGTCGGCCTCGGTGTAGAGCAGCACCGTCTCCAGCCCGCGCTCGCGCAGATACCGCAGGCCCGCCAGGGTGAGCAGCCTGCCGAGGCCGCGCCCCTGGGCGGACGGATCGATGCCGACCACGTACACCTCGCCCATCGGCGGGTCGGTCTCGGTGTGCACCTTGGTCCAGTGGAAGCCGAGGATGCGCACCGGGTCGGTGGAATCGGTGGCGATGAACAGCCCGGCCGGGTCGAACCAGGGCTCGGCGCGGCGGGCGGCGAGGTCGCGCTCGGTCCAGCCGCCCTGTTCCGGGTGCCAGTCGAAGGCGGCGTTGTTGACCCGCAGCAGTTCGGCGTCGTCCTCCTGGCCGGTGTAGGTGCGCAACACCAGGCCCTCGGGCACCTCGATGGCGGGTAGTTCGGGGCCGGTCAGGCCGCGGCGCATCTGCCACAGCTCGCGGGCGACGCGCAGGCCGAGCCCGGCGGCGACCGCTTTCGCGGCGGGCAGATCGCCGTGCGCCCAGACCCGCGCGCCCGGTCCGCCCTCGGCCAGAGCGGCGCGCACCAGGGCGGCGCCGAGGCCGCGACCGCGCAGCCCTGGGTCGACGACGGCCTCGACCATGGCGGGGTGCTCGCCGTGCGCGGGGACCAGGTGGGCGTACCCGGCGATGACGCCGTCGAGTTCGGCGATCAGATGGCGCGGGCCGTCCGGCCCGGCGGTGTCGTCGGGTTCGGCGGCCAGCGAGAGCACGGCCTGCTCGGAGACGGGGGCGACGCCGTCGGCGGCGCGGGCGCGTTCGAGCAGCGCGCGGATCGCCTCGGCCGTCGGGCCGTCCACGCGCGCAGTCCAGCGCAGGGCGGGTTCGCTCATCGGTTACTGGGCCGATCCACTGCTCGGGGCGAGCGCGTCGTCACCGTCACCGGTGACGTCCTCGTCCGGGAAGGTCGGCGCCTCGCCCTTGGCGGGGGACCGGGCCGGGCGGACCGCCTTGTAGCCCACGTTGCGCACGGTGCCGATCAGCGACTCGTATTCGCTGCCGAGCTTGGCGCGCAGCCGTCGCACGTGCACGTCGACGGTGCGGGTGCCGCCGAAGAAGTCGTAACCCCAGACCTCCTGGAGCAGCTGGGCGCGGGTGAACACCCGGCCCGCGTGCTGGGCGAGGTACTTGAGCAGCTCGAACTCCTTGTAGGTGAGGTCGAGCGGGCGGCCGCGCAGCCTGGCGGTGTAGGTGCCCTCGTCGATGACGAGCTCACCCAGGGTGATCTTGCCGGTGTTCTCCGGGCTGGCGACGCCGCCGCTGCGGCCGACCAGCAGGCGCAGCCGCGCGTCCAGCTCGGCGGGGCCGGTACCGGGCAGCAGGATGTCGTCGAGGCCCCAGTCGGCGTTCACCGCCACCAGACCGCCCTCGGTGAGCACGGCCACCACGGGCACCGATGACCCGGTGCTGCCGAGCAGCCTGCACAGACCGCGCGCGGCGGCCAGATCCGTCCGGGCGTCGACCAGCGCGACATCCGCTGTCCCCGCCTCCAGCAGCGAGGCGACCTCGGTCGGCGCCGGGCGCACATTGTGCGCCAGCAACTGGAGCGACGGCAGCACCGACTCGGGGTTGGGGTCGGAGGTCAGCAGGAGCAGCTCCACGAGCCCTCCTCCCATCTCTAGCACGGCCTGCGTGCGGCGAACGGCGGCGGCGGCCCGCAGCTACGAGCGACCGGAGCACCGTGGACGCCACATCGCTGTTACATGGTGATCGGATGCAAGATTAGCGCGTGCGACCCGATGACCTCGCGGTACGGGTGGAGAGTACTCCGGCCGGGACCGTCGTGTCGGGCAACCACACGCCGACTACTGTGGGCGTTCATGCGCAAGGTGATCATCGGGCTGCTGTGCCTGGCAGGCCTGGCGGTGATCGTCGATTTCGGCGCCGCCGCCTACTCCGAGTACCGCGTTTCCCGGACCCTGCGCGAGGGTGCGGCGCTCGGCGCCGACCCCGAGGTCACCATCCACGGCTTCCCCTTCATCGCCCACGCCCTCGACGGCAGGTTCGAGAGCGTGGTGATCACCGCCGTCGCGGTGCGCCCGGACATCCCCGGCGAGATCGCCATCGACGCCAGGCTGACCGGGGTGCGCCTGAACCTCGAGGATCTGGACGACGGCCGCAGCAGGCGGGTGCCCGTCGAGCGGGTCGAGTCGGCCATGCGGGTGCGGCCGACCGAACTCGGCAGGCTGTTCAACATCCCGGATCTGCAGGTGCATTCGCGTCCGGCGGACAAGTCCGACGGCACCGGCGGGTCGGGCGGGTCGGGCATCACCACCGAGGGCGCGCTCGTGCTCACCGGCACCGTGCCGCGCACCGGCCTGCCGACCAACATGGCCGCGGGCCAGACCGGCGTCGCGGTGGCCGTCGACGCCGATCTCGTGCTCGACGGCGACCAGATCCGCATCACCGCGACCGGGCTGCACCAGGACGAGGACGACGACTTCGGCTATCCGCCGATCCCGCCGGGCATCGACGAGCCCGCGGTCCTGGCGATGTTCAGCCGTACCATCGACACCAAGGATTTGCCGTTCGGCGTCACCCCCACCAAGGCGTTCGCGCTGGGCGGCCAGATCGTGGTCGAGGGTCGTGGCGAGAACGTCACGATCGACCTCGACCAGTTGCAGAGACCATGACAGAAATCACAATCCTGCTCGCCGTCCTCGTCCTCGCCCTCGCCGTCGGGCTGTGGTTGCAGCGCCGCGACGGCACGGCGAGGGCCACCTCGGCCGTCCCGGAGGACGGCCGCCGCAGCGAGCTGCTGACCGCCGCGGGCGTCGGCACGTCCGGTCCGGCGGTGCTGCACTTCTCCGCCGAGTGGTGCGGTCCGTGCGCGGCGGTGCGGCGCGTGGTCTCCGGCGTCACAACGGATCTCGCCGATCGGCCGCTGCCGCCGCGCGACATCGAGGTCGACATCGACGCCGAGCCCGCGCTCGCCCGCGAACTCAACGTGCTCTCGCTGCCGACCACCTTCGTCTTCGACGCCGAGGGCAAGGAGCGCTTCCGCATCTCCGGTGTCCCCAAGTCCGGCGAGTTGCGCTCCGCGCTGGCCCCCTTGACTGCGGGCGACCAGGGCTGAGCGCCCCTGTTCGGACCCCTCCGGTCCATTTCCCGCCGGAGTTGGGTAAACTGCTCTGCGTGCAAGCCAACCACGAGCTGATGCTCACCCGACGTCGCACAGTTGACCTGTGTCGACTCGGCGGTTGTTGCTGCCTGTGCCGTTGACGGTCGGCCGTTCCATTTCCTTTCTGTTCGACGCCGACCGCTGCCCGTCGCGCGAGTGATGCCTCCGAGCGATCCTCCCGCGACCTGGCCCTCAGCCATCGAAAGCAAATCAGCGCAGGAGTACGCACAACGATGTCTTCCCACCTCGAATCGCCGCGCAGCGCGCAGGCCACCGCCCCGCAGGCCCCCGCCGCACGCTCCGGCGTCGATCAGGTCGACGTGCGCGGACCGCGTTTCGTCGCCTGGATCACCACCGCCGTGCTGGTGCTGGTGCTGCTGGCGGCCGCCGTCTCGCCCGCCCTGGCCACCGTCCTGATCGCCGTGCAGGCGGTCGTGTTCGGCGCGGGCGCGCTGCTCGGCCCCCGCAAGCACCCCTACGGCCTGATCTACGGCACACTGGTCGCGCCGCGGCTCGGCCCGGTCACCGAGACCGAGCCGGTCCCGCCGCTGCGCTTCGCCCAGCTGCTCGGTTTCGTCTTCGCGGCCGTCTCGCTGCTGGGCTTCGCGCTCGGCTCCACCGTGGTCGGCGCGATCTTCGCCGGCTTCGCCCTGTTCGCGGCGTTCCTCAACGCCGCGTTCGGGTTGTGCCTGGGCTGCCGGATCTATCCGCTGGTCGCCCGATTCCGTCCGGCCGGATCCCCGGCGTCGAACTGACCTGCACAGTTACCTCCGACCCTGCAGTTGTCATCGCTGAAAGGAACACAATGGCTCGCTCCGATGTCCTGGTCTCCGTGGACTGGGCCGAAGAGAACCTCAACACCCCCGGCGTGGTCTTCGTCGAGGTCGACGAG
>Ga0079224_100001209_pt1 | contig 28939 bp, 24 predicted proteins | sample Stecom2015_FD_80414 | JGI IMG/M metagenome (GOLD analysis project Ga0079224, IMG submission 80414) | Agricultural soil microbial communities from Utah to study Nitrogen management - Steer compost 2015 | ecosystem: Environmental > Terrestrial > Soil > Agricultural land | place: USA: Utah... | reverse complement strand
GTACCCGGCGCGTAGGGTAGACCTGTCCGGGTGTGCGGTAGTCGAAGCTGACCGGGCGGCGGTCCCGGACCGCCTGCCAGATCGGGGGGAACGCGGGCTCGTCGGCGCCCAGCACCGGGGTGATGGCGGGCAGCGCCGCGGAGTCCACGGGAACCCCGGCGGTGCGCAGTTTCAGCAGGGCGTTGGCGGCGGCCTCGCCCAGCACGGCGTGCCGCCAGGCGCGGGCGGCCAGGCCCAGCACCGCGGCCTCGTCGGGGAGGAGTTCGATGGGCTCCAGTTCGTAGTCGTCGCGGGAGATGCGGTAGCCGTCCTCATCGCTGAACGGGTCGTGGCGTCCGGTGGTGATCGGGATGCCGGCGTCGCGCAGTTCCCTCTTGTCGCGTTCGAACATGCGCTTGAAGGCCGCGTCGCTCTCGACGTCGCCGTAGCCGTGCACGGTCGCCCGGATCTCCTGGGCGCTGAGGAAGCGTCTGGTGGCCAGCAGGCAGATCACCAGGTTGAGCTGCCGTTCGGTCTTGTCCTGCGACATTTCCTACCTTTCTGGACGCTGCCTCCACGCGAGTACGCCGGTTTCCCGGAATCGCGACACCACGAACGGTACCGTGACGCGCGTGATCAGATGGCGTGACGGACGGGTCCGCGGCCTGGGCCGCTCCTGGCCCGGCGTGGTGGAGTTGGACGTGGAGCTGGCCGGGGACGGGGGCGGGTGCCGGGCGCTGGCCTATCCGGCGCTGGTGGGCCGCCCGCAGCCGGGCGACCGGGTGCTGCTGAACACCACGGCGCTGGCGCTGGGGCTGGGCACGGGCGGCTACGCGCTGGTGGTGGCCGTCCCCGACCGCCTGCCGCCCGACCCCGAGGGCCCCGGGCACCTGGTCAAGGCCCGCTACACCCCGATGCAGGCCACCGTGCTGGGCGCCGACGAGCAGGACTCGGAGCACCACGCGCTGCTGCGCGACGCCGACGGGGTGGCGGCCATGCCCGTGGTGACCGCCGACCTGCACTCGGCGCTTCCGGCGGTGGTGGCGGGGGTGCTGGCGGAGCGGCCGGAGGCGCGGGTGGCCTACGTGATGCTGGACGGCGGGGCGCTGCCGCTGTGGTTCTCCCGGACGGTGGCGCGGCTGCGGGAGGCCGGGGCCCTGGTGGGGTCGGTCACGGTGGGGCAGGCGTTCGGCGGCGACGTGGAGGCGGTGACGGTGCACACCGGGCTGCTGGCGGCCCGGCACGTGCTGGACGCCGACGTCGCCGTGGTCGCGCAGGGACCGGGCAATCTGGGCACGGGCACCCCGTGGGGGTTCTCGGGGGTGGCCGTGGGGGAGGCGGTCAACGCGGCCGCGGTGCTGCGGGGGCGTCCGGTGGGGTCGCTGCGGGTGAGCCAGGCCGATCCGCGCAGGCGGCACCGGGGGGTGTCGCACCACAGCCTGACCGCCTACGGGCGGGTGGCGCTGGCCCGCGCCGACGTGGTCGTGCCGCTGCTGGACGGGGAGTTCGGCGCGCTGGTGCGTACCGAGGCCGCCGTGCTGGGCGAGCGGCACACGCTGGTGGAGGTGGAGGTGGCGGGCCTGCTGGCGGCGTTGGAGGCGGCTCCGGTGCGGCTGTCCACCATGGGGCGCGGCCTGGCCGAGGACACGGCGGCGTTCCTGGCGGCGGCGGCCGCGGGCCGCCACGCGGCGCGGCTGCTGGACTGACCGCCGCAAGAGCGCGTGGGCGGGGCCGCGCGGCCCCGCCCACGTCGAAAAGCGCTCGTGGAGCGGTTACTCCTCGCCGTCCTCGGCGGGGGCGTCCTCCTCGGCGTCCTCGGCGGCGGCCTCCTCCTCGGGGGCCTCCTCCGGCTCCTCCTCGGGGGCGGAGTTGTAGGCGCCCAGGAGGTCCACGACGAAGACCAGGGGGCCGGCGGGCTGGCCGTTGGCCTCGGCGTCCTTGCCGTACGCCTTGTCCTCGGGGATGACCAGCAGGACGCGGCTGCCGACCCGCTGGCCGACCAGGCCCTCGTCCCAGCCCTTGATGACCCCGCCGACACCGATCTGGAAGCTGAGCGGGTCGCCGTCGGTGTCCTCGTTCTCCGCCGCGGCGCGCTCCTCCAGCCCGGTGTTCCAGGTGGAGTCGAAGACCTTCCCGTCCTCCCAGCGCACCCCGGTGTACTGGACGACGATCTGCTGGCCTTCGGTGACCTCGGGTCCGTCGCCCTCGATCAGGGGGACGGCCTGCAGTTCCTCGGGGGCCTCGGTGTCCTCCGGGATGGTGATCTCGGGAATGGTCCGGCCGTGGTCGGTCACGGTCGGCAGCCCGTCGCCGCCGTCGGTGGTCTGCTCACCGGTGACGACGTCGCCCTTGCCGTGGCGGGCGACGATGTCGACCACCGACACCGAGGCGCCCTCGGGCGCCTCCTGGCCCATCATCTCGTACTGGGAGCGCTCCTCCTCGCTGGGCGGCGGGAAGAGGAACACCACCCGGGAGCCGACCGACTGGTTGATCAGGGCTTCCGACAGGTCCTCGGGCATCTGCGCCAGGGACAGCAGCGTGGGGGCGTCGTGCTCGTAGGTGGAGCTGGTCTGCTCCCCCTCGCCCTTGTCGGTCCACCGGTACTCCACGATGTGCGCGACCAGCAGGTCGCTGTTGCGGATCAGCACGCTGTCGTCCTCGCCCCGGTGGGCGACGCCGGAGATCCGCTCGGTGGGCGGGGCGGTGTCGGGGAAGGAGATCTCGGGTTCCTCGCCGACGGCTCCGCTGACGACCGGGAGGCGGCTGTCGTACTCCTGCTCGGTCCGCATCAGGGCGGGGGTCTGCCAGTCCTCGGGAATGACCCCGCACCCGGACGCCCCCAGCATCAGGGCGCTCAACGGCACCGCAAGGGCCACAGCCGCACGTCGACGCATGTTGTCACTACCTCAAGAGTTTGGCCAGGATCTCCGACACACTATCGGAGAGGAAAGAATGCCGTATCCGAGTAAGAAGCCGTTAAGAACTCCGGGGCCGCGCCCGTCGCACCGTCCGGTCGCGCGGGCTTTCCCGCGGCCGGGAGCGGCGGTTCGGCGCCGTGCCCCCGGGCCGCCGCCCCTCACCGGCCGCGGTTGCGGTAGGCGTCCAGGATGTGCTGCGGGATGCGGCCCCGTTCGCTGATCTCCAGTCCCTGGGCCCGCGCCCACTCCCGGACGGCCCTGGTGTCGACCCGCTCGGCCCGGCCCCTGCGGCGGGGCCGGTTGGTGACCTTGCGTCCGGCCTTCACGTACGCCTCGAAGATGGCGCGCAGGTCCTCGGCGTGGTCGGCGGACAGGTCGATCTCGTAGGTCACCCCGTCGATGCCGAAGGTGACGGTCTCGTCGGCCTCGGAGCCGTCGAGGTCGTCGATGAGTTGGACAATCGTCTTCCGTGCCACGGTTCCCCCCCTTTGTCCTCGCTTTATAGGTGAAAATACTATCGAATTTTTCAGAAAACCCGTCAGCGCCGGTGGAGCCCGCGCGTTCCCGGGTATTTCCGGGGCGCTTCCCGGCTGTTCGGACTCCGACTTCCCGGGTTCTCCCCGCCGCGGTCGGCCGCCTTCCCGGTGTGTTGGCCGCCACATGAAGAAGACCCCGCCGAAAGGCGGGGTCTTCGACCGCGGCCGGCTCCGTATGCCGCTGTTTCCACGGGCCGGCCGGTTTTTTGTCGGGGGAATCACTCCGTCGCGTGAATACCGCGGCGCCTCGTGTTCCGTCCGTCTTTTCCCGGGGCGGTGGGGTCAGAACTGCACCAGGCTGCGCGCGCCGCGGCCGGAACGCAGGTCGGTGAGGGCGCCGCCCACGTCTTCCAGGCCGATGGTCCGGCTGACCAGGGAGGACAGGTCCAGTTCGCCGTCGCGGTACAGCTTCAGCAGTTCGGGGACGTCGGCGGCGGGGTCGCTGCTGCCGTACATGCACCCCTGCAGGGTGCGGGCGAAGTGCGGGATCTCCAGCGCGTTGAGGGTCAGCTGGTCGGTGGCCGCGCCGAAGCCCACCACGGTGGCGGTGCCGCCGCGGCGGGTGCACGACCAGGCGACGCGGATGGTGGCGGCCCGGCCCACGCACTCCACGGCGTGGTCGACGCCGCGTCCGTCGGCGAGCTTGCGGACCCGCCGGGCCAGGTCGTCGCCGGGGGTGAGGAAGTGCGTCGCGCCCAGGGAGCGGGCCAGCTCCTCCTTCTCCTCGACGGGGTCGACCGCGATGATCGTGGTGGCGCCCGCGATGCGCGCGCCCTGGACCGCGGCCAGGCCCACGCCGCCCAGGCCGATCACGGCCACCGACTGGCCGGGGCGCACGCGGGCGGCGTTGCGCACCGCGCCGACTCCGGTGAGCACCGCGCAGCCGAGCAGCGCGGCCTCGGTCGGGGGGATGTCGGCGGGGACGGCCACGCAGGCGCCCGCCGGGACGACGGTCTCCTGGGCGAACGCGGCCACCCCCAGGCAGGGGTGCAGCTCGGTGCCGTCGGCCAGCGTCCCCCACACGCGGCGGGAGGCGTCGGTGGCGTTGGCGCACAGGTAGGGCTCGCCGTTGTCGCAGTGCCAGCAGGCGCGGCACGGCGGGTTCCAGTTGAGCAGCACCGTGTCCCCGACGGACAGGCCCGTCACGCCCTCGCCGACGGCGACGACGCTTCCGGCGCCCTCGTGGCCCAGTGCGGCGGGCATGGGGTGGGCGAGCTTGCCCGAGGCCAGCGACAGGTCCGAGTGGCACACGCCGGCGGCGGCCATGCGCACCCGGACCTGCCCGGGGCCCACGTCGGGCAGGGTGACCTCTTCGACGCGCACCGGTTCGCCGGGGGCGCGTACCACGGCTGCGAGTGTGGTGGACATGGTCCTCCTCGGTTCGGGATCGGTATCGGGAGAGGTCACGGGAGTTGGACCGCCTTGACTTCGCAGAACTCCTCCAGGCCGAAGCGGCCCAGTTCGCGTCCGTTGCCGGACTTGCGGTAGCCGCCGAAGGGGGCCGAGGGGTTGAACCGTCCGCCGTTGACCGCGACCTGCCCGGTGCGCATGCGGCGCGCCACGGCCAGGGCCCGGTCGGTGTCGGCCGACCAGACTCCGCCGGAGAGCCCGTAGTCGGTGGCGTTGGCGAGGGCCACCGCGTCGTCGACGTCGGTGTAGCCGAGCACGGTGAGCACCGGGCCGAAGATCTCCTCGCGGGCGGCGGCGGCGTCGCGGTCGAGGCCGGCCAGCACGGTGGGCGCCACGAAGTAGCCCTGGTCGGGCACCTCGGCGTCGGGGCCGCCGGCGGCGAAGACCGCGCCGTCCTTGCGGGCCTGCTCCAGGTGGTCCAGGACGCGGCGGTGGGCGTCGCCGGAGGCCAGCGGTCCGATGCGGGTGGCGGGGTCGGCGGGGTCGCCCATCCTCCGGCCGCGGGCCGCCTCGGCCGCCAGGGCGACGGCCTCGTCGTAGCGGTCCTGCGGGACGAGCAGGCGGGTCAGGGCGGTGCAGGTCTGGCCGGAGTTGAGCATGCAGTCGGAGACGACCGCCTTGACCGCGGCGGCCAGGTCGGCGTCGTCCAGGACGATTCCGGCGGACTTGCCGCCGAGTTCCAGCGCGACCCTCTTGACGGTCGCGGAGGCCACCTCGGAGACGCGGGTGCCGGCCCGGGTGGACCCGGTGAAGGAGACCATGTCCACCAGCGGGTGGGCGGTCAGCGCCTCGCCCACCTCCGGTCCGGTGCCGGTGACGAGGTTGAACACGCCGGGTGGGAAGCCGACGGAGTCGATGATCTCGGCGAGCAGGAAGGCCGACAGCGGCGCGACCTCGCTGGGTTTGAGCACGACGGTGCAGCCCGCGGCGAGCGCGGGCGCGACCTTGGCGACGACCTGGTGCAGCGGGTAGTTCCACGGGGTGATGGCGCCGACCACGCCGACGGGTTCGCGCAGGACGAGGGAGTTGCCGATCCGCTCGGTCCAGGCGAAGTCCGCGGCGGTGGCGACGGTGTCGCCGAGCACCGTCAGCGGCAGTCCCACCTGGATGCGGTCGGCGATCGCCTTGGGGGCGCCCATCTCCGAGGTGATGAGGGCGGACATCTCCGCGGCCCGTACGGCGAGCTCGCGGCGCAGGGCGTCCAGGTGCGCGACGCGTTCGGCGACGTCGGTGGCGGCCCAGGCGTCGAAGGCCTTGTGGGCGGCGCGTACGGCGAGGTCGACGTCGTCGGCGCCGCACAACGGGATGCGGGCGATGGTCTGCCGGGTGTAGGGGTTCTCCACCGCGATGCGGTCGCTGGTCTGGGGTGCGGTCCACTGGCCGCCGACGTAGATTCGGTCGGTGGTGATCACGGTGCCTCCAGGCGTTGTCGGTCAGACGAAGGCGCTGACGCCGGTGAGCGCGCGGCCGATGATGAGTTTCTGGATCTGGCTGGTGCCCTCGTACAGGGTGGTGACACGGGCGTCCCGCAGGTACTTGCCGGGCGGGTACTCGTCGATGTAGCCGTAGCCGCCGAAGACCTGCATGGCGTTGTTGGCGGCGCGCACGGCCGTCTCGGTGGCGTAGAGCTTGGCCATGGACGCCGCGGTGGCGAACGGCTCGTCCCGGTCGATGAGGTCGGCGGCCCGCCACACCAGCAGGCGGGCCGCGTCGGTCTCCACCGCCGTGTCGGCGAGCATCTCCTGGACGAGCTGGAAGGAGGCAATGGGGCGGCCGAACTGGACGCGTTCCTTGGCGTGGGCCAGGGCGCTCTCCAGGGCGCCGCGGGCGGCGCCGACCGCTCCGGCGGCCACCGAGACGCGTCCCTTGTCCAGGGCGGACATCGCGATGCGGAAGCCCTGGCCCTCCTCGCCGAGGATGGCGTCGGCCCCGACCCGCACCTCGTCGAGGAACAGCTGCGCGGTGGGCTGGCCGCGCAGGCCGAGCTTGCCGTTGACGGTGGTGCGTTCCAGGCCGGGCGAGTCGGTGGGCACCAGGAAGGCGGTGATGCCCTTGGGGCCGGGGCCTCCGGTGCGGGCGAAGATGATGGCGACGTCCGCCCAGGTGCCGTTGGTGATGAACATCTTGGATCCGCTGAGCAGGTAGTCGTCCCCGTCGCGGACGGCTTTCAGCGACAGCGACGCGGCGTCGGACCCGGTGTCGGGCTCGGTCAGGCCGAAGCAGCCCATCAGTTCTCCGGAGCACAGGCCGGGCAGCCAGCGCCGGCGCTGCTCCTCGGTGCCGTGGGCGGCGATGGACTTGGCGACCAGGCCGAGGGAGACCGAGACCAGGCCGCGGACCGAGGAGTCGCCGCGGCCGAGCTCCTCCATGACCAGGGTGTAGGAGACGTGGTCGCCACCCACCCCGCCGTACTCCTCGTCGATGGTCATGCCGAGGAAGCCGAGTTCACCGAGGCGCGGGACCAGTTCGCGGGGCACGCTCTCGGCGCGGTCCCACTCCACCACGTTCGGTGTGATCTCGCGGTCCACGAACTCCGCCGCCATCGCGCGAAGCGCGGTCTGCTCCTCGGTGAGGGTGAAATCCATTTCCGCACCCCAAAAACTATCGCTGTTAGTTTTTTCTTGCGTGCAGACTAGGGCATCCGCCGTCGGCGCAGAACCCCGGGGTTTCCTTGGCCGGGACGGGGTCGGCGGCGGGCCACGGGGCGCGGGGCCCGCCGCCGGCCCCGTCCCGGGACGAACACCGAGGACGTCCGGCTCCGCGGAGGGGTCGTCGGACGCCCCGCCCGCTGCCGGGCGGGACGCCGGGCCCTACCGCCCGCTGACGAGTCTGGCCAGCTCCACCCGGGAGCGGATCTGCAGCTGGCGGAAGATGTTGCGCAGGTGGTGCTCGACGGTGCGCGGGCTGATGTAGAGGCGCTGGGCGATCTCCCGGTTGGTGGCCCCCTCCGCGACCAGGCGGGCGATCTGCTCCTGCTGCGGCGTCAGTCCCGCGGTGGGCGCGGGGTCGCCCGCGTCGAGCGCCTCCCCGGTGGCGCGCAGCTGCTCCCTGGCCTGCTGCAGCAGCAGGGGCACCTCCAGCCGGGTGAACGCCTCCACCGCCGCCCGCAGGTGCGGGCGGGCCGCGGAGGGCAGCCGGGAGCGGCGCAGCAGCGTGCCGTAGGCCATCCGGGTGCGCGCCTCCTCGATGCCTCCCCCGCCGCCGCGGCGGTGCAGGCGCAGCGCCTCCTCGAAGTACTCGCGCGCGGTCTCGCCGTCGCACAGCAGCGCCCGGCAGCGCGCGGCGAGGGCCAGTTCGTTGGGCCCCTGCGTGGCATTGGCCCACCGCTCGTAGCCGGCCAGCGCGGCCTCGGCCCGCTCGGTCTCGCCCAGGTGCGCGGCGGCCTCCACGTAGTGGGGGACGCTCAGCAGGCGGATGGTGCGGTGGCCCTGGCAGGGCTCGCTGCGCGCCAGCTCCTCCAGGCGGGTGGCCGCCTCGCGCATCCGCCCCCGGGTCAGGTCGAGGTAGGCCAGCGCCCACTCGGTCAGCGCCCGGGGCAGCCCCAGCGGCCGGCTGTCGGTGTGCTCGGTGACGTCCGCCGCACGCACCGCGCACTCCTCGGCCGCACCGCGCAGCGCCGCCAGCATCGCCAGGGCGGCCAGATGGTGCGCGGCGCAGTTGCGCTGCCCGGTCTCCCCCGCCAGCCGCAGCCCCAGCGCCGCGTGCTCGGCCGCGGTGGCCAGCGATCCGTGCAGGAACTCGCCGTAGACGGCGTACGACAGCGCCTTGGGCACCATCGACACCGTGCCGCGCACCCCCGCCCGGGCGATCGCCCGGGCGGTCTGGCGGCGCGCCCCGACGATGTCGCCCAGCCGCAGCGACGCGACGATCGAGTGGATCAGTCCGAACGGCTCGTCGTCGCGCTCCACCAGGGCCACCGACCGGCGCAGCGGCTCGATGGCGGCCGCGTAGTCGCCCTGGAAGGCCAGCATCGACCCCTCCAGGTAGGCCAGTCCCGAGTCGTGCTGCGGGTCGTCCAGGTCCAGGGCGAGCGCCTGCCGTGCGGCCGCGGCGAAGCGGTCCAGGTCCCCGGCCAGGGAGGCGGCGTCGGCGGCGCGCAGCAGCAGCGACCGCGCCTGGCGGGGGTTGTGTTCGGCGATCTCGCGGGCCGCCGACATCAGCTGGTCGCAGCCCTGGACCGAGTCCTCCTCGCCGACCGCGCGGTAGCCGTCGACCATGTCCGGCAGCCCGCGGATGCGGGCCATCGGGACGTAGGGGGCGGCCTGTTTGATCAGGATGGTGCTGCGGCTGTACTGGCCCGCGGCCCACGCCTGGTAGGAGGCTTCGGCCAGGCGGTTGGCCCGGCGGCTGGGCTTGCTGGTCAGCTCGGCGGCGCGCTCCAGCAGGACCGAGGCCTCCTGGGCGGTCAGCCCGGGCTCGCCCGCCGACACCGCCGAGGTCAGTGCGTGGCCCAGCTCCTCGTCGGGTCCGCCGGTGGCCGCCGCCCGGTGCCACAGCACCCGGTAGCGGGGGCCGCGGCCGTCCAGCAGCCGCGCCATCTCCAGGTGCGCCCGGGTCAGCTGGGCGCTGGTGGCGCGCCGACACACCACCTCGCCCATCATCGGGTCGACGAACTCCACCCGCTCGGCCTCCACCCGCAGCAGTCCGGCCCGTTCGGCCCGGTCGAGGGCCTCGACCGGGTCGTAGGCGCCGTCGCGCTCCGCGGTCAGGACCGGGACCGCCACCCCCGGTTCCAGCGCGGCGAGCAGCAGCAGCCGTGTGACGTCCTCGGGCAGGAAGTCCAGGGTCTCGGCGTGGGCGTCCATGATCTCCGCGGGCAGCGGCAGCATGCGGGGCAGCGGCTCGGCGCCGGTGCGCTGGCCCGCGGAGAGGGCCGCGGCGTAGCAGCGCGCCGCCAGGGGGTTGCCGTGCGCGCGGCGCGCCAGTTCGCTGCGCACCGCCGGGTCCAGGTCGGGGTCGGTCTCCTCCAGCACCTGGTGGAGGGTCTCCTCCGGCAGCGGCGCCAGGCGCAGCCGGGGCAGGCCGGCCAGTTCCCCGGGCGCGGCCTCGCGGCTGGCGAACAGGATCGCCGCGCCGACCCCGCCCAGGCGGTGGGCGGCGAAGGAGAGCAGGGACAGCGAGTCGGGGTCGACCCACTGGGCGTCGTCGACCACGCAGACCAGGGGGCGGCCGCGGGCCAGCGCGGTCACGAGGGCCAGGACGGCCACCGACAGCGCCAGCCGGTCGTCCTCGGCGTAGCGGCCGCGGCGCAGCGCGTCGTCCAGCAGCCGGTCGTGTTCGGGAGGGAGCGTCCCGCGGTGGTGCAGCACGGGCAGCAGCAGTCCGTGCAGTCCGGACAGGGGGAGTCCGGACTCGGGCCGGCGGCCGTTGACGCGGAGCACCCGGTGGCCGTCGAGCTGGTCCAGGGCCGTCTCCAGCAGCGCGCTCTTGCCGATGCCGGGACTGCCCTCGACGACCAGTGATCCGCCCCGTCCTTCGAGGCCGAGGGAGGCCAACCCGACCAGGTGCTCGACCTCTGTGTCCCGGCCGTGCGTGCGGGAGGCCGGGACCATCAGTACGTCTGCCATGTGACACACGTTACCGAGACGTAGGTCACAGTCAACGGTGGGGTTGTCGACTCTTGACCGTTCCGCCCGTCCCGCAGTAAATGACCTGCGTCTTCTCCCGGCGGCACCGGGCAGGTGCCCGGTGCCGCCGCGGGGCCCGGCGTCGGCCGGGCCCCGCGCACTCCCCTCAGCCGTCCCGCCGCCGCGGCGTGCGCGGCGGCGGGGTCCGGACCGGTCAGTCGTGGAAGTCGTACTCCTCGGGGGTCAGCCGCTCGTGTTCGGCGGGGACGATCTCGCCGCCCTCGCGGTCGGTCACCCGCGGCTCCTGGAGGCGCTCCAGGGTGCCGCCGTCCTCACCGGCCTTGTACTGCTGGACGAGCACACCGGCGTGGCCGCCGTGGTCGTCGGCGGAGGAGGCGAAGGGGACGAGGCCGGGGCCGTTCCAGTCCATCGCCTCGACCGCGTCGACCAGGCTCTGGCGGGTCGGGTTCTCCCCCGCGGCCTTGAGGGCCCTGGCGAACATCACGGCCTGGACCATGCCGTAGATGCGGGTGTTGGTGAGCTCACCCTCGCCGTACTCCTCGTGGATCTCGGTGAAGAACTGCGTCCACGGGTCGTCGGTCATGTTGGCCTGGGGCAGGTAGCCGCTGGTGATGATGCCGTCGAGGATCTGGTCGACCGGCAGTTCGTCGTCCTCGGCGTACTCCTTGAGCAGGCCGCGCAGCGTGGGGGTGTCGGAGCCGATGCTGCTGATCACCCACTGCGGCTGGTAGCCCTGTCCGGCGGCGTTGAGGATGCCCAGCGCGGCGAAGGCCGGGATGCAGGCGCAGACGATCACGTCCGCCCCGGCCTCCTTGAGCGCGGAGATCTGCCCGCCGACCGCCTCGGGGGCGGTGGACTCGTAGCTCTGGTCGGCGACGACCGCGTCGGCCAGGTACTGGTCGAGGCCGGCGATGGAGTCGGTGCCCACGTCGTCGTTCTGGTAGTAGTAGCCGACCTTGGCGTCGGGGAGGTTCTCCGCGATGTACTCGGCCAGGACCTTGGCTTCCTTGGTGTAGTCGACCTGGTAGCCGTAGGTCAGCGGGTACTGCTCCGGGTCGTTCCACATCAGCGCGCCGGAGGAGGGGAACAGGTCCGGCACGCCCTTGTCGTTGAGGTACTGGATGACCTTGGAGTGGGTCGGGGTGCCCAGGCCGCCCAGCATGGCGAAGATCTCCTCGCCCTCCACGAGCTCCTGGGTGACCTCGACGGTCTTGGTCGGGTCGTAGACGTCGTCCTTGACCAGGTACTCGATCGTCCGGCCGTGCACTCCGCCCTGGGCGTTGATGTACTCGAACATCGCCGAGGCGCCCTGGGAGATCGCCAGGTAGCCCGCGGAGGCCGGGCCGGTGAGCGGCTGGTGGGTGCCGATGGTGACCGTGTCGTCGGTGACGCCGACGGACACGTCCAGGTCGGCTCCGGCTCCCTCCTCGACCTCTCCGGCGCCTCCGCAGGAGGTGGCCAGCAGCGTCAGGGCCAGTGCGCCCGCCGCGACGGCGATCGGTTTCCTCATGTCACGCTCCCGTTGTGGTGATGTAGTGGGGAATCAGGTGCGGGTCTCGTTTGCGTGGGGTCGGGGTCGGGGCTCACCGCCGCCGCAGCAGGCCGCCCAGGCTGCGCAGTGCGCCCTGGATGCCCATCGGCCAGGCCATGACGATGACGATGAGCAGCACCCCGAAGAACACCAGCGGCAGGTTGTCGGCGACGCTGCTGCTCAGTCCGAGCAGGTCCGCCAGCTCCTTGCCGGCCATCTCCAGGTAGACCAGGGCCAGCGCGCCCCACAGCGCGCCCCACAGGCTGCCCAGCCCGCCCAGGACGAGGGCCGCGAGCAGGCTCAGCGACAGCGCGAGGGAGAAGGAGCTGGGGGTGGCGGTGCCCAGCAGGTAGGCCTCGCAGGCGCCGGCCAGCGAGCCGCATCCGGCGCTGATGACGAACGCGGTCACCTTGGTGCGTCCGACCGGGATGCCCGCCATCGCCGCGGCGGACTCGTCGTCGCGGATGGCGCGCATGCGCCGGCCCAGCCGCCCCCGGCCCAGGGTCGCCAGCACCACCAGGGCCACCAGCACGGTCAGCCAGATGACCAGGGCCTTCCACTGGTTGTCGGTGACCAGGCCGGACAGTTCGGGCGGGGCTCCGCGCAGCGAGAACAGCAGTCCGTTGGACCCGCCGAGCAGGTCGGAGAAGTACAGCGCCAGCGCGGGCAGGCCCACCGCCAGGGCGAGGGTGGCGCCGGCCAGGTAGGGGCCGTGCAGCCGGGCCGTGGCCGCGCCGACCAGGATTCCGGCCAGGCAGCCGATGACGACCGCGATCACCATGATCGCCGCCAGCGGCACCATCGGCGCGTGCAGCACGGTCAGCGCCGTGGTGTAGGCGCCGACGAACATGAAGGCGCCGTGGCCCAGGGAGATCTGTCCGCTGTAGCCGACCAGCAGTTGCAGGCCGGCGATGGCGAGCATCAGGTAGCCCACCTTGGCGATGCGCAGGTGTTCCAGCGGGCCGACGAGGAAGGTCAGCGCCGCGATCGCGGCCAGGGCGAGCGCCGCCGCGATCAGGTGCCGGACCAGGACGGGCAGCGAGCGCCCGCGCGGCGTCGCGGGCCGCCGCGCCGCGGTGGCGGCCGCGTCCGCCTTCGGCGGGTCGTCTCGTCGCAGGGAGGAGGCCATCAGCTACACCTTTCGAACGGTCGACCGGGAGAAGAGCCCGGCGGGCCGCAGACTGAGCACGACGATGAGGATCACCAGGGCGGCGAGCGTGGTGAGTTCGGAGCCGACGTAGCCGGAGACGTAGGACAGTCCCACGCCCATGACCATGCCGCCGGCCAGTGCGCCGAACGGGTTGTCCAGGCCGCCGAGCACCGCCGCGGCGATGCCGTAGACGAAGACCGCGTCGAGCACGGTGGGCGACAGCAGCGGCGGGACGGCCAGCATCCCGGCGAGCGCGCCGATCGCCGAGGCGATGCCCCACCCGGTGGTCAGCATCAGGCCCACCCTGACCCCGCTGAGCCGCGCCGACTCGGGGCGGAAGGCCGCGGCGCGCATCCGCAGCCCCAGGGGGGTGAGGCGGTAGAGGAGGAACAGGGCGACCGCGACCACGGCGACCGCGGCCAGGGAGAAGATCTCCTCCGGGGAGATCGGGACCGCCGCCAGGTCCCGGAAGCTCATCGGGGGCGGGAAGGAGTGCTGCAGGTTGCCCCAGATCATGCCGGCCACGCCCTGCAGCGCCAGGAGCAGGCCGAGGGTGAGGATGATGGCGTTGAGCTGGGACTTGCCCTGGACGGGGCGGACCAGCAGCCGTTCGGTGAGCATGCCCAGCAGCGTTCCGCCGAGCATGGCGGAGGCGAAGCCGAGCCAGTAGCTTCCGGTCGCCTGGGTGACGGTGTAGGCCACGTAGACCGCGATCAGGGCGAGCGCGGGCTGGGCGAAGTTCACCACCCGGGTCGCCTGGTAGATGATGACGAGGGACAGTCCCAGGGCGGCGTAGATCGCGCCGTTGGCGACGCCCTCGAAGGTCAGACTGATGAACTGGTTCACGGGGTCACCTCAGAAGCCCAGGTAGGCGTGGCGCATGCGGTCGTCGGCGAGGAGCTCGGCGGAGCTGCCCCGGGCCACGACCGCTCCCTGGGAGAGCACGAAGCCGTGGTCGGTGATGGACAGCGCGCTCGCGGCGTTCTGCTCCACCAGCACCACCGTCAGTCCGGTGCGGTCGCGCAGGTCGTGCAGCAGCTGCATGATCTGCCGGGTGACGAGCGGGGCGAGTCCCAGGGAGGGCTCGTCCAGCAGCAGCACCCTGGGCCGCGCCATCAGCGCCCGGCCGATGGCGACCATCTGGCGTTCGCCGCCGGACAGGGTTCCCGCGGGACGGTCCCTCCGCTCCACCAGGGGCGGGAACAGTTCGTACACCTCGTCGAGCGCCTTGGCGCGGTCGCGCCGGTCCGCGCGCCACAGGCCGCCCAGGCGCAGGTTCTCCTCGACGGTCAGCTCGACGATGACGCCGCCGCCCTCGGGCACGTGCGCCAGGCCGTGGCGGACCATGCTCTCGGCGGGGTGGCGGGTGATGTCGACGCCGTCGACGCGGACCCGGCTGCCCGGTGCGGCGGGCTGGAGTCCGGAGACGGTGCGCAGCAGGGTGGTCTTGCCGGCGCCGTTGGCGCCCAGCACCGCGCAGATCTCGCCGGCGCGGACGGTCAGGTCCACCGAACGCAGCGCCTGGACCGCCCCGTAGTAGGTGGAGAGGTTCTCGATCTGCAGGATCGGCGTGTCACTCACCGGCGGCCTCCTCGACGGGCGTGCCCAGGTAGGCCTCCGCGACGGCGGGGTCGGCCTGGACGACGGACGGCGGACCGGAGCAGATGACCTGGCCGAAGTTGAGGACGACGATGTGGTCGCACACGTCCATGACCAGGTCCATGTGGTGTTCGACGAGGACGACGCCCGTCGTCTGGCTGCACCGGCGGATCGTGGCGGCCAGGTCGGCCATGTCGGCTCCGGACAGGCCGCTGGCGGGCTCGTCCAGCAGCAGCAGTTCGGGTTCGGCCACCAGGGCGCGGGCCAGCGCCACCCGTTTCTGCAGCCCGTAGGGCAGGGTCGCGGGCAGGGCGTGGGCGACGTCGGCGATGCCGAACTCCTCCAGCACGGCCATCGCCCGGTCGGTGAGCTCCCGCTCGTCGCGCTGGTAGCTGCCCAGGCCGGTGAGCATGCCGGGCAGCCGGGAGCGGCCCAGGGGGTCCGCGCCGACGATCACGTTGTCCAGCACGGTCATCAGCTCGAAGAGGTTGAGGCCCTGGAAGGTGCGGGCGATGCCCAGGCCCGCCAACTGGTGCGGCCGGTGGTTGCGCAGGGGGCGGCCCTTGAAGGTGATGGTGCCGCGCTGAGGTCTGACCACTCCGGTCAACACGTTGAACAGGGTGGTCTTGCCGGCTCCGTTCGGTCCGATGAGGCCGGTCACGCTCTTGGGGGCGATGGTCAGTCCGACGTCGGAGAGCGCGGCGAGGCCGCCGAAGCGGACGGTCACCCCCTCGACCTCCATCAGGGGGGAGGGTGCGGTAGGGGCCATGAGGTCTCTTTCTGTCAGTGCGGAGCCACCGCGGAGCGGACCGCGGGGACAGGCCTCGCCGCATACCAACCGGTTGGCATGCGGCGAGGTCGAGAGTGCGGCGCGCCGGGGAGGGACTGAAGGGGGACGGCACCGCGGAGCATCAAGTTACCTATGACCTGGGTCACCGGGAAGTGTTCCCGGAGGGAACCGGTGATTTCACCGATAGGCCCTTGCGCTGCGGTGACCTGCGGCGTAAAAATAATTCAGATTTATTCCTGCGCCTGTTCCAGGTCGACCTCGGAGAACGCCGTGCCCCCACCCGCGCCCCCAGCCGTCCGCGCCTCCCGCTTCACCGACCGTGTCGCCCTGATCACCGGAGCCGCCGGCGGGATCGGCGCGGCGACCGCGCGCCGCCTGGCCGCCGAGGGGGCGGCCGTCGTACTCACCGACATCGACACCGGACGCGGCGAGCGGGTCGCCGCCGAGCTGCGCGCCCACGGCCACCGGGCGCTCTTCACGCACTGCGACGTCTCCGACGAGGACTCCTGGACGCGCGCCGTGGACGCCGCCAACGACGCGTTCGGACCGGTGGACGCTCTGGTCAGCAACGCCTACCGGGTCACCGTCGCCCCCGCCCACGCCACCTCCCTCAGCGACTTCAACGACCAGCTGGCGGTGACGCTGACCGCCACCTTCCTGGGTGTGCGCGCCTGCCTGGACGACCTGCTGGCCCGCGGCGGCAGCGTGGTGGCGGTCTCCTCGGTGCACGCGCTGGTCGGGCTGCCCGGCCGGCCCGCCTACGCCGCGGCCAAGGCGGGCCTGACCGGCCTGGCCCGGCAGCTGGCGGTGGAGTACGGGCCGCGGCTGCGGGTCAACAGCGTCCTGCCCGGCCCCGTCCGCACCCGGGCCTGGGACGGTGTCAGCGCCGAGGACGTGCGCCGGAGCGTGGAGCAGACCGTCGCGGGCCGGCTCGGCGACCCCGCCGAGGTCGCCGCCGCCATCGCCTTCCTGCTCTCCGACGACGCCTCCTACGTCACCGGGACGACACTGCTCGTCGACGGCGGCTGGACCTCCTACAAGACCTCGGTGTGACCGTGGGCGCCTACGCGGGCCGGGGCGTGCACGGCCGCATCGTCGAACTGCTGGGCCGCCGCGTGGCCTCCGGGGAGCTTCCCGAAGGCGCGGTCCTCGACCTGCGCGCCCTGGGCGCCGAACTCGGGGTGAGCATGAGCGTGCTGCGCGAGAGCGTCCGCGTGCTCGCCGCCAAAGGGCTGCTGGACTCCCGGCAGAAGCGCGGCACCTTCGTACGGCCGCGCGCGCAGTGGCACCTGCTCGACGCCGACGTGGTGCGCTGGCGCGCCTCCGGCGACGACACCGCCCGGCTCATGGCCGACCTGGCCGAACTGCGGTCCCTGGTCGAACCCGCGGCAGCGCGCTACGCCGCGCGGCGCCGCACCGACACCCAGCTGGCGGAGCTGGCGGACGCGCTGGACCGCATGGCGCACACCCGCGGCGACCCCCGCGCGCACGCGCTGGCCGACCTGGAGTTCCACCGCCGCCTGCTGGCGGCCTCCGGAAACGAACTGCTGGCCCGCATGGACCTGCTGGTCGCTCCCGGGCTGGTGGAACGCGACGTCCTGGTGCACTCCGCCGACCCCGCGGCCGACCCGGTCCCCGCGCACCGCGCGGTCCTGGACGCGGTCCGCTCCCGCGACGCCGAAGCGGCCGAGACCGCGATGCGCGCGCTGCTGGCCGCCTCCGACGCCGACGTCCGCCGCCTGACCGCCCCCGGTCCGGCGCCCTCCGACCGGAAGGACCGCCCGTGAAGATCACCCGCGTCGAGACCTTCGCCGTCCCCCCGCGCTGGCTGCTGTGCCGGGTGGAGACCGACGACGGCGTGGTGGGCTGGGGCGAGCCCGTCGTCGAGGGGCGCGCCTCCACCGTGCGCACCGCCGTGCACGAACTCGCCGAACTGCTCCTCGGCCGCGACCCGATGCGGATCGAGGACCACTGGCAGCTGATGACCAAGGCGTCCTTCTACCGCGGCGGACCGGTGCTGTCCAGCGCCGTGGCCGGACTCGACCAGGCGCTGTGGGACATCGCGGGCAAGGCCCTGGGGGTGCCGGTGCACGTCATGCTCGGCGGTCCGGTGCGCGAGAGGGTGCGCTCCTACGGCTGGGTGGGCGGGGACGAGCCCGCCCAGATCGCCGAGGCGGTGGCCGAACGGGTCGAAGCGGGGTTCACCGCGGTGAAGATGAACGCCGCCGGCCGCACCGACCCGCTCTCCACGCCGCGCGCCGTCGAGGAGATCGTGCGGCGCGCGGAGGCGGCGCGGGACGCGCTGGGCCCCGACCGGGACTTCGCGGTGGACTTCCACGGCCGGTTCACCGCGGCCAACGCGCGGCGGGTCATCGAGCACCTGGCTCCGCTGCACCCCCTGTTCGTCGAGGAGCCGGTGCTGCCCGAGCACACCCACCGCATCGGCGACGTGGTCGCCGCCACCACCGTGCCCATCGCCACCGGGGAGCGGCTGTTCTCCCGCGCCGAGGTGTTGCCCGCGCTGCAGGCCGGGATCGCGGTGCTGCAGCCGGACCTGTCGCACGCGGGCGGCATCTCCGAGGTGCGCCGCATCGCCGCGCTGGCCGAGACCTTCGACGTCCTGCTGGCCCCGCACTGCCCGCTGGGGCCGGTCGCGCTGGCGGCCAGCCTGCAGATCGCCTGCTGCGTGCCCAACTTCCTGATCCAGGAGCAGAGCATCGGCATCCACTACAACCGGGGCGCGGACGTCCTGGACTACCTGGTGGACCCGGAGGTGTTCGCCGTCACCGACGGCTACCTGGCGCGGCCGGGCGCGCCGGGGCTGGGCATCACCGTGGACGAGCGCGCGGTGCGCGCGGCCGACGGGTCGGTCCCCGACTGGCGCGGCCCGGTGTGGCGCCATCCCGACGGCTCCTTCGCCGAATGGTGACCTTTATTCCCGTCTGCCCCCTGTGTGACGTCTTGCACATTGCGTGAGGGGGTGTTAATTTCGCGGAAACCGAAACTGTCTGAGGTAACCGCGCATGGGGAGTGAGAGCCTGGCTGACCGCCTGGCCGACCGACTGCTCGACCAGGTGGTGCGCGGCGAACTCGCGGTGGACGAGGCGCTGCCGTCGGAGGCCGAGATCGCCGCTCAGGCCGACGTCAGTCGTCTGACCGTCCGTGAGGCGGTCAAGGTGCTACGGACCAAGAACATCGTCCGGGTCAAACGCGGACGGGGCACTTACGTCAACGCTCCCGACCACTGGACCGACCTGGAACTCATCCTGCGCATGGCGGGACGCCGCATCGGGCCGAACACGGCGACGCTGGGGCTGTTCGAGGTGCGGCGCATGCTGGAGTCCGGAGCCGCCGAACTGTGCGCCCGGCGCCGCAGCGACGCCGACCTCGCCCTGCTGGGAGCGCACGTCGCGGAGATGGACAAGGCCGTCACCGCCGACGACGCGTCCGCCTTCGCCCGCGCCGACGCCGCCTTCCACGAGACGATCCTGCGCTCCTGCGGCAACGTGTTCGTTCCGGCGATGTGCGCGCCGCTGGACCGGATCCTGCTGCGGCTGCACGCCCGGGCCGCCGGCGTCGCCCAGATCCGGCTGCGCGCCCAGAGCCACCACCGCCGCATCCTGGCCGGGATCTCCGCCGCCTCCCCGGAGGAGGCCCGGGAGGCGATGGACGCCCACCTGGAGCAGACCACCGAGGACCTGCTGCGGCACGTCATCGGCGGCTCCTGCGGCGCGGACCAGGCGCCCCCCGACTCCCCCGAGGGATGATCCCGACGCCGCGGCCGGCCCCGGGGACCGCCGCCCCGGGGCCGGCCGCGGCTCCTCGGCTCACATGCCCGCGATGAGCTTCTCCACCCGCTCGTCCACCGCCTTGAACGGGTCCTTGCACAGCACGGTGCGCTGGGCCTGGTCGTTGAGCTTGAGGTGCACCCAGTCCACCGTGAAGTCGCGCCGCTTCTCCTGGGCCTTCTTGATGAACTCGCCGCGCAGCCGGGCCCGGGTGGTCTGCGGCGGCACCGACTTGGCCTCGAAGATCTTCAGGTCGCTGACCACGCGCTCCATCTGCCCGCGCCGCTGCAGCAGGTAGAACAGGCCGCGCTCGCGGTGGATGTCGTGGTAGGTCAGGTCCAGCTGGGCCACCCGGGGCGAGGACAGGCTCAGCCCGTGCTTGGCCCGGTAGCGCTCCAGCAGCTGGTACTTGGCCACCCAGTCGATCTCGCGCGCCACCAGGTCCAGGTTGCCGGTCTCGACCGCCTCCAGGGTGCGCTGCCACAGTTCCAGCACCCGTTTGCCGGTGGCGTCGACCCCGGTGCGGTCCACGAAGTTCTGCACCTTCTCCAAGTACTCGCGCTGGATCTCCAGCGCGCTGGCCTCGCGCCCGTTGGCCAGCCGGACCTTGCGGCGCCCCGTCATGTCGTGGCTGACCTCGCGGATCGCCCGGATCGGGTTCTCCAGCGTATAGTCGCGCATCGTCACGTTCGCCTCGATCATGCGCAGCACCAGGTCGGTGGAGGCGAGCTTGAGCAGCGTCGTGGTCTCGCTCATGTTGGAGTCGCCCACGATGACGTGCAGCCGCCGGAACCGCTCGGCGTCGGCGTGCGGCTCGTCGCGGGTGTTGATGATGGGGCGGGACCGCGTGGTGGCCGAGGAGACGCCCTCCCAGATGTGTTCGGCGCGCTGGCTCACGCAGTACAGCGCGCCGCGCGGGGTCTGCAGCACCTTGCCCGCGCCGCAGATGATCTGGCGGGTGACGAGGAAGGGGATGAGGACGTCGGCCAGCTTCCCGAACTCGCCGTGCCGCCCCACCAGGTAGTTCTCGTGGCAGCCGTAGGAGTTGCCGGCCGAGTCGGTGTTGTTCTTGAACAGGTAGATGTCGCCGGCGATGCCCTCCTCGTGCAGCCGCTGCTCGGCGTCGACCTGCAGCCCCTCCAGGATGCGTTCCCCGGCCTTGTCGTGCGCCACCAGGTCAAGTAGGCTGTCGCACTCGGGGGTGGCGTACTCCGGATGGGAGCCCACGTCCAGGTAGAGCCGCGCGCCGTTGCGCAGGAACACGTTGGAGCTGCGTCCCCACGACACCACACGGCGGAACAGATAGCGGGCCACCTCGTCCGGTGACAGCCGCCGCTGTCCCCGGAAGGTGCAGGTGACCCCGTACTCGTTCTCCAGACCGAAGATGCGGCGTTCCACGCGGCCTCACCCGTCCTTCTCGTCCGCGGCGCCGCGGACCCGGTCCGCGGCGCCTGCCGAATCACACTCCGTCAGTGGCGCCGCCGTCTTCGGGGGTCTGTTCCGCGGCCGTCTCGTCGGCCGCGCCGGCCTCTTCGAGCATCCGGACCAGGCGGTCCCCCTGAATGCGACGGGACTTGCGGTGCGGCCGCGAACGCTCCAGCACCGCCACCTCCAGGCTGGCGGCCTGCAGTTCGCGCCGTTCACCGTTCTCGTGTGCCAGACCGTGCACCGCGACCCGCAGCGCCTCGGTCAGGGACATGTTCTTGACGTACCGTTCCCGCAGCGCCGCGGTGACCCGCTCCGCGGAGCCGCCCATGGCCAGGAAGTCGTGCTCGTCCACCACCGAGCCGTCGAAGGTGATGCGGTAGATCTGGTCGGTGTCGGGAGAGTCGCCGACCTCCCCGACGACGATCTCGACCTCCCAGGGCTTGCTGCTCTCGGTGAAGACCGCGCCCAGGGTCTGGGCGTAGGCGTTGGCCAGCATCTGGCCGGTCACGTCACTGCGGTCGTAGGTGTAGCCGTGCATGTCGGCGAAGCGGACGCCGGCCAGGCGCAGGTTCTCGAACTCGTTGTAGCGGCCGACCGCGGCGAACGCCACCCGGTCGTAGAGTTCGCTGATCTTGTGCAGCGTCCGGGACATGTTGTCCGCCACGAACAGGATGCCGCCGTCGTACTGCAGCACGACGGCGCTGCGGCCCCGCGCGATCCCTTTTCGCGCGTAGTCCGCCTTGTCCTTCATGATCTGTTCGGGCGAGACGTAGAACGGCATCGACACCGGCGTGGTTTCCTTTACTGGTCGAAGAGCGGGGACGACAGGGTCAGCGCACCGGGGCGGTCGGTCCGTCGGGCCGTTCGGCGCGTCCGGCCACGACCGTCTGCGCCAGCGACTCGACCTCTTCGGCGGACATCCGGCGGTGCCCGTCCTCGGTGATGACGTCGACCAGCGGGTAGATCTTGCGGTGCAGGTCGGGACCGCCCGTGGCGGAGTCGTCGTCGGCGGCGTCGTACAGCGCCTGGAGCGCGGCCAGCGCGGCGTCGGTCTCGGTGAGGTCGTCGCGGTAGAGCTTCTTCAGCGCCCCCTTGGCGTAGACCGAGCCGGAGCCGATGGAGTGGTAGCGGTGCTCCTCGTAGCAGCCGCCCACCGGGTCGTAGCTGAAGATCCGCCCCTCGCCGCGGGCGGTGTCGTAGCCCACGAGCAGCGGGACCACCACGAAGCCCTGCATGGCCAGCCCCAGGTTGGACCGGATCATGGTGGCCAGCCGGTTGGCCTTGCCCTCCAGAGACAGGGGGCGCCCCTCGCGCTTCTCGTAGTGTTCCAGCTCCACCTGGAAGAGCTTGGCCAGCTCGATGCCGATGCCGGCGGCGCCCGCGATGGCGACCGCGGAGAACTCGTCGGTGCGGAACAGCTTGTCCATGTCGCGGTTGGCGATCACGTTGCCGGAGGTCGCCCTGCGGTCACCGGCCAGGACGACGCCGCCGGAGAAGACCAGGGCCACGATCGTGGTGGCTTCGGGGGTCAGGTGGGCGGGGGAGCCGTCCGAGGGGAGACCGGCGAGGTTGGGCAGCCGGTCGGGACTGACCTGGCTGAGGAAGTCGACGAACGACGAGGTCCCCGGACTCATGAACGCGGCGGGCAGTCGTCCACTGCCCATGAACGCTTCAGACACGCGACTCCCTTCGGTGGCGCCCCGTCCGCCAGGACGGACGGGGCGCCGCGGACTTGTTCGGTTGCCTTGCTGTGACCCTACTGACAGCTCAGGAGGCGGAGGTACCCGCCGACGACGACTTCTCTTTCAGCGAACTGCCGCCCGCAACCGGCGCGGACGCCCGGAGCCGCTTCGGTCGGCGTCCTACTGGCCGCCCTTCTGCACGAACTGCCGCACGAAGTCCTCGGAGTTGGTCTCCAGCACCTCGTCGATCTCGTCGAGGATGTCGTCGACGTCCTCGGCCAGCTTCTCGTTGCGGGCCGCGGCCTCGGTCCCCGCCTCGACCTGCTCGATCTCCTCGTCGTGCCGAGTGGCGTGCTTCTGACCCCCGGTTTCCCTGGTCGCCATGTGGAGGCTCCTCCCTGTTGTCGAGCTCTCGCCTCTATCTTGGCCATTTGGCGCCCCGCTCAATCTTGATCAGGGCGTCTGTTTTGCGCACGTTACCCGCCGGGGCGCCCGTACACACGTTTGAACGGCCTCGACACGGAGGCTACCGCCTGCGGCAACGGAGGAACGGGACCGGTTTTTCCGCTTCGTCCGGCCGGTCCGCAGCGGCGCGGAGCGGCTGTAGGGTACCGATCGTCCACGCATCACGACCACGGCGCGGCCGGGAGGCCGGAAAGGGGACGGCGGTGGCCGACAGCAACGAGTACGCGGCGACGTTCGACCTCATCGACAGCGACGACGACCAGCGCATCTCGGCACGCGAGCTGGAGCGGCTGATGGAGGTGCTGGGCTCGCCGATCAGCGCGGAGCAGGCCGAGGAGGCCGTGCGCGGCATCGACTCCGACGGCGACGGGCTGATCTCCCTGGAGGAGTTCACCGCCTACATGAGCTCCCGGCGCGGCTGAGCCGGTCCCCGGGAACGCCGACGGGGGAGCCGCCGAGGCGGCTCCCCCGCTGCTGTCGGTGCCCTCCGTGTGCGGTACTCAGTCCTCGGCGCGGTGGGCGATCCGGCCGTCCAGGACGGTCAGCCACGCGCTCGCCTCGCTGAGCCGCTCCGCCTCGGTGGCCTCGATGTCGCGGTCGAGCACCACCACGTCGGCGAGGTATCCCGGCTTCAGCGAGCCGAGCCGGTCCTCCACGCCCAGCGCGTACGCGGCGTCGCGGGTGTGGGCGCGCAGCGCCTCGTGCAGGCTGATGGCCTGGTCGGCGCCGATGGCCGCGCCCTCGCGGGTGGTGCGGCGGACCGCGTTGGCGACGGTGTCCATCGGACGCAGGCTGGAGACGAAGGAGTCGCTGGACAGCACCGGGCGCAGCCCCAGGTCCAGCTCCTCCCGCATGGGCTGCAGCCGGTGCGCGCGCTCGCCCAGGCGGCGCAGGAAGTCGCCGCCGCTGTCGTACAGGAAGTTCGGCTGGTTGACCGGGATCACCCCGTAGTCGGTGAACCGCTTCGCCTGCTCGGGGGTGGGGTACCCGCAGTGCTCGATCCTGGGGCGCGGGTCGGGTCCGGAGACCTTCACCGCCGCGTCGATCGCGGCCAGCGTCTGCTCCATGGCCCAGTCGCCCTGGGTGTGGATGGCGACCTGCCAGCCTTCCGCGGCGGCGCGCCGCACCAGGCCCACCAGTTCCTCGGGGGCGTGGTACATGCTGCCGGCGAACTCGCCGTGCTCCCCGTAGGGGACGCTGAAGCGCGCGGTGCCGCCCAGCAGGGTGCCGTCGGAGTAGAACTTCATGCCGGTCAGGCGCAGCCAGTCGTCCCCGAACGGCCCGGCCAGCCCCACCGAGGCCAGCGCGTCGAGCTGGTGGGACAGCGGCAGTCCGAAGGTGCGCACCGGCAGCGTCCCGGCCGCGCGGGCGGCGCGGTAGACCCGCAGCTCGCGCGCTGAGACCTGCGGGTCGCACACGGTGGTCACCCCGGCGGCCAGGTAGGTGTCGGCGGCATCGGCGAGCCAGCCCAGCAGCTGCTCGGCGGGCAGGTCGGTGTGGAAGTTCGGGCCGTGGCAGCCGACGTCCACCGCCAGCGGCAGCAGCAGCTCCATCGCCGTGTCCAGGACCATGCCGGTCAGGCGGCCCCCCTCGTCGCGCAGGAACGCCCCGCCCGCCGGGTCGGTGACGTCCTCGCCGACGCCGCTGTGGGCCAGCGCGGCGGAGTTGACCACGGCCTGGTGCCCGGAGACGTGGTAGATGATCACCGGGTGCTCGGTGGTGGCCTCGTCCAGCATGCGCCGGGTGGGGCGTCCCTCGGGGTACTTGGCGTCGTCCATGCCGAAGGCGCGGATCCACTGCCCGGGCGGGGTCCGCTCCGCCGCGGCCGCCACCGCGGCGACCAGGTCGGCGGCGCTGGTCACCGTGGGGTAGCGGGCGTCCAGCGCGGCCAGCGACTCCGCGGTGGACAGCAGGTGGTTGTGCGGGTCGATGAAGCCGGGCAGGACCGTGCGCCCGCCCGCGTCGACCTCCACCGCGTCGGGGCCGGCTGCGGCCCGGGCCGCGTCCTCGCTTCCGGCGAGGAGGATCCGGCCGTCGCGGATGGCCAGCGCCGAGGCGCGCGGGTTGTCCTCGTCCATGGTCAGGACGGTGGCGTTGCGGATCAGCAGAGCGGACAAGAGACGTTGGCTCCTTGGGTCGTGGGCCGCGCCGCCGGCCGGCGGCGCGGCGTGGGCTGGGTCGGGATCAGGCCGCCGTGGCGGTGAGCACCTCGGTGTCGCGGTACCGGGGCGCCTTGGCCAGGCAGGCGATGCTGACCAGGGCCATCACGATGAGCAGGCCGGCGACCGGGTAGATGCTGCCGGTGGCGGCGTACAGCGCGGTGCAGGCCAGCGGGGACAGGCCGCCGAAGATCGCGCCGGCCACCTGGTAGGCCAGCGAGACGCTGGTGTAGCGGGCCTCCGGCGGGTACATCTGGGCCAGCACCCGGGCGATGGGGCCGTAGGTCGCGGCCATGACCAGGCGCATCAGGGCCAGCGCCAGGAAGATCAGCGCGGTGCTGCCGGTGTCCAGGACCAGGAACTGCGGGACGGCCAGCACGATGACGCCGACCAGGCCGATGACCACGATGCGGACGGTGCCGAAGCGGTCGCCGAGCCAGGAGACCCCGAGGGTCGCCACCAGTTCCACGAAGGCCGCCACCGACAGGCCGTTGAGGATGACCTGCTCGCTGACGCCGGCCTCGGTGACGCCGTAGCTCTGCAGGAAGGTGGTGACGATGTAGTAGCCGCCGACCGCGACGGGCAGCACGCCGATACCGAGCAGCAGCGGCTTCCAGGAGGTGCGCAGGGCCGTGCGCAGCGGCATCTCCGCGGGCGCCTGCTGCTGCACCGCGCTGAAGACCGGGGACTCCTCCACCTTGAGGCGGATGACCAGGCCCACCACCACGAGCAGCGCGGAGGCCAGGAACGGCAGTCGCCAGCCCCACGAGTAGAGGAAGCCCTCGCCCACGGCGGCGATCAGGCTGAAGGAGCCGGTGGCCAGCAGGGCGCCGGCGGGGTTGCCGAGCTGGGCGAAGGCCCCGTAGAAGGTCTTCTTGTCCTCGGGGGCGTGCTCCACCGAGATCAGCACGGCGCCGCCCCACTCGCCGCCCACGGCGATGCCCTGCACGAAGCGCAGCACCACCAGCAGCAGCGGAGCGAAGAAGCCGATCTGCTCGTAGGTGGGCAGCAGACCGACGGTGAAGGTGGCCACACCCATCATGATCAGCGTGGTGACCAGTGCGGACTTGCGGCCCAGCCGGTCGCCGTAGTGGCCGAAGACGATCCCGCCCAGCGGGCGGGCGAAGAAGCCCACCGCGAAGGTGGCGAACGAGGCCATGAGTCCCACCAGCGGATCGGTCCCCGCCGGGAAGAAGGCGGTGGCGAAGACCAGGCTGGCGGCGGTGGCGTAGATGTAGAAGTCGAACCACTCGATGGTGGTGCCGACAAACGACGCGATCGCGGCACGCAGCGGACTGCCGGTCGTCGGGGGACTCTGGTTGCTCATGGATGGCTCCGTGCGGGTTTCTCGTGCGCCGGGTCGCCGAACCGGTCGGCGAATACCGCCCGGGCTCTGCGATGACCTGCGCAAACAGGTAACGATGTGACGTTAGACGCCCTGGGCATGGACTGTGAAAGACAATTCGTATAGTCGGAACCGTGACTAATGTGCATCGCGCACAGTTTGCGGGGAGCGCACCGCTCACGGTGCGCGCGCTGATCGCCCGTCCCGACCTGGAGGTCCGGGTCCGTGCGGGCCGTGCGGGACTGGACCGGCCGGTGCGCTGGGCGCACGTGACCGAACTGGCCGACCCGGTCCGCTGGCTGCGGGGCGGGGAGCTGGTGCTGACGGTGGGGTTGAACGTCGGCACGACGGAGGAGGAACAGCGCGCCTACGTGGCCCGGTTGGACGCCGCCGGGTGCGCGGGACTGGGCATGGCCGTCGACACCTGGCTGGACGAGGTCCCGCCGGCGGTGCTGGAGGAGGCGGAGCGGATCGGCCTGCCGCTGCTGTCGGTGGAGGGCAGCACCCCCTTCATCGCGATCGTGGAGGCGGTGGCCGACCACTACGCGGCCGAGCAGCTCCGCCTCCAGGGCAGGATGCTCACCGCCCAGGACGCCATGGTCCGCGCCGCGCTGCGCACCGGCCCTCCGGGGGTGCTGGCCGAGCTGTCCGAGGTCGCCGAGGGGGAGGCCCTGCTGCTCGACCAGAACGGGCTGACCTCGCACGCCGTGCCGAGCGGCGAGCGTCCCTGGCACGGCGTGGTGCGGTCGGCGGTGGTGCTGGACGGGGAGCGGCGGCGCGGTATGGCGGTGCTCGCCGACGGGGAGGCGACCGTGCTGCTGCAGAGCCTGCGGGCGGGCGGCAGCAGCCTGGGATGGCTGGCGCTGCGCTGCTCCTCCCCCGCCGCCACGCACACCCGGATGCTCGCCAACCACGCCGCGTCACTGCTGACCATGCAGCTGCTGCGGGCCCGGGACGCCCGGCGGCTGCGCCACCGTGCCCGCTCCCCGCTGCTGCACCTGCTGGCCACCGACGCCGCGGCCGCGGCGGCCGCGGCGCGCATGCTGCCGCTGCCCACTCCCCCGCTGGAGGTGGTGCACCTGGCCACGGACCGGCCCGACACGCTGGTCGACCAGGCCGTGGACGCGCTGGTCGAGGTCCTGGGCGGCGGCCCGGCCCTGGACCGGGTCGCGCTGTGCGCCCTGGACGACGGCGTGCTCGTGGTCCTGCCCGACGGCCGGAACCGCCCCCGGCTGGGGGAGCTGCTGTTCACGGAGCTGTCGTCCCGGGTCGACGGCCCCCGGTCGGCGGGGGCGTGCGGGGCCCGCGGCGCGCTGGAGGTGGCCGAGGCCGCGCAACGGGCCCGCCGCACGGCCGCGGCCGGTCCCGGCTACCGGCACGTGGCGGACACCGAGGCGTGGTCGCTGCTGCGCGACTCACTGCCCGAGGAGACGTCCCGGGAGTTCCGGCGGGCCGTCCTGGGCGCGCTGCGCGAGCACGACGCGCGCAACGGCACCGAACTGCTGGACACGCTCCGCCACTACCTGGACCACAACGCGGGCGTCGAGGCGACCGCCCGGGCGCTGGGGGTGCACCGCAACACGCTGCGCGCCCGGCTGCGCACCGCGGAACGGGTCATGGGCCGCTCCCTGGACGTGCCGCGCCACCGCCTGGAGCTGTGGGCGGCCCTGGCCTTGGAGCAGGACGGTGCTCCCGGCCACCGGCGCTGAGCGGGCGGCCGGGAGCGCCGCGGCTCAGCGTCCGCGGCCGGTGAGGGCGGCCACCAGGTCCGCGGCGGTGTCGCAGCGGTCCAGCAGCGCGCCCACGTGCTCGCGGGTGCCCCGCTGCGGCTCCAGGGTGGGGACGCGCTGCAGGGAGTCGTATCCGGGGATGTCGAAGATGACCGAGTCCCACGAGGCCGCGGCCACGGAGTCGGCGTACTTGGCCAGGCAGCGCCCCCGGAAGTAGGCGCGGGTGTCGGCGGGCGGTTCGGTGACGGCCCGCCGCACCTCGGCCTCGTCGAGGAGGCGCTGCATCCTGCCGCGCGCCACCAGCCGGTTGTACAGGCCCCGCTCCTCGCGCACGTCGGAGTACTGCAGGTCGACCATCTGCAGGCGGTGGTGGTCCCAGTCCAGTCCGTCGCGGGAGCGGTAGCCCTCCAGGAGTTTGAGTTTGGCCACCCAGTCGAGCTGGTCGGCCAGCCGCATGGGGTCGTCGGCCAGCACCGTCAGGACCGTCTCCCAGCGGTCGAGCACGTCGGCGGTGTCGTCGTCCACGTCGGTGCCGTAGCGGTCCTCGACGTACTTGCGGGCCTGTTCCAGGTACTCGCCCTGCAGTTGCAGGGCGGTCATCCGCCGCCCGTCGCGCAGCCGCACCTGGTGGGTGAGGCCGGGGTCGTGCGAGATGGCCCGCAGGTCGGCGACCGGGGTCTCCAGCGACAGGTCGGCGGTGAGGAAGCCCTCCTCGATCATCGACAGCACGATCGAGGTGGTCCCCAGCTTCAGGTAGGTGGAGATCTCGCTCATGTTGGCGTCGCCGATGATGACGTGCAGCCGCCGGTAGCGGTCGGGGTCGGCGTGCGGCTCGTCGCGG
>Ga0079224_100001208_pt1 | contig 28939 bp, 23 predicted proteins | sample Stecom2015_FD_80414 | JGI IMG/M metagenome (GOLD analysis project Ga0079224, IMG submission 80414) | Agricultural soil microbial communities from Utah to study Nitrogen management - Steer compost 2015 | ecosystem: Environmental > Terrestrial > Soil > Agricultural land | place: USA: Utah... | reverse complement strand
GTGACCGGCCTCTTCGAGCGCGGCTCGGCAATGGCGACCGATGAACCCCGTTCCCCCGGCGAGCAAGATCCGCATCGGCTGCACGCGCGCACCTTAACACGGGGTGGGCCCCGAGGGCGCTCCACGGGGCAGGACGGCTCACTGTGCGGCCTTCGGGTGGGGGCGCGGTCCGAAGTCGCCGCGACGCCTCGAAGCCCGTGGCATCGCCCTTGCAGCGTCTGGGCGCGGATTTTCGCTATGTCCGCCCAACCACCGATTCGTTTCGCCGTCGTCGGCATGGGGCACATCGCCCAAGCCGCGGTGCTCCCTGCCTTCGACAACGCCGAAGGCTGTGAACTCGTCGCCATCGTCTCGGGGGACGAGGACAAACGCGACGAGCTCGCGCAGCGCTACGCCCCCCGGCACGTGTGCCGGTACGACGAATACGACCGCTTGCTGCAATCGGACGACATCGACGCGGTCTACATCGCGCTCCCGAACGAGCTCCACGCCGACTACTCGATCCGGGCCGCACGCGCGGGCAAACACGTCCTGTGCGAAAAACCGATGGCTCCGACGGAGCGCGAATGTCGGGCGATGATCGAGGCGGCCGAGCGCGCCGACGTGCGCCTGATGATCGCGTATCGGCTCCACTTCGATCGGCTGAACCTCGAGGTCGTGCGCGAGATCCAGCGCGGGGCGATCGGCAAGCCGCGGATCTTCTCGTCGGTGTTCGCCCAGGACGTCAAACCCGGCGACATCCGGCTCGCGCCGATCGAAAAGGGCGGCGGCACCGTCTACGACATGGGCATCTACTGCATCAACGCCGCGCGCTACCTGTTCCAGGAAGAACCGTGTGAGGTGCGGGCGAGCTCCAACCTCACCGGGCGCGATCCTCGGTTCCTCCATTGCGACGAGGCCACGTCGGCCGTGCTCACGTTCCCGAGCGGTGCGCTCGCCCAGTTCACGTCGAGCTTCGGAGCCTTTCGTACGGGCGACTACCGCATCGTAGGCACCGAGGGCGAGATCCGCGTGCAGCACGGCTACGACTACGTGAAAGCGATGACGTACACCGTGATCTCCAAAGACGGCGAGGCGCGCACGCACACCGTGCCTCCGCGCGACCAGTTCGCGGCGGAGCTGCTCGCGTTCGCGGACTGCGTTCGTGACGGTCGCGAGCCGGAGCCCGATGGCTACGAGGGATGCGCGGACGTGCGGATCATCGAAGCGATCTATCGTTCGGCTGCCTCGGGACGCACGGTTTCGATCGAGGCGGTGGAAGGCGTGGTGCGGCCGACGTTGGCGCAGGCGATCTCGCGGCCGCCCCATTCCAAACCCCCCGAGATCAAGGCGTCATCGCCCGGGCGATGACCCCCCACGGGCGAGATGGCCACGCGCCGCTGCACCGCAGGGCCCGCTGCTCGCGCGCGTCGGGACGGATGCGGTCGAGGAAGTCCGCCCTCGTGAAGCACTTCAAGTGGGTGCCCAAAGGCAAACGCCGGCTGCACCAGGCGCCGAACGTCCGTGAGATCGGAGCTTGTTTGCCGTGGCTCGACGCCGAAATCGAACTCATTCGACCACGGGTGCTCGTCTGCCTCGGAGCGACGGCCGCCAAGGCCTTGCTCGGTCGAGCGTTCCGCGTCAGCAGCCAGCACGGGACGTTCGTCCCCAATCCTCGCGCGGAGTTCGTGATGGCGACGACCCACCCATCCGCGATCCTGCGCCAGCGGACGTCCGAGGCACGTGAACGCGGCCTCGCGCAGCTCGTGGCGGATCTCGCCCGCGTTGCGGACGTGCTGCGGGCATGAGGCGAAGCGGAGCGCCCGCGCAGACCCGCCCTCCGAGGTTTTCGGGGTTTCGGGCCGTCGGTGCCCCGGTCGGTGAACTACGGTATGATCGCCCGCCCCCGATGAAAGTTCTGCCGACGCACCCGCTGCGCCTCCCCCGTCTGCGGACCTACGTTCCCAAGCCGACGGATCCCAAGATCTTTTGGTTCAACAGCGAACGTACCGACATCGTCCAGGAGGTGGTGCGGCGGATCATGGAGCGGTACGAGGCCGACGAGTCCGTCGAGCTCATCGTCAACGACGCGGCGTATCACGAGATGCGCCGGCTCGAGACGCGGACCGACGAAGGCGCGAGCCGAGGCCTCGAATATTGGCGGAGCGTGATTCGCCGCGTCGGACGGACCTCGTGGGAAGGCAAGCACGAGACGCTGCGCGAGATCACCGAGCGCATGGCCTACGACGTCGCCGGGAACTTCGATCCACGCGTATATCGCTTCGCGGCGCGCGTGGTCCCGAGTCTCCTGACCGGCGTGATGAAGCCGTCCAAGCTGGTGCACACCGTGCTCAGCCGCGGCGCGACGCTCGAGGATCTCGTGCGCGGCGAAGGCCCGATCGAGAAGATCCGGCGCCTGCAGAACAAGGGGACGATCGTGCTCGTCCCCACCCACTCTTCGAACCTCGACTCGCTCGCGATCGCGTGGGTGTTGTTCCGCGAAGGGCTCTCGCCGGCGGTCTACGGCGCGGGGAAGAACCTCTTCACCAACCCGATCATCTCGTTCTTCATGCACAACCTCGGGGCCTATCGGGTGGATCGCCGGATCAAGGCCCAGCTCTACAAGGACGTGCTCAAGACCTATTCGAGCATCCTCATCGAGCGGGGCTACCACTCGCTGTTCTTCCCGGGCGGCACGCGGTCGCGTTCGGGGGCGATCGAGCGGCACCTCAAGCTCGGCCTCGCGGGCACCGGTGTCGAGGCGTTCGCGCGCAACCAGTCGCAGGGGATCCATCGTCCGGTCTACTTCGTCCCGGCGACGATCAACTACGCGCTCGTGCTCGAAGCCGAGACCCTCATCGACGATCACCTCAAGGAATCCGGGCGCGCGCGCTACATCATCGAAGACGACGAATTCTCGCGGATCGAGCGCTGGATCGCGTTTTTCAACCGTTTGCAGAACTTCGAGACCGCCTGCGTCATCCGCTTCGCCGAGCCGATGGACCCGTTCTGCAATCCGGTCGACGACGACGGCTGCTCGCTCGCGCCGGACGGGCGCCGGATCGATCCCGCCAGCTACGTCACGTGGCGAGGCTCGCGGGCGGTCGACTACGCGCGCGATGCCGCCTACACACGCGACCTGGGGCAGGCGATCGCGGCGAAGTACATCTCGGAGACGGTGATCATGGCGACGCAGCTCGTCGCGCACGTGATCTTCCGTCGCCTCGTCCGGGCGACCCCCGGCCTCGACCTGTTCTCGCGGCTGCGCTACCGCGGCGAGATCGCGATCCCGATGGACGAGCTCCTGCCCGAGCTCGGGCGGGCGCGCGATGCCCTCGCGGAGCTCGAACGCGCGGGCAGGGTCCACCTGAGCCCGCTGCTGCGGCGGGCCTCGCCCGACCGCTTCTTCGAGCGCGCACTCGCGGCGTGGGACGGCTACCATCAGCGCCCGCTCGCCCGCCGTACGGGCGGGGCGCTCATCATGGAAGATCCGAACCTCATCCTGTTCTACCAGAACCGTCTGCGCGACTTCGCGATCGAGATCGCCGGGAGCCACCCCGCCGATCAAGTCGCCGCACGCGACATCGCGACCATGGAGACGTTGCGGTGAGCCTCGCCGTCGGCATCGTCGGCGGGGGTGGGTTCGGACGGGCGCTCGCGCTGGCGGCCGCGCGCAACGGTCGGCGCGTAGTGCTCTGGAGTCGCCAGCCGCGTGACTTTCAGTCAACGCAGATCCGCACCACCACCGAGCTCGGCGACCTCGAAGCGACCGAGGTCATCTTCATGGCGGTGCCGAGCCCCCACGTCCGTGGATTGGCCGAGGAGCTGGGACATCATCTCGATGGCTCCCACCTCATCGCCCATGTCAGCCGCGGGCTGGTCGGGGAGGACCTGCTCACGTTGAGCGAGCTGCTGCGGCGCGTCACCCCGGTGCGCCGCATCGGCGTGCTCGCCGGTCCGCTCGTCGCGGCGGGACTCGCCGAAGGCCAGCCGGGCGGCGGGATCGTGGGCACGATGTTTCCGGAGGTCGCCATGGCGGTCCGAGAGGCGATCGGTGGCCCGCGTCTGCGCATCTACACCACCGACGACGTCCTCGGGGCCGAGTTGGCTTCGGCGTTCGTGGGGATGGTCGGCGTGGCCCTCGGCTATGCCAAAGCGGCAGGGTACGGGCCGGCCACCCTCGCGGTGCTGGCCACCCGGGCGATGGCCGAAGCGGTGCGCATCGGGCAAGCCCGCGGCGCCGAGGAGCGGACCTTTGCGGGGTTGGCCGGCACCGGAGACCTCATCGCGGCGGTCGCCGACGACGGCCGCCCGGAGATCGCGCTCGGCCGAGCCCTGTTCGAAGGCATGAGCGTGACCGAGGCTGCGCTCCGGACGGGCGGCGCCTACGTCGAAGGCGTCGCCATCGCGCAGCAGGTCGTCGAGTATGCCCATCGCCACGGCATCGAGACGCCGATCGCGACGGCGATGACGAAGCTCATCCGCGGCGGCGCGAATCCGGCGTCGCTCGTGGCCGAGCTCATGACTCGGCCGGCGCGGCGGGAATGACCCGGCGGAGTCCTCTCCGTTCGTCCCAACACGGACGGGACCAAATGCATCCCCGGTCCGCCGGTGACGTGCGCTTGTGACAAGATGTCAGCGCGCGGGCGACGAGTTGACAGGAAGACCGCAAAGGGCTCCCCCGGCAGGAACAATCTGTCGAAAACAGTTTCGATTTCCTCCGGAACGATTCTTGCTCCGTCACGTGCGCGACCTCCCTGCCCTCGCCTGCCTGTGCCGCTGTTCGCGCATCGCTGCGCGTTCTCGGTGCCGCCCACCAGGACCCGTTTCATGAACCAGCCCGTCTCCTTACCCCGCGTACTCGTCGTCGACGACGAAGCGAGCATCCTCGAAGCCCTCTCCAAGGTGCTCGCCAAAGAGGGCATGGAGGTCCTGAGCGCGCGCAACGGCAAGGACGCGCTCGAGATCGTGCGGCGGGAACCGGTGCACGTGATGATCACGGACCTCCGCATGCCGGGCATGGGGGGCGACGATCTCCTGAAAGCCGTCAAAGCGATCACCCCCGAGGTCGAGGTCATCGTGATGACCGCCTATGGCACCGTGGAGGTCGCCGTCGAGGCGATGAAGCGTGGTGCCTACGATTTCATCGCCAAGCCGCTCAAGCGGGCGGCGGTCGTCGGCACCGTCCAGAAGGCGCTCGAGAAGGTGGCGCTCGTCGCCGAGAATCGCGAGCTGCGGGCACGCCTGGCGGCGGCGACGAGCCGCGACATCGTCGGCCATTCGCAGGTGTTGCGGTCGACCCTGGAGATGGCGCGGCAGGCCGCCAACAGCAGCGCCACCGTGCTCCTGCTCGGCGAGAGCGGCACCGGCAAGGAGCTGCTCGCCCGCTTCATCCACGAGCACAGCCCGCGGCGGGCCCGAGCGTTCGTGCCGGTCAACTGCGCGGCGCTCCCCGAGACGATCCTCGAATCGGAGCTGTTCGGGCACGAAAAAGGCGCGTTCACGGGGGCGATCCGGGCTCGCGAAGGCCGCTTCGTCGAAGCCCGCGACGGCACCCTGTTCCTCGACGAAATCGCGGAAATTCCCCCGCCCGTGCAGGTGAAGCTGCTCCGCGCGCTGCAGGAAGGTGAGGTCGAGCCGGTGGGAGGCAAGCGCGTCACCGTGGACTTCCGCCTCGTGTGCGCGACCAACCGCGATCTCTCCGACGAGGTTCGCCAGGGGAACTTCCGCGAGGATCTCTTCTATCGTATCAACGTCATCCCGATTCGCATCCCTCCGCTGCGCGATCGCGCCGAGGACATTCCGCTGCTGGCGGGCCATTTCTTGCGCATGTACGCGGCCAAGCACGACAAAATCGCCGAACGCTTCAGCGACGAAGCGCTGCACCGCATGTGCAACTACGGATGGCCGGGGAACGTGCGCGAGCTCGAAAACGCGGTCGAGCGCGCAGTGGTGCTGGCGGGCAAGAGCGAGGTCGGTGCGGAGGATCTGCCGCCCGAGCTCCGCGATCCGCAGGCTGGTCACGGCCGTCAGATCACGATCGGGGTCGGCACCGCGTTGGCCGAGGTCGAGCGCCGCATGATCCTCGAAACCTTGAAGTTCACCCGTGGCGACAAGCGGCTCGCCGCCGATCTCCTCGGGATCGCGACCCGCACGATTTATCGCAAGCTCGAGTCCGGGTTCATCTCCGAGGAATCGTACCGCCGCGCCGCGAACACGCCGACGCCTCCGCCCGGCACGCCCGAAGCCGAAGCCGACGACGGGGTCCTCCACTAGTCCACTCCCGAGCTGCGAGTCCGCCTCATGGATAGCGTGTTCAAGAAGTACTTCTGGGTGATCCAAGTGCTCGGTCTGGCCGCCGCCACCGGCTTGGCGGCGAGCGCCATCATGACCCAGCTCGGCACGAGCATGGCACTCGGTGTGTCCTCGGAAGCGGGTTCGAGCGACGCCGCGGGCGAAGACGCCGGCGATGCCGAGGAAGAGGGGGACGACGAGGACCCGAGCGCGTCGCGTTCGAATCTCCTCGGGCGCAGCACCTTCAGCGCATCCTCGGGCACCTCGGCGAGCGCAAAGCGATCCGAGAAGCAGCGCGTCGCGTCGGGCATCCTCGAACGCAACATCTTCTGCCCCACGTGCGTCGAGACCACGGAAGAGGAGATTTCGGACGACCCCACCGCCCCGTCGTCCGGGCCGAGCACGAGCACGACGCCCGCGGCCGTGCGCGCCGGTGAAGCGAAGAGCACGCTCCCGCTCAAGCTGATGGCGACGATGGAGGCCGACGATCCGGCGCTCTCGTTGGCCACGATCTACGACGGCGAACGCACGCGAACGGGCTTGTACGGCATCGGCGACACCGTGCGGCCCAACGTCATCGTCGTCGGCATCGACAAGGCCGTGGTGCATCTGCGGAATCACTCGCGCCTCGAATACATCCAGATGGGCGAGCAGATTCAGGTTCGGCGGCTCACCGAAGCCGAGGTCGCGCAGGTCGAGCCCGTCGCCGATCTCGCGGCGAGCACGGGCATCCCCGGCGCCGAGGAATCGATCAACTGTCCCACCGAACACAACTGCATCGTCGAGCGCAAGTTCGTCGAGCAGTTGATGGCGAACCCGGTGATGCTCGCCAAGCAAGCGCGCATCGTCCCCAGCCAACGCAACGGCGAGACGCAAGGATTCAAGTTCTACGGCATCCGTCGGGACAGCCTCCCGCGGATGTTGGGGCTCAAGAACGGCGATATGCTCACGTCGGTCAACGGCGAAGAGCTGAAGTCGGTCGATCAGGCCATGGGCCTGGCCCTCAAACTCAGGCGCGCGAGCAATCTCTCGGTCACCCTCGTTCGCAAGGGGGAGACCATCACCAAGGAGATCCAGATTCAATGAGGCGGAGTTTCAACATGGGCGCGGCAGTGATGGCGGCCATCATGATGGTTGCCACGGCGCGTCCTGCATGGGCTGCACCCCCACCGGCGTCGCCGCGCATCGTGCCGCCCCGGACCACCACGCCGGGTACGACCGCGGGCAACACGGAGCTGACGGGGGACGAGACCGGGGCGCTCGGATTCAACAGCTGCCGCAAGCAGCCGCGGGGGGCGAAATTCCGCATCACCTTGCCGGAAGAATCGGAGCTCAAGGACCTCGTCAACTGGATGATGTCCGTGAGCTGCCAGAAGTTCATCTGGGATCCGAAGGTGCGCGGCAGCAAGGTCACGATCCTCTCGCCGGAACCCGTGACGATCGAGGAAGCCTACGCGGCCTTCTACGCCGCGTTGCAGACGATGGGGCTCACCGTCGAGCCGTCGGGCGAGTACTTCAAGATCGTCGAGAGCAACGACGCCAAGAGCCGCACCTTGCCGGTGTACGGTCCGGGTGGGCGCGCGCCGTCGAACGACCGCTTCGTCACGCAGCTCTATCGCACCAAGGGCGGCAACACGCCCGAGATCGTCGACCTGCTGAACAAGCTCAAGTCGAAGCAGGGCAGCGTCGATACGGTCGGTGACCTCGTGCTCATCACGGACACCGGGAGCAGCGTGCGTCGCCTGCTCGAGATCGTGCGGCAGGTCGACAATCCGCAGACCACCGGCAGGCAGGAGAAGATCTTCTTCTTCCAGCTGCAGTACGCCAATCCCGAGCAGACCGCCGAGACGATCCGCAGCATCTTCGGCGAGTCCGACAAGACCGCGACGCGTTCGACGTCACGGCGCACCCGCAACACGGCCAACGCTGCCACCACGAACGACAGCAACGAGCCGAGCTTCTCGCGCGTCGTCGTCGACGAGCGCACCGGCACGCTCATCATCGTCGCGCCGGTCGACGACTACGAGGTGATCCGCGCCCTCATCGAGCGCCTCGACGTGCCGCTCGCGGGCGGAGGCGGTCGCATCCACGTCGTCCGTCTGATCAACGCCGACCCCGAAGAGGTCGCGCAGGTCCTGACCACGCTCGGCTCCGGTGCCAAGAGCGGCAGCACCACCCAGCGACGCACCAACCAGGCGGCGCAGGCTCAGGCGAACACGCCCGAGGCCGCGGAGCTGTTCTCCGGCGACATCAAGGTCACCGCCGACCCGGCGACGCGGTCGCTCGTCATCTTGTCGTCCACGTCGGACTTCGAAGCGCTGCGCCCCGTCATCGAGCGCCTCGACGCGCCGCGCAAGCAGGTCTACATCGAGGTGTACCTGCTCGAGCTCACGGTCAACAAGTCGTTCACCGCCGGCGTCGATGGCCACTTCGGTGCACCGATCAATACCGGGGAAGGGCAGGGGCTCGGGTTCGTCGCGTCGGCGGAGAGCGCCGGGCACAACTCCCTCGTCCTCAACCCTTCGGACCTCCTCAAAGGCTTGGCCGCGGGCGCCGTGGGTCCGCTCATCCCCAACAGCGGTGCGCTCCTCGGCACCGGTCAGGACATCCCGGCCTTCGGCGTCGTCATCCAGGCGATGCAGACGAATCGCGACGTGAACTTCGTCGCCGAGCCGCACCTCTACACGTCCGACAACCAGGAAGCGACCATCGAGGTCGGACGCAACGTGCCCACCCCGGGCGCGTTGACCTTCCCGGGCGGCGGAGCGGGGGGCGGCCTGGTGCCGGTCACCTCCGTCCAGCGCCAGGACGTCTCGCTCAAGGTCAAGGTCACCCCCCACGTCAACGACGAGGAGCAGGTCACCCTCGACGTCGAGCTCGAGAACGACGACATCGAGAGCACGGACCCGGTCTACGGCGTCACGACCACGAAGCGGCGGCTCAAGCTCGAGGCGGTCGTCGCTCGCGACGATCAACCCGTGGTGCTCGGTGGCTTGATGCAGGAGGTCGAACGCGAGAGCCGGCGGCAGATCCCCGGGCTCGGATCGATCCCGCTGCTCGGGTGGTTGTTCAAGTCGACCACCCGCGAGCGCGTCAAGGTCAACCTGATGATGATCCTCGTGCCGCACATCATCGAGACCCCCGACGACGTTCGACGCATCCACGAGCGCCGCATGAAGGAGCGGCTCGAGTTCATCGAACGCTACACCGCCTTCAAACGGCGCGATTTGGACCTCAGCGTCAACTATCGCAAGAAGAGCGGCCTGCTCGCCGAGATCAATCGCGAAGCCGAGCGCATGTTGATGGAAGACGAGTTCCGCCGTCGCGCGGATCTCGAGCTGCAGCAGCAGATCATCACCGGCGAGCTCGGCATGTCGCCGACGTTCCACGCGGAAACCGTCGGCACGACTGCGCCGGCCACGTCCGGAGCGCCCCCCGCCAATCGTCCGCCGGAGTCTCCTCCTCCGGCGGAACCCGCAGCCTCCTCTCAGCCCGCCCGGCCTGCGCCGGTCCGCAATCGAGTGCCCTGATCATGTCCGCATCCGTCAGTCGCTCCGGCGAGTACCTCGTCCCTCCCATGCTTCCCGCGTTGGGCAAGCGTCCCGACCGGCGCCCGATCGGGCTGTTGCTGCTCGAGGCAGGGGCGTGTACGGCCGAGGCGCTGGCGGAAGCCTTGTCGGCGCAGCATCTCGAGGACGAGCGCGTCGGCGAGACGCTCGTGCGGCTCAAGCACTGCGACGAGTGGGCGGTCACGCAAGCGCTCGCCAAGCAGTTCGCGCTCCCGTGCGTCGCGTCGGTGTCGCCCGATCAGATCGACGACGAGTTGGTCGAGCGTCTCCCGATCGGGTTCGCGCGGGCCAACGCGGTCATCCCCCAGCGGCTCGACGCCGAACGTGGCGTGCTCCACGTGTTCGCCGCGGATCCACACCGCCTGATGGACCTCGACGACCTCGGTCAACTCTACGGGGCCGAGCTGAACGTCACGCTCATGCCGCCCGGCATCGTCGCGGAGCTGATCAACGCCATTTACGCCAAGCGGGCCAAGGACGTCGACCTCGAGAAGAAGGACGAGGCGTTCGACGAAGAGGACGAGGACATCCTCCACGCGTCGGCCGAGGACGCGCCGATCATCCGGTTCGTCAACAGCCTCATCTTCAACGCCGCCAAGGAGAAGGCGTCCGATATCCACATCGAGCCCGGCGACAAGCAGATCATCGTCCGCAACCGCGTCGACGGCGTGCTGCACGAGGTCAAGCGGGCCGAGAAGGGCCACCACGCGTCGATCGTCGCCCGCGTCAAGATCATGGCCGGGTTGAACATCGCCGAGAAGCGCCTGCCGCAGGACGGCCGAATCCGGCGCAGGATCGCCGGCAAAGAGGTCGACATGCGTGTCGCCACCGTGCCCACGGCCCACGGCGAACGCATCACGATCCGCTTGCTCGACAAGTCCGCGATGGCCCTCAGCCTGGAGGTGATCGGCCTCGCGCCGGATCACCTCTCGATCATCAACGAGGTGATCCATCGCCCGCACGGGATCTTCCTGGTCACGGGCCCCACGGGCTCCGGTAAGACGACCACGCTCTATTCGTGCTTGTCGACGATCAATCGCCCGGATCTCAACATCCTCACCGTCGAAGACCCCGTCGAGTATCAGCTCCCGGGCATCAGCCAGGTGCAGGTCCAGCCGAAGATCGATCTCACGTTCGCCGCGGGGCTGCGCTCGTTCCTGCGTCACGACCCCGACGTCATCATGGTCGGCGAGATTCGTGACCTGGCGACCGCGGAAATCGCCATTCAGGCGTCGCTGACCGGTCACTTGGTGCTCTCGACGATCCACACCAACGACGCGGCCACCGGCATCACGCGCCTCGTCGACATGGGCGTGCAGCCGTTCCTCGTCGCGTCGTCGTTGGTCGCGCTCCAAGCCCAGCGCTTGATCCGACGCGTGTGCATCCATTGCTGTCGTCCGCACGTGCCGGTGGCGGACGAGCTCGAGGATCTCAACATCGATCCCGAAGCGTTCTACGCGGGCGTGCCGTCGTTGCGAAAGCCCGTGCACAACGAGAAGGGCGAAGCGTTGCCTCTCGTGGCGCCGCCGGGGCGAAAGCTGCCGCCACCGGGACACGTCTGGGAGCCCGTGGGATGCGAGAAGTGTGGCGGCACCGGCTACAGCGGCCGAACGGGTGTCTACGAAGTCCTCATGATCAACGAAGAGATTCGGCGCCTCGCGATCCGCAACGCCGACGCCTCGGAGATCAAGGCCGCGGCCCAGGCCGCGGGGATGCGAACCCTGCGAGACGACGGCGCGCACAAGGTGCTCACCGGGATGAGCACGATCGAGGAAGTCATGCGCGTGACCGCCGAGGAGGCGTAGAACGATGCCTGCGTACGCCTACACCGGTCTCAACGCCAAAGGGCGGCAGGTCAAGGGAGTCACGACGGCGGACAGCATCGCGGCGCTCAAGGCCACGCTCAAGCGCGAAGGCGTGTTCCTCACCTCGGTCGCCGAGTCGACGGCCGCGGCGGCGGCCCACGCCGCGGCGGGGACGGAGATCGACATCGGGCGTCTGTTCGACCGCATCACGCAGAAGATGGTGGCCGAGATGACCCATCTCCTCGGGACGCTGCTGCACGCAGGCGTGACGCTGCCCGAGTCGCTGCGCGCGTTGACGGATCAGGTCGAAAGCCAGAACTTCAAAGGCGTGCTCAGCGAGGTGGCGACGCGCGTCAACGAGGGCGCCTCGCTCGCGGACGCGATGTCGCGCTATCCGAAGGTGTTTCCGGATCTCTACATCAACATGATCCGCGCGGGCGAGGCCTCGGGCGCGCTCGAGACCGTGCTCTTCCGCCTCGCGGAATTCATGGAGAAGCAGCTCGAGATCCGCTCGAAAGTCACCTCGGCGATGTTCTATCCGATCCTGCTCGCGTTCCTCGGCGTCGGGATCATCACCGTGCTGATGGTGAGCATCGTGCCGAAGATCGCCACGATGTTCACGGACATGAACGCGGAGTTGCCTTGGAACACCAAGCTGCTCATGTTCCTGTCCGACTCGATCATCGACTTCTGGTATCTCATCGTGTTGTTCATCGGGGGCGCGGTGTGGGCGTTCCGTCGCTGGCGCGCGACGCCGGCGGGGCGCAAGCTGACCGATCGCTGGCTGCTGAACACGCCGGTGTTCGGCGAACTCATCCGCAAAGTCGCAATCGCACGGCTCGCGCGCACCCTCTCGACGCTGCTCGCGAGCGGCGTCCAGCTCCTCGCCGCGCTCGACATCGTCCGTACGCTCCTCGGGAACGTGATCCTCGAGGAGGTCGTCGCCTCCGCCCGTGACAGCATACGCGAGGGTGAAGGCATCGCTCCGGCGCTCAAGCGCAGCGGCGAGTTCCCCGCCCTGGTGACCCACATGATCGGTGTCGGCGAGCGCTCCGGACAACTCGAACAGATGCTCGGGAACGTCGCCGACAGCTACGACCGCGAGACGAATACGACGATTACGAGGTTCACCGCGCTGCTCGAGCCCATGATGATCGTCGTCATGGGCATCGGCGTCGGGTTCGTCGTGTTCTCGATCATGAGCCCCATCATGATGCTGACCGAGATGGCGGGGACGACCTGAAGGAACGCCGCATCCGCGCTAGAGGAAGGAAACAAACCATGCACCGAGAAAAACTGCTTCAGATTCGCCGTGCTGCCCTGCGCTCCAGCCTGGGCATGACCCTCATCGAAATCATGGTCGTGGTCGCGATCGCGAGCATGATCATGGGCGGGGTGGGCCTCGTCGCCTTCCAGAAGTACAAGCAGGCGCAAGAGAGCACCGCGAAGAAGGACACGATCCAGATCCAGCAATCGGTGGAGATGTACATGCTCCAGAAGAAGAACAAGTGCCCGAAGACGCTGCAGGACCTGCGCGCCGCGGGTGCGATCACGCGCGTGATCAAGGATCCCTGGGGCGCCGAGTATGAAATCAAATGTCCGGGCGAGCACGGCACGGTCGACGTGACCTCACCGGGGCCCGACGGCGAGCTCGGAACCGACGACGACATATCGAACTACGACGACGAAGTCGACGAAGACGAGAAGAAGTAGGCGGAACGTGCGGATGCGGAACCGGCATGACACGAAGCGAGCACCGTGGCGCCCGGAAGGTCGCCGCGGTTCTCGTGGGATGACGCTCATCGAAATCATGATGGTGATGGGTATCTTCGTGCTCATGCTGGGCATGGTCGTGTTCGGCTTGCGGTCGAGCCAGGCCGCGGATGCGATTCGCGCCGTACATCAGGTCTCCAACGCCATTCGCTTCGGGTTCGACAAGGCGCGCGTCAGCGGATCGAACTACCGGCTCCTCATCAACCTCGATCAAGGCACGTTCACGCTGCAGGCCGCGAGCGAGCGGATGTATCTCCCCGCGACCGATCGCGACGGGAAGATCCTCGAGATCGACGAGAGCAAGCTGGAGGAGCAGGCCGATCGAGACCGTCGCGCCGAGGAGTCCTACAACCGCAGCTTGCAGGCCCAGCTGTTCGGCGGGGCAGGAGAGGCGAGCGGCGACGCGTCGAACGATCCGTTCCGCCCGAGTGCTCGCCGAGTCCCGCGCCGTCGCCCGCCGGTGTTCGAGGGCTTCAAGGAGGAGAACGCGCTGTCGGGGCTCACGGATCCGATCAAGCTGCCCGAAGGCGTGAAGATCGTCTCCGCGCGAACGGCCGACGACATCGAGCCGATCACCCAGGGCGAAATGTCGCTCTACTTCTTCCCGCGCGGACAGACCCAACTCGCGCACATCCTCGTGCAGGACGAGAGCGGCGACGCCAAGTGGACGATCAAGGTCGCGCCGCTCACGGGCAGGGTGACGATCGCCGAAGGACACGAACCGCTCGAGCTGCCCGAGACGATCCTCGAAGGTCGCGACGATCTGGGCAAACGCGGGAGCCGGAGGACGTTCTGATGGCGCCGAGACGACGAAAAGTGGACCAGGGGTTCACGTTGCTCGAAGTGTTGATCGCGGTCGCGATCCTGTCGCTCTCGCTCACCTCATTGCTCACCTCGCAGATGAGCGCGATGCGGGCCACGCGTTACGCCAAGCAGGTCAGCGTCGCGGCCTTCCTCGCGGAGTATCAGCTCGTCGAGATCGAGTGGATCGTCAAGCAGGAGGACAAAGGGTGGGGTAACGCCGACAAGGAGTTCTCCGGCGACTTCTCCGAGCAGGGCTGGCCGGACATGCGTTACGAGTGCCTCGTCGACATGGTCGAGCTCCCGGATCACAACGCGCTCATGGCTGCGAAGGATGCCGGCGACACCGACGACAACGACGACCTCGGCGGGGTGCAGAGTGGGGGTGCGTCGGCATTCAGCGCGATGGGCATGGTGTGGCCCATCGTGAAGGGCGCCGTGGAGCAGGCGATCCGCAAAGTCTCCTGCACCGTCAAATGGAAAGACGGAAAGATCGAGCACGACTTCAAACTCGAGACGTACTGGACCGACACGTCCAAGCTTGCCCAGCTTCCGCAAGCGGGCGGCGAAGTTACGCGTGACGACGACACGCGTGACGACGGCGAGGGCGCCGCCTCCGGCCAAGGCGGAGGAACCCCGCCGACGGGGCAGTCCGCAGGAAACGCCACCGCGCGGCCCGGAGGGATCCGATGACACCGCAACGCCGATCGTCGCGCGGCATGACGCTCATCGAGGTCATGATCTCGCTCGCGGTCCTCGGGATGATCGTCGTGTCGGTGTGGAGCAGCTTCAACGGCACGCTGCGCGGCATGGAGACCACCGAGGAGGTGCAGAAGCGCTACGCGATCATTCGCAACGGCTTGGCGCGCCTCACCTCCGAGGTCTCGATGACGTATCTCTCCTACAATCGCCCGCCCGACGATCCGCTCCACTACACCTACTTCGAAGGGCGCAACGAGCTCGGGAACGACTCGCTCACCTTCTCCAGCTTCGCGCATTTGCGGGTGCGCAAGGACGCCAACGAGAGCGATCAGTCGATCATTCAGTATTTCGTCGCGTCCGATCCCGAGGACGGCGCGCGCTCCCATCTCTATCGGCGGGAGACGCGGCATCTGGTCGGTCTCAAAGCCGAAGACCTCGAGGACTACTATCCCGCTTACGTCGTCATCGAGGACGTCCTCGAGTTCGACCTCAAATATTGGGACGTGCGCCAACTCGAGTGGCTCGACGAGTGGCGGACCACGAAGGTCGACATGCAACCGGATCGGCTTCCCGAACGCGTTCGGATCAAGATCGTCGTCAAGGACGTCGACGGCGATCCGATCGAGTTCCACACACAAGCGGTGACCACGATGCTCGAACGCATCGATTTGGGGAAACAATGGGCGCAGACCTCGTAGAGCCGAAGAAGCCGCGGCGCAGCGCGAATTCCAGCGGACAGCACGGCATCGCGGTGCTGCTCGTCATCGCGTGTCTCGCCATCCTGGCGCCGTTCACGATGAGCTTCAACTACCAGGCGCGCGTGGACTGGCAGTCGGCCGTGAACGTGCGCGACGAAGTCTCGGCGCGGCACATCCAGCGCGGTGCCATGCAGCTGTCGCTGCTGCTGTTCGAGATTCAAAGGATGGTGTTCAACCAGAAGCAGTTCCGCGACTTCATGGGCACGATGGACATCACCCAGGTCGCCCCCTATCTGATGTCGGTGTTCGGAACCTCGGACGGCGCCGAGGGCTTGGGCGCGCTCGCGGGTGTCGACGGCACCGTCTTCAAAGATCTCGCCCTGACCGAGGGGTCGTTCGAGTTTCGGGTCTACGCGGAGAGCGGGAAGATCAACGTCAACTGTCTGGCCAATCAGAAGGATGACGCCACCAACCCCGCCGCGCGCACGATGCATACGCTCGACGCGTTGATGTCGCCGCAAATCTATAACCCATTGTTCGAAGAAGAGAAGTCCGACGGCCAGTACTACACGCGACAAGAGATCCTGGCCGCGATGGCGGACTACGTCGACGACGACCGACAGCGCTTCGACGTCACGCGTGGGATCTCGCTCGGTGGCAACGAGAACTATCGCTATGCGGAGCTCGCCGATCCTTATCTCGCGCGCAACGGTCGCTTGGACAGCGTGGAGGAGCTCCATCTCGTGCAAGGGATCGACGACGACTGGATGGCGGCCTTCGGTCACGAACTCACGGTCTACGGCGATTGCCTCGTCAACCTGAACTTCGCCAGCGCCGAGCAGGTCGCGTCGGTCATCCGTTATTCCATCAGCGAGGAGGACCGCTGGAAAACCGAGGGGGAGAACTTCATCCTCCGCGTCATGCCGGTCGCGAACTTCCTCGTGCAGTATCGCGAGTTCAACCTGTTCGAGAGCCTGGAACAGGTCAAAGACATCATCGCCGATCCGTCCCAGTTCATGACGATGTCGCGGGGGTTGCTCGGGAGCCAGTCCGGCGCTGCGGACGACGACGACTACGTCAATCTCCCCGTGCCTCCGGATGGGCTCAAGACCTACATCCGCGAGAAGCGGATGGATTCGACGAACCCTCAACCGGGGATGGAGGGCGTCGCGACGGTCGCTCCGGAGCGAATCTACACCATCGAAGTCATGACGACCGTGGGGAACGTGACCAAGCGCTTCACCGCCGTCTACGACATGCAGTACCCGCGCTCGCAGAGCTCGGGCAAGGGCGTTTGGTTGCACGTTCGGGAGGACTAATGCCGTGATGATGAGCCAAAAGTACGTCGGCGTCGATCTCGGGAGTCATCGCGTCAAGGTCGTGGTGCTGAACTCGAGCTTGCGCGGCACCCAGGTCGTGGACGTCTTCGACGAGCCGATCGGAGCGCCGGAGGTGCGCGAGAACGGCGAAACGGTGGATCCGTTCTCGCACATGCTGTCGGTCACCTTGTCGGTCCTGCGCAGTCGCAACCTGCTGCGTGAGCAGGTCGGGATCGCGTTGCCACCGGAGATCCTGAGCTATCGCCTGCTCGACTTCCCCTTCTCCGACGAGCGCCGGATCGCCCAGATGGTCCCGTTCGAAGCGGACGGTCAATTCGCGCTCCCGCTCGACCAGCTGCTGCACGGGCACTGCATCGTGCAGGCGAACGAGGGCGGCCGTGCCCTCGTGGTGGCCGCCAGGCGCGACAAGCTCGAGCAAATCTCCGCGCTCTTCCGTCGTGCGGGCGCCGAGATCAAGGTGATGACCTCACCGGCGATCGCCTCGGCGCAGGTCGTCAAGGTCGAGCCGGAGACCGTCGCATTGTCCGATGCGAACCTCAAACCGGCGGCGATCCTCCTCGACATCGGCCATCGCTTCACCCACCTCACCTGCCTGGGCGCCAAGGGGCCGGTCGCCGTGCGGACCCTCCGTCGCGGTGGACGCAACATCACCCAGGCGATCGCATCGCACTATCACTTGGACGTCGCCGCCGCCGAGCAGGCCAAGTGCAACGATGCCTTCGTCCCGCATCACGGCATCGGTTCGATGGACACCGCGCAGCTCGAAGCGGGGCGCCTGGTCGCCGAAGAGCTCGAGCCGTTGCTGCGTGAGCTCGAGCAGACGCGGCTGTGGCTGCGTTCGACGCAGCAGCTCGAGACCACCCAGATCCTGCTCGCGGGTGGCGGCTCGGAGTTGCGTGGATTGCTCGAGTACTTGCAAGAGCAGACGGGGCTCACCGTGCGGCGTGCCCACGCCCATGCGCAGGGGCTGCGCGTCGGCGGTGATGCGGAGGCTTGGACGACGAATCTGCCGGCGCTCGGTGCCGCGTACGGGGCGGCACGGCGCCCGCTCATCGCCCTCCACGATGGACACGGGAGCGGTGACCACGGGGATTGGCTGCAGGATCGCATGCCGAGCCTGCTCGCGATCGCCGTCGCCATCCTCGCGTTCGGGGCCCTCGATACGATCGCGAAAGTGCGCGCGGCGAATGCCGAGCTCGAGGCCTACGAGGGGCAGCTGCGCGACTTGAGCAAGGAAGTGTTCGGCGAGACGCTCGATCCCGTGGGGGTGGAGAAGAAGCTCGCGCTCGCCGAGGGGCCCGATCTCACGAGCCTCATCCCGTACCGGAGTGCGCTCGATGTCCTCGCGATGGTGACCAAGGTCGCGACGCCGAGCGACCTCAAGGAAGCCGAACAGAAGGCCGCCGAAGAGGCCGTGGCGGCGTCGCTGCCGTTCGCGGGGCAGGGCGCGCCGGACGAGGCGGAGTCGACGTCGGTCACGGAGAGCGAACTCAAGTCCGTCGACCCCAACGCAGGTGTCGTGGCGGCCGACGAACTCACGATCTCCGAGGTCCAGGTCCTCGAGCGGAAGCTCGAAGTCCACGCCTCGGCCAACGTGTCGTCGGCCCAGGATCGGTTCGCGGCGAAGCTCGGCCAGCTGCCGTGCGTGTCCTCGGTGCTCAAGGGCAAGGTGAAGGGCAACGAGCGACGCAGCTTCGAGATGAGCATCGAGCACAACTGCTACCGCAAAGACTCCGTCAAGACCGAAGAGGACGAGGACTGACGATGGCGATGCAAGGCAACTTCTGGTCCCGGCTGAGTCCCCGCGAGCGGGTGCTCATCTTCGCCATGGTCCTCACCTTCTTCGTGATGGGCACGGTGATGCTCGTCTACATGCGCGGGCGCGCGCTGGAGTCGTCACGCGAGGAGATCGACGCCTATCGCGAGGCGATCAACAAGATCCACACGCGTGGCGCGGTCTACGAGGAGCGGCTCGCCAGCAAGCGCCAGCGCGAGGCCGACATCGCGACCAAGGAGCTGTTGTTCAGCACGCTGCTCGAGGACGCCCAGCGCGGGATCCAGAACTTCAGCGTGTCCGACCAAGAAGAGCTCCCGATCGTCGATCTCGGCGACGGTCTCGTCAAACGCACGTTCGAGTTCAAGCTGCGGGGGGTGAAGCTCCAAGATGCGATCACGTTCCTGACGGCGATCGAGAGTCAGCCGCAGCGGATCATCCTCACCGAGAAACTCAAGGTGCGTTCGCTGTCACCGCAGGACAACAGCCTCAACTTCGACGTATCGATCGCCACGTGGGAACGTCGTGAACGGTCGGAGAAGGAGAAATCGAAGAAGTCCAAGGACGAGGGCAAGTCCGAGGAGGACGAATCGTGAAGCTGAGCGTCAAACTTCCCAACATGTCGCTCCTGCGCGGGCAGATCCCAGAAGACCTGTCCGAGGAGGATCGCATGCGTCGCCTCCTCCGCAATTTGCGGAAGTACCTCGTCTGGGGGGCGCTCGGCACCGTCTTCTTCGTGCTCTTCGCTTGGATGTCGCTGCCGACCCGCGCGGTCGCCTGGCGGATCAGCCACGAGGCGATGAAGGCAGGCTTCAAGATCGACATCGAGGACATCTCCGTGCGCCCGTGGGGGACGCTCATCCTTCACAATGTCGTGTGGACGTTCGAGCCGACGCGTCCACAGATCCCGCCGGCGCAGTATCACCTCGATGAGGTCGAAGTCGACGTCGGGATGTTGTCGCTGATGATGGGCACGCTCGACGTCGAGATCGAGACCCAGCGCGAGGAAGGCCGCATCTGGGCGCATCTCCGCCGTGCGAGCTCGGAATCCAAGCTCGCGCTCAAGATCGAGGATTTGCCGCTCTACGACGTGCCCAAGGCCGCGCCGGCGCTCGGCGTCCCGCTGTTCGGCATCGTCGCGTTCGATGCCGAGCTCGTGTTGCCGGAGCAACGCCTGAGCAAGGCGGAAGGCAAGATCGAGATCTCTTGCTCCGGGTGTCGTGCCGGCGACGGGGAGTCGAAGCTCTTCATCCCGGGCGCGCAGAGCCTCGCGCGAGACGGGTTGACGCTCCCCGAGGTGGATCTCGGCACGTTGACCGGGCGGTTCGTCGTCGAAGACGGCAAGGCGCGCCTGGATCCGCCGATCACCACCGAGAGCGAGGACCTCAAGATCGAGGTGACGGGGCGCTTGTTGCTGCGCGACGTCGTGGCGCGTTCGCAGTTCAACATGGTGCTCAAGGTGCAGCTGACCGAGGCGTTCCAGGAGCGCAGCGAAGCCGTGCGCTTCATGTACCAGGGCGCCAGTCCGAAATCGCGGTTGGATCCGCCGGAGGAGGGCCTCGGCTTCCGCCTCGAGGGAACGCTCGGTCGTCCGCGATTCCTCGGCATCAAGTCGACCGCTCGTAAGCCGAACACTCGCACCGCGCAGGCCAGCAATCGCGCGCGTCCTTCTCCGTTCACGCCCGGGACGTCCACCACCGCACGGCGGCCGAGCGTGGTCGGGACCGCCACGGCTCCGACTCCACCCGAGGCGGCTGCGCGACAGCCGGCGCCGATCGACGCTGCCCCCCCGGCGCCCAGGCCCGAGCCCGAGCGCGAAGAGCCGGAGCCGGAGCGGGAACCTCCGGCGCCGGAACCCGCCCAGGAGCAGCCCCCCGAACCCCCTCCGCCCGAGGAGCTCCCGCCCGAGCCGGAACCCGAGCCCGAGCCCACGGAGGAGCCCGCGGTCGAGCCTCCCGAGGAGATCCAGATCGTGGACGACGGCGCCCCCGAGCCCGACGACGGTGATCAAGGCGTGGAGATCGTGGACGACGGCGCCGAGGCGCCTCCGGAAGCCGATGCGGGTCAGCCCGTGGAATGATCCTGAGGCGATCCGCTCGAGAGCGAGCGGATCGCCGCGAGGAGCTGATCGGGGCGGAACGGCTTCGGCAGGGACATCGTGCACGCGTCGTCGGTGACCGCTTCGCAGTTGTCGCGAAACCCGGAGGTGTGCACGATCGGGAGCTGGGGGCGGATGGCGCGGAGGTGGATCGCGAGCTCGTCGCCGCGCATGCCGGGCATGCAGTGATCGACGAGCGCGGCGACGTAGGTGCTCGGCGCCTCGTTGAAGCGAAGGAGGGCTTCTTCGCCGTTCTCGGCCGTGGTCACGGCGTACCCGGCACGCTCGAGCGTACGGCGGGCGATCCGGCGGATCGTGGCTTCGTCGTCGACGACGAGGACCACCCCGCGGTGCTCTTCCTGCGTCGCGCTGACGTTGGCCGCGTCGGCGAGTTGAGGGGAGGTCAACGTCGCGAGCGGGAGATACACCTCCACGGTCGTGCCGCGTTGTGGCTCGCTGTCCAAGCGAATGAACCCATGATGGTTGCGCACGATGCCGAGGACTTCGGACAGCCCGAGCCCGCGGCCGGTGCCTTTGGTCGAAAAGAACGGATCGAAAACGCGATCGAGGACTTCACTCGCGATCCCGGGGCCGGTGTCCTGGACGACGATGCGCGCGAACAGCCCGTGCGGCGGCGGGGGCGAAGGCAGCCAACCCTGCGGAGCCTCCTCGACGGTCGGGGTGACGACCGGGTCGACGCGGAAGCGAATGTGACCGGGTCCGCTGCCGATCGCCTCGACGGCGTTCGCGACGAGCTGGACGAGCAGTTGCAGCAGCTGCACCGCGTCCCCGCGGATCGACACGGGCTGGGGAGGAACGTCGAACGAGACCGCGAGCGGGGCGTTCATCGCGTCGATGCGCTGCCGCAGCTCCGCGACCACGGTGTGGAGGTCGATGGGGTCGCGTGAAGTCTGCCCTTGGCCGATGTACGTGAGGAGTAGCGCGTTCAGCCTCGCCGCGCGCTCGGCCGACTGCCGGATCTCGCCCAACAACTCGCCCATGGTCGTCCAGGCTTCGGGGCTCTCGCCGTCGGCGATCGAAGCTTCGGCGAAGGCGGCGTTGGCGAGCACGCCGGTCATGATGTTGTTAAAATCGTGTGCGATGCCCCCCGCCAGGATCGCCAGACTCTCGAGCTTCCGCGCCTGCCGAACGCTCTCCTCGAGACGGCGTGCCTCGGCGATGTCGTGCAGGACCACGAGGAACGCCTCCATGTCGTCGAAGTCTTCGAGCCCGCTGGCGGTGACGGTGACCCACGTCGTCGCGCCGTGGGCATCGACCATGCGACTCTCGAGCGTCGAACCTTCCGCTTGCACGACCACGTGGTCGAGGAACGCACGAATGCGCGGACGTTCGCTCTCGACGAAGAAATCCGCGAGCTCGCTCTTGGCGATCTCGCTCGGGGCTTTGCCGGTCATCGCCTGGAAGCGGCGGTTGGAGAACAAGATCCTCCCGCCCGCGTCGACTTGCAGAATGCCGTCGTCCGACGACTCGACGAGGATACGGTAGCGTAGGTCGGTCTCCGACTGCAGCGTGCCGCCGGAGGTGCTCGCCACGAACAACAACGCGGCCTCGCCGTCCCAGAGGATCTTCGTCACCTCGGAGCGCACGATGTGCGTTCGTCCCCACGCGTCCACGAAGCGATTCTCGAACGGTCCCACGCGGAGTTCGTCGCTCGCGACGAACTCCGCCAGGATCGTGACGACGCGCGTGAGGTCGTCGGGGTGGATGAACGGGTTGTCGACGTTGCGGAACGCGAAGTCCTCGATCTGCAGCCCCGTCGTGCGCTTGAACGACTCGTTGACCCAGAGCATCCGACCTTCCGGGTTCCAGACGAACACCAGCTCGGAGATGGCCTGCGCGAGCGAGAGGAACGGGGACACGTCCTCGAACCGGGACATTCCACGAGCGTAACAGTCGCCTGCCACGTCCGCTCCGGGGTCCCACCTCACACTTCGAGCGTTCGTGGGGGCGGAGCGTCACCTCCTCGGAGAACATCGCTCGAACGGTGCGGAACGTCGTCTACCGGTCACGGCGAGACGATATGGCGTGCCTGTGCAAGCGCGAGCACCCGGGCGAAGTGCTCGGGCGCCACGGGTTGGACCGACAAGCGGCTACGCTTGGTCACGATCATGTCCGTGAGCTCGGGATCGGCCTTGAGTTCCTCGAGCGCGACGAAGCGTGGGAACTTTTCCACGAAAGCGACTTCGACCATGTCCCATCGCGGTGCGTCGCTCGAAGACTTCGGATCGAAGTACGGGCTCTTCGGGTTCCAGGCGCTCGGGTCGGGATGGGCCGCGCGACTGATCCGCGCCAGGCCGGCGACGCCTGGCGGTGCGGCGTTCGAGTGATACACGAGCGCGAGGTCCCCCACGGTCATCGCTCGCATGTGGTTGCGCGCCTGGTAGTTGCGAACGCCGTCCCAGGGCTCTTTGCCGCGTCGCTGGAGGTCGTCGATCGAGAACACGTCGGGTTCGGTCTTCATGAGCCAATAAGCCGCAGGAGCGACGCGGGAAACGGACATGCGGCGCTACGCTGGACCGAAACGTCGGTGGGAGGCAAGCGCGGGTCGAGATGGAGTGCCGAGGGCGTTGCGCGGTCGTCGCAGACGGGGATTCCCACCGCCGCGAAGGGAGTGCGTCGCAAGACCGCCCAAGACGTCGCCCTGTGGCGAGGCGCCCCCGCAGGATCCTTGCTCATACGGTGCAAAAGTCCGTTGGAACACTGAATGCATCGTCTCCGGCGATGCTTCGACTCTTGGTCGCTGCTGCCCCACTCGAGCCCTCCGCGACGGCGTGCGACACGAGCACCCTGTCCACCGCGGGAGGCGGCCTCCCCATCGACTTCCTCTGGACCGTCGTCGCGGCGATCCTCGTCTTCTTCATGCAAGCCGGGTTCGGCCTGCTCGAAGCCGGGTTCGTTCGGGCGAAGAACGTGGTCAACATCCTGATGAAGAACGTGATGGACCTCGCGTTCGGATCACTCGTCTTCTTCCTCGTGGGGTTCGGCCTGATGTTCGGGCAAACCAACGGCTTCGTAGGAATGACCGGTTTCGCGCTGCGGGGCTACGAGACGGAGCCGTGGACCTACGCGTTCGCGTTCTTCCAGACCGTCTTCGCCGCGACCGCGGCGACCATCGTGTCGGGGGCGGTCGCCGAGCGGATGCGCTTCGGTGGCTACATTCTCTATACGTGCCTCGTCACCGCGGTGGTCTATCCGGTGTTCGGCAGTTGGGCGTGGGGTGGTCTGTTCGCCGGTGGCGGATGGCTCGAAGCGCCCGAGGGCGGCTTCCTGCAGCGCATGGGGTTGCCCGCGTTCATCGATTTCGCGGGCTCCACCGTCGTGCACAGCGTCGGTGGATGGGCGGCGCTCGCCGGTGCGATCGTGCTCGGGCCGCGGATCGGGAAGTACTCGCCCGCCGGCGCGCCCAAAGCCCTTCCCGGGCACAATATGCCGTTCGCGGTGCTCGGATTGTTCATTCTCTGGATGGGTTGGTTCGGGTTCAACGGCGGTAGCACGACGAGCGTCGCCGGGGGAGACACCGATCTCTACGGTGGCACGGGCAAGGCGTTCGCCATGATCGTCCTCAACACCAACCTGTCGGCGGCCGCCGGAGCCGTGGCCGCGATGGTGGTGAGTTGGATGGGCGTGGGCAAACCGGACGTCGGCCTCACGATCAACGGCGCGCTCGCGGGCCTCGTCTCCATCACGGCCCCCTGTGCCACCGTGTCGCCGCTGTCCGCCATCGCGATCGGCCTGTTGGCGGGGATGCTCGTCGTCGCGGCGATCTTCGCGTTCGAAGCGCGCGGGGTAGACGATCCCGTGGGAGCGATCAGCGTCCACGGCGTGGGTGGCTTGTGGGGCACCCTCGCGGTCGCCCTGTTCCACCACGAAGGCTTCTCGCTCGCGCAACTCGTCACGCAGCTCCTCGGGGCGCTCACGGCGTTCGCCTGGGCGTTCGGCATGTCGTATGTGCTGTTCCGCGGCATCGGCATGTTCGTTCGGGTACGCGCGAGCGCGAGCGAACAAGAGGAAGGCCTCGATCTCGTCTGTCACGGTGCCGATGCGTACCCGGCGGAATGGAGCGCGTGATGGAACGTTCGCATCCCCCCGTCATGTCCTCCGCGGGGTTTCGCGCGTCGCTCCACAGCGCCAGCCTGCCGGAGTTCATTCAGCTCGGCGGCGCCGCGGGAGGGCGAGCGATCTATCGCGTCGTCTCCGAGGGGCGGGTCGGCTTCCTTTACCTCGACGCCGGACAGGTCGTGCACGCGACGGCGCAGCGCAAGGAAGGTGAAGACGCCGCGTTCGAGATCCTCCGCTGGGAAGGCGGTACGATCGAGAGCTGGCCGGGACCGTGGCCCGCCCGGACCACGATTCGGATGTCGCCGCAGACGCTGTTGTTGCAGGCGGCCTATCGCGAAGACGAAGGGCGACGGCTGATCCCCCTCGAGCTGCATCGCCGAGAGGACAGCGGACACGAAGACATGCCCGGTACGGAGGATCCCATGACGTCGTTCGAAAGTTTGCTCGCCGAGCCCGGAATCTCCGACGCGGTGCTGGTCGATCGCGATGGCGTGGTCCAGCTCGGTAAAGGTCCGGTCCAGGACGAACTCGCGGCGATGGCCTCCTACGCGGCGATGCTCGCCGACCTCGTCGGCGAGGCGCTCGGCGTCGAGGGCTTCGTCGGGCTCGATGCCTCGTTCGGCGAAGCCGAATGTGCCCTGCGCAAAGCGGGGCATGGCTGGAGCTTGACGCTCGGTCGGCGGGGCACCACCGGCATGGTGCCGTGGAGGGTGTTCTGATGCTGGCGCCGATTCTCGCAGGATTGCGCGACATCCAGGGGGTGGTCGGCAGCTTCGTCGTCGACGACCACGGCGGATTGGTGGCCGCCGATCTCCCGGCGTTCTTCGATACCCATGCCTTGGCGTTGGCGGCACCACGCCTGCGGCGATTGGCCGATGCTTTGACGAGTCAGGGGCACGCCCTCAAGCAAGCGACCTTACATTTCGCGAATCATCGGTTGTGGCTGCAGCCGGAGCCGGGATTGTTGCTCTGTGTCGTCGCTCCCGCCGAGTGCAACTTCGCCGCCTTGCGCATGGGCGCCAATCTCGTGGCACGGCGGCTGCGAACGCACGTCGCCGCGCCGTGGAATGCGGGCATCCCCGTGCCGGTGCCGGTGGAACCGTCGACCGAATCGATCTCCCCCTCGCTCGGATCGACCCTCGTCGATGAGGGGGCCGCGCGCTCCGGAACGCATGGAACGCCTCCTGCGGCGCGTTCGAGCGGATCCTGGCTGCGTTCTCGCGTCCCCGGGGCGTCCGCGTCGAGCTCCGGCCGTCGGCAGTTTCGCGGCCGTCCCATCGACGACGACGGCGCGCGCTGACACGTCGACGACGGGTGCCCGCGAGGTCGTTCGTACGTCGTGTGGGAGCACCCGTGGAGGACGACGCGCCGACGAGGTCTTTCGTCGGCGACGTCGTGCCCGCGGATCCGTCGTTCGCGGAGACGCCTCGGGACGATCGGCCGCTGAAGGTGAGCGACGAGGGAGCGCGCCAGAGTGAGCGCGTTCCTTCACGCCGGTGCGCCGACGCGACGGGTGCACGCGCCACGTCCCAGTGGGCTGCGCATGCCACGGATGGAACCTCGCGGCGGATCGTACGTGTCTGGATTCGCAAACGTAGGATCTGCTTCCTACGCGCGAGTATCTTCTTTCGCCAATGTGACAGCGGTGTCGGATTGCGCGGGATGGATTCGTGACCTGTCTCATTCGTGCGGAACGGCAGACTTCATCCATGTCTTGAACGGTGTTTCTGATGCGGAAAGGCCATTTCTTGCATTGACCCGAGCGAATGTTCCTGCGAAACCTTGAATCGTCGGAGGGGCGATGAAAACCCCGAATGGATAGGTCGTGTCTCGGGCGCACTCCGACGTCGAGGTTCAAAGATCCATGAAGTCGCAGCATTTGGTTCGAACGCTTCGTCGTCGTTGGTCCGGCGGTACCGCCATGCTTTCCCTGCTCGCGGTGCCGTGGGCAGCATGCGGAAAACCGGCCCCGAACTCGGCCGACGCCGGACCCGAAACCAAGGTGGAGGCCAAGGCGGACGCAAAAACGGAGGCAGGAGCCGCCGAGCCCGAGGTGTCCGTCGAAGAGTTGATGAAGGGGTTGGACCTCGAGAAGGAGGACTTGAAGCTCGGTTTCATCAAATTGACGGATTGCGCGCCTTTGGTGATTGCGAAGGAAAAGGGATTCTTCAAGGACGAAGGCTTGAACGTCGAACTGGAGGCCCAAGCCAATTGGAAGGTCCTCCTCGATCGCGTCATCGGCGGGGAGCTCGACGGTGCGCACATGCTCGCGGGGCAGCCGATCGCCGCCACGATCGGCTACGGCACCGAAGCGCACGTCGTGACGGCGTTCAGCATGGATCTCAACGGCAACGGGGTCACCGTCTCCAACGACGTTTGGAAGCAGATGCAGGAGCACGACGAGAATCTGCGGAAGGAGCAGCCGGAACATCCGATCGCGGCGACGTCCCTCGCTCCCGTCGTCAAATCCTTCAAAGACCAGGGGCAGCTCTTGAAGATGGGGATGGTCTTCCCGGTGTCGACCCACAACTACGAGTTGCGCTACTGGTTGGCGGCGGCCGGCATCCACCCCGGCATGTACACGGCCGACGATACGACCGGGACGAAGGATGCGGACGTGTTGCTTTCGGTCACGCCGCCTCCGCAGATGCCGGCGACGCTGGAAGCCGGGACGATCCAGGGGTATTGCGTGGGTGAGCCGTGGAATCAGCAGGCGGTGCATCGCGGCATCGGTGTGCCCGTGGTGACGAACTACGACATTTGGAAGAACAACCCCGAGAAGGTCTTCGGCGTGACGAACGCGTGGGCAGAAAAACATCCGCAGACCCACGTCGCGTTGGTGAAAGCGCTGATCCGCGCGGGGCGGTGGCTGGACGAGAGCCTGGAGCACCGTGAAGAGGCCGCCAGCATCCTCGCGCGCAAGGAGTACGTCGGTGCGGACGAAGAGGTGATTCGGAATAGCATGACCGGGTACTTCTATTTCCAGAAGACCGACAAACGCGCCATGCCGGACTTCAACGTCTTCTACCGCTATTTCGCGACCTACCCGTTCTACAGCGACGCGATCTGGTTCCTCACGCAGATGCGGCGCTGGGGGCAGATCGTGGAGGCGAAACCGGAGTCCTGGTATCACGACATGGCCAAGAAGGTGTACAAGCCAGACATCTACCGCGCAGCGGCCAAGGCCCTCGTCGCCGAAGGCAAGATCGAGAACGGTGAAATCCCCTGGGATTCGGATGGCTACAAAGCACCTACGACCGACTTCATCGACGGCAAATCCTACGATGGTCGTAAACCGCTCGAATACCTGAAGGTCCACGAGATCGGGAACAAGGAATAACGCACGAGGAGGTCGTCATCATGCTGAAACAGCGCATCATTCGTGTCCTGGACGTTTCCGGGCTCAGCGTCTTCGAGCCGGTCGTGCGCCTGTCGACCGGCGAAGAGCCGCGCGAGCAGCTGCGCCTCCTGGGAATGTACTTTCTCCTACCGGTCCTCGCGTTCGTCGCATTTCTCGCGGCGTGGCACATCTCGGCGCAGAACATCGTGACGAAATACGGCACGTTGCCCACGCCGGCCGCCGTCTGGTCGCAGGCCGGCAACCTGCTCGACGCGCATCACGAGACGCGGGCCAACGAGGCACGATTCGTCGAAGAGCAGCGCGAGAAGTCCACCGAGCACCGCAAGAACGCGGAGAAACTGCGGGCGATGGCGGCCGACATGGAGGAGCCGAAGCGCGCCAAAGCGTTGGAGGCGGCGTCCAAGTTCGACGAAAAGGCCACGGCCGTGCTCTCGCGCAAGTTCTCGGCCAGCCCCACGTACCTCGATCAGATTCGCACGAGTCTCTATACGGTCTTCGCGGGGTTCGTCATCGCCTCGGCGATCGCGATTCCGCTCGGCATCCTGTGCGGGATGAGTCGCGCGTTCTCGATGGCGATGAATCCACTCATCCAGATCTTCAAGCCGGTCTCGCCCCTGGCCTGGCTGCCGATCGTGATGATCGTGGTCGGAGCGCTCTACACCACG
>Ga0079224_100001206_pt1 | contig 28943 bp, 19 predicted proteins | sample Stecom2015_FD_80414 | JGI IMG/M metagenome (GOLD analysis project Ga0079224, IMG submission 80414) | Agricultural soil microbial communities from Utah to study Nitrogen management - Steer compost 2015 | ecosystem: Environmental > Terrestrial > Soil > Agricultural land | place: USA: Utah... | reverse complement strand
GCAGAAGAATTGGGCGAGTTAAGTAGGTAGTTGTTGTTTCTGAGCGTACCGTAGTAGTTCGACCAATTCTCCGGAGACCAGTCGTAATGGTTAATTCCATCTCCCCAGCTGATGTGCTGGATGTGTTGCACCACGCCGGCCGACACGTCCCAACCTTTGTTAAGGTAGTCCGTAGCGGCTGCCGACAGGACTGTAGGCATAATCATATTGGGATTCCCCACCGCTTGGTCCACGCCATTGGGATTTATATTGGCTTCGGTAAGCTTGTCACCACATGAAGCTGCCCCCATAAGCATACTGGCAACGATGGCCAGCCTGTATAGTTGTTTAATTTTCATTTTCATGATTGAAGATTTTAGATGCGTTTTACAAGCTCACACTCAACTTAAACCCGATGGGCGAAGTCCAGGGCAGCACGTTATTCCACTCGATACCTTGGCGGAATGTATCGCCCGATATGCGGAAGGCGCGCTCAGGATCGATCCCATTCTTCGCTTTGGTCCACAAAATGATGTTCTGCGTATAAACCGACAAGTGCATGTTCTTCAGCCTGCCGATATCCGGCAGCGCGTAGCCGAACGCGATTTCCCGCAGTTTGATAAAGTCTGAGTCGAAGGTCACTTGTTTATTGAAGCCCCAAGAGAACATCTGCGTCATCTCCCTCAATATTGGCGTGCCTTCGCCACCTAGCACCTCGATGTACCTGGAATCCGGATCATTGGGGTTGATTGTTGGGTCGTCCGGGTCTTTTTCAAACACGCCCGGGATAAATCCACCGTCGTTTAGGCCACCTAACGGATAGCCGCCGGTCTCGGCCGTATGGCCTCCCACCCGGGGGAAGTGGCCGTTTTGTGGGATGATGTAGTACTCCGGATCAGATTTCAAGAGGGCTACCAGCTCATCGGGGCTGTACAGACTACCGGGAATAACCTTAGCCAATTGGTTGGCGTCCCGCCAGTTAGACCCTCCGTACCGATACGTCCACGACATAAATTGGCCTCCCTTGCGCCAATCGAAACTCGCATGCAGTGAGAATCGCTTATACCGTACGGCAATTTGCCCACCCATGAGGAAATCGGGATTCCAGTTTCCTACTTTTTCCAAATTTTCCACGCCGTTCATTTCTTGCCAGCCTCCATCTGCGCGCGAAAGGATAGGCCAACGGTAGTATTGGCTATTCGGATCCGTCACTTGCATATAACCGCGGCTATAGAGATTGCCGATTTCCTCTCCTACCCAAGTCAGTGCGCCACCTTCATTATCGCGCCAGAACTCGTGGTACTGTAAATCGCCCGTCAACTCATCCAGCCGTGTACGGGTGCGCGACCAGTTGAGGCTCACGTCCACATCCCAGCCATTACGATCACGGATCGGGTTTAGCCATAAGCCGAGTTCCAATCCTCGGCTGGACAGCAGGCCCGCGTTGGTATTTGAGCGAAGGTAGCCGGACGAAGGGCTCACCGGGATGGAAAGGATTTGGTTCTTGTTGCGAGCCATGAAATAGGTTCCCTCAAACTTAAAGCGATTGCCGAACATCCAGAGATCCAAACCGCCTTCGTATGAAGTGGCGATTTCGGGCTTGAGGGTCGGGGATTTAAGGTTCTCTCCGATGTTCGTCGTGACCAGATCGCCCCATCCGCCGATACCCAGTTCGTTATAGAGCGCATAAGGCGCAGTGTCGTTGCCCACTTGGGCCACACTACCGCGAACCTTAAGGAATGAAATAGCGGATGGTAGCTCGACGGTATTGTTGACCAGCCAGCTCAAGGACGCCGATGGGTAAAAATAGGACCGGTTATTCTTGGGCAAGGTGCTCGACCAATCGTTCCGGGCTGTCACGTCGATATATAACTTATCCTGAAAACCGACTGACGCCATCCCATACACGCCGTAGGTGAGCTTTTCGTACGTGTGGTTGTCCGCCTGGCGATTACCCACCGGGATATTCGAAATCCGATACAAGCCCGGCACGCTCAGATTGACACCGCCGATATACTTGCTTTTGCCGAGTTGCCGGGTAGAAATCGTTCCTGCCGACAGGTTCATGTCAAAATCATTAATCTCTTTGCGGTAGGTCGCACGAAACTCCATATTGGTCTCCTGATTGGTGAAATCGTCGAGGTAATAGGCTCCACGGGCCGCTCGGGAGTAGGACCACGGCATCTTAGTCTCCTGCGATTCCGAAAAGATATCATGGCCGACACGGCCGAGGAAGGTCAAGCCCTCCACGGGAGTCCAGTCGGCTTCCACGTTGCCGTAGGCGTGGTCGCGCGTGAACGCATTGGTCAGCGCGTACGCCAAAAAGTAAGGGTTGTCTTCGCCGGTTGCCGGGCGGCGTTGCTGGATATGTTCAGCACCGTCCTCCCAGTACTGTCTCATGTCCCGTACGTCGATAGCCGACCATTGGTACAAGGCGTAAAGCGGGTTGGCGCCCCGCCCCGTAGCCGGGCGGTTTGGCGCTCCAGAACGCAAAAAATTCAAATTGGTCCGCACCTTGATGTTGTTCCCGACGTTTGACTCGGTGTTGGCCGAGATGGCATCCCTTGACAGATCCGCATTGGGTATCATCCCATTATGGCGCATCATGTCGTACGACACCCGGTAGGTGCCGTATGCGTGGGATCCGGAGACGGTCAAGTTGTTGGTGGAGGTGATGCCGGTCTCCAAAAAATTCTTAGGGTTATCCGGGTAAGACTTCAACTCAATCGGTATCTTATTACCATTTTCGTCGAGCGGGCTCATAAAATGGGGTGCCTTTAACCCCTTGTCGAGGGGCATACCACCCCAATATGAGTTGCCTTCCAAATAAAGATCCGGACGGTTTCCGTTTCCATACTTGTAATGGAAATCCAAATAGCGGACGGGCACGTCAAACACGTTACTTGTAGAGAACGTAACGCCCAGCCCCTCGCCCCGCTTACCTGACTTGGTGGTAATAAGTACAACGCCGTTACCCGCCCTCGAGCCGTAGAGCGCGGCGGCGCTGGGTCCCTTCAACACGGAGATGCTCTCGATGTTCTCGGGGTTGATATCCGAAATGACGTTTCCGTAGTCCACCTCGTTTCGGTCGCCGCGCCGGCTGCCTTGCACATTATTCAGTTTGTTCTGCATGGGTACGCCGTCCACCACGAATAATGGCTGATTGTCGGTACTCAATGACGTTTGCCCGCGAATGACCATACTCACCGACGAACCGGGTCCCCCGGTTTGGTTGATCACCACGCCGGGTATGCGTCCAGACATGGAGTTTACAACGTTGGTTTGCGGTACACGCACGATGTCCTCGCCGTCTACTTTAGCCACCGAATATCCGAGCGATTTGGTTTCGCGTTCGATTCCCAACGCAGTCACGACCACTTCACTGATCAGCTCCTGCGATGGGGAGAGCGTCACATTGATCGTGGCGCGCTCGCCTACGGTTACCTCCAAGGGCTCATGGCCGAGGAAGGTAAATACCAGCACCGCATCCGCGTTAGGGACGCTGATACTGTATCGGCCGTCGTCATTGGTCGCGGCGGCTACGTTCGTGCCCTTGACGCTGACGCTGGCCCCCGAAATGGGCGTTCCTTCGCTTGCCGAACGCACCAAACCCGTGACTTGGCGCTGACCGGTTTGGGCCTGAGCCATAAACGGAAAAACGCTGTACGCAATCAATGCCAACAGCATCAACAGCCATCTTCGGTTAGTTAATGTGCTTTTCATAATACTGTGTTTTTTAGGTTTAAGATTTTCATATTCTTCGTTATGGTTTGGTATGGGAGTTCATTACAGGCTAAAGGTTCAGGCGTACAAAGGCAATATCCGATCGCTCCCATGTGTAGGTCAGCGCGATTTGGTTATCCCAACTGATGATCGCTGGATAGGAAAATTCACTATCCTCCCCTGCTTTTTCGATTTCGATTTCCTCGGGCCACGTCTGCCCGTTGTCTTGTGAAAATGCGAGCAACAACGTACCCCGCGAGCCCCAGTTTTTTCCGTCGGGATTATAGAGCAGGGCGAGCGTACCGTCTAGGAGCTTCACTAGGTCAATTCCGCTATTGGGATTAGGCAGTTCGGTACGGTATGCCGGTGACCAGGTTTTACCATAATCTTCGGAATCGCTCCGATATATCGCTCCTGCACTGCTTCTGACGAGCATGTGCACCTTTCCGGGCTCCGATTCCCACAAGGTGGGCTGGATGATACCTTCACCGGTAAGCTCTGCGCGATCCACCTCGAGGTATTCGGTCTGTTGCCACGTTTTGCCGCCATCCTCGCTACGGTCAATGAATACATCCCATTTACCTTCTTCATGCGATGCTCCCGCCAGCCAGCTGCCGTCAGATAAGATGATGGGCTTGTTGCGCACAGGACCACGGCCACCTTGGTCGCCCGGGACCAATTCGTACGCCGCTGACCACGTTTCGCCATTATCATCGGACGTGATCACCCACGTTTCCCATTTCGGAATCGTCTTGCCCACCTTGAAGTACAGGATGACCTGGCCCGATGGCGCCTGGAACAACACGGGATTCCAATGGGGGTCGTTCCGAATCTTTGCCACTTCGTACGGAGCGGTCCAATTATCGCCGTCCCCTTTGGAGATCCAGATCCCCACGTCGTCGTCCTTTTCGCGGGTTCCCCCAAACGAGGCGACGAGGAAATCACCGTTTTGGAGTCTTACCAACGTAGACGCATGGCATTGCGGAAAGGGTTTATTATCGCCAAATACGAAGGAACGCTGCTCGATAGTGGGACCTTTGTTGTCATCGGTCTTGGACGAATCGCATTGGACAAACAAAAAAAATGCGGCAACGATTAACATGGCGGATACAGCGCGATTTAAGACGGTTCGGACGTGCGGTAAAAGTAAATGCATAAGATGTGGATAAGATTAAATTTTGATGAATATTCTCTTCTTGTACAGAATGTAAATGGGGATATAACAAAGGATACAAACCCCGATGGCCCAGAGCATCGACGCTAATTTCGGCAGAGCGGCCCCATCGATAAACATGGATACATACCACCGGTTGGCCGGTGCCAGCAGGCCCGGCAGTATGCTGCCCAATACGTAAGCCGAAATGGCATTGGATCCGAAAACCACGCCTACGGCAGCCCATTTGGCGTAGCCCAGTATCTCGATGACGAAATAAGCGGAGGCCATGGTCAGGGCAGCGAGCCCGCCCGTGTACAGCACGTAGGAACTTGTCCATAGATTTTTGTTGAGGGGAAACACCCACCCCCAGACCGTGCCCACGGCAAACAGCACGAAGCCGCCGAGGAAGAGCCACAGAACGCGCTTTTCCTCACTCAGGTTAACGGCCGCCAGAATACGCCCGGCGAGCATCCCCAGAATTCCCGTGACGACGGCGGGAAGCGTGCTAAGGATTCCCTCGGGGTCCCAAGTCCCTTGCCACATTTTTCCGGGCACGAGCACACTGTCTACCCAAGCTGCCAAGTTCAATCCGGGTTCCAGTACCCCCGCGCCTACTCCCGGCACCGGCACGAGCTCCATCATCGCCCAATATAGCACCAACAACACGACGCCGACAAGGGCCTGCTGGCGCCACGTGGTATGCAGGTACAGCAATGCACATGCTAAAAACACGAGGGCAATGCGTTGCAGTACGCCCGGAAACCGGATTTCCGAAAAGTTAAAATCAGGGAACAGCCACAGAAAAAGCCCTAGGGCAAAAATAATTGCCGCCCGCTTGAGGGTTTTCCAACCCAAAGAAGCTTTGGACTTCCCCCTTGCCAACAGCTTGCCAAAAGAAAGGGTGACGGAAATGCCGACAATGAAAATGAAAAACGGGAAGATATAATCGGTCGGCGTCACGCCGTGCCATTCGGCATGCAACAACGGTGCATACACGTGGTCCCATGACCCCGGCGTATTAACCAAGATCATGGCAGCAATCGTAAATCCCCGGAAAGCATCCAGGGACACTAATCGTTTGTGGCTTACTTCTCGGCTCATATGAGCGATGTTATCGTATTTATCAAATTGGGTTCGTTCCTCGCGGTCTGGGTGGGCATTCGCTCTGCGAATCGCGTCGTGGTGTATATTTCGGTATCCCAGATCGGCTATTGGTTATCCAAAGTTACTGGTTAAGGAGGTTGTTTGTTTATACGATATTAGCATTTAAATTGACGATATTGTCATCCTGCAACCTTCCCACACAAAAACCCCGGAGCATCTTGGCAATCCGGGGTTTACGCATCACGAGCAATTAACTAATTCGTGCTTCAGGGCGACAGGCGGGACAACGCTAGGGCTGGCGTTCGGGCGCCCCAATCACTTGCAGATACCGACCCATCCAGTACGGGAACAGCCAGATATCCCCCGCGCTGTTTTCAGCGGAGCTACTGCCGCCGTCAAGCGAAAAGCGATTGGCATTATGGCGCGTGATACGCAGCTCATCCGGAGGGAGTACCTCCTCGATCGTCTGTGTCCTGAAGTTGGGCGGTAGCGGGACGATGTCCTTACGGTGGCTGTTCTGGATGCGCCATTGGATCAGGTCGAGCGGATACTCGCGCAGGTACCACGCGGCTTCATCCATATCGAATTCCGCCACGCCGGTAATGGCGGTAAAGATGTTCCACGCTCCCTCCTTTTCCGGGCGTTCGGCTTCCCAATGGTCAATTATGGACGCTTTGAATTGTGCCTTGAGCGTGTCGTTAAAGGCATAGCGGTATAGTCCCCAATAGCCGGCAAAATACATCTCGTCGTCCGAATGGTTCCAAGCGCTTGACAGCATCTGGCTCCAGTCGTCGGCCCCGTCGGGGGCTTTGCCGATCTCGCTCATCGGGCGCATGAGGTTCTCTAGGTAGCCGTGGTTATCCATCAGGTCAAATGCGGTTTCCTTGTAGATTTCATTGCCTGTAAAATGGTAGGCCGTCTGCAGCATCCCGATGATGTTGGACGAATTGAGCTTCCGGTCGCCTACAGACTCGGGAAAACCGTTAACGTATTCCGGATTCCAGCGTCCCCAAGTGGTGGGCTGCCCGTCGTAATCCACTAAGTAGAGGTCATTCTTGACGATATGTCCCATGAGCGTATCGATAAGTTCGATGGCCTTCTGACGGGTGGGCTCATGGTCTACAAGTTCAGCAACGACGCCAAATGCAAACACGTGCCCAATGGCTTCGTCGCTACTGGTAGTTGCCTTCCAGTACCAATCCGGGTGCTCCGCCAGCTGCCAGCGTTCCGGATCGGAGAGCTGGGTTCGCGTGTCGCCCACACCGCGGCGCTCGTACGAACGCGCGGGAAAACCCGGTACGTGGTGGATGTCGTACAGGCGGGCCATGGCATCCAATGATTCCATGCAATGGTCGAGCGCCTGCTGTTCGCCCGTGGTGGCATAGCGAAAAGCTTGCCCGGCCAAGTACAGGGACGTCCAAAGGCCGTCATTATCCGAATCTGCCAGATAGCCCGTGGTCAGGTCGCCATTGACCAATCCGGACAAGGTCGAGTTGAACCCAAGACGGATGTGCCGATCACGCACTTGTTGCTCGTAGTATAAGGCCTTATCGTGGAGGGTCATCGGCTTAAAGCAGATCTCGCCGAGGCCGGCCGTGGTCAGCACTAACATGGAGCCCTCTCGCCCGGTGGCTAGGTGCAAGACCTCGTCGCCCGGTAGCCAGCGCTCGCTGGCGTAATAGTCGATCCGCCCGTCGGGCTTCACCACGAAAGCACCGCGCGGCGTGCCAAACCAGTAATCCGATCCTACCGCCTTCACCGCTGTAATGTCCGTCCACGGCAATTTACGCTGCACGTCACCGCGCACGTCACCATTGTCCAGGCCCAGTCGGAAGTAGCCGTCGGTGGTACCTACGATGAGTTCTCCCCTATTGGCATCCACGTCCGCGGCCGTTAATGCCGTACCTGTAAACAGGGCTTCCAGTTGTTGGTTCGCCACCGAATACCGGTGTATGGCGTCTGTAGTAAGGACGTAAAACAGCTCATCGTCGGCAGGATGGCTCAACACCTGCTTTATTTCGCTGCCGGAGAGCGCGCCTTTCCACACCACGGCTCCATCTTCGATAAAATGCAAACGCGTTCCATCCGTGACAAGGAAATCAAGCCGTTCGTTAGCCGCAAACGTCGTGGGGGCCTCGAGCTGGTGGAGTACGTACAGCCGTCCGGACCACGCATTGCTCAACACAGCCTGCTCGTCGAGGTAGACAAACTGGCCTTGTGCCGACAGCATGTCCACGACGCTCTTGGCGGCCATAAACCGGTAAGTTCGGTCTTCGACGATCGTGCCAGGATACAGAAATTGGCCATTGCTCAAGTGGCGCAAGCCATTTGCATCCAAAACCTGCACTTTGCCGTCACGGTCGGCGTAGGCCCGTTTCAAACTGACGGATTCGCCCTCGGCATAATATTTCACACTATAATCCTGCAAGAAAACGGTATCGGCGTAATGTTGCTGCTGACTCGGTTCCAATCCGCTCGAACACGCACCAAACAGCACGGATAATGCCAACGATACAAGCAAAAAAAGTCTCATCATGAAAAGTTATTTAGGTTTTAACAGTTAACGCAATCGAGCTGGATCAACGACCACATGGCTGATGGACTTTTTGTCCGAATCAAGGTGATACGAATAGCTGAGATGGAGCAGACCATCGTCCGCCTGTATGAGGGACGGATACGAGAAACGCCCCTTCTTGCCGGCATCGAACTCAATGGGATACCGAAGTGGCCAAGTCTTGCCCTCGTCGTCGGAGATATACAGGCTAAGCCGATACCGGCCATCGTCGACATCATTGAACAGCATCGCCCAGCGGCCATCCCGCAGCGTAAGCGCATCGACACTCGCCCCGCTTGGCAACGCTGTCTTGTCTGCCACGGTCCAGCTCTTTCCTCCATCGTGTGATTCGCTCAGTTGCAAGCGCGTAGGCGCATCGCCGCTATCCCGCATGTAGGCGACAATACTGCCGTCACGGCGGAGCAATAAGGCGGGCTGAATATTGCCCCTGCCCACCATGGGCTGGCTCGGTAGCCAAGAGCGTCCCGCATCGTCGGACAGGGCAATCAGCGATAGATTGAACCCGTCTGAATATAACGGCAGCAGTATTTCTCCGTCGGGTTTAACCAATGGCTTGATGCGGGTCATCCACCCGGTGCTGCGCTTGGCTGCGTCTTGGCTAGCTGTCATGATTAACTGGTCGTAACGCGGTGCGTATTCTGCCCATCCGGCCTGCTGCGGCGGCAAGGCCTTCAGCTTGGCGGCCACTTCCTCCGCAAATCCGTCATCCGGCTTGAGCAGGATATTGTCCTGCCACTCCCATGCCGGAGCCTCCGCTCCTGCATACGCCGTCGTCGTCCGAACACGAAGGATGGAGTTTTCCCAGCGGTTGGCCTGCACCGCTATCCACACGAGGAATAGTCGGTCGCCAACCATAAACAGCACGGGGTTACAGTCTGGCAAATGCGGCGTATCGGCCAGTTCAAAAGGATCGCTCCACTCTTTCGCGCCCTTAAGCTGGCGTGCCCCCATGATGCGTACGTCGTCGGCATTGCGTTCGCCGCTTCCTTGGAACCAGGCAATCAACAGGTCGCCATTAGGTAGTGCGACCAAGCTGCTTCCGTGTACGTGCTGATGCTGTATGGGAAAAACCAACGACCGACGCACAATCGGCTCCTGCGCAACGGTGGCAGTCGGGCTTACCAGCCACAACGCGAGCAGTAAAACAGGCGCGATCGGTGGTATTCGAAGTAGATATCTCATTATAAGAAGGTTTTTAATTGGCAGTGTGGCGCTGGCGGTTCGGCCGTTTTTGGAGTTCGAACGAATCGAGGACGTTGCCCGCAGCATCCAGCGTAGTGTGCAGCAGCCGCGTTCCGTCCACATGCACATGCTGGTATAAGTATCCTTGGTCAACGCGTTTGGCGGCATGCGCTTCCGGTGCGCCGTTCTCATTCTTATTGCGCGTGCCTATTGACATGATGTAGGTCGTGCCGTGCTTGCCAAACCCCGCGGGCCTGCCGCCACGCATAGGCTCGGTCCGCAGATAGTAGTGGAAATGCCCATTCATCACCACGTCCACGCCATACTCGTCAAACAACGGCACCCACGCGTCTTCGATGTCCCGGTAGGGCTCTTGGTCGGTATACGGCGGAAAATGAAACACGACAAACTTCCATACCGCATCGGTATTGGCAAGTTGTTCGGCAATCCATTGGGCTTGGTCCGCGGCGGGGAAACTGACCGCATCAATCATCAAAAACAGGGCGTTGCGATAGTTGAATGCGTACGTCAACCCAGGTTCCAAGCCGGCAGGCCCATTGTGTGGGTATTGCAGGAGTGCTCGATACATCGACGCGCCTAGCCCGTCCTGACTGTCGTGATTGCCGGGCACGGCCATGAGCGGCATTCCTCCAAATGCCTTGTCTGTATAACCAAACAGTCCATCCCAATCGTTACGGTACAGACCGGTATTGACCAGGTCGCCAGCCAATATGCAGAACGCCGATTCGGGGAATCGGCCGGAGGCCGCTCGCAGGAGTTCGCCACTCTTTGGGTCATTGTGCACATCGCCGGCCCAAAGAAAGGAAAACGGCCCATCTTGGCTTGCCGTGGTAAAAGCCAATGTATCGGACGCCGCCCCATCGTGCCCTACTACATAGTGATAACGGGTACCGGGCGAGAGATTCTCCAATTGGGCAAGAAAGCGACTCGTATAGCGATCGTTACGCAGTTGCCTATCTTCCAGAATTGCGTGATCGGCCTGTGCCGTTAACGTATCGGTACCGTCCGCGGTCCAGTATTTGATCCAAGCATGCGAAATTGTAGGCGCCGTACGCCATTGCACCGTCATGCCGGTTTCGGGATCCGCGGGGAGCGTCAATGTTACCTGGTCGGGCGCGGCACTCGACGGGAATTCGGTGGTCCGAAAGGCGCCAATGACGTGAGCCTCCCTTGCCCGCCCGCGTATCGTGGTGAGCAGAGCTTGGCCACGAAGTGATTCGGGCACGTCGTCCAATACCAAGCCATCCCAATCGTGGTAGGTAAAAGCTCCCGTATCCAGTATACCGATATACTGGTCTTGGGGAAACCGCGGCGTAATGGTTAGCTGATCGCCCACTTGCTGGGGCGCTACCGCAATCCAGTAAACCGGACGATGGCGGTCAAATCCGTTGATGCCCAATCCCACCTTGCCGCTCGGAAAGGAGGCTTGCCAGACTTCATAGGTCGATAGGGCGTTCTTGACGACCAAATCCGTTTTGGTGAATCCACCGCTTTCCAACCAGAAAGGGACGTGGCGCTGCGCGGTATCTCGCATCAGTGACACCACCACGGGTACATTGACCTCAAATTGCCAATAAGCCGTGGCGAGGGTTTCCTTCTCGTCTCCGGTCAGGAATTGCGCCATAAAGGCGTCATCGATGGCGTCCAGCTGCTGCTCGTCCAACTCCGCGTACAGGCGGGTTACGACGCCGTCCATCACCGAATCGACCGTGCGAGGCGCCGACGACGGGCTACTGCAGCTCATCCACATCCAACCGGCAATGCCGAACAACGCTGCCATGGGCTTGCCGAGCCACCGCCGGGTCACAGGTATCATTGTCGATTTCATAGGCTAAGGAACGTTAAGGCGACTCGGTCATGGCGACTTCCGCAGCGCGTTCCAAAAACTCGGAAAGCAGATGGGGATGGTCGGTCTGCACGACATTGACCAGTGCCATGTTCCTGAAGAACGAACGGTACGCCGAAGCCCCGAGCCGGGCCGCTTCCTGATCGTGCTTCCCGAGTACGTTGGCCCACACCCGAATTGGTTTATCGCCGATGAGCTTCGCAATTGCTTCATCGTTATAATAGGAACCATCGACATGTACAATATCGGTAAGGCCCGATTCCACAATGTGCTTGAGCTGTACGAGGTCATACGCTCGCGGCATGATCTTGATACGCGGATTGTAAGCATGGAGTACAGGCAGTTCCGTGTAGTCATAGCAGAAAAACACAACCGAGCCCTCGGCCTCAAGCCGTTCGATTTCGTCAAACGCGTCAAAACGCGCCTGAAGGCCGTGCGCCTTAAAATCGATATCCACCAGAATCCGGCCTTTGGCGTACCGGAGTACTTCTTCCATCGTGGGGATGGTGTGCTCCGTTGGCTTGCCATTATGTAGCAAGCGCAAGGACTGGAGTTCAGCATAGGTATGTTCGGCGACTTCGCCCCTTCCCGTGGTCGTGCGATCTAAGGTTCGGTCATGCATGACTACAAAAACGCCGTCCTTGGTTTGCCGCACATCGACTTCAACGAAGTGCGCGCCCATCTCGATCGCGCGGTCGACTGCAGCCAGCGAGTTCTCGGGTACGTCACGGTGGGCGCCACGATGCGCCACTACCAGTACGGTTTCGGGGCTTCCGTGATAAAGCGCCCATATTTGCCCGGCACGGTCTAGGGGTTCGGCATGTTGACCACATCCTATAGACAGCACGGCTGCCACGCAAAAACCGAGAACCTGTGTAAACGTCGTAAATGACCTCTTCATCTCTTTGTGTCTTCTTTTTTATTGGCGTTCGTCGGCGCCTTGGGGTATTTTATTGATTAATTGATTGGCCTTCCCAGCCGATTTGTGCAATTCAAACTCGTCGTATAACGCTCCCGTAGCGGTGAATGCCCTAAAACGGAGCACATCGCCCACGTCATCGACCACATGGAAAAGCTGTGTATGTCCCGCCACCCGCTCCATCCACTCGGCGTGCAGCACATCCGACATCTTGGGTCCGCTCACCGATACCACGTACATTGTCCCTGGGACCTGTCCGTTAGGCATTGGCACGCGTTCCATGCCCCGCACATAGGTATGGTCGTGCCCCTGCAGCACCAGGTCCACGCCATAACGGTCGATTAACGGCTTTAAATCAGCACGCAGCATTTTGTTGTCGCGATTCCGTTTGGTCGAATAAATCGGATGGTGCATGAGCATACAGGTCCACTTGTTCGGATTATCGGCCAGCACGCGCTCCAGCCAATCGCGTTGGCTCGCACGGTCCACTTCAGACAACTCATAACGCTGCGTATTCATCGAAATAAACCGTACTCCTTGCACGTCGGTATAGTAGCAGCTCTCTTCCAAGCCCGCAGGCCCGTTCAGGGGCAGGGTAAATTGCGGACGCCAATAGGCCGATATCAGGTCTTCGCCGGCATCGGTGGAGGCGTGGTCGTGATTGCCCGGTGTGGGCATCACGGGAATTTCGGCATGGATGAAAGCTCCTGCCGCAAACCACTCGCCCCATTCGACATCGCGGTTGGCCCGGTTTACCAAGTCGCCGGCATACAGGGCGAGGCGCGCCTCCGGTGCTTGCCGATACGCCCGGCGAACCACCCGCGACCATAGCTGATGGATGTTGGTCTGCACGTCGCCAAAATATAGGAACGTCAAGCTGTCCGTGGCGGTCCCTGCGGTTGTGAAGTGGTGCCATTCGCTCCAGTGGTCGCCGTGCCCCACGCGATAGGCATATTGCGTGTTGGGCATCAGCCCCGCGAATACTGCGGAATGGTAATGTGCTTCAAGTTCGCCCACGCGCAGCGCTTCCGTTTTAGCGGCTTGCGCCAGCGCATTCCCTACCGATGCGGGATGCGAATCGGCCACGACCAGCTGGGCTGCCCCGTGGGGCACCGCCGTGCTCGTACGCCAGGTGACTGCCATGGATGTTGCCGGGTCTTCGGTGACATTAAGCACAACGCGGTCCGGACGCAAGCCCGGACGCACCGGCGATAAATCATTCACCTGCGCGGAAACGGACACGCCCCACAACAGCGCCCCCATTATACCGTATAATAGCCGTGGCCACATACTTGCCCTCTGCCTTTGCATGCGCGTCGTTCTCATCTATTCCTCCTCGTTCAATTTAAAAAAAATCCGCCTTGATCGCCCACAAATACGCGGGTGCTCTGAGTGTATGGTTCTCCATGAACATCTTCGTAAATCAAATCCACGTAGCACGCTTTGTACCCTTTCGCTGGGGCTGGCTCCGTAACGACTACGCGACTTACACGCCTGACGTCCAAATCACGACTTCGCCACCGCTCATCCCGGAAGTCTTGGTCATCGGAGGCGGCATACCACAGTTTCGCGCCTATCAACCTTGCAGGCGTAGCCTTGAGGTCGACGATCAAATGTCCCGTCTCTGACGCCGCTTCATACGTCAATTCGGGATACGGCTGGCCATGCAGCGTGAATCCCCAAAATGCCGACAGCGCCCGAAAAGCCTGCGTTTTATCGCCCAAACTATGCCCTTCGTTCGGGACGTAGTGAATATAATTCTCGCCGGGGATACTGTCAATATAATGTTTTACGGCATCAATTACCCAATATTGGTCGTTAGTGCCCATAAACAGCATCTTAGGTTTATCCAGCAAGGCACGGTAAGCGTAGGGGTCAATCATTTCCGCCAGGGCCTGCCCCCGCTCGCTTTCTACATCCTGTACCAGCCCAAGGGCGACGTAATCCTGTATTTGGGGGCTGTACTCCTGCCACACCTCTATCTGGTAGTTGAGATTTACGGGCATATTGAGGATATCGATAACCATGGGTGCCAAGGCCTCTACCCGGTCATCCTGTGCGGCCGTCAGCCAAGTGGTCCAGCCACGCTTGGATAAGCCGGTCACCACAAACCGATTTATGGCTTGCGACGTGCGGCCGCCGACGAAGTCCTGGACGGCGTCCATGGCCTTGACAGCGCTTTTGACCATCGGAAACAACAAGGGCCACGTATAGTCCGTGTCTTTTTGGAATTGATGCAAAGTATAGGAAATCAGCTCGTCTTCAGTCATTCCGCCATAGAGTGGCTGGTTGGGTACTTGGCGCAAGAGCGCCGCCACTGCTCCGTTTTCCTCCGCCATGCGTGCAACGGATTGAATCATTCCGTCACCTGCTAGGTCATGCCATTCAGGTTCGGAGGGGACATCCCGCTGCATGCGGCCACTGCTGATAAAAAGCAGGGCACCGTCATGCTTCACCATGTTGGGCACGACGATATTGAGCTGATGCTTCCACGTGAACTCCCGCCACTGTTGCGACGTAAGCAATACCTGATAAATCGTACTTCTTTCTGTCAACAAGCTATCCTTAATTTCCCATCCGTACGTACCGTCATCGGTGGCTAGATAATGTTGCAGTGCGTTTGGGGGAGCGACGGCATCCCGCTGGGCTCGGATCGCACCACTGTAAAACAGCAAAGCGACCAGCAGGACTACGGACCTGAAACGCATCGCGTGTATCATGTTCAATGTACTCATTCCTGTTGCTATTATTTCAAGGTTTAGCTGCCACGAGCCGCGTGGTCAAATTACGCAACTACTATTAATTCAATGTCAAGTCTTCGTTCCATTTTGTTTATCGGGCTGCCGTTCACTGAAATCTGTTATACGACCAGGCGAACGTCCAGCGATTTGTACAACTGCTGGTAGTCGGCGAATAATCCATCGATCGCCTGCCGGACGCTGCCGTTTAGCCTACCCACGTCCTTGCGCGTGAACAGCTCAATCGGCAAATTCCGCTTTTGCAGGAAATACTTGGCTACAAGCGGATATAGATCGTGCATGACATCCATGTGCTCTACAAAAAACTGTTGCACTTTCGCCACCTCGCCTGCCAGGCTTTCGTTGTCATAGTTAGCGCACAGCCACACGACGAGCTCGGGAAAATAATTCCCTTGGATACACGACAATCCCGCGGAACCCGCTTTCAGGGACTCCACAGCGTGGACCATGTAGGCGTCATATAGCCCGAAGGCCTCGCAATGCGCAGTCGCCGCGAGCTTCGCCTTGACCAGGCCTAGTTCCAAGCACGTGTCCTTATGATAGATCACTCGCCCCGTGTCGACATATTTGCCCAGCTGCTCCGCGGACAGCACCCGCTTGAAAGGCTCGGGGCACTCGTACAGCCCTAATGGTACGGAATCGGTGGTCTCAAGCAGAGCGGTCAAGCGATCCTCGAACTCGGCATCTGCGGCATCCTCCGCAACCAACATATTGGTGATGACGATAGCGGCCTCGATACCTGTGTCGTACATGCGTTTCAGGTCGTCCGCCTGCTGGCCGATCGCGCCGCCGAATGTCGCCGTGGCGACTACCGGCACACTTCCCGACGCCACCCCGACCACATGCGAAACGACGGCCAGCCTTTCGGCGGCGCTTAGCTCGAACATCTCGCTCGAGAGACAATTGGCGAATAACCCGGTGGCGCCCGCCTCTAAATATAACTCGGTGAGCCGGGTTAGACCGTCGTAGTCCACCGTACCATCGGCACGGAAAGGGGTCAACATAACGGGGACGAACCCCTTTGGTTTTCCATTCATTAATTGACGTTCAGGTATACTTGATCTTATTATTTCCAAAGGTAATCGTTGCCGGCATGTCGCTTCTATATCAAATTGGCGGGGTTTTGTAGGATGTTAGCCTAAAAGGGCTGCCCCCGGCGGCCTCAAGCACAAAGAGCTGTAAAAAGCGCCCTTCGTCCCCGCGCACATATCGGCTGTAAATGATTTTGTCACCGTGGGGCGACCAGTGCGGTGCTCCCACTGGTTCGGTACCCGCTTCGATGCGCGGTGCCACCGCATGGGTAGTGCCATCGTCTATACGGGTAATGTGAATGGCGTTATCCGCCACATAAATAATCTGATCCCCGTCGGGATGCATGTTAAACTGTCCCTGTACGTCCGTCGCATTCCGTGTAATCTGCTTGGGATTACCCCCATTGACCGGAACGGCGTACACCTGGATGATACCTAGCGTATCTTCAGACAGGTATAGCACCAGACTTCCGTCGGGAGTGCTGCGAAGCCAATGCCGTGGCCCACGAACACCCATTTTGGTGTACGTAAGCCGACGTTGGGTTAACCCCGCAGGTACGTCTGGGCGGGCACGTTCGGTGCCGGCCAGGGATTCGCCTGGTGCTGCCCTTCGCAAATCATCCGGCAGATCTACCACGAACACTTCGGTTAACACGTCGCCCGACACCGTTCGCACATCACCCTGAAACGCGATGGCGCGGCGCTGGCGCCGGCCACTGGGCTTGACATACCCATTGGTGCCGATCCAACATTCGTCAAACGCCCGGTCGATCTCGTCGCTGCCCGGTACGGGGCGTTCGGTCACGCGCGCCACCACGACGGAAAATCGTTCCCCGCCATGGTTCTCCAACGTTTCGTCTGGCGGTACGGACACCCGTCCCGGCACCATCACCCCCACCGTGCGCAAATCCCGCATGGTCGAATCCTTGCGCGCCAACTCCTCCATCACCCAGTCGTTGTACGTAAAGCTGATCCAGTTGCCATCGCCGCTCCACGAGTGTGCATGCGTACCGCCGCGCAACGCCCCCGGCATGAAAGGTGGGCGAATGACCCGCGCATCCATAAAGATGGGATATCCCGGCCTCGCCAAATCAATGGCTACCGCCGTCCGGCGTGAAATACTGTACGGACGAGATTCATCGGCGTTGCGGATACCGTGGATAAAGATTACCCGGTCTTCCACTGGCGAAAACGTGGCTGCGCCCACACCCGGCCCGTAGGCGGTCGGGTTGGGCACTGCATAGAGTAGACGGACTTCGCCGGTGGCCACGTTAACCATTTCGATGCGGCCGGTGCTGCCGATCTCCGTATCGTCGTTTCGCGTATCATACACCACCCACTGCCCGTCAGGAGAAAATACCTGCGTGTGGTGGATAGTATGGCCCTGAGGAGCCCCGGTGAGTTGCCTTTCGGTAAATTCCATGGTTAGCCTAGGTTGTGCGCAAGCGACGACACCGCATATCGCGCTAGTCAGAGAACTGACCCGAATGAGCGTAATCCACAAGTGCGTTTTCATAAATAAAGCCTCCGTTTGCGCGCGGTGCAAACGCATCGACGCGGCTGCCACTTACCTGAGCCTCGCCAAGGCGGTACCTACCAATGAGATGATCAGCGTGCCCACCACGATAATCATATTGGCGTGCAGCGGATATTTGAGGAATGCGTACTCACTCGGGATCAAATACGAAAATGTCATCCAAAGAATGGCCATCACGCCTGCGACGGTCGCCACGATGGCATCGCTGTTATTTGCCTTTTTGCTAATGATGCCCAAGAGAAATAGCCCAAGCATGCCGCCGGCAAAAATACCCGAAAGCTGCCACCACACATCGAGGATACTGGTGACGCCAATCATGGCGATCCCCGTTAAGATGCCCAACATCCCGAAGACGGCCGTAGCGATAAACAGCACGCGCAGGGTCTGCTTGTTCGTACTTTCCGGCCTGACGTACCGTTTGTATATATCTTCGGTAAATACGGTAGCCGAGGCGTTCATCCCCGAACTAATCGTGCTCATCGCCGCGGCCAAAATCGCGGATATCACGAGTCCCAGCAAGCCCACGGGCAACATATTGACCATGAAGTACGGCATCACCTTATCCCCATAGTCCTCGGCTTGAAGCGTTGCCGCCAGCGCCGTAATCTCGGACGAGGAAGCATGGGCAGGCAGTTTCTCGGCCGCGGCCTGAAGCCGGATGGTTTCGGTCAGTTCGGGGTTTTGTACATAATATGCGTACAGCACGGAGCCTATCACGAAAAACAGCAACGAAATGGGAATATACAGTTTGACACAGAGCCATACCGACTTGGCGGCTTCCTTGGCCGACACCGCGGTATGATAGCGCTGCACATAATTTTGGTCCATGCCGAAGTTATTTAGGTTGATAAAAAAGCCATACAATAGAACGACCCAAAACGACGGGCCGACAAAGTCGAAGTCTGCGCTCCCCAAACTGAACTTTCGATCCGCCATGCCGATGTCGATGATACGCGACACGCCGCCTTCCACGTTGGTAGCCGCCAAATATAGTACCAGTAGCCCGCCCAGCGTAAGGAGTATGCCTTGGGCCACCTCCGTCCAAATAACCGCTTCCATGCCGCCCATCACGGTGTACACGACGATACACACACCCATCACCAGCATGATGGCGACCATATCATACCCCGTCAAAGCTTGAAGGCTTAAGGCGATGCCAAAAAAGATCGATCCCATACGTGCCAGCTGCGTCAGCAGGAAACACACCATAGTGTAGGTACGCGCCCAGGGTCCGAAGCGATGCTCCAAATGCGTATACGCCGAAACGCCGCCCGACGTCCGGTAGAACGGTACGAAATACTTCGCGGCCACCCACGCGGCCAGGGGCATGGAGAGGCTGAATACGAAGGCATTCCAGTTGGTTCCAAACGCTTTCCCCGGCACGCCTAAAAATGTGTTACTGCTTAAAAAGGTAGCATACAGCGACATACCGACCGCCCAACCCGGTATGGAGCCAGAGGCCTTGGTAAATTGCTCGGAACTCTTGTTTTTGCGCGAAAACCAAACGCCTACCAACACCATGGCGAGCAGGTATACCAGTATGATAAACAAATCAAGGATCGGAAGGTCTTGCATTTCGCGGTTATTGGTTTTTGATCTGGCGGTGAATAGCAAAGTTAACCACCCATAAATTATGAAAACATTATTTCCCCTTGTTCTTATAGCATATTGTCTTCCTGCAAATGCCCGAGGCGCTTATAACGTTCGTAGAGAGCGAGGTAAGCCGGCACTTTTTCGGCTTGCGGCAGGTATTCCCGATCATATCCCGAGGACATGGCCCGCTGGGCCTCCTCCACGGTGTCGTATAGCCCACCGGCTACCGCCGCGTACATCGCCGCTCCCAGGGCACAGGTTTGCGCGCTCCTGACTACTCGAATGGGGCGCCCCAACACGTTTGCCAGCGTCTGCATAACGAATCCTGACTTTTTGCTGATGCCGCCCGTAGCCGACACCGCTTTCACGGGTATGCCCTCTTCTTCAAACCGTTCGATGATCGCCTTGGAACCGAAAGCCGTTGCCTCGACGATGGCCTTGAATAGACGCGGTGCGTCCGTCCCCAGGCGTACGCCCGTAAGCCAAGCCTGTAAGCCCGGATGTGCGTCGGGGGTACGCCGCCCGTTGACCCAATCGAGCACTACCTCGTCCTGCGCCGTCACATCCAACTGGGACGCATGCGAATCCAAGAGGGCCAGAATACTGCTAGAAGCCTCATGCGCATCCGTCGCCCCGTCCGGTGCGAGATGGGCCAACGGGAATGCCAGCAAGTTGGCAAACCAACGGTACAAATCGCCAAAAGCCGACTGCCCGGCTTCCATACCCAACATACCGGGCAGAATCGACCCGTCGACCTGCCCGCAGATGCCCCGCACCAGATGGCTTCGATGCTTGTCAAGGGGGGCCACAAGCATGTCGCACGTCGACGTGCCCACGACCTTCACCATCGAATACGGTTCGATACCGGCTCCAACCGCACCTACGTGGGCATCAATCGCCCCCACCGCTACGACTACGTCCGCGTGTAGACCTAATCGTTCGGCCCACACCGCGCTAAGCGTACCCGCCGCTTGGTCCGCAGTATAGGTATCGATATACAGTCTTCCCCGTAATCCAGCCAGGGAGGTATCCAGCGCCGTCAGGAAATCTTCGGAAGGTAACCCGCCAAACGATTCGTGCCACATCGCCTTGTGCCCGGCAGCACAGCGACTACGCTTCATCGACAGCGGATCGGTTTGCCCGCATAATAGCGCGGGCATCCAGTCGCAGTGTTCCACCCATGAATAAGCTTCCCGTCGTACCGCGTCGTCGATCCGCGTTATATGCAGGATTTTGGACCAGAACCATTCCGACGAATAAATCCCGCCGGAATATTGGCTAAAGTCTGTCTCCCATGTCCGGGCCAGCTGATTGATCTCCTCAGCCTCCGCAATAGCGGTGTGGTCCTTCCATAGCACAAACATGGCATTGGGATTTTCGGCAAATTCGGGCAGGAGTGCCAACGGTGTACCTGCCTGATTGACGGCCACGGGCGTTGAGCCTGTGGTATCGATGCCCAAGGCAACGATGTTGGGTACCACACCCGATTCCACACCCGCCAGGAGTTCCTGCATACACGACTCCATAGCCTCCACGTAGTCCAGTGGATGCTGCCGAAAGCGGGCCCGCAAAGGGTCGCAATATAGTCCTTGCCGCCATCTGGGGTAAGGGCTAACGGAACTCAGTACCTCCTCGCCCGTCCTGGCGTTGACCAGAAGGGCCCGAACGGAGTCGGTGCCGAAATCCAAGCCAATGGTAAATCGATCCATAGGTTATTTTAATCGTTATGTAAGTTGACGTCCCCGCAAAAATGCACACGAATACCCAAAGTAGCTAATGCGGCGGCCTTGATGCGGCACGCGCGCTGGGCTTGTTCGGTACTACCTGCGTAAACCACTTGGATATGGTTCGCTTTGTGCTTCGCCATCAACTGGTCGCGGCTGACCCCGGCCAGCGTTGCGTGCATAATCGGCCATTCCGGTGAGGTCGCTTGCCAACGGCGTTCCGTTTCGGCCTCGGGTAGTTCCAACGCGTTCCCTACGCCCAAATCGGCATGCAATTCGTTGTTTTCGATATAAATCCGGCTCCATACAATGGGCCCCGGCTTGCTCACACCGCGCAACGTACCGCCCCCTAACCGAAAATACATCGGCGACTGGCGCCAACTCGAAGCCGACCGATAGCCGCCCGCGAAATGCGACGCGGGAACCGCTCCTGAAATCAGGAATACCCAAACGTAATCATCGACCCCCTCGCCAGTGTACCGTTCGCCCCAGCGAATATCGTGAAGCGTGTTGTCGCCATCCATCCCCAGTTGCCGCCACAGATGATAGGTTAGCAAGGAATCCAAACCGGCGCACTCGTCGACTTCGTTGAAATGTGGTATCGCAACACCCGGAAACAGCTCCCGGCCGTCGCCATCAAATACCGGTGGCCGTTCGGTATTATTCAGCAGGCCTTCGACCAAATCGCTGGCTACCGTCAAGTCCTTCAAGCCTTGTTGGTATTGTATGCCAATGGTATCGCAACCAAACTCATCCGCAATACGAACCGCCGCGACATACATTTTGCACTGTTCAATGGTCTGTCGGCGGGTCAATTCGGTCGCTTCGTCGGTACCCCATTTAAAGGCCATGCCCTTGTCTTGGAGCCACCGCAATACTTCTTCTGCCTCCTCGTCCGTGACGGTAAGCATGCGGGCGTACAGTGCCGATTGGCTCAACCGTTCCTTGAACACGCCCGTAGCATGCAAGAGATCGTCGGGGACAATCGCGTTGAACATGCCCATGCACCCCTCGTCGAAAACACCCATGATGGCCTTTTCCTCTCGAAATCGTAACGCGAATTGCTCGCCAATCCGGCGTTCCTCTGCAGGCAAGGCGGTTTCCCGATAGTCTGTGACATGGGATACGTCATGGCTAACTGTTCCGTTGGCTAGCCAGGCGTCGAGCTTTTCCAGAAAAAAGCGATCGTCGAAACGTTCGCTCCATAAGGTGCTGTACGACACGCCGGCTTTCGTCAGCGAACCGTTGAGGTTCAGCATCCCCACCAGTCCGGGCCACTGCCCGTTCCAATTTGCCAGCGTCAGGATGGGGCCTTCGTGCGTGGTAAGTCCGGCGAGCACATGGTGGGTATATTGCCAAACGCTCTCCGCTACAATGAGCGGAGCGCGGCGTGGAATTGTCTTGAATATTTCAATGCCCATGCGCTGGGAATCGATGAATCCGTGTTGCTTCTGCGCATCGTATGCATGCGCGCGTACGACTTCCCAGCCCAACTTGGCCAAGGTGTCGCCAAGCATCGCTTCCATTTCAGCTTGGGCCTGCCAGCCAAGCTGGTTGGCGGCCAGACGCAAGTCGCCACTGGCGACAAGCCATACTTTCTTCTCTTCCATGATGCGTGTTTACCGTTAGTTTATCGATGGTCATGCGCGGAGCATACACCCCGGGGCGCCGCTCCATTACAAAGGTGTACCCCTAGCCGTGCTTTTTTTTGGCACTTATTATCGAGTTATTGTAGGATATTATCATTTGCTTGGTGGCCGGATTTTTTTTATATACATTAGTAATGTGGATGAGTGACATGACGCAGCCACGCCGACTAACAACCATTATAGACTATTTCCCATGACGCGATAGCGGCTCGGAAACCTAGCTCGACACACTATGAAACCATCTTTTCACAAAGTGCCGACACAAATCCAGACCTCGTTCAGCATTCGGCACGACATCCGGCCCAATTTTGGTTCAGTATGGCACTACCATCCCGAACTTGAGTTGCACCACGTCATCCGAGGCGAGGGCGTACGATTTATCGGTGACAATATCGGCAACTTTTCACCGGGCGAAGTGATTCTCTTGGGAGCCAACCTCCCGCACATGTGGCAGTGCAACGAAGAGTTTTACCAAAACCGTCCCGACCGAAAGGTAGAAGCGAACGTTATCCATTTTTTACCCCATTGCTTGGGCCGTGACTTCCTGAATCTGCCCGAAACCTACCTAATCCCCAACTTATTCGAAAAAGCGAGGAAAGGCATGAAAATACAGGGGGACAGCAAGCTGGCCTTAGTCGAACTGATGCAGAAAGCGACTGATGCAGAAGGGTTGGACCGCGTCATCATCCTCATGTCCATGCTCAAGCTACTGGCCGAAACGACGGAATACGAGACGATCGCCTCGGCCCACGCGTTTTATAAGTCAAATGAAATGGACACCGCTCGGCTTAACCGGATTTGCTCGTACACGCTAAGCAACTACAAGAAAGAAATTAGCTTAGTGGAAATCGCGTCCATCGCCAACCTAAGCACAACCTCCTTTTGCCGGTATTTTCGCACCATGACGAATAAGACATTTTACGATTTCCTCATCGAGATCCGTATTAGCCATGCCTGCCGGATGTTGGTTGAAGATCTGCTGCCTACCGAAATGATCTGCTTTGAGTGTGGGTTCAACAACGTCTCGAATTTTTACCGCCATTTCAAGAAAGTCACTGATATGACTCCGCTAGAATATAAAAAGAAGTACCTGAACAGCAAGGTATTCGCCATGCACTAGCGCGGGCTACAAACAAAAAAACCGCACCTTTGGGAAGTGCGGTAAAAAACGTAATGTTTTTTTATCAACCTAAACCTATCACTATAACGGCAACTTTGTGCAAATGTTTTAGGGAAGTAAGAAATTGTGTTGGTTTGTGGTAATTCCCATACAAAAGTGACACAATTTGCACGTTTTATCCCAAACCTAACGAATCCAACGCTCGAAAAATTCATACGTGCGAAGCATTTGGTCAATGCGTTGCCGGTTGTCCCCGCTACGCGTAATTTCGTGCCCCGCTCCAGGATGCCGGACATATTCTACTGGACGCTCCAGTACTTTCAGGCTCTTGTAGAGCATCTCGCTTTGGATAACGCCCGTGCGCAGGTCCTGTTCACCATGAAAAATAATATACGGCGTCTTAATTCGGTCGACGTAGTTAATTGGCGACTCTCGCTCTAAGGCTTTATATACATCCGGCTCCCAAGGGTGCCCCCCGAAATAGCTTGGCACCAAGCGCCACGCATTGCCCTCGCCAAAGAAGGTCCGCAAATCGTAGACGCCCCGTTGACTGCAGGCGGCCGCAAATCGCTGATCGTGGGCGACAATCCAGCTCACCAGATACCCGGCATACGATCCGCCGGATACGACTAACTTGGAGGTGTCCGCCCAGCCCTGCGCAATGGTACGATCAAGTGCGCCCAACACGTCACCTGCCGGGCCGGCACCCCAATCGTCCATATTAGCTCGGAGAAAAGCTTCACCATAGCCGCCCGAACCGCGTGGGTTGCTATACACGACTCCATAGCCCTGCGCACAGAAATACTGGAACTCATGCCACATGCTCGCCTCGCCCGGCCCCCACATGGCGGAAGGGCCACCATGGATCTCCAACAACAAGGGATAGGTCTTTCCCGGCTCGAACCCAATGGGTTTCATCACCCAATACTCCACTTCGAACCCCAACTCATTCGTGAAACTATATTTTTCCGGAATACTGAGTTCGCGTTGCGTGAGCCAATCGCCATTCAGGTCGGTCAGCTTCCGTGCATCCACCATCGCATCGCCGTCGGCTACATACAAATCAGAAGGATTATGGACGTCGTTTTTTGCGAAGGCGATCGTCCGCCCATGAATATCGTAAGATGAAATGCCTTCGGCCTCGCTACTCAGCCGCTCGACCCGGCCATTCCCGATCTGGGCTCGGTAAAGCACCGAGCCTCCATGGCTAGGCGAGACGAAATACAGCGCTGTCTCATCGGCATTCCATCGCACATCGCTTTTATTACGGTCAAATTCGATATAGACCGGCAAGGCATGCGGATCGTCTATCGGCAACACGTAGAGCCGGGGAACGCGCGGCGTGCCAATTTCGCTTTCCTGATACGCCACGAAACGTCCCGAAGGCGACACGGCACTCACCGATACGCTATACCCCGCATTCGAGTACAAATCCGTATCCCTGCCCGTCCGCAAATCCAATACGCGTATAGAGCCACCCTGCGCGCGGTCGGGATGTGCCCCCTTCTCTCCGCGTGTAGCGTATACCACATGGCTGTTTCCGGCAAACTCCGACGCGCCGTGCGACCGAAAACCACGCGTGAGTGCACGCGGCGACGCGCCCGGGATCGCATCCATTATATATAAATGGGAAAAACGCAACGTGGAAGACGTAGCCGTCTCCGTCTGGAAGTTGAGCCGGTTAAACACTTTCGCTTTTTCGTCCGTCTCGTTCTGCGCTAGATAGGCGCGTATTTCCGCCAAGGATCCATCGGGGTCGGGTATGGCATCCGATGTATTCAGAAAGGAGTTATCCGCGAATCCAGGCTTCTCGAAATCCCAGTCTGGCCAGGCCTTGCCCGGGTTGACCGCGGAATCCGCCAACACTTCCGCTAAGCTAAGCGAGGCGGAAAACAGCAGCTGTCTGCCATCCGGACTCCACTTGGGATTCGAGGCACCGTAGGGATGATCCGTCAGCTGTATGGCTTCACCACCGACCAGGGGCAATAAAAAAAGCTGGGATTTACCGTCCACCGAGCGGACGAAAACGATGGATTTGCCGTCCGGGCTAAAGCTGGCCTGCGAGAATCCGGACTTGCCCGAGGTAAGAGGGCGCGGCCCGGTAGTGCCACTGGCTTCCGCCAGCCACAATTGGCTTCGATAGTCGTGATCCCGCGGATTTCTCTCGTTAGGAACGATCGAATGTACAGTATATAGAACCTGGGATGCGTCGGCCGAGAATTCGACCGATCCAATGCGCTTGATCTGTAACATGTCGGTCACGCGGATTCCCGCCCGCCCCTCATGGGCCTGCAGTGCGCCAACAAAGCCACCTAGTAAAAAAAGTAAAAATAAACGCTTCATATATTGACATACGGGTATTAAGGCTACCATACCAGCCGACGGCTACAAGGGTATCACGAAATTAAGGAACCGCTACCAGTTCCGCGGGATGGCAATAAGAATATTACCCGCGAAAAAAGCAGCGGGCTTGCCGTGCTTCGGTGGAATACTGGCCGAGAGCCGACGAATCCGAAAATCAAGGGGCGGGACTAATAGTCAATATCCAGCAGACTCGCTAACGGGATCAATACCCCGCCCTTGATCTGGAGGTACTCACCGGCCACGGTCCACACCGTTGTTTCGATGGCTTTGGGACCGTCGGCGGTCATAAATGCGATAAACGCCTTGGACTTAAACTCGTTGCCCAGGCGCATAGCGCCAAACAACTTGCCTTCGAACTGGCGGATCCTGTTTTGGGGCGCTGTACGGAATTGGTAGTTCGGCACCTCTTCCTTGGGGATAAGCTCTGCTGGAAACATGGCGGCAACATAATTTGGTTTAAACAATAGTACGAAAGACATCGTATATTATCAATACCCGCCGGGGATTTTTTGGCAAAAATGCAGTGGCCCGCTTTTTCATTCCCACGGTTTTCTTGCTTTCTTTGTAGATACATCAACGACATCGGACATGCCGCACACACCAATACGACTGACCCTGTTCATACTGTTCTTGCTGGCCAGCACAGCACATGCGCAGCTACTGGACAGCGCTACGCTTATCCGCGATATCCGTACACTGGCTTCACCTGAGTTTGGCGGGCGCAGGCCGGGAACGGAAGGGCACCGAAAAGCTGTCGAATACATTGTCGGGCGCTTCGCCAGCCATAAGCTCGACCATTATGGGTCAGGCTACATCGATACGTTTGTCTTTCGCAATGGGGAGTTTGGACAAAACATCATCGGCTACATCCCCGGCCACACAAACGAGGCCATCGTCATCTCCGGCCACTACGACCATCTGGGCAAACGCGACGGACAGCTATTTTTAGGCGCGGACGACAACGCCAGCGGCGCGGCCGCGTTATTGTCCCTGTCCGCATATTTTGCTGAACACCAACCGCATTACACGTTGATTTTCGCCGCTTTCGACGCCGAGGAATCGGGTTTGCAGGGCGCACGCGCCTTCGTGGAGAATCCGCCCATCCCCTTGAAGGACATCGTCCTAAACGTCAACATGGATATGATCAGCCGCAACGACAACAATGAATTATACGCGGCCGGCGCATTCCACTCCCCTCATCTGTTGCGTTGGCTGGACATTCCCAACGAACAAGTGGTGCTTCGAACCGGCCATGATGATCCCGCGTTGGGAAGCCGCGACGACTGGACATACCAAAGCGACCATGCGGTCTTCCACCGCCTGGGTATCCCGTTTGTGTATTTCGGCGTAGAGGACCATCCCGATTATCATACCCCAAACGACACTTTCGAAAATATACAGCCCGCGTTTTACTATAACGCCGTACGGATTATCCTCCAGTTCATCAAAAACGCAGACACCGCAGGCATGCTGTCCGAGCGCGAACCGACAAGGCGGGAGCTATTGATGAGGTAAGTTCGGGAAGGGAAGTGATCGGCCATAAAAAAAGAGGCTGTCTCACATTTATTGAGGCGATCTTTTTTAGTTTTCCCCGAAATCGGTGTAGTTGTCGGATGGTGGTGGTTTGATTGGTCTGTTTTGGCGGATAGGTTGGATTTTTTGGTCAAGAAAGCGCGGCGACCGGAGAGCCGGGCGTAAATATGGAGTTAGCCGTAACACGATCAATTCTTGGATAATTGAGATGGGTTATGCTAACCATTAGACCTTAGAACAGCCCACAACACGATAGCTGATATCAAAGAAGAACAAAAGATCAGATTTTTAGCCAAATAGGTTTACACACTTCCTGGGAGGGTGTCGTGCACGTATGCGATTCCCATTTGCCCGTGCGCCATTCCGGTCTGCACGCGTGTAAATCCGACATGCACGTGTGTCATTCCGATCGGCACGCGTGCTATCCGAAATTGCACGCGTGTAAATCCCGTTTGCACGCATGCCATTCCGATCTGCACGCGTGCTAACTGAAACCGCACGCGTGTAAATCCCGTTTGCACGTATGCTAATCCGATCTGCACGCGTGCTAACCGAAACTGCACGCGTGTAAATCCGGTTTGCACGTATGCAATTCCGATCTGCACGCGTGCTATTCCAAACCGCACGCGTGTAAATCCCGTTTGCACGTATGCAATTCCCATTTACACGTGTGTAAATCCGATTTACACGCGTGTAGCTGTTTTGGAAAAACGCGAAAATCCACGTTCTTGATAGCGCCAGGGCACATTCCCAAAAAAACGCGGGCCAAAAAGTTTTTCGGCCTACCCCGAAATATGGCCCGCTTTTATTCGTTTTTCCGCCGATCTGTACCCGGACTTTATAGTCGGCTAACTCCAATAAACCCGATTTGTTAACCTTTTAATGAAAGAACAATGAAGAAACCGACCTTGAATTTCAGAAGCATGGACGTGGCCCAGCTGCTGCATATCCGGGCTCAAAGACACCCGACAACTTTTCTGTTCGCCAAATCGATGACCGTTAGATAAGCCAACCTTTGCCGGTAGGGAAGCAAGTAATATCGCAACCCACTTTTGAGATAAGGAACCCGCTAAAAAATCTCTTTGATGGAGATTATTTTTTCTTGACCTTGCTTCGTATCCCATGATG
>Ga0079224_100001205_pt1 | contig 28946 bp, 25 predicted proteins | sample Stecom2015_FD_80414 | JGI IMG/M metagenome (GOLD analysis project Ga0079224, IMG submission 80414) | Agricultural soil microbial communities from Utah to study Nitrogen management - Steer compost 2015 | ecosystem: Environmental > Terrestrial > Soil > Agricultural land | place: USA: Utah... | reverse complement strand
TGGGCCTTGGCAATTTCAGTTCTTGTCCGGCCGCCAGATAATTGTTGTTGCGGTCCAGTTCCGGATTCAATGTCAAAAGGCTGTCCACCGTGATCCCGTATTTGTTGGCTATGCTCCAACGGGTTTCCTTGGGAAGGACGGTATAGGTTTCGAAATCCAGCTCCCGTTCCTCATCGGGATCCACTTCCGGATACTCCGGGATTTGGAGTATCATCCCCTTTTTGAGCTGTTCGGAATAGAGTTGGGTGTTATAGCGTTTGATCTGATCTTCGGTCACCCCATACTTTTGGGTGAGGCCGAACATGGTCTCCTTTCTTTTGACCCTGTGCCGGTTGTAGCCAATGGGCTGGATTTCCTTTTTTTCTTCCTGTTGCGGCTTTTTGACCTCGGGATCCTGGGTCCCGCCCAAGGGTATGATCAAGATGGTGTTCTCCTTTAAATCGGCGGCCGAACCCAGTTCCTTATTGGCCTGCAATATGGAATAGGGGGTCACCCTGTACATTTGTGATATGGATTGTAAGGTCTCCCCTTCCTTGACGGCATGGGTGGTAAATTGTTGCGCCTTGACCGGAACTACAGCCAGAAACAAGGCTGCAACGATCCAAAGTAAACTGTTTTTTATCATTCCCATTCTATTGTTGCAGGTGGTTTTGAACTTATGTCATAGACTACCCTATTAACGCCCTTGACCCTGTTTATTATATCGTTGGAGGTCTTTTGAAGGAATTCATAGGGGAGGTTCACCCAATCCGCCGTCATTCCATCCGTGCTTTCAACGGCCCGGAGTGCCACACATTGCTCATAGGTGCGTTCATCGCCCATGACCCCGACACTATGTACGGGCAAAAGTATGGCCCCGGCCTGCCAGACCCTGTCGTAAAGGCCACTTTTTTTGAGACCGTCCACAAAAATGGCGTCCACTTCTTGCAAAAGGGCCACTTTTTCGGCCGTGACCTCCCCCAGGATCCGAATGCCCAGCCCGGGACCGGGAAAGGGATGTCTGCCCAATATTCCTTCGGGCATATCCATACTGGCCCCCACCCTTCTGACCTCATCCTTGAAGAGCATCTTCAAGGGTTCCACGACCTTCAATTTCATATAATCGGGCAAGCCCCCAACATTGTGGTGGCTCTTGATCACCGCAGAGGGCCCACCGCTGACCGAAACCGATTCGATCCTATCCGGATAAATGGTCCCCTGGGCCAACCATTTGGCGTTCTCCACCTGATGGGCCTGGTCGTCGAACACCTCTATGAACACCCTTCCGATGGCCTTTCGTTTGCGTTCCGGATCTGTTTCGCCCTTGAGGGCATCCAAAAAGCGTTGGGAGGCATCCACGCCCCTCACATTGAGGCCCATATCTCGATACTGCTCCAATACTGTGCCAAACTCATCTTTTCGAAGCAGTCCATTGTTTACAAAAATACAGTGCAATTGGGGTCCGATGGCCCGGTGCAACAGCATGGCTGCCACACTGGAGTCCACACCCCCGGAGAGTCCCAGGATCACCTGTTCCTCCCCAATTTCCCTTTTCAGTTCCTCCACCGTGGTTTCCACAAAGGCGTCCGGGGTCCAATCCTGTCCCAAACCCGCAATCCCGACCAAGAAGTTCTCCAAGAGCCTTTTGCCATCGGTCGTATGGTAGACCTCGGGGTGGAACTGGATCCCGAAGGTGGTTTCCCCCTCGATCCTAAAGGCCGCATTCCCCACATCTGAGGTTCCCGCCAATCTGATCCCGCCCGTGGGAAGTTCCTTAATGGTATCGCTATGGCTCATCCAAACCTGGCTGCCCTTGGAAATCCCCTTGAGGAAAGGCTCCCCTTCCCGTACAAAGGAAAGATTGGCCCTTCCGTATTCTCGGGTTGCCGAAGGGGCCACCTGGCCGCCACCGAAATGGGAGAGGTACTGTGCCCCGTAGCAAATCCCCAAAAGTGGCTTTTTCCCCCGGATACCGGAAAGGTCCGGATGGGGCGCGTCCTCTGCCCGTACCGAGGATGGTGATCCCGAGAGGATCACCGCACCGAAGGGCGAAAGGTCCTTGGGAAGTTTGTTGAAGGGGATGATTTCCGAATAAATGTTGAGTTCCCTGACCCGTCTTGCTATCAGTTGGGTGTACTGGGAACCGAAGTCCAGGATGAGTACGTTGTTGTGCATGGGCAAAAATAGCAATTTGCGCCTGTTGAAAAAGTATATTTATGACAACTTTTAAAAAGCCCGTCCCCCTTCACGGGGAAAACCCATAGGGTTCGTTGATTGTTTTGGCTTCCAAGTCCAATATGTTTTTTTTCTTAACGGAATTCGTCATTTCTTTGCCCCGAAATCAGTAACGAATTGGCATGATAAAGGGATTTATCTTTGATTTGGATGGAGTGATCGTGGATACGGCGGAACTCCACTATGGGGCATGGAAGAAGTTGGCGGATGAAATGGACTGGAAGTTTGATCGGGAACTCAACGATTCCCTGCGCGGCATCTCCCGCTTGGACTCCATCAAGCTCATCATGGACCACAACGGGGTCGAGCTGGATGGGGACACCGTTTTTGAACTGTCCGAGAAAAAGAACAAGATCTATGTGGAGAGCCTTGAGGGTCTGGGCGAGGGGGACTACCTGCCCGGGGCCAGGGAACTGCTCACCCACCTGCGCAACGAAGGTTTCGGGGTGGCCCTGGGGAGTGCCAGCAAAAATGCGGTAAAGGTCCTACAACGACTCAACGCGATCAAATATTTTGATTTCATAGGGGATGGGAACACCGTTGAAAAGAGCAAGCCCGCGCCGGATATCTTCCTCTTTGCCGCAGACAAATTGAAACTGCCGCCCGAAAGGTGCCTGGTCATCGAGGATGCGGAAAAAGGCATTGATGCCGCCAAGGCCGGGGGCTTCCACACGGTTGGGATCGGGCCCGAGGAACGGGTCGGCCATGCCGATCTGCGTTTTGATACCATGAAGCAGGCCACGCTGTTCGAACTGAAATCACACTTCAAGGAGTATTTCTGAACCGATTTGACGTAAAAAGCCCCGGGAACCACTCCGGGGCCTTTCAATTAAATCAAAACCAACCTAAACATTGAGTTGACCAATTCAGAAAATTTGCATTTTCATGGCAATTTTCAATAGACAAACAATTACCGAGGGGAAAACCCTACCGCATTCCCGTTTATTTTTACTTTTTTCACTGAATATGGTCGGTACTTTATAGGGATGGGCCTTTCCCTCAAGGAAATAGGGCCCGTACATCCATGAGCCGATATATATAAAGGTCATCCTTATCGGGACCGTATCCAATAAGCCTGTCCAGGGGCCTGTGGGGCCCGATATCTTGTTCAGATGGTATCAATACCATTGCCCCTTCTTTGGGCAAAATGGCCTTGGGAACGGAAAAATCATCCAGGCCCAAAATAGTTCGATTCGAGTTCAGAAGTCGCAATTGCCCCCCGTAGGTGACATTGGGGACCACCCAGGCTTCCGCGGGAAATTGTTCCCTGAGCCTCTCCGAGAGCGGGCCATAGTCATATTGATTGTCGGAAGGCAATCCAAGGATCCGTTCCACGGGACTCCTGAGCAGTTGAAAGCCCAAAAGGCCGATGAACAGTGCAAGGCCCCATCTTTCGAGCTTTGGTGTCCTGGGGACCAGGGAATCCGTCCATAGGACCAGATAGGGCAACATCAGGGGCAAAAGCCAACGGGTTTCCACCTGCTTGACATCCGCCGCGACAAAAAACAGCAGCAGTACGGCCAGTTGGCCTAGGAACAATTGGAAAAACCAGGAGGATTTGTCCTTTCTTATTGGGCGCACTTTTTTTAAGAGCATGACCCCGGATACCAAGATCAGCGGCCAGGCCAACTTGACCAATGCCATAAAACTGCTCCAAAGGGGCCCCAAGATCGGGATCCCGGTCATTTCACCGCCCATCTTCACGCTGAGGTGCCGCCCAATGGAGTCGAGGTTTTCTTGGGACAAAAGCCAGAACGCATGGGGGGAGAACAATAAAAGGCCCATGGCAAGGGACAGTAGGATCTTGGGGCTGAACAGCACCCTTGCCAATTCCCTCGAGAGAAAAGCGCTGAGGGCCAAAGCCAGTACAAAAAGGGCGAAGTTGTATTTTGTGAGCATCCCGATTCCAAGGCATAGGCCCAGGGCGATATAGTTTTCCGGGCTTTTTCGTTCGATGAGCCGTGCCAGGGCCAAAGCGGTAAGCAATACCACCAAGCAAAGCAAAAGAGTATGGGAAAGCCTTCTGAAGGCGAAATCGACAAAGACGGGCACCAGGGCCGAGGAGAGTACGGCCAATCGGGCCTTTGCAGGATCCTTCAACAGTTTTTTGCCCAGGGCGTACAGGGCCCAGATTGTCGAAGCGAACAGCATGCCCCGCAGCAGGGCAAGGGAAAATTTCGACAAGCCGAAGAGGCTGTTGAGGGCGATCTGCAACCAAGTGAATAAGGGGGGCTGGTCGTCATAGCCCAGCCTCCACCACTGGCTGTAATATGCCTGTTCCGCATCCTCGAGTTCGAGGGATTGTTTCATATGTGCAATCCCAAGGATGGCGCACAGGGAAAGCAATGCCAGGACCCATACCATCGCCCCTTCCCTTTTGTCCCCTGCCATGGCTACGGGGTTCGCAGAATATGGAATTGGGACCCAAAGGGATCCTGGGCCTCCAAAAGCCCCGGGATCAAGTCCTCTCCCAGTTCCAGGTAGAGTTCGGAAAAATTGAGCTGTCTTTCCTGGAGCGACCGCCCCGGAAAGAGTTCGTTCTGAAGGTCGGTCAGGCGGATCACATGTTCCCCGAGCTTTTTCTTTTGGGCGAGCAAAAGGCGTTTCTCCAGGGCATCCAGCCCCTTTTTCTGTTTGGTTTCCTGGGCCCTGACCGCTCCCAAAAAACTTTTGTCGGTCTGTTCGGCCAGTTGGTAGAGCTGTTCAAACTGTTGTTCCAAGTGTTTCTTCTGAGGGGAAAAATCTATGTCCACATTGGAGATTTCCCTGATCTTTCGATTGATCAGCCGAGGCTGTCCCATAAACAGGTCGGAAACTTCCAAGCCCAATTTTTTTGCCTTTTTGGCCTGTTTATTGCTGATGACCAGGACAGAATTGCGGAGCATGAGTATGGGGAAGACCACTCCCATTTCCCCAAAATAGTCCTTGAGTTCCAACCAATAGGCAAGCTCTCCCCCGCCCCCGATATAACAGAGATTGGGAAGGACCACTTCCTGGTAGAGGGGTCTGGCGATCACGTTGGGGGAAAAACGCTCTGGATTTTTGTGTAATTCCCCCTTCAATTGTTCCCGGGTGAAGGTGATTTGGGTATTGAGTACCTGATAGCCCCCGTTGCGCTGAACGATGCGCTCCCTCAGGCCCTCCTCCAGATAGAAGTAATTGATTTCCCTGGGGTTTACCTGTATGCCGTAATCAGCGGATGCCTCCTTGAGGTTTTCAATGGTCTTGGAAACGGTATGGAAAGGGGTTTGGTCAAAGATATCCCGTTCCATATGGGGGACCAAGAGTGTCTTCAAGGCCGGATCGTCGCCGTCCACAATGACCAGGCCCTGCTCCTTGAAGAGCTCATTGACCAGATATCGGCTTGCAGAGGCAAGGTCCGAATGCCCCAAATAGGCCTCTTTAAAGAGATCCTTCAGCTTTTCCGCCTTGTTGGAACGCCCCAGTTCGGCGGAAAAAAGTTCATAAAGGGCTTCCAGTCCCTCGGTGTCCAATCTTCCCACGGCACCCGACGCCTTTCGGTTCCAATGCAGTTTTTTCCCGTGCAGTTTGAAGTGGTTGATCTCTTCAAAGTCATGGTCCTCCGTGGCCATCCAGTACACCGGGACAAAATGGTTGTCGGGATGGTGCTCCTTGAGTTTTCTCGCCAAGTTTATGGTATGGACGATCTTGTATAAAAAGTACAGGGGTCCGGTGAAAAGGTTCAGCTGGTGGCCGGTGGTCACCGTAAAGGTATTGGGATTGGCCAGGGACTCCAGGTTCCCCTGGGTGGCCTCACCGGGTTGGAATCCCCGGTATTGGGCCCGCAGGGCCTCCACCAGTACGGTACGGTGGGATCCGGGATAGTTTTTTCCCTTTTCCCCAATCTGCAATTCAAAGTTTTCAGGGAGGGGAAATCGGTTGTAAAAGGGAGCCAGGGCCGGTACCTGATCCAAATAGTCACAAATGAGGCTTGAAAAATAGCCGGTTTCCCTAAAGGGTATACAATCTACGTCCATTAAATCTGAATGAGCTGCCCAAAGATAATTTTCTTATTCCTATGTCTCCCCAAATTTACGTTAATTACATTTTTGGCCCGCACCCCCTGAAAAAATGTCCCAATGAACCAATTAATCTTTAGATTTGATACCCAAACAATGTATCTCAAATGATTAGATTTCTATTTTTAACCTCCCTGATCTTAAGTCTTTCCGTCAATGCCCAAGAATTGAAATCCCCTTCGGAATTCCTTGGGTACGAACTGGGCACGGCCTTTAGCCGCCATTATGAAGTTGTGGATTATTTTGAATATCTGGCCAAAGCGGCCCCAGATCGGGTAAAACTCCAGGTCTACGGCCAGACCAATGAGCGCCGTCCCCTGATCGTGGCCTTTATATCCTCCCCGGGGAACATTGCCAATTTGGAATCCATACAAGAGGAACACCTCAAGGCCCTTCAGGGCGGGGGAGCCGGCGACAAGGCCATTGTCTGGCGCAGTTACAATGTGCACGGCAATGAAAGTGTGAGCACAGAGGCCTCGATGAAGACGATCTATGAACTTTTGACCTCCAGGAGTTCCCTCTTGGAGAACACCCTGGTGATCATGGACCCCTGTGTCAATCCGGACGGCAGGGATCGGTACAGCAATTGGTACAACCAATACCAGAACAGGCCCCATCAAGTGGATCCCAACAGCAAGGAGCACCACGAAGGATGGTGGAGCGGCAGGAGCAACCACTATATGTTCGACCTGAACCGGGACTGGGCCTGGCTCACCCAGGTCGAGAGCCAACAACGGATCGAGGTCTACAACGACTGGCTTCCGCACCTGCATGTGGATTTCCACGAACAGGGCGTGGACAGCCCCTATTACTTTGCCCCTGCGGCGGAACCCTATCACGAGCTGATCACGGATTTCCAAAGGGAGTTCCAGGTGACCCTGGGTCGGAACCATGCCAAGTATTTTGATGCCCAGGGCTGGTTCTATTTTACCAGGGAGGTATTTGACCTGTTCTATCCGAGTTACGGGGACACATATCCCATTTACAATGGGGCCATTGGAATGACCTACGAACAGGGGGGCTCCGGGCGTGCCGGCCTGGGCATTGTGACCGGCATCGGGGATACCTTGACCCTGAAGGACAGGATCGACCACCATTTCACCACCGGGATGTCCACGGTGGAGGTGGCCTCCAAAAACGTGGAACGGTTGAATGGGGAATTCAGAAAATTCCACCAAAGACGGGACTTCAAATACAAAAGTTATGTGCTCAAGGGGGACAGGGACAAATTGGAGGTTCTGAAATCCCTATTGGACAAGCACAGGATCGCCTATGGGGACCTTGGCAGCGGAACCTATAGGGGCCATGATTTCAACACCGGGACACAGGGGAGCCTGAACATCAACGGCGACGGCATGGTGGTCTCCACCGACCAGCCCAAGGGGACCTTGGTGCAAGTGCTGTTCGAGCCCAATGCGAAACTCTCCGATTCCCTGACCTATGACATCACGGCCTGGTCCCTGCCCTATGCCCATGGGCTGGAGGCCGTGGCCTCCAGCAACAAGATCGCCCCACAGGCTGCCCTACAGCAGCCCCCAAGGTCGGTTTTGGTCCCTGACAGCTACGGGTACCTCATCCCTTGGAACAGTATGAATGACGCCCGTTTCCTGGCGGAGTTGTTCCAAAACGACATCCGCAGCAGAAAGGCGGACCACCCCTTTACCATTGGGGAGAATTCCTTTGATAGGGGAAGCTTGATCATCACCAAGGGGGACAATGCCCACAAGGCAGACTTTGTGAAGGTGTTGCAGTCCCTGGTCGACAAATACAAGGTGGAGGCGGTTTCCAGTGGTACCGGTTTTGTGGACAAGGGTAAGGATTTTGGCTCTTCCGCGGTGCGGATGATCCAAAGACCCAAGGTGGCCGTGCTGTCGGGTGGGCCCACCTCCAGTCTGAGCTTTGGGGAAATCTGGCATTTCTTCGAACAACAATTGCATTATCCCCTGACCGTGATCGATGAGGACTATGCCGACCGCGTCGATTTGGACCGCTACAACATACTGATCTTGCCCAACGGCCGCTACGGCAACCATTTCAGCAAAGCCAGGCTTTCCAAAATCAAGGATTGGGTCCGCAAGGGGGGCAGGCTCATCGCCATGGGCGGGGCCATCAAGGCCGTGGATGGGAAAGATGGTTTTGGGATCAAGGAGCGAAAATCCAAGGATGGGGATAAGGAGGAAGAAGATTCGGGCCTCCCACAGTCCTACGAGGATTACGAACGGGAAGAAATTAAAAATTCCATTACGGGGGCCGTTTTCAAGACCAAGGTGGACAATACACATCCCTTGGCCTATGGCTATGGAACACAATACTTCAGTTTGAAACTCGGCAGTGACAGCTATGAATACCTGGATTCGGGCAATGCCGTTTATCTGGTCGATCGGACGGTTCCCTATTCGGGCTTTGCCGGCAGTGAGGCCCAGAAAACGATTGCAAAGTCCTTGGTCTTCGGGGTCGAGGCCCATGGAAGGGGGCAGGTGGTCTATATGGTGGACAATCCGCTGTTCCGAGGCTTTTGGGAAAATGGCAAACTCTTTTTTGCCAATGCCCTTTTTATGCTGGATTGAGCGAACCGGCATTCTAATGACAGGGAATCAGCGGCTTGGGTGGATTATTTTTTGATGACAAAATGTGTTTTTAACACTAAAATATCGTACCTTTAATCGGACCTTCAGCCCATATCAATGGAACGCACCCAACATAGACCGGCTTCCGTTAGGGAAAAAATTCCGGCAAAGTATTACCTTGTATTCTTTGCCCTTTTCATCTTTGTTCCCGGCATCTCCTTGGGATTCCAGGAAGGAGAAGGGGATTTCAAGTCCTACAGGGGAGAAGTTGTGGACGCTTCCTCCAACAGGGCCTTGGTGTTCGCCACACTTAATGTGGAAGGCACCAATATCAGCACCATAACCAATACGGAAGGCAACTTCCTTTTAAAGGTCCCTGATGAAATCACCGATGGGAACCTTTTGGTATCCTTTTTGGGTTATAGGACCAAAAGGCTGCCCCTGTCCGGTCTTCAGCCGGAAGGCAACAAGATATCCCTGAACGTATCGGTCACCGAACTTTCCGAGATCAACATCAATGCCCCAAAGGACGCGCGGGCCCTAATCGAGGAGGTCATGGCCAAAAAGGACGATAAATATTTCGGTTCCCCTACCGTTATGACCGCATTTTATAGGGAAACCATCAAAAAACGCCGAAGGAACGTTTCCCTGTCGGAAGCCGTGGTCACCATCTACAAATCTCCCTATGATTCGACCAGGGAAGATGTCATGGAACTGTTCAAGGCCCGCAAGAGTACGGATTACAGCAAATTGGACACGGTGGCACTCAAACTGCAGGGCGGCCCATACAACACCCTCTACGTGGATGTGATGAAATATTCCGAATATTTCCTATCCGATGAGACCCTTTCCAATTACATGTTCAGTTACGACCGTTCCACCATGATCAACGACCGACCCGTCTTTGTTATCAGGTTTACCCAGCATGAGGATGTCCCGGATCCCCTGTACCAAGGGGAACTTTTTATCGACGTGGAGAACAAGACCCTGACCACGGCCATATTCTCCCTGAACATCACCGATCGGCAAAAGGCCGCCAATCTCTTTGTACGCAGAAAACCGGCAAAAGTGGATGTCTGGCCCACCCAAGTGGCCTATAGGGTGGATTATCGGGTACGGGACGGCAAATGGCATTTTGGGTACAGCAGTGTCAATATGGAATTCAAGGTGGACTGGCAGGACAAATGGTTCAATTCGGTCTACAGCATGTCCGCGGAAATGGCCATTACCGATTGGGAACTCAATTCCGAGGGAGATCTGCCAAGGAACAGGCAAAGAATCAAAAAGTCCATTATCCTGAACGATGAGGCCATTGGTTTTTCCGATCCCGGTTTCTGGGGAGAACACAATATCATCGAACCCGAAAAATCCATTGAATCGGCCATCCGAAAGATCCAGCGGCAATTGAGACGGGATCAACGCAATAGCGATTAACACGGATTTACAATCTCACTTTTTTTGTGCATTTTTACCAAGGGATGTGTACCCTACCATCCCCCATGCAATCTTGAACCCATGTCCAAAAGAAGAAATTTTTTAAAATCCGCCCCTATTTTTGGGGCTGCCGTTCTCATGCCCCATACCGGTTGGGGTTCCCTCCCAAAATACCAGGCTGGGCCACTGGTCAAACCCAAAAGACTGAAACCCGGGGATACCATAGGCTTGGTGGCCCCGGGCTTTGCCGTTAAACCGGATGTATTGCAAAAGGCCTTGAAAACCTTGGAAAAGATGGGATTCAAGACCCATCATACCTCCCGCATCCTGGGCAATCACGGATACTTCAGCGATACGGACCCCCAGCGTGCCCTGGACCTGAACGAAATGTTCGCCAATCCCGAAATCGATGGGATCCTCTGTGCCCGTGGGGGCTATGGATGTACCCGCATCCTCGACCTTTTGGATTACAACGCGATTCGGGCCAATCCCAAGACCCTGATCGGCTTCAGTGATGTGACCGCCCTGTTGCAGGCCATCCACAAGCGGACCGGCCTGGTGTGCTTCCATGGACCGGTGGGCAGTACCCTGGACGATCCCTACGGGCAAAAGTATTTCAACAAGGTTCTGATCCGGGGGAAGGATTCCCTGGAAATCAAAAATCTGAAATTGAAGGATGCCGAACATCTGGAAAATCCCGAGTACGATCGCTACACCATCCTTCCCGGAATTGGCGAGGGGCCCCTCATCGGGGGGAGCCTGACCTTGGTGGCCTCCTTGATCGGCACCGCCCATGAAATGGATTTTACCGACAAGCTCGTCTTTCTGGAGGATGTGGGGGAAGCGCCCTACCGCATGGACAGAATGCTCACCCAATTGATCCATGGAAGTACATTCCCCAAGGCCGCGGGCATCATCTTTGGGGTCTGCCTGGATTGTGACCGGGAAAAGAAAACCGACAATTTTACCCTGAGGGAAGTCCTAATGGACCGAATTGCGCCTCTGGGCATTCCGGCGGCATATGGAATGAGTTTTGGTCATGTACCCGGTAATTTTACCCTTCCCCTGGGCATACGGGCGGCCTTTGATGCCGGGAAGATGCGCCTGGAGCTTTTGGAGGCCGCAGTGGTCTGATGATGCGCGCTTTAGACCTTCGCTCCATTATGGAAACTTTGCCTTGAACCCTTCCACCCCGTCCCTGAACGGGACTGTTTTCTGAGTTGCGTATTGGAATCCTTGGACTTTGGGCCTATATTGGCACGTTCAAAACAAAACCTAACCCAATATGAGAAAAGTTTTAGTGTGTGCCCTGATTGTATTTGGATCTGTATTGCATTCCCAGGCCCAGGAAGTACGGCTGGGGGCGACTGCCGGCTATTTGAACGTCAGGGGCAGTATCAAGACCCAAGGTTTCAGTATTTCGGATTCCGATTCGGGATTCTATGTCGGTGCAGTGGCCGATTTCACAATTTCCGAGAATTTCAATATCAGACCCGAATTGCTCTATGCCAATGTGAACGATGCCGAAGGTCTGATCCTCCCCGTTCTGGGAATCTTTGGGATTTCGGAAAAGTTCAATTTGCAGCTGGGTCCCCAATTCGTTTTTTCCCTGGAAGAATCGGTGGAGGATTTCAGCAGTGTCGAAGTCGGCCTGACCGGGGGAATCGGCTTTGATATAACCGAAGATTTTTTCATGGAGGCGCGTTATTCCTTTCAGCTGAACAATTCCTATACCGGCAGTGAAGATTTCAAGGTCAGGGGCAATTACCTTACCGTGGGGGTGGGTTATATGATCTTTTAGGACCCTGCTGAGTATTTCCCGCTACAACAAAAAACAAGGGGGAGCATGGACTTTTACCGTGCTCCCCCTTTGATATTCGGTTGTTTCGGAGTTTCTACGCTCAGAATTTCTTGAGGGTATTGGTTATGATGTCCACACAGTCCATCAATTGTTCCCGATTCATTACCAAGGGTGGCGCAAATCGGATGATGTTCCCGTGGGTGGGCTTGGCCAATAGTCCATTGTCCCTAAGTGCCAGACAGATATCCCATGCCGTGGAACTGTCCTCGCTGTCGTTGATGACAATGGCATTGAGCAATCCCTTGCCACGGACCAGGGATACCAGATCACAGCCCGTGATGAAACCGTTCATTTCCTTGCGGAACAGTTCCCCAAGTTCTTGGGCATTGTCGGCCAATTTTTCCTCTTTTACCACTTCCAGGGCCGCCATGCCCACAGCCGCCGCCACAGGATTTCCCCCAAAGGTGCTTCCATGGCTCCCCGGGCTGATCACTTCCATGATCCCATCGTCCGCCAAGACCGCGGAAACGGGATACGCCCCTCCGGAGAGGGCCTTGCCCAGGATCAATAGATCTGGTTTTACCCCCTCATGGTCCACGGCAAGCATTTTGCCCGTTCTGGCAATCCCCGTTTGAATCTCATCGGCGATAAAAAGTACCCCGTACTTTTCACATAGGGCCTTGGCCCCTTTCAGATACCCAGGGGAAGGTACGTAGACTCCGGCCTCCCCTTGAATGGGTTCGACCAGGAAGCCTGCGATATTGGGATTGCCTTTCAAGGTCTGTTCCAAAGCGGTGAGATCATCGTATTCAATTGCGATGAAGCCCTCTGTATAGGGCCCGTACTCCTTTCGGGCCACCGGGTCGTTGGAAAAGGAAATGATCGTGGTGGTCCTTCCGTGGAAGTTGTTCTTGCAGACGACGATCTGGGCCTGGTTCTCGGGAATCCCCTTTTTTCGATAGGCCCATCTCCTCCCGATTTTCAGGGCGGTTTCCACGGCCTCTGCCCCGGTGTTCATGGGGAGCATTTTGTCAAAGCCAAAGGTGGTGCAGACGTAGTGTTCGAATTTCCCCAATATATCGTTGTAAAAGGCCCTGGAGGTCAGGGTCAGGGTCTTGGCCTGTTCGATCATGGCCCCGATGATCTTGGGGTGGCAATGGCCCTGGTTCACTGCGGAATAGGCCGATAGAAAGTCATAATACCTTTTGCCTTCCACATCCCAAAGGTAAACCCCTTCCCCTTTGGACAGGACCACGGGAAGCGGATGGTAATTGTGGGCCCCGTACTTGTTTTCAAGATCGATGGCCTGCTGCGCTGTGTTTGAATTTAAAACAGTCATTTTTAATTGTGTTTAAATTGAAAAAAAATAACCATTCCTGCTCTACCTTTATTCTTTCGGGGACCCGAAAAAGCAGCGTGGGAGAGAAATCATCCCTTGGAGGTTGCGCAAATTACAAAATATTCGATGATCTTTTTGGTCCCGTTGCCTTTTTGGGGCCGGGACCAAAAAGTTTGGCCCCGATTTAAGATGCCCACTCCCGACAAATTGTAAAAAGAAGCTATTTTTGTCCCCATGCGGAGAAAGAGTGCAAGACAGAGGTTCGAGAAGGTCGAGGTCATCGATGCGGGCGCCAAGGGCAAGGCCGTTGCAAAGGCACCCGATGGACGGGTGATCTTTCTTTCCAATGCAGTGCCGGGGGATGTGGTGGATGTCTTGACCACCAAGAAGAGAAGCGCCTATTTCGAAGGCGTGGCCACACATTTCCACAGTCTGTCCGACAGGAGAACGGAACCGAAATGCCAACATTTTGGGGTCTGCGGGGGCTGTAAATGGCAGCATATGGAATACAGGCACCAACTGTTCTACAAACAAAGGGAGGTCGAGAACAACCTCAGGCGCATCGGAGGGTTGGACCTTCCAAAGGTCTCCCCGATCCTCGGAAGTGAAAACGAGTATTTCTACAGGAACAAAATGGAATTTTCCTTCTCGGACAGCCGCTGGCTCAACCAGGAGGAGATAGAATCCGGTGTGGACATCGGGGACCGAAATGCCCTGGGGTTCCATATTCCCGGGATGTGGGACAAGATCCTGGACATTGAAAAATGTCATCTACAACAGGATCCCTCCAATGCCCTGCGCTTGGAGGTAAAACGTTTTGCCGTGGAGCACGGGCTGGATTTCTACAATCCAAAGAGGCAGGAGGGGCTTTTACGGACCTTGATGATCCGGACCTCCTCCACAGGGGAAATCATGGTTCTCATCCAATTTTTAAAGGAAGATGTCGAGAAACGCGAGGCTTTGCTGGGGCATTTGCGGGATAAATTTCCAGAGATCGATTCGCTGCTCTATGTGATCAACCCCAAAGCCAACGATACGATCTACGACCAGGAGGTCATCTGCTTTTCGGGCAGGGACCATATCTTTGAAGAAATGGGGGAACTCCGTTTTAAGATCAATGCAAAATCCTTTTATCAGACCAATTCGAGACAGGCCCATCTGCTCTATCGAACGGTCCGGGATTTTGCGGACCTCCAAGGTGGGGAACTCGCCTTTGACCTGTACACGGGTACCGGGACCATTGCCCAGTTCATTGCCTCCAAGGCCAAAAAGGTGGTCGGCATTGAATCCGTGCCGGAGGCCATCGAGGATGCCAGGGCCAATCTGTCGATCAACGGGATCGACAATGTGGAATTTCTTGTTGGGGATATGAAAAATGTGTTCAATGACGCCTTTGTCCAACAGCACGGGAAACCGGACCTGGTGATCACAGACCCCCCAAGGGATGGGATGCACAAGGATGTTGTGGGGCAGTTGCTCGGGCTGGCCCCGGAAAAAATTGTTTACGTGAGCTGCAACAGTGCCACCCAGGCCCGGGACCTGGCCCTGATGAAGGAGATGTACCGGGTGGCCAAAGTCCAACCGGTGGATATGTTTCCCCAGACCCATCACGTCGAAAATGTCGTACTTTTGGAAAAATTGTAAATCAATTTTGAATTTAACCCACAGCCCATTTCAATGAAGAGATTGATTCCCATCCTATTGATCGGCTTTCTGCTTGTTTATGTTTCCTCCTGTGAAAAGGACGATATCTGTGTGGAAGGGGACACCCCGCTATTGGTGCTGGGTTTTTTTGATATAAACGACACCACCGCTTCCAAGAATGTGCCCGCCCTCAGGGTAAAGGAGATTGAATTGGACACCATCATGAACAGCTTTGCCGACCGTACCAATCTGGATTCCATAGGGATTCCCTTAAGGTCAGGGGCCACAAGTACCGGTTTTGTCCTCTACCACAATTCCAGGTCCGAGGCAGAAACCGGGGTGGAGCTCGGGAACGGGGATACCCTTACGATTTCCTATACGGTGCGGGAAGCTTTTATCTCCAGGGCCTGCGGCTTTGTGGCCCATTATGACGAACTGGAGGTGAACCTTTCCGGGGGCGCGGAAAATTGGATACGGGATATTTCCGTGGTCCAACAAACCATAGAAAACTCCAACAACATCCATGTCAAGATATTTTATTAAGCCGTTCATCTGCCTTGCTTTGTTCCCGGTCCTGGGCATGGGACAGGATGGGCCCATCGACCTACAGCCCAAGGATACCATGGAATACAAGGATGAATTCGGACTTCGGGCCGGTATCGATCTGAGCAAATTGGTGCTCAGCTTTGTCGATGAGGATTATACGGGGCTTGAATTGGTGGGGGATTACAGGTTGACCCGTAAGCTGTATCTGGCCGCCGAAATCGGCAACGAAACCAAGACCCAGGATGAAAGTCTGAACAATACGATCCTGTACGATTTCAAGACTTCGGGCAGCTATATAAAGGCCGGGGTGGATCTGAACACTTACGAAAACTGGTTCGGGATGAACAATGCAATAACCCTGGGGGGACGAATTGCCGTATCCAGTTTCAAGCAGACCCTGAACAATTACAGCCTCTACAACAGCAACCACCTTTACCAACCCGATTTTATTGTAGGTGCCCAACCCGGGCAGGAATTCAGTGGCCTGAGTGCCGCATGGCTGGAATTGGTCGTTGGGCTGAAGGTGGAACTCATTGCCAACATCTATTTGGGGATGAGTGCGCGCATGGGCTTTTTGGTCTCCAATAAGGAGGATGCACTTTTTCCCAACCTCTGGATTCCTGGGTTCAACAAGGTGACCGCTGGGAGTAATTTTGGAGTGGGCTACAACTACTCCATCACCTATTTCCTTCCCCTGTACAAAAAGTCAAAAAACAAAAAGGAACCAGAGCCTGAAGCCGATCCTGAACAACAATAGGACATGGAACAAAACAATGCCCTGATCAATTATGTGGAGTTCAAGGCACATGATCTCAGTTTGATCAAGGCCTTTTACAGCTCGACATTCGGTTGGACCTTTACCGACTACGGGGCCGATTATATCGCATTTTCCGACAGTGGGCTCGAGGGTGGGTTCGCAAGGACCGATGGAGAAATTGGTCAGGGTGCCCTGGTGGTGCTCTATCATGGGGACCTTGAATTCATTAAGGAAAAGGTTCTCGAGGCCGGGGGGCGTATTGTGAAGGACATCTATTCCTTTCCGGGCGGGAGACGGTTCCATTTTACCGACCCTTCAGGGAATGAACTCGCCGTCTGGTCCGATCTTTAGGTACGGCACAAAAAAAAGGACCCGATATGTTCAAGTCCTTTTTCCTTTGAGTTGGATTGAGTTAGTTGGTTTGCCCCTAATGGCGTTCCAAAGCTAAACATTTATTGGACTTTTCCAAACTTTTATTTCATGCAGGCCGATCAGAGGGAAGGGTCCTGATCCGAACGTTTCAAGTATTTCGCTTTTTTACTGCCCCGATAGATTTCAAATTTTACCAATCGGGCCTCCAGTTTTCCGTTGTAGACCTTTGTTTTACCGGAGGGCTTCAGCCCCACATGTTTCAAGGCCTCCAGATTGGAAGTGACCAACCAGGCGTCGGTATCCTGGTAGTTTTGTTTGAGGCTGTTCCCAATTTTGGCATAAAATTCATTTTCCTCGATGGCCAAGCGTTCCCCATAGGGGGGATTGAACAGTATATGAAGTCTTTCTGATTCCGGTCGCTCCGATTTGAAAAAGTCCTCGCGTTCCACGGAAATGTACTCCGCTAGATTGGCATGCTCCACATTGTCCTGGGTCTTTCTGACTGCAGAGGGAGCCTTGTCCCGGCCCAGGATCTTGTGATGGAATTCCCTGGTTTTCGCCAGACTGGCATCCACGATTTTTTGGTGGAGCACGGCATCGTAGTCCTTCCAATGCATAAAGGCATAGGATTTCCTATTGATGTTGGCGGGAATGTTGCAGGCGATCATGGCTGCCTCGATAAGCAACGTCCCACTGCCACACATGGGGTCGAAGAAGTCGCTCTGTCCGTCCCATCCACTGAGCAATAGCAGCCCGGCGGCCAGAACCTCGTTGATCGGGGCAATATTGGTCTCGATCCGATATCCCCTTTGGTGCAGGGAATTCCCGGAACCGTCCAGGGAAACCGTGCAGTTGTTCCTCTGGAGATGGATGTTGATCCTGAGGTCGGGGTCCCGGGAATCCACATCGGGGCGCTGCCTGGTCACCACCCTGAATTTATCCACAATGGCATCCTTGGCCTTCAGGGAAACGAACATGGAGTTGTTGAACAGTTCGGTGTTCATGGTCGTATCGATGGCAAAGGTCTTGGAGGTTTCGAAAATATCGGGCCAATCCAAATCGTGGATGTTGCGGTATAGGTCCTTCTCATTATTGATCTTGAAAGTCTTTAAGGGTCTATAGACTTTCAATGCCGTTCGCAGGCATAGATTGGCCTTGTACAAAAAGCCCAGGTCCCCTTCGAAGCTGACGTTTCGGATTCCTTCCTCCACATGCCCGGCTCCCAGATTTCGGAGTTCCCTGGCCAGAAGGGGTTCAAAACCGTAGAGGGTCTTGGCCAACATCTTGAAATTTTCTGCCATCTTCCTTTAAAAACTTTCCGTAAAAATAGGCTATTTTTGTCCCTACATGCCATCCTATGGATTTTCCTTCCCTTTTGGTTTACTTGGCCCCCGTACTGAGCGCTTGGGCTGGATTTGGCTTTGTGTGGTTCAGTAGGCCCAAGGATACCGCGGGTATTGCCCTCTTATTGGCCTTCAGCGGTTCCTTTTTGTTGGCAATCACTTTTTTTGAATTGCTTCCCCAGGTATATCAAGGGCACGATCCAAAAACCATCGCACTTTTTATATTGGGGGGGATCCTGCTACAGATTTTCCTGGAATTCTTTTCCAAGGGAGCCGAGCACGGACATCTGCATTTGAACCTAAGTGAAAAGAGCTTTCCCCTGCTCCTTTTCATAAGCTTGTCCATTCATGCCTTGGTGGAAGGGGTGCCCATTCACGGAAACTCCACCATCCTGTACGGCGTCATAATACACAAATTGCCCATTGCCATTGTACTGAGCATATTTTTGATCAACTCCAGGCTCAGCCTGCGCAGCACCCAGTTGTTCATGGGGGCCTTTTCCCTGATGACGCCCTTGGGAAGCTATCTTTCCACGGAATTGGCCTGGCTTCAGGACTATGAGCATTTGTTGACTTCCCTGGCCATAGGGGTGTTCTTCCACATTTCCACCATTATCCTCTTCGAGACGGCCCAGGGACACGCCTTCAACTTGAGGAAGCTGTTGGTCATAATATTGGGAGGCGGAATCGCCTATTTCATATAGAGGTGATATAGTTTATTCGATGGGGGACTTTTGAATCAGGGACAGCCTCCTTTCCTAGTCCAACAGATGATGGATGAGCATCCAATGGCTGGCCGCCCCACCCAATACGAAAATGTGCCAAATCAGATGGTTGAACGGGATTTTCTTCAGGGCATAGAACAGGATGCCTATGGTGTAAAAAGCCCCTCCCAGGGCCAGGTAGGTCAAGCCTTTTGTGGAAAGATTCTCGATCAGATAGGGCAGGTCGATGACGATCAACCAGCCCATGACCCCGTACAGTATCAGGGAAAATGCCTCAAACCTTCCGGTATAGAACAATTTCAGTAGGGTTCCCAACAAGGCGATGCCCCAGACCAGATAGAACAACAACCATCCCTTGGATTCCTGAAGCAGGCTTAAACAGACCGGCGTATAGGTTCCCGCTATCAGGTAATAGATGCTGATGTGATCCAAGATCCTAAGCTTTCTTTTCCGTTTGGGATTCTCTGTGGAATGATAGGCCGTGGAAGCGGAAAACAGCAAAACAAGGGAAAGGCAGTAAACCGTGACACTGGATCTCAAATAGGGTGTCCCATCCAAATCCCCGTTGAGGAGGAGAAAGCTTCCCCCCAGGGCCAGTACGATCCCGATACCATGGGAACGGGCATTCCATTTTTCTTCCACGACATGGGGAAGGACCTTGGCTTTTGACATGGGCTTGGGCATTGATGGCAAAAATACAATAGGGGCGGTGCCTTTGCAAGGACCTTGGTCAGTTGCATGTGAACTCTTTTGTCAAGGCTTAAAATATCGCAGCAGTTCGGGCAACTCCCTTTTTAGTTCCTCCACGGCCAGATCACAGATTGCAAAGGCCCCTGTTGGGGAAAGATGGGTGTTGTCCTCCTTGCCTTCGGGGAAGCGCTTGTATTCCCCCGGGAGGTAATGCAGGAACAATTGTTCGGAACGCTGCTCCCCAAAAGTCAAGATCAATTCCCTACTCCGTTCTTCCAGTTCCAAAAGAGGCACCATCATTTCCCCAGCCACTTCCCGCACTTTGTCCGGATAGACCCCATGGGTACGGACCAGGGAATCCCCTTCAAATTTCCTTCGGCTGATGGGAGTGGCCAAAATGGGAATGGCCTGACGCTCGCGCAGCTCCAATACAAATCGTCGCAGATTGGCCTTGTACTGCTCCGGGGGTGAATACCGCTCCACCCCCTTTTCCGGGGATTGGTCGTTGTGGCCGAACTGTACAATCACGTAATCCCCCTTCTTAACGGCCAATAGAAGGCTGTCCCAATGGCCCTCTTCCCTAAAGCTTTTGGTGGAACGTCCATTGAGGGCATGGTTCCTCACGGCAATGCCCTCTTTAAGGTACAATGGAAGAACCTGCCCCCAGCCCTTTTCCGGATTGTTGGGGACAAAGGTCTTGTCGGCCATGGTGGAATCCCCTGCCAGGTGCAGGGTGGGTGGGTCCTGGTGAAGGAACCAAGATATGATTATGGGAAGGAGCAGCCATTTATTCATCCTCCCTCCTATTGATATGTGACACTGCCCTGGGGCACGTCCTTGCCGAGTTCGGAATCCGCTTCCAAATCGGGGTCCAATTCAATGTTCTTTGACAGCCTGCCCAGAATCCTTATCGGACTTCCCTCCTTGACCTCATGGTTCAGGTCCTCGACCTCCACATTTTTGCTGTTGTACAGGGTAAGGGCACTGCCCTTTCCCGGGATGACCTTTACATTCTTTAAATTCAGGCCATCGGTATCCACGGCAATAATGCCCGTTTCAGCTTGTAGGACCGCATTTTCCAGGGAAACGTTTTGGAGGTTCATTTCGGGGAGTCCCTGGAAACTCGCCCCCACCCCTGAGGCTATTACCTGGATGTCCCTCATAAAAATGTTCCTAAAGGATGGGGTTTGTTCACTGACCGGGACCGGGGTTTCATCGCGGGCTTCGTCGGCCGCACTCTGGTCCTCTTCCAAAACCGGGGAGTTTCCACCGTAGAAGAGGTTGAAATTGATGGCGTCCGTTGGAATATTGATCATGTCTATATTGGAAATATAGATATTTTCCACCACGCCGCCCCTGCCCCGGGTGCTCTTGAAGCGAAGGCCCACATCGGTTCCGATAAAAGTACAATGTGAGACGTGTATATTCCTTACCCCACCGGACATTTCACTGCCCACGGTAAAGCCCCCATGTCCATGATAGACCGTATTGTTCTTGATGATGACGTTCTCTGTGGGCATGGCCCGCTCCCGTCCATCCTCGTTTTTCCCCGACTTGATGCAAATGGCATCGTCCCCCACATCAAAGGTATTGTTGTAAACCAGAACGTTTTTACAGGATTCCAGATCCAAACCGTCCCCGTTTTGGGAGTACCAGGGGTTTCTCACATTGAGGTTCCTGATTATGATGTCCTCGCTCATCAGTGGGTGGATGTTCCATGCCGGGGAGTTCTGGAATGTGGGTCCGTCCAATAAGATGCGTTTGCTGTTGATGATACTGACCAGTACCGGACGCAGAAAATCCTTCATGGATTCCAGCTCCTTGAGGTCCTTGGTCTCGGGCACATTGAAGCTGCTTGTGGCCACATAGCCCGACAGGGAGGATTCAGAAGGGAACCAGATGTCCTTTGCCTCGTTGAGCACTCCTCCGGATTTGAGCAGGTTTTTCCACTGGCTCGAGGTCATCTTGCCCTTTTTCACAAACCGCCAGGCATCCCCATTGCCATCTATGGTCCCCTTGCCCGTTATGGCGATGTTTTCCACGTCCCGTGCAGATATGGGGGAAACACAACGGATGGTGTTGAGTCCTTCAAAGCTGGTCTCGATCAAGGGGTACTCATCAAAATCCTTGCTGAAAAGCAATAGGGCCCCATCCTCCAAATGCAGGTTGATATTGCTCTTCAGGGCTATGGGTCCCGTAAGCCACATGCCCCGGGGCACGGTGACCCTGCCGCCACCTTTTTGGTGGACCTCTTCAATGGCATCGGCAATGGCCTTGGTGTTGCTGTGGAGTCCGTCTCCCGTTGCCCCGAAATCCACTATGGATACTTCAAGGTCGGGAAAGGAAGTTTCCCTTACCCTGGGCATATCGAATTCCACCCCTTCATATAGGGCGTCAATCCCGTTTGTCCGATCGGTCATCGAGACCCTGATCTGTTCGCTTTCCCCGCAGGCCAAGAAAAATAGCGTGGCCATGCCCATGCTCAATCCCTGCAATATTGCCTTTCCCATTCTAATGTTGAATTTGTTTTGTTACGCTTTATCTTACAAAAAATCTTCCCTGAAGGGGGTGAACACATCGATCAAGAGTCCGGCCTCCAGGCACTTCACCCCATGCACCACATTGGGCTGTGCAAAAAACCCATCCCCTTCCCCCAGAATCTTTACAACCCCGTCCACGCTCACTTCAAATTTGCCCTGGGCCACATAGGAAATCTGGGAATGGAAATGGTTGTGCAAAGGTCCGATGGCATCTTTTTCGAATCTTACCTTGACCATCATCTGTTGGGAGTTGTGTCCCATAATTTGACGTGAGACTCCCGATCCCATGTCCTCCCACTTTGAGGATCCCTCAAAAAATAAATCCTTTTTAAATTCCATAACTCATCATATTTAATTGTTTTTCAAGGGATACCATCCCTTGAACATATTTTCCGCTGAGTATTTCTTCAGCTCCTTATTTGAAAGCTGCCGTGACCAGGATACCCTGAGATCGGGCCGAGCCCCTTCCCCCCTGCTGTTGTATTCTGCAAAATAGGCCGTTTTTTCCTTGTCGGGATAGTTGGGGTCCCCAGGCCAGGGATGCCATCCCTGGGGTCGAATATGGCCCCCCAATTCTGAATTTATCAGGACGGTCTTGGCATGGGGGCGCCACGGGCGGCCCAAATAGACTTTGGAAACCCCTTCCCCGGCGGTCAGCCTACAACCCAAGAACACCAGCCCAAAGTCCTGATTTCGGGGAGTCGCCGCTGCCGTGATATAGGAATCTTTCAGACTTCGGATTTCACAGCGTTCAAAAACCGCTGTGGCCTGGCCGAAAATAAAGTCAGTGGTCCCTTCAACAAGGCAGTCCACATAGTATTGACGGCTGCCGCCATCACCGGCATACAGGCTGTCCTGGCATCCTGAAATGGTGCAGTCCTCGGCAATGAAACGGTCCCCCTCCACATGAAGGGCCACAGCCTGTCCCCGATCGCAGCTGGTATTTTCAATGGTCAGGCTTTTGATATGGATGTCATCACCCGCCACCAAGACCGTATGGCTGTCAAAGGTGGTGTACGGTTTTCCGTTGGGACCGATTTGGCCCGCATGCCTGTCGCCCCGAATGATGGTTCCCTCCCTGCTTTCCCCGATCAGGGTCAATTGGCGTTTCCATGAGGGGATTTCCAGGTTCTCTTGATACACCCCATTGCGTATATGGACAACAAGGGGCGGTCCCAAATCCCGGGCGGCATCCACCGCTTCCTGAATCTTGCTGTAGTCCCCACTGCCATCCTGGGCCACAACAACCCTTTGTTGGGCATGTAGGGGCATGGATAGGCAAAAGAGCAGCAAGCCCAATAGGATGGATCTCAATTGTATCATTGGAGTACCTTTTGCAAGAATTCAACGGTTTGATCAAGGGTGGGTCCGAACCAGGGCTCCACCAGCCAAAAGGAATGGGGGCTGTCCGGGTGGACAAACACTTCGGTGTAAATGCCCCATTCCCCGAGTTTTTTTATCATATCGTCCCTTCCGGCATGGAAGCGGGGTTGGGAACTATTGATGAACAAAATGGGAGGGGATTCCGAGTGGATGTGCTCCAGGGGAGAGGCTGCTTTCCACAACTGCGGTTTCTCAGAACGGGTACCCCCCAACCAATAGGCCGCATAGGTCCCTTCCCTGGCCTCGGGGTGGACAAAGGAAACGATGCCGTCCACATTCACAACGGCCTTGATGTCCTTATTCAGTTGTCCTGCCAAGCTGGCCAATTGCGCCCCGGCCGAAGCCCCCAGAATGGCAATTTTGTTTCCGTCCAGCGGAAGGTCGGATTCCATTAAAAAAGCAATTGCAGCATGGAGGTCCTCCAGGGCAGCGGGATATTTTGCCTTATCGGCAAGTCGGTAATTTACCGTCATGGCCAGAAAGCCCTTCTGGGCCAATTGCTGTGCCATGGGCCTTAGATTGTCCTTGCTCCCCGATATCCATCCACCCCCGTGGACCAGGAGGATGCCTGGGAACAATTTCCCCTTTTCCTCTGGATTGTAGACATCGGCCTTAAGGTCCAAGCTATCCACTTTGTGATAAATGAGCTCCTCCGATTTTGTTATGCCTTTGGATCCATGTTCCGAAATCCGACGGACCATAGGGTATTGTTTCACCAATTTTTCGTAGGTGCCCTCCAGGGTATAGGGGCTGGCATTGGGCCGTTCCAGCTGGGCGGATGTCCCCAATGCCATCAGAAGGAAAAATAAGGTGATACGGCTTCGGTCCATGGGGTTCATTTTATCCCTTTCAGGGAATTGAATACCAGTTGGGCCACTTCCCGTGCCCCTTCGGGCTGAAAGTGGGTGTTGTCCTCCAGTCCTTCGGGATAGGCCGTGTAGGCCCCTGCCGGCAGGTTCATAAAATATTCCCTGCTGACGTACTCCCTGCCCTTGGAGCTGAAAAGGTCCATGGACAATTGGTTCAGATCTATGTAATCCACGCTCATTTCCCGGGCAACATCGATGGCGGCCTGCGGGTACTCCCCATGGATGTTCTCCATTTTGCCCTGGTTCCAGCCCGAATTTCTTGCCACGGGGGTGATCACTATTGGAATTGCCCCCTTCTCCAGGCTCTGATATATGAACAGGCGCAAAAATTCTTGGTAACCTTCCACATTGACATGCCGTTCTGGCTTTTTGCCCCAGGCATCGTTATGTCCGAACTGCATCAGGACCACATCTCCGGGCCGCAGGGAATCGTACACGGCCCGCCAACGGCCTTCTTGGAAGAAGGTCCGGGTGCTTCGTCCCCCCCTGGCCCTATTGTCCACCACAACAGAATCCGTCGGGAACAGGGCACTAACGGCTTCCATACTGTCCTTGACAAAGAAATCCTGGAAGTACTGCCCCCAGCCCGTCATGGGATAACGGTCTTTCATATAATCTTTCCCAGGATCGTAATCCCCGGTATAATCCGCCACGGTGGAGTCCCCGATCAAATAAAGGGTCACTGCGTCCTGTTGTTGGCAGCCGCAGAGGAGTAAAATCGTAAAAATCATGAACAGTGTCCTCATCCCGGTTTTATTTGGTTATTCTAAAATAATCAACATCGGCGTATCCCCCATATTTGATTCCTGCCGGACTGCTGCTGAACAGGCCCACCTTTGCACCTACCCATTGCCCGGCTTGCGCCTTGAAAGGTTTTCCAATGTCCTTGAACAGCTTGCCATCGGTACTGTATTTAAATTGGCAAAGGGCATCCGGGCCACTGACCACGACCTGCAGGACCAGGTCGTTGTCCTTGAGGATGACCTCTTCTATCAGTTCTTCCCCCTTGTTGTCCTTCGCTCCCAATGCCCTGGTCTGCCTTAGTACAAAACCCTTGCCTTCATGGGCGATGGTCAAGGTGGCATAGTCCATGCCAAAGACCACCAGTCCGGCCCGCCTGCCGGTATCGTCACCTTCAGGGACCAATTTGATCTTTGTGGTGGCCGTGAAACTGGGTGCGGGGAATTTTTGCAGCAACAGGTTGGGGCTGTTCCAAAGGTTGTTTTCCCCTTCTTTTTCCGTCAAACTGAAAAGTCGTAAATAGCCCCTGCCCTCGATCAAGGAATACCAGGTCGGGCTTGGATTGGCCTGCCATTGCCATTGAAGGCCCAAGGCATGGGAATCGAATTCATCCGATTCGGGCGGACTGTCAATTGCCATTCCAAGAATGGGCTTGGCATGTTGGGATATCGGCTCCCCTATGCCATTTCCGTCAAGGTCCCGGCCCATCCAGGGCCAATCTCCCTTCCAGCCCATCGGCTGAAGGTGAACGATTCGACCATAGGCATCCGCATCCTGAAAATGGAGGAACCAATCGCCTCCATCGGGGGTGTCCACCCAGGCCCCTTGGTGTGGCCCATTGATATGTGTGGAGCCTTGTTCCAACACTGTTTTTTCTTCATAAGGGCCGTATATCGACTCGGACCGCAAAACCAATTGCCAACCGGTGGCCACCCCTCCAGCTGGGGCAAAAATATAGTAAAACCCATTTCTCTTGTGGAATTTGGGGCCTTCCACGGTGGGGTGGTGGTCGTGGCCGTCAAAGATCACCCTGCCGCGGTCCAGGACCCGGGTTCCCTCCGGGTTCATCCTATTGAGGACCAAAATGCTCTTGACCCCTGCCCGGCTTCCCGCGTAGGCATGGACCAGATAGGCCTTGCCGTCATCGTCCCAAAGCGGGCTGGGATCGATGAGTCCCTTGCCCTCCATGACCAATACCGGGGGTTCCCATGGGCCCTTGGGATCTTTGGTCTTCACCATATAGATGCCAAAATCGGGGTCTCCCCAATAAATATAATATTCCCCTTTGTGATATCGTATGCTCGGGGCCCATACCCCTTGGCCGTGCCTGGGCAGATCAAAAACGGTCGTGGGCACGATTTCCTGCAGGGCATGTCCGATCAGTTTCCAGTTCACCAAATCCTTGGAATGCAGGATGGGCAGGCCGGGAACTGCGGTAAAACTCGATGCGGTCATATAGTAATCCCCCTCCACCCGGACCACATCCGGATCGGAATAATCGGCATGGAGTACCGGATTTTTATAGGTTCCATCCCCTTGGTCCGATATCCACACCCCGGGGCTTTGAGCCTGTAGAAACGGGATTCCGATCAGAAGGAATAGAATTTTTGAGGAAACATTGTTCATGAAAATGGTCTTATTTGTCCAGGATCAAAGCGGCCATGATAAAGGGTCCGACCCCTTTGGGGTCGTTTGGCCGGATCAATTCGTTCACATAATACCCGTAGGACCCGTCCCGATAGGGGTTGCCCCCAAGACCGGCGACTCCACAAATTTGGTTCAAACTCACTATTCCCCGGAGATCCACTTCCACGAACTCCGCCAACATGGATTCAAAGGCCTCCTCAGCCACCCTTCCATAGCTTTCGGGAAGGTGCCCCTTCGAGGCCCCCTTGGCCAGGGCATATACGAACATGGAAGAAGCGGAGGCTTCCAGATAATTGTCCTCTTTATTCCCTTGATCTAAAATCTGGTACCACAATCCGGTTTTGGGATCCCGATAGGCCGTGATCACTTTTGCAAATTGATCCAGATAATCAATGAGCCTCCCATAGCCGGGATGTTCCTTGGGAAAGAAGTCCAGCACATCCACCAGGGCCATTCCGTACCAACCCATGGCACGGCCCCAAAAATGGGGAGAGGTGCCCGCTTGCTTGTCGGCCCATGCCTGCTCGCGGCTTTCATCCCAACCGTGGTACAACAGGCCGGTCCTGGGGTCCTTGGAATGTTTCTGGATCTGGTCGAACTGCAGGATGATGTCATCCCATGCATTTTGGGCACTTTCCCCTGAATCGAACAGGGCGGTGTATTGCGCATAGAACGGGGCTCCCATATACAGGCCGTCCAACCACATTTGATATGGGTAGACCTGCTTGTGCCAGAACCCTCCCTCAGAGGTGCGGGGCTGTCCCCTGAGCTGCTCCCTGAGCTGTTCGATGGCCTTCCGGTACCTTTCGTCCCCGGTTTGGTCGTAGAGTTCGAACAGGGCAGATCCGGGTTTAATACGGTCTATATTGTAGATGTCCATTTTATAGGTCATGATCTTGGCACTGTCATCGATCATCAGATCGTACCACTGCTTGATATAGGCCCGATAGCGGGAATCCGGGTGCTCCCCGTCCAGACGCTGGGCCGCCAACAGCATCAGGCCATGGGTGTATTCCCATTTATATTTGGTCACAAAATCCAGGGTCCACGCCTCGGGGTTTCGCAGCATTTCGGATTGCATCATCCGCTCGGACCATTTAAGGTCCACGGGGACCGCCAGGTCCTGGGGCGATTCCTGTTTTTTCTTGGGCTGCCCGCATCCAAGGGCAAAAAGCAATAGGACCAAGGTCCCGATCTTAGGGTTCAAATGCTTCATGGTTCCAACCTTCCCTTTTGGTCCAACAATTCCAATTTGGCATCCAGGTCCCCATAAAAATCGGTCTCATTGGCAATTCCGTTCCATTCCTGCTCCCAGGCACCCAAAAAGTAATACCCCACTCCAGATGTGGAAGGCTTGAAGACCACCAAGTGGTCATCCTTTCCATCCACTATGGAATCCACTTCCCCTACCTTGTAGAACAGTGCCATTCCCAATTGGTCGTCATCACCCACCAGGGTCTGGTTTCCATAGGTTGCCAAATAGGCCCATTGTCCCCCGGTTGAGGTTTTGGTCCTTAAGGGAACATGGTCAAATTTGACGATTCCGGTACACAGACCCTCCAATTCAGCGGAAGGTTTCAGTTGTACCTTGGTGAATCGGTCGGTTGGATAAATGCTGAGCCCGGCAGTCAGGTCGATGCCGGTCCCCGCGGTTTGCCAATCGGTATAGGCAATGTCCACCCTGGCAATGTCATCCCCATGGGAGACAGTCGCCTTGGTGCTGCCCACTTTTTGAAAATGGATCACGGAATCCTGGACCAGGCGGCCAAATCCCCCGATTCCCATGGATTTGCCCGCCTTGAGGATATCCATGCCCCAATCCGCCATTTCGTGATAGGAATCAAAACCGTCCTGCCCCACATGGGGCAATACCAGGGAACCCACCTTCTTTCCAAAAATATCAATGGCATTGCGCCAGTCCAGATAGAGCCTATAGCCCACATTCGCATTTTCCCAGCCGGGGCCTTCATACCTTATGTACCAGGTATGGTCGGTATGCTGTTCGGGGATTTCCAGTTCGGTCACCTTCTTGAAAGTTCCCCCGATGTATTCCATATGGCCTCGGGGGCCATCCTGCCATGACCCGCCTTCCTTGACGGAAATCTCCGCATAAGGTGCAGTTTGGGCCGGGGATTGGACCGAGGTATCGGCAGCTTCCTTTTTTTGTTCCTTACAGGAGACCAGCCCCAGAAAAAGCATTGCCATGAGTTTGATGCTGTGTTTCATATCCATTGAAATTATAGGTTGTTATTGTTCTTTGGGTTCCACCCATCGGTTCCCCCCAGTATGTTCTC
>Ga0079224_100001204_pt1 | contig 28948 bp, 26 predicted proteins | sample Stecom2015_FD_80414 | JGI IMG/M metagenome (GOLD analysis project Ga0079224, IMG submission 80414) | Agricultural soil microbial communities from Utah to study Nitrogen management - Steer compost 2015 | ecosystem: Environmental > Terrestrial > Soil > Agricultural land | place: USA: Utah... | reverse complement strand
ACTAACATATTCTCCTTTCTTTTGCTAAGATATGATAAAATAAGCAATTGAAGGGTTCAATTTTCTAAAAAATACATTGTTAACCAAATTAGAACGCTTGATTAACTGTGCAATTAAAGGAATGTTGTTATGATGCATGAACCATTTATTCAAAATACGGATCAGGTGTTAACGTACACTGGTTGGAGCCATTTTTCAAATCAACTTATTGTTGGATTTACAACAAAAAATGGTGGTACCAGTAAAGATGAATTTGGATCCTTAAATTTAGGGCTACATGTAATGGACGAGTACAACTCGGTTGTCTCCAATCGTAAAAAACTAGCAGATGTTCTTCGTTTTCCAACAGAACACTGGGTTTGCTCCGAACAAACACATAAAAATAAAATAGCTAAAGTCACTAAACACAATCTTGGTGCAGGGGTAATGACATATGAAGATAGCATCAAGGATACAGATGGGTTATTTACAGCGGAGAAAAATGTTTTATTGACCCTTTGTTTTGCAGACTGTGTTCCACTTTACTTTTATGCACCTTCAAGAGAATTAATTGGGATAGCTCATGCAGGATGGAAGGGAACCGTTCAGGATATTGCAGGAGAGATGGTTCGTGCTTGGTCTAGTGAGGGGATTAATCCACTGGAAATCCATGCTTTAATCGGGCCTGCAATTGATAAATGCTGCTATATTGTGGATGATTATGTTATGAACTTTGTAAAAAAATTGGATAATGTCAATTCAAAACCATACAAAAAGATAAGTAACAATCAGTATCGATTAGATTTAAAAGAATTGAATTATCAACTGTTGGTAAGAGCAGGAATTCCTCCTGAACAAATTCAAGTTTCCTCTTATTGTACATCTTGTGAGAATCAGCTTTTCTTTTCGCATCGTAGGGATGCTGGGAAAACGGGAAGAATGATGAGCTTTATTGGCTTTAAGGAGGATTAAACGACAATGAGTGTCAAAGAAAATCTTGTAGATATACAAGAAAAGATAGAAGAGGCGTGTAAAAGATCAAATCGATCTGTAGACTCTGTGTCAATCATTGCAGTGACAAAATATGTAAGTATTGAAACCGCAAAAGAAGCTATTGAAGCAGGAATTCAACATATTGGTGAAAATCGCGATGATGGATTGGTAAAAAAAAGAGAAGTATTGGGTGACGAGCCAACCTGGCATTTTATCGGCTCACTTCAATCTAAAAAAGTAAAAAAAATTATTGATAAAGTCGATTATATTCACTCATTAGATCGAATCTCTTTAGCAGAAGAACTACATAAACGAGCAACTGGGAAAATAAAATGTTTTGTACAAGTGAATGTATCAGGAGAAGAGTCCAAACATGGACTGTCTCCAGAAAACCTTGTGCCATTTATAAAAGAAATCGAGAAATTTACTTCGATTGAGATTGTTGGCTTAATGACGATGGCTCCATTCACTGATGATACATCCATATTACGCGGTTGTTTCCATAGGCTACGTAAACTAAGGGATGATGTACAAGCTATGGGTTTACCTTATGCTCCTTGTACGGAACTATCTATGGGGATGTCAAATGATTACGAAATTGCGATTGAAGAAGGAGCTACCTTCATTCGCATCGGCACTTCACTTGTTGGGAAAGAATTTTAAGTGAATCAGAAATATTTCACGAAATAAAAAATTTTGGAAGTGAAAAGAGAGGTGTATACAAATGAGTATAAAATCCAAATTTAAAAACTTCTTTGCGCTAGAGGACGAATATGATTACGATGAGGAAGAATTTTTTGAAGAAGAAGAACCCACTAAGACTACACGTCCTGCTACGAAACAAAATGTAGTGAGTCTTCAAAGTGTCCAGAAGTCATCAAAAGTTATTTTGTTTGAACCACGGGTATATGCTGAAGCACAGGAAATAGCCGATCATTTGAAGAGTAGACGAGCTGTCGTTGTGAACCTTCAACGTGTACAACATGACCAAGCAAAGCGTATTGTTGACTTTTTAAGTGGAACTGTTTATGCAATTGGTGGAGATATTCAACGTATAGGTTCAAACATCTTTTTATGTACTCCTGACAATGTTGATGTGTCTGGAAACATCTCTGAGATTGTTTCAAACGAAGATTATGCTGAAAAGGGGTGGTAGACGAATATGGGAATTATTTTCGCTATTTTAAGTCAGGTACTTGTACTTTATTCATATGCGCTCATTATTTATATTTTGATGTCATGGTTTCCGAATGCAAGGGAGTCTGGGATTGGCCAATTCCTTGCTAGAATTTGTGAGCCATATCTAGAGCCGTTTCGAAGGTTCATTCCACCATTAGGAATGATCGATATTTCTCCAATTGTTGCAATTTTAGTTCTTAATTTCGCAGGTAGAGGAATTTATGCCTTACAAAGTATGTTCTAAAAAATAAAAAAGGGCCTTATCCAAGGTCCCTTTTCTGCATTAAAAATGAGGTTTATATACATATGAATTTATATCAACATTTTCGTAAAGAAGAACATGCATTCATTGATCAGGTCTTGGAATGGAAGCAGACTGTGGAGAACCAATATAGCCCAAAGCTAACTGACTTCCTTGATCCACGTGAACAGGAAATCGTACAAAAGGTGATCGGTACAAATGGAGATACACAAGTTGAATTTTTTGGTGGAATAAAGGGGCTGGAAAGACAACGTGCATTTTTATACCCATCTTATTTTACACCTACTGAAACAGACTATCAGCTATCCTTTTTCGAGTTAAAGTACCCTGTGAAATTTGTGACAGTGGATCATCGAAAAGTGCTTGGTTCCTTAATGTCACTAGGTTTAAAACGTTCAAAATTCGGTGATATACTTACTCAAGGTGAACGCATTCAAATTATAGTGGCTCAAGAAATTGCGGACTACGTACGTATGAATTTGACTTCAGTGGGAAAAGCAGCAATTTCGTTAACAGAAATTAATGCGAGTGATTTACTGGAAATAACTGAAGAGTGGACAGAGCAGACTGTAACTGTTTCTTCATTACGCTTAGACACTGTACTATCGTCCATACTCAATATTTCTAGACAAAAAGTACAAGCTTTAATTGAAAATGGACTTGTTAAAGTAAATTGGAAGAAAATCGAGCAAACTTCATTTGAATGTAAAGAATATGATGTCCTTTCTGTTCGAGGACATGGAAGAAGTAAGCTACATTCCATTGATGGAAAAACTAAAAAAGACAAATGGAGAATTATTGTAGGTAGACAAAAATAAGTCGAAAAGAATGCAGGAATTCCTTCTTTTTTGTCGAATTGTAAAGTATCATTCATATAAAGGATGTTTTCTATTTAATACTATTTGGAGGTGGCACCCGTGCCTTTAACGCCATTAGATATCCATAATAAGGAATTTAATAAAGGTTTTCGCGGCTATGATGAGGACGAAGTTAATGAGTTTCTTGATCAAGTCATAAAAGATTACGAAATGGTTATTCGCGAAAAAAAGGAACTTGAATCAAAATTATCAGAGCTAAATGAAAAACTTGGACATTTTACAAATATCGAAGAAACGTTGAATAAATCAATTCTAATCGCTCAAGAAACAGCTGAAGAGGTAAAACGAAATGCTTCAAAAGAAGCAAAGCTAATCGTAAAAGAAGCCGAAAAAAATGCAGATCGTATTATTAATGAGGCATTGGCTAAATCTAGGAAGATATCAATTGAAATCGAAGAATTGAAGAAACAATCAAAAGTATTCCGAAATCGATTTAAAATGTTGATTGAAGCACAATTAGATTTACTGAACAACGATGATTGGGATCATTTGATGGAATACAATGTAGAGCCCGTTTTTGCAGAATCAGAAGAAAACTAGTTTGCACACTTGACTCTTTGATTCGATACGCATATAATTTTAAAACAACTAATTAAATAATATGCAGCTATGAAAGGGACAGTAGTTCTTATCAGACTTATTATAATGTGAAAGCGAGTCAGGGACGGTGGAAGCCTGATATAAGTGATAAGAATGAAAATCACCCTGGAGTTCGGTGCTGAACAAATATAGTGTTTAAACCTATAGAATTTAAACATTTCTAAGTAAGCATTTCGCGAATCATTCACGTTACGAATGTCGAGTGGACGAATGAAGTATATTCGTCTATAAGGGTGGTACCGCGAGAGCCTTCTCGTCCCTTTTTGGGATGAGAAGGCTTTTTTGTATACATTTCGTATTTGTACCATGTTCATCAAAAGCTGCGAGGTAAGTTTCAATCATATTAGGAGGAAATGGTAAATGGATTACAAAGACACATTATTAATGCCAAAAACGGATTTCCCAATGCGTGGAAATCTTCCAAATCGTGAACCACAGATTCAAGAAAAATGGGAAAAAATGAACATTTATCAAAAAGTTCAAGAACGTACAAAAGGTCGTCCTTTATTTGTCCTGCATGATGGCCCTCCATATGCAAATGGTGACATTCATATGGGGCATGCATTAAACAAAATCATCAAGGACATGATTGTTCGTTTTAAATCAATGAATGGTTACTCTGCACCATACGTTCCAGGATGGGATACACACGGTCTTCCAATTGAAACTGCATTAACAAAAAATAAAAAAGTAAATCGCAAGGCGATGAGTGTAGCAGAATTCCGCAAATTATGTGAAGAATATGCATATGAGCAAATCAATAATCAACGAGAACAATTCAAACGTCTTGGAGTTCGTGGGGATTGGGAAAATCCTTATATTACTTTAAAGCCTGAATATGAAGCCCAACAAATCAAAGTGTTCGGTGAAATGGCTAAAAAGGGGTATATCTATAAAGGACTCAAGCCAGTGTACTGGTCTCCATCAAGTGAATCAGCACTTGCAGAAGCAGAAATTGAATACCAAGACAAGCGTTCTCCGTCTATCTATGTTGCATTCCCTATTAAGGATGGCAAAAGTGTATTAGAAGGTGACGAAAAAATCATTATCTGGACAACAACACCGTGGACAATTCCAGCAAACCTTGGAATTAGTGTACACCCTGAACTAGAGTATAGTGTCGTGAGTGTTGACAACAATAAATTTGTTGTTGCTTCCGCGTTACTAGAATCTGTTACCAAAGAAATTGGTTGGGAAGAAGTAACGGTTGTTAAAACATTAAAAGGCCGTGAATTAGAACATGTTGTTGCCCAACATCCAATCTACGGTCGCGACTCTCTAGTCATGTTAGGAGAACATGTTACCACTGATGCAGGTACTGGATGTGTACATACAGCACCTGGTCACGGGGAAGATGACTTTATCGTTGGACAAAAATACGGAATTGGCGTTGTATGTCCTGTTGACGAAAAAGGGTATATGACTGCAGAAGCAGAAGGTTTTGAAGGATTATTTTATGATGAGGCAAATAAGCCAATTACAGAAAAATTAAATGAAGTTGGAGCGTTATTAAAGCTTTCCTTCATTACTCACTCATATCCACATGATTGGCGTACGAAGAAGCCAACGATCTTTAGAGCTACAGCTCAATGGTTTGCTTCGATTAAAGATTTTAGAAATGAGTTAATGGAAGCTGTTAAAGAAACAAAATGGGTTCCAGCATGGGGCGAAACAAGACTTTATAATATGGTTCGTGACCGAGGTGACTGGTGTATTTCACGTCAACGTGCATGGGGAGTTCCAATTCCAGTCTTTTATGGTGAAAATGGTGAACCAATTATCACGGATGAGACAATTAACCACGTATCAAATTTATTTAGAGAATATGGTTCAAATGTTTGGTTTGAACGTGAAGCAAAAGATTTATTACCAGAAGGGTTTACACATGAATCTAGTCCGAATGGTATTTTCACTAAAGAAACTGACATTATGGACGTATGGTTTGACTCTGGATCATCCCATCAAGCAGTTCTCTTAGAAAGAGACGAGTTACAACGTCCTGCAGACCTTTATTTAGAAGGATCTGACCAATATCGTGGTTGGTTTAACTCATCATTATCTACTGCTGTAGCTGTAACAGGCAAGGCACCATATAAAGGTGTGCTTAGCCACGGTTTTGCCCTTGATGGGGAAGGTCGTAAGATGAGTAAGTCATTAGGCAACGTTGTAGTTCCTGAAAAGGTTATGAAACAGCTTGGAGCAGATATTTTACGACTTTGGGTAGCTTCAGTGGACTATCAATCAGATGTACGTGTATCTGATGCTATTTTAAAACAAGTAGCAGAGGTATATCGTAAAATTAGAAACACATTCAGATTCTTACTAGGTAACTTAAATGATTTCAATCCAAAAACAGATGCAGTTCCAGTAAATGAACTACGTGAAGTAGACCGTTATATTCTTGTTAAGTTAAATAATTTAATTGACAAGGTTAAATCATCTTATGAAAATTATGAATTTGCGGGAGTTTATCATTCTGTTCATAATTTCTGTACAATTGAGTTAAGTTCATTCTATTTAGACTTTGCGAAGGATATTTTATATATCGAACCAGCTAACCAGCATGATCGTCGCTCCATTCAAACAGTTTTATATGAGGCACTATTAAGCTTAACTAAGCTTGTAACACCAATTCTTCCACATACTGCGGACGAGGTATGGTCACATATCGATTCTGTTGAAGAGGAAAGTGTACAACTAGTTGATATGCCAAATTCAGTAGAAATTCCGAATGCAGATCAAGTTGAAGCTAAATGGGATTCATTCATGGAACTCCGTGATGATGTTCTTAAAGCGTTAGAAACAGCTAGAAATGAGAAAGTAATTGGTAAATCATTAGCTGCAAGTATTACCCTATATCCAAACAATAAAACGAAAGAGCTTTTAGATTCTGTTGAAGAAAATGTACAGCAGCTCTTTATCGTATCAGGCTTAAAGATTGCGGGCTTATACGAGGATGCCCCAGAAGACGCACAAGTTTTTGACAATGTGAAAATTGTAGTAGAACCTGCAGAAGGTGAAACGTGTGACCGTTGTTGGGTTGTAACGCCGACAGTTGGTGAAGACCAAGATCACCCAACCCTTTGCACACGTTGTGCTACTGTCGTGAAAGAAAATTACGTCAACTAAAAAAGTAGAAAAAGCCATGAATCAAAGGTTCATGGCTTTTTTTCACTTATTTTATCGAAATAGTACGTTAAGATAACTGTTTACAATTACATTGCTTGTCAACCGTCAAATTTTACTAAGAAATACGTATTATGTATATAGAATCATCTGATAGATCATTTGAGAAGGAGGATTAAAGGACTGAGGAGACTCAACCGCATACCGTAGATATTTTGCATATACGTTTAGCAGAATAGGTAGAAATTAACGTATCATATTCATTCTACAGGAAAAACTTGTTGGCTTTAAGAAAATATTGTTCAGGTAACACTATCCTTACTCACCTTTAGAAATGTTCTTTAGCAGTTAACTTTAATCAGCAAAAGTCTAAATCTTCTGCTGAATAAAGTAAAAGCCTCTGGCGGATGCCACGATTTTTCAAATGGAATTTTCGAGCAAAGGATTAAAGACTAAGGACGCCACACCCTATGGCGATGTCTTTGAGACCCACATCGTGTGGGACCTAAGAAAATCTGGCCCAAATACGCTAAGGCGCATTTGATCAAAGCATGATAAGGAGGCGTTCCTATGAACGATCAGTATGCAGAGATTAAAGCGGAATTAGAATTAACAAAGAAAGAACTATTATCAAGATTGATGAAATCAACTCAATATGAGGTAAGCCAAGAATTGTTTTTTCAGAATGAACAATCCGAAAAAGAAAAAATTATTATCAATCATATAAAAGAAGACCTACACGATGTAGAGAGAGCCTTAACTAAAATGGATACAGGAACGTTCGGAATCTGTGAGGAAACAGGTACTGAAATTCCAATCGAGAAGTTAAAGATCCTTCCAACAGCACGAACCATTTTTGAATTTTCCTTCACTGATTTGTATGACAGAAATGCTTATCTTTCCCCTCAACAAGAAAATCACCTTTATGTAGTAAAGTAGTAAGCTTTATTCAGCTGTTGGATGAATAAAGTTCTGCCTTTTTGAAAAATGCACAGATTATTAGCAAGTAGTCTTTCAACAAAAGTATCGAACATTACGTAACCTCATCCTTTTCCAAAATCACTTGTGAGGGTCCAAAAACTGGGCCCTAATAAACTAAGGTGTTTTGTTGGTGGGTTTTGCTTCTCATCGTTTTAGGTTTTTGTCCTTAGCCTTTAAATAAATTGTACACTCGTCCTATCATGTGCTAAAATCACATAAGGTAAAGTTTGTTAACATGGGGGCGTTTGCGTGCATTATTATTTAATTGCTTTATTTGTTATTTTATTAGATCAAGTAACAAAATGGGTCATTGTACGTTATATGGAACTTGGAGATTCAATTGAAATTATATCTGGTTTTCTGTACATAACCTCTCATCGTAACCGTGGCGCGGCATGGGGGATTTTACAAGGACAAATGTGGTTCTTCTATATTGTGACCGTAATTGTTGTTGTTATGCTCGTTTTATACATACAGCGTCTCAAACCACACCAGCGTTTATTTGGTATCGCACTTTCATTGATGCTCGGTGGCGCAATTGGTAATTTTATAGACCGTATCTTTCGAAAAGAAGTTGTCGATTTTATAGATACATACATTTTTTCATATAATTTCCCAATCTTTAACATTGCCGATTCTGCCCTTGTTATTGGTGTTGGTTTCATATTTATTTTAACAATTTTTGAAGGGAAATTAGAAAAGGAGAATACAGATGAGTCAATTCGAACTAACGATTGAAGAGCATCAGCATAATGACCGAATTGATAAGATAGTCTCTGCCTATAATTCAGAGTGGTCAAGAACGCAGGTTCAGTCTTGGATTAAGGATGGAAATATTGTAGTCAATGGGAAAAAAGTTAAAACAAATTATAAAGTGAGTGTTGGAGACAACATTCAAATTGAAATTCCAGAGCCACAAACTTTAGATGTTGTCCCAGAGGAAATGAATCTGGATATTTATTATGAAGATGCAGATGTGCTTGTTGTCAATAAACCAAAAGGAATGGTGGTTCATCCTGCTCCAGGTCATGTCAGTGGAACGCTTGTAAATGGTCTGATGGCACATTGCAAGGATTTATCTGGAATCAATGGGGTATTACGTCCTGGAATTGTCCATCGGATTGATAAGGATACGTCTGGCCTATTAATGATTGCGAAAAATGATCTTGCACATGAATCTTTAGTCAATCAATTGGTGGAAAAGACCGTAACTCGAAAATATAAAGCCATCGTCCATGGGGTTATTCCTCATGATCAAGGTACGATAGATGCCCCAATTGGCAGAGATAAAAAAGATCGTCAAAGCATGACTGTGACAGATGAAAACAGTAAAGTTGCAGTCACACATTTCAATGTATTGGAACGCTTTAAGGACTTCACTTTTATTGAGTGTCAGCTTGAAACAGGACGTACTCATCAAATTCGTGTCCATATGAAGTATATTGGATATCCTTTAGCCGGTGATCCGAAATATGGTCCAAAGAAAACGTTGGATATAGGTGGCCAAGCATTACATGCTGGGATACTTGGTTTTGTTCATCCTAGAACAAAGGAGTATCTTGAATTTGAAGCCCCACTACCTCCATATTTCGAGGAACTTATCGAAAAATTAAAACATTAACTTTTAGTTGGCTTTTTTGTTAAAAACGATTGACAAAATTCGATAACAGGATTAAGATTAACTTAATTTAATGAGCCCCTTTAAAGACAGTCCCGTGAGGCTGAGAAGGAAACGGTTATACATGAGGATACAAATATGTCCTTTTGTATACATGACTATGTCCTCTCACTTACGGTGAGAGGATTTTTTTTGAAAATCAATGTAATGTGAGGTGTAACAAATGGCTGAAACAGAAAAAGCTGTAGTTTTAGATAATCAAGCAATTAGAAGAGCGCTAACTAGAATCGCTCACGAGATCATTGAAAAAAACAAAGGAATTGAAGATTGTGTGATTGTTGGGATCAAGACAAGAGGAATCTACCTAGCAAAACGAATTGCTAGTCGTATCGAACAAATCGAAGGTAAACAAGTTGCCATCGGTGAACTTGATATCACATTATACCGAGACGATTTGACGACAAAAACGGAAGATCATGAACCAATTGTGAAAGGTTCTGATATCCCAGTCGAGATTACAAATAAAAAAGTAATTCTTGTTGATGATGTCTTATACACAGGTAGAACTGTAAGAGCTGCACTAGATGCGTTAATTGACATTGGTCGTCCAGCACAAATACAGTTGGCTGTACTAATTGACAGGGGTCATCGTGAGTTTCCAATTCGGGCAGATTATGTTGGAAAAAACATTCCAACAGCTAGTTCTGAAAGAATCGTGGTTGAATTAGAAGAAGTCGACCAAGATGACCAAGTAACTATTCATAAAAAGTAACATCAAAAACGACAGCGCCTTGTACCGCATTCGTTTTCGAGTTTCAAGGTGTTAAAAGCTAGACAAATAAAATAAGTACCCTTTAATTGTAGTCCAGAGAGGCTAACAAAGGGGTGACATTCCTTCTCAAATGGAAAGGATTTGTGTACCTCTTTGTGTAAAAAACACAAAGATTTTTTTGTTTTGGGTATGTTAACAATGGGGAGGAAACAATGAATATTCACAACCAAAAGATTGTTTTAGACATAAACGATAAACCATCTGCAGGGCTCTTTGCAATTTTAAGTCTGCAGCATTTATTTGCAATGTTCGGTGCAACTATTCTTGTACCATATCTAGTTGGCATAAGCCCTGGTGTGGCTCTCATTTCAAGTGGATTAGGGACACTTGCATTTCTATTAATTACAAAGGGGCAAGTACCTGCATACTTAGGATCTTCTTTTGCCTTCATCATACCGCTTCAAACAGCAATAGCAGCTGACGGTCCAGGTTCAGCCATGATGGCAAGCTTACTAGCGGGTCTTGTATACGGAATAGTCGCTCTCATTATCAAAGCAACAGGACATAAATGGCTCGTAAAGATTCTACCGCCAGTGGTGGTTGGCCCAGTGATTATCGTAATTGGTCTAAGTTTAGCTGGTACAGCTGTAGGGATGGCAATGAATGATGCAAGTGGCGCATATAGCTTAAAACATTTTTCTGTAGCATTAGTAACACTAGCCATCGTCATTATTGCAACCATCTTTTTTAAAGGTTTCTTTAACCTAATCCCCGTTCTGATTGGGATCATTGGTGGGTATGTATATGCACTAGTAATTGGATTGGTTGATTTTACAGCAGTAAAGCAAGCAAAAATTATCGAAATTCCAGATTTCATTATTCCGTTCGTATCGTATACACCAAGTTTTTCAGTGGACATGATCGCGTTAATAGTCCCAGTGGCAATTGTAACTTTATCAGAGCATATTGGCCACCAAATGGTGCTAAGTAAAGTTGTTGAAAGAGACTTAATTAAGCAGCCAGGTCTACATCGTTCCATTATGGGAGATGGTGTAGCAACGATGATTGCTTCCTTACTTGGTGGTCCGCCAAATACAACCTATGGAGAAAATATTGGTGTACTTGCCATTACGCGTATTTTTAGTGTATATGTAATCGGTGGTGCAGCAGTAGTCGCTATATTCTTTGGTTTCAGTGGTACAATCAATGCTTTAATTAGCTCGATTCCAACTCCAGTGATGGGAGGAGTCTCCATCCTCTTATTCGGAATTATAGCGTCGTCAGGTTTACGTATGCTAGTGGATAGCAAAGTTGATTTGAGCGAAAACAGAAACTTAGTGATTTCATCCGTTATTCTGGTTGTCGGAATTGGTGGAGCATTCATTAAAGTTTCAGGTTTTGAAATTCACGGTATGGCATTAGCTGCAATCATTGGGATTGTACTAAACCTAGTTCTTCCAGGTGGAGAAGTAAGTGAAGAAGAAGATATTTACGCAACTCAATTAGAAGATGATAACTCTGTAGCATAAGCAACACCTTTTAAAGTAACCCAGAGAGGTTAAGAAGGGTGTAAGGATCTGGCAAAAGGGTATAGCTTTCTTGTACCCTTTATTGTCCAAAACCTTATTTACACACCCTTACCCAAGCAGGTAAGGGTGTTTTTTTATCCCACTTTTAACGGGCAGTAAGCCCCTTACCTCTAGATTTGAGAATCTGTAGAAGATAGGTGAGGGCATTGCTCATAATGTCCGAATGGCCTAGTGCTTTTATGATTAGGAGGAGAGAAAATGAATCATTTACTTACAATGTCTGAGTTGAGTGTTGAAGATATTGATCGCATTCTTTTTGATGCAGAGCTTTTTGCAGACGGTAGCCAGTGGAAACTAGAACAACAAACATTTATTGCGAATCTCTTTTTTGAACCAAGTACTCGTACTCGCTTTAGCTTTGAGGTAGCTGAAAAAAAATTAGGTGCTGAGGTTTTAAACTTAGAATCCCTAACATCCAGTGTTCAAAAAGGTGAAAGTCTCTACGATACTGTTAAGACACTGCAATCAATCGGAGCAAATGCGGTTGTGATTCGTCATCCAAAAGACGAGTATTTCAATGAATTACAAAAGGGAATCAATATTCCTATCGTAAATGCAGGTGATGGATGTGGTCATCATCCGACTCAGTCTCTCCTTGATTTATTAACAATTAAGCAAGAGTTTAAAAGATTTAAAGATTTGAATGTATTGATTGTGGGTGATATTAGTCATAGCAGAGTAGCGCGTTCCAACGCACAAAGCCTAACAAGACTTGGGGCAAACGTATATTTTTCAGCTCCATTAGAATGGCAGGATCAAACGACCCCATACGGAATGTATGTTGACCTTGACGAAGGTCTTAAAGAAGCTGATGTTGTGATGTTGCTTCGTATTCAACATGAACGCCATAAATTTGCGATGGATCTAACAAAGGAAGACTATCATCAACAATATGGCTTAACGATAAAGCGAAGTGAAAATATGAAGAAAAATAGTATTATTATGCATCCAGCTCCAATTAATCGTGGAGTTGAAATTGCAAATGAATTGATAGAAGCTCCACAATCAAGAATTTTTAAACAGATGGAAAATGGTGTATTCGTAAGAATGGCAGTACTAAAAAGAGTATTACAACAGGTTGAAGGAGGAATTTTAATATGAGCACTGTATTAAAAAACACCAAGATATTAAACGAACAAGGTGAACTAATAGCAGCGGATATCAAAATTAAGGATGGTTTAATTGAGGCCATTGGTACAAAAATTGATTCCACAAATTGTGAAGTGATTGATGTCGATGGAATGTTCGTATCTGCAGGGTTTGTTGATGTCCATGTTCATCTGAGAGAGCCTGGTGGAGAACATAAAGAGACAATTGAAACAGGAAGCCTTGCAGCAGCGAAGGGTGGCTTCACTACAATCTGCGCAATGCCTAACACAAGACCAGTTCCAGATACAGTTGAACAAATGAATAAGCTACAACAAAGAATTAAGGATACAGCTCATGTTAATGTTCTTCCATATGCGTCTATTACCATTCGTGAGCTTGGTGAGGATTTAGTTGATATGAATGGATTAAAAGAAGCAGGAGCTTTCGCATTCACTGACGATGGTGTAGGCATTCAATCTGCTGGAATGATGCTCGAAGCAATGAAACAGGCTGCAGCCATAGATATGCCAATCGTTGCCCACTGTGAGGAAAATACCCTTATTAATAAAGGTGCAGTTCATGAGGGTGAGTTTTCGAAGAAACACGAAATCAATGGTATTCCTTCAGTATGTGAATCCGTACATATTGCAAGGGATGTATTATTAGCTGAAGCTGCTGGTTGTCACTATCATGTTTGCCATGTAAGTACGAAGGAATCTGTTCGAGTCATTAGAGACGCTAAGCGTGCAGGTATCCATGTGACAGCTGAGGTAACTCCACATCATTTATTACTATGTGATGAAGATATCCCTGGACTAGATACAAATTATAAGATGAATCCTCCACTACGTGGAAGGGAAGATTTAGAAGCACTTATTGAAGGACTACTTGATGGAACAATAGACTTTATTGCAACAGACCATGCACCACACACGACTGAGGAAAAAGCACAGGGAATGGCATTAGCACCATTTGGTATTGTTGGATTGGAGACAGCATTCCCACTTCTCTATACACATTTTGTTGAGACAAACAAAATCACACTTAAGCAATTAGTAGACTTTTTAACTAGTAAACCAGCAAATACATTTAATCTACCATTTGGAAGCTTAGAAATTGGAAAAAGTGCTGATCTAACAGTCATTGATTTACATGCTAAAGAAACAATCAATCCTGACAACTTTGTATCAAAAGGAAAAAACACTCCTTTTGCTGGTTGGGAGAGTAAAGGTTGGCCAGTTATGACAATCGTTAATGGCCGCATTGTTTGGCAGAAAGGAAGTGTACTTGCATGAAACGACAACTGATTTTAGAAGATGGTACTGTTTTTGTAGGTGAAGGTTTTGGGGGCAAAACAGAAAAAATAGGTGAAGTAATATTTAACACAGGAATGACAGGCTATCAAGAAATACTTTCTGACCCTTCTAATTGTGGGCACATTGTAACACTTACTTACCCGTTAATTGGGAACTATGGGATTAATCGAGATGATTTCGAATCTATTCATCCCTCAATCAGCGGGCTAATTGTGAACGAAGTTTGTGACCATCCTTCCAATTTTAGAAGTCAATTCAGTCTTGATGAATACCTTAAGTCAAATAATATCCCAGGTCTTTCAGGAATTGATACAAGGAAGTTAACAAGAAAGATTCGCCAAAATGGGACATTAAAAGGTGCGATTTGTGGGACGGACGTTAATGTTGACGAGATTGTTAAGGAACTTAAAAATACACCTGTATCAACAGATCTAGTTAAACAAGTTTCAACAAAGAGTGCATATCCAAGTCCAGGTCGGGGACATCGAATTGTTCTAGTAGATTTTGGAATGAAGCATAGCATCCTTCATGAATTAAATAAACGAGACTGTGACGTAATTGTTGTTCCGTACAATATGACAGCCGAAGAAATCTTACGTCTAAGTCCAGATGGAGTGTTATTAAGTAACGGACCAGGAAATCCAAAGGATCTACCTGAAGCAATCGAAATGATTCAAGATCTCCTTGGAAAGGTGCCACTGTTTGGGGTATGCCTTGGCCATCAACTATTTGCTTTAGCAAATGGAGCAGAAACAGAAAAAATGAAATTTGGACATAGAGGTTCAAACCACCCTGTAAAAGATATGAAAACAGGAAAAATCAGTATCACTTCTCAAAATCATGGGTTTACCGTAAATAAAGAATCATTATTGGGAACAAAACTTGAAGTCACATATATGGCATTAAATGATGACACGATTGAGGGCTTACGTCATATCGAATACCCAGCATTTACTGTGCAATTTCACCCTGAGGCATCTTCAGGTCCTGACGATGCAAATAGCTTATTTAACGACTTTTTACAGATGATTGAAAACTCCAAGAAAGAGGGCGAAGAGCTATGCCAAAACGCTTAGACATTAAAAGTATATTAGTAATCGGGTCTGGTCCGATTGTGATTGGGCAAGCTGCTGAATTTGATTATGCAGGTACACAAGCTTGTTTATCATTAAAAGAAGAGGGATACCGAGTTATTCTAGTTAACTCTAACCCTGCGACCATTATGACAGACGTAGAAATTGCAGATAAAGTATACATCGAGCCTCTAACATTAGAGTTTGTTAGTAAAATCATCCGTAAAGAAAGACCAGATGCGATTCTGCCAACACTTGGGGGACAAACTGGCTTGAACATGGCCGTTGAACTTTCAAATTCAGGCATTCTTGAAGAATGTGGTGTCGAAATCCTCGGAACTACACTATCAGCCATCCAACAAGCTGAGGACCGTGATTTGTTTCGTAATTTAATGAATGAACTGAATGAACCTGTACCAGAGAGTGACATCATTCATAACCTAGAAGAAGCCCATCGTTTTGTTGAAAGAGTTGGTTATCCAGTTATCGTAAGACCTGCTTTCACATTAGGAGGTACCGGCGGTGGAATTTGTACAAATGAGGAAGAGTTAATTGAAATTGTTTCAAGTGGGCTAAAAAATAGTCCAGTAACCCAATGTCTTTTAGAAAAAAGCATTGCTGGTTATAAGGAAATTGAGTTTGAAGTGATGCGTGACTCAGCAGATAACGCCATTGTCGTATGTAGCATGGAAAATGTGGATCCAGTTGGTATTCATACAGGTGATTCTATTGTAGTTGCGCCAAGTCAAACATTAAGTGATCGCGAATATCAAATGTTACGTCACACATCTTTAAAGATTATACGTGCGCTTGGAATTGAAGGTGGCTGTAACGTACAACTGGCGCTTGATCCGTATAGCTTCAATTACTATATTATCGAGGTTAACCCGCGTGTCAGTCGTTCATCTGCCTTAGCATCAAAAGCTACTGGTTATCCAATTGCTAAATTAGCAGCGAAGATTGCCGTAGGATTAACATTAGACGAAATGAAAAACCCTGTGACAGGAACAACCTATGCAGCATTCGAACCAACGATTGACTACGTTGTGACAAAGATTCCACGTTGGCCATTTGATAAGTTTGAGTCTGCTAATCGTCTATTAGGAACTCAGATGAAAGCAACTGGAGAAGTTATGGCAATTGGACGGAATTTTGAAGAATCGATTTTAAAAGCAGTTCGTTCACTTGAGGCAAATGTCACGCATATTGAGCTTGAAGATGCAACAAACGCAGATCTGGTAACGATTGAGAAGCGAATTAAGAAAGCTGGAGATGAACGTTTATTCTATCTTGCAGAAGCGATTAGACGTGGTGTAAGCATCCAACAAATTCACGAATGGTGTGAAATTGATTTATTTTTCCTTCAAAAGTTTGAAAATATTATCAAACTAGAAGAAAAATTACGTCATCATATTGGCGATTTAGAACTATTATCGATTGCGAAAAAGAAAGGTTTTGCGGATACAATTATTGCTAAACTTTGGAATCAATCCGAGATTGACATATATGAAACTCGTAAACAAGCGGGAATTGTTCCTGTGTATAAAATGGTTGATACATGTGCAGCAGAATTTGAATCTGCAACACCTTATTACTACGGAACTTATGCGGATGAAAATGAATCAATTGTTACGGATCGCAAAAGTGTGATTGTTCTTGGTTCTGGTCCAATCCGAATTGGACAGGGGGTTGAATTTGATTATGCGACGGTACATTCAGTATGGGCAATTAATCAAGCGGGCTATGAAGCGATCATTATTAATAACAACCCTGAAACAGTATCAACAGACTTTAGTATTTCAGATAAATTATATTTTGAACCTTTAACAATCGAAGATGTTATGCATATCGTCGACCTTGAACAACCTGAAGGTGTAGTTGTACAGTTCGGTGGTCAAACGGCTATCAATCTAGCAAGTGCTTTAGTTGAACGTGGGGTAAAAATCTTAGGTACATCTCTAGAAGATTTAGACCGTGCAGAAAACAGAGATAAATTCGAGCAAACAGTCGTTTCGCTTGGAGTTCCTCAACCAAAAGGAAAAACAGCAACTTCAGTTGAAGAAGCCGTTGTTATCGCTGAATCAATTGGTTATCCAGTTTTAGTGAGACCTTCATATGTACTAGGCGGAAGGGCAATGGAGATTGTTTACCAAACAGAAGAACTTCTTCACTATATGGAAAATGCGGTGAAGATAAATCCAGAACATCCTGTCCTCATTGACCGTTATTTAACAGGTAAGGAAATTGAGGTAGATGCAATTTCTGATGGAGAAACCGTATTTATTCCTGGAATTATGGAACATATTGAGCGAGCGGGAGTACACTCAGGTGATTCAATTGCTGTATATCCACCACAAACGATATCAGAACATGTCAAACAACAAATTGTGGATCATACAATTTCACTAGCAAAAGGGTTAAATATTATCGGTCTACTCAATATTCAATTTGTTGTTTATAACGAAGAGGTATATGTGATTGAAGTAAATCCACGTTCGAGCCGTACAGTACCATTTTTAAGTAAAATTACGGGAGTACCGATGGCGAACATTGCGACAAAGGTAATACTCGGACACTCATTACCATCTTTAGGTTATGAAACAGGTCTTCAGAAAGAAAGTGAAGGAGTTTATGTGAAGGTTCCTGTCTTCTCATTTGCGAAACTTCGAAATGTCGATATTTCACTCGGACCTGAAATGAAATCTACTGGTGAAGTTATGGGACGAGACAATACACTAGAAAAAGCTTTATATAAAGGTCTTGTCGCTTCAGGAATTACGATTCCGAATTACGGTTCCGTTTTATTAACAGTTGCAGATAAAGATAAGGAAGAAGCACTTGAAATTGCTAGACGATTCCATGCAATTGGTTATCAACTCTTAGCAACAAGTGGTACGGCAAGTTATATAAAGAAAGCAAATATTCCTGTTACGGTTGTCAATAAAATTGGTTCTGAAACACCAAATCTTATTGATGTTATTCGCCAAGGAAAAGCACAGTTTGTCATTAACACCTTAACGAAAGGAAAGCAACCTGCTAGAGATGGATTTAGAATCCGTCGAGAAACAGTCGAGAATGGTGTTGCATGCTTAACATCATTGGATACAGCAAAAGCAATTGTGGAAGTTCTTGAATCCATGACGTTCTCAAGTGATGCAATGGGTTCTCACGTACAAAATCGTGAGGTGGTACACTCATGATGAAAAAGGAACTAATGCAAGTAACAAGTCACACCCAAATTGCAAAAGATATATTCGAACTTACATTAACTGGTGATTTAGTACAGGAAATGAGTCACCCAGGACAATTTGTCCATGTAAAAGTGAGTGATGGCCTTGATCCTTTACTAAGAAGACCGATTAGTATTGCAAATATTAACAGAGAAAAGCAAGAATTCACGCTGATTTATCGAAAGGAAGGACTCGGAACCCGAGTCCTTTCTGAAAAATCAATTGATCAAACAGTTGATGTTCTAGGTCCTTTAGGAAATGGTTTTCCAGTTGAAGAAGTAAAACAAGGACAAACAGCATTACTAGTTGGTGGTGGGATTGGTGTTCCCCCTCTTTATGAATTATCAAAACAACTAGTATCAAAAGGTGTAGATGTAGTCCACGTACTTGGATTCCAAACTAAATCTGCTGTATTTTATGAAGAACAGTTTAATCAATTAGGCCAAACCTATATTGCTACTGTAGATGGGTCAGTTGGGACGAAAGGGTTTGTAACGGATGTCATTAAAAATGAAAATCTTACATTTGACACTCTTTATTCCTGTGGTCCAACACCTATGCTAAAAGCATTAGAAACAAGCTACCCTGATCGAAATGTCTTTATTTCATTAGAAGAAAGAATGGGCTGTGGCATTGGTGCATGTTTTGCCTGCGTATGTCATCTGCAAGATGATCCTGAAGGGTATTCTTATAAAAAGGTTTGCAGTGATGGTCCAGTTTTCAAGATTGGGGAGGTGGTACTATGAACAGACTTCAAGTTGAACTACCAGGTTTATCACTAAAAAATCCAATCATGCCAGCTTCAGGATGTTTTGGTTTTGGTAAAGAATACGCAAAGTTTTATGACTTAAGTGAACTAGGTGCCATTATGATTAAAGCAACCACTCTAGAACCAAGATTCGGAAATAACACCCCCCGAGTTGCAGAAACGAGTGCGGGGATGTTAAATGCAATTGGATTGCAAAACCCTGGCCTACAAAAAGTTATATCTGATGAACTTCCGTGGCTTGAGCAATTTGATGTGCCAATTATCTCGAATGTGGCTGGTTCACAAATTGAAGACTATGTAGAAGTGGCCAAAGAAATTTCAAAAGCACCGAATGTTCATGCGCTAGAATTGAATATATCTTGTCCCAATGTGAAAACAGGAGGAATTGCCTTCGGGACGATTCCTGAGGTTGCTGCAGAACTAACGAGATACGTAAAAGAAGTATCAAGTGTACCTGTATATGTGAAATTATCTCCAAATGTTTCAAACATCATTGAAATGGCAAAAGCCATTGAAGAAGCAGGCGCAGATGGGTTAACGATGATAAATACATTAATTGGTATGAGAATCGACCTTAAAACGGGAAATCCTATCCTAGCAAATAAAACGGGTGGTCTATCTGGTCCAGCAATCAAACCAGTTGCGATTCGTATGATACATGAGGTCAGTCAAGTAGTATCGATCCCAATCATTGGTATGGGAGGCGTTCAAACAGCTGAAGATGTACTTGAATATGTTTATGCGGGTGCAAGTGCAGTCGCAGTAGGTACTGCCAATTTTGTGGACCCATTTGTCTGTCCAACTATTATCGACGAACTTCCAGGATTGCTAGACAAATATGGTTTCGAGCATATTTCTGATTGTCAAGGAAGGAGCTGGAAGTAATGCAACGACCGCTTATTATTGCGTTAGATTTTCCAAACCTTACAGAAGCTAAAGGATTTCTAAAAGATTTTCAAGAAGAAGAGCTTTACGTAAAGGTAGGTATGGAACTTTTCTATCAGGAAGGACCATCCGTTATCCAATTTTTAAAAGAACAAGGACACGCTATTTTCCTCGATTTAAAGCTTCATGATATACCGAACACTGTATTTTCCAGTATGAAGCGCCTAGCAGCGCTTGGTGTAGATATGGTCAATGTACATGCTGCAGGAGGAAGGAGAATGATGGAAGCTGCTCTTGAGGGACTTGAAGCTGGAACATTAAGTGGCCAATCAAGACCTACATGTATTGCTGTTACACAGCTTACAAGTACCACTGAAGAAGTAATGAGAAGCGAGCTACTAATTGAGCGTAATCTTCTTGATGTCGTTGTCGAATATGCAGCGTTAACGAAAAGAAGTGGATTGGATGGTGTTGTATGCTCTTCGCTTGAAGTTCCTGTCATCAATCAACGAATAGGAAATGAATTTATGACGGTTACACCAGGAATACGCCGGGCAAATGATGAAACAGGTGACCAAGCAAGAGTTGTGACACCTGAAAAAGCGAGAGAATTAGGTTCATCGGCGATAGTTGTTGGTCGTTCCATTACACGGGCACAAAACCCATTACAAGCATATAAGCAAATGAAAGCAGCATGGGAAGGGGTACAAGTATGAAAAAAGAAATAGCAGGGCATTTATTAGAAATTGAAGCTGTATTTTTACAGCCGAATGAACCATTCACTTGGTCATCGGGATTAAAATCACCTATTTACTGTGATAATCGAATGACTTTATCTTTTCCAGAGGTTCGGAGTAAAATTGCAAAAGGCTTATCTGAATTAATACAATCACATTATCCTGAAGTAGATGTAATTGCTGGAACGGCAACGGCAGGAATCCCTCATGCAGCATGGGTAAGTGATCTTTTACAATTGCCGATGTGTTATGTTCGCAGTAAGGCAAAAGCACACGGTAAAGGGAATCAAATTGAAGGTAAAATCATGAAGGGGCAAAAAGTTGTGGTGGTTGAAGACCTTATTTCAACTGGTGGTAGTGCCATTACGGCAGCTGAAGCACTCCGAGCAGCAGGGTGTGAGGTACTTGGGATCGTTGCGATTTTCTCTTATCAACTTCCAACAGCTTCAGAGAACTTAGAAAACGCAGGTGTTACTGCTTTTTCATTAACTGATTACTCAACATTAATTGATGTTGCACTAGAAAAACAAGTCGTGTCAGAAAATGATATTGAGAGCTTACAAAGCTGGCGTGAAAATCCATCTGAATGGAATACGACTAAAGCGTAACGTTACTCTTCTTAAGTCTATTCGTGACAATCTAAGACATGCTCTGACAGAAGTCCTATAGGATTGGAGTAATTGTTATAAGCCTTCGCTAAAAAACACACCGAAACTACATGATGATATAAAAATAACCCTAGGCACCATGGAGCCTAGGGTTTTCTTAGTTTTAAAATAACATCTTCTTCAGGTGTAACATACACGGTTTGTTGATTATCGTAGATTACAAAACCAGGTTTTGAACCATTTGTTTTTTTTACATGGCGTACCAATGTGTAATCAACTGGAACGGAAGATGAGTTTTTTGCCTTACTGAAGTACGCCGCAATCGTCGCAGCCTCAAGGATTGTTTCTTGTGTAGGTTGTTTACTTCTTATGATGACATGTGAACCAGGTATGTCCTTCGTATGAAGCCAAATATCATCTCTCGCAGCTAGTTTATTTGTTAAATAATCATTTTGTTTATTGTTTTTGCCAACAAGAATCTCTGTTCCGTCAGTTGCTTGATAATGCTCAATGGCTGGTTTAGCGGGTTTCGATTTTTTATTTCCTTTTTGCTGTTTATTTTTAAGATAGCCTTCCTCTATAAGCTCCTCACGAATTTCTTGTAGATCCTTTGGAGCAGCAGATTCGATTTGTTGCAAGAGAGAATCAAAGTAGGCAATCTCTTTATTGGCCTTCTCTATCTCATGCTCAACATATGTCACAGCATTCTTTGCTTTTTGATATTTTGAGAAATAGCTTTGTGCATTCTCAGAAGGTGTTTTTTGAGGGTTTAACGGAATCTTTATTGTATCATTGTCTTCTGAGTAGTAATTCGTGACCTCAATTTCCTTATCCCCCCGGGTGATTGCATACATATTCGCTGTAAGAAGCTCCCCTAAAAGTTTATATTTTTCAGCCTTTTCCGATTCTACTAAAGTTGCTTTAAGTTTTTTGATTTTTTTCTCATTTTTTGATTTTTCATTGATAATAAATCGCTCTAAATCGTTCCCTTGCTGTTTTACACGATCTCGTTCTGCTTTTCCAAAATAAAAACGGTCAAGCATTTCACTGATTGTAGCAAACTCCCTAGCCTCACCATCGAGGTGTTGTAAAGGTAGAATATAGAAATAGTCCTTATGCCCCTTCGTGATAATTTGCGGTGACACTTGATCTTGTTTAAGGGCATCAATCATGGAGAGAAATGGTCCAGGTAGAGTTTTGCGATTTGCAATTCCAGCTCGAAAGACAACTTCTCTTGCGAATAATGGAGAGATTCCAGCAAACTGATTGACAATTTGTTGATCTAATCGCCCTGCATTAAAGTCAATTTTTTTCAAGAAAGCTTCTTCATCAACAGTAAAAGGGTTCAGCTTTTCTTGTGTGGGCGGAAACACATAGGTATGTCCTGGTAATACAGTACGGTGTCGATTAACCGCTGGTGATATATGTTTAATGCTATCCAGTATCGTCTGTTTTTCCTTATCAACCAGAATGATATTACTATGCCTTCCCATAATTTCAATAATAAGCTGTTTTAATGATACATCGCCTAGTTCATTTCGTCCTTTTATGTCAAAGATGATAATTCTGTCCATATCTACCTGTCGAATGCTTTCAATAATACTACCTTCAAGATGCTTGCGTAGTAGCATACAAAACATTGGTGGTTCATTTGGATTCTCATATAACTCATTCGTTACATGAATGCGTGCATAACTCGGGTGCGCAGAAAGTAGGAGTTTATGGTTTTTCCCACCTGCTCGAACTTGAAAAATTAATTCGTTTTTATAGGGTTGATAGATTTTTGAAATTCTACCGCTTTCAAGTAACTGTTGTAATTCCTTCACGATTTGCCTTGTGAAAATTCCATCAAAAGTCATGTGTATTTCCTCTTTTCTATATAAATAGAAGCAACGCCTGCTACAAGTTTTAAATTAATTGTACCAACAAAATCGCAACATAGAAAAAGTATAGCATTTTTTTGGACGAGACTGAATAAGCTTTCATAGAGATATAACTAATTGATTAATTGATTTATTGCGAGGGGTGTGTAAAAGACAGATGAAGTGGTATGAACTCAGAACAGAAGAAGTCGAAGAAAAGGTAAATACAAGCCTTTCCAATGGTCTTACCGAACAAGAAGTAAAGCAACGACATAAGCAGTTTGGCTACAATGAATTGAAGGAAGCCGAACGCCCTTCAGCACTTTTGCTTTTTTTAGCTCAGTTTAAAGATTTTATGGTGCTTGTATTGCTTGCCGCAACCTTGATTTCTGGGTTGTTGGGGGAATATATTGACGCCATCGCAATCATGGCAATTGTTTTAATTAATGGGTTTTTAGGCTTTTTCCAAGAAAGAAAAGCAGAAAAGTCACTTCAGGCATTAAAAGAGCTGTCTGCACCACAAGTAAATGTATATCGGAATGGTGAATGGGTGCGAATTCTTTCTAAGGAGCTCGTCGTAGGAGATATTATCAAATTCTCAAGTGGCGATAGAATTGGTGCTGATATACGACTAACGGAAGTAAAGAGCTTAGAAATTGAAGAATCTGCCTTAACAGGGGAATCAGTACCTGTTACAAAACATGTAGATCCGATTCGCGATGATGAAGTGTCCTTAGGTGACCAGGAAAATATGGCATTTATGGGAACAATGGTTACACGAGGAAGTGGTGTTGGAATTGTAGTTGGCACTGGCATGAATACTGCAATGGGGCAAATTGCTGAACTCCTTCAAACAGCACAAACGATGATTACGCCACTACAAAGAAGATTGGAGCAATTAGGGAAGGTCTTAATCACTGTAGCATTATTCCTTACTTTATTAGTTGTAGTTGTTGGAGTTATTAATGGTCATGAGCTATATGAAATGTTCCTGGCAGGTGTATCATTAGCTGTTGCAGCCATACCTGAAGGTCTACCTGCGATTGTAACAGTCACCCTATCATTGGGTGTTCAACGAATGATCAAGAAAAATGCAATTGTCAGACGATTACCAGCTGTTGAAACATTAGGCTGTGCATCTGTCATTTGTTCGGATAAAACAGGGACAATGACACAAAACAAAATGACGGTTACACATCTTTGGTCAGGTGGTAAGACGTGGTCTGTTTCTGGTACAGGCTTTGAAACAGAAGGTAAATTCTTTTTTGGAGATAGAGAGATCAGACCATCTGAAAATAAAACCCTTCAACAACTGTTGACGTTTGGTGTGTTATGTAATAATGCTTCATTAAAACAAACCGAGAATGAAATCGTACTTGACGGAGACCCTACTGAGGGTGCGTTGCTTGTTGCAGGAATGAAAGCTGGCCTTTCCAATGAATTTTTAGCCGATCAATTTGAGGTTGTTGAAGAGTTTCCTTTTGATTCTGCTAGAAAAATGATGAGTGTGATTGTAAAAGATCGTTCTGGTAATCAATTTGTCATTACAAAAGGTGCTCCAGACGTTTTACTAGGTAAAAGTAAATCTGTATTATGGGACAATAGGCAACAAACTTTATCAAACGAGTACGAAAATAAAATTATGAAGGCGATCGAAGATTTGGCATCAAACGCACTTCGTACAATAGCAGTTGGCTTCAAACCATTAAGACCTAATCAGAAATTAGTATCCGAGCTTGAAGCAGAATCTGATTTAACCTTTATCGGAATCCAAGGAATGATTGACCCGCCACGTCCAGAAGTAAAAGCAGCGGTACGAGAATGTAAGGATGCTGGTATTAAGACGGTTATGATTACAGGTGACCATTTGATAACAGCTAAGGCAATTGCTTCGCAGTTAGGTATTTTACCTCATGGTGGAAAAGTACTTGATGGAAACGCATTATCTAAAATGGACCAAGATGAGCTCGAAGAAATTGTAGATGATGTTTATGTATATGCAAGGGTTTCACCTGAGCATAAATTAAAAATTGTCAAAGCCTTACAAAGCAGGGGACATATTGTTGCAATGACTGGTGATGGTGTCAATGATGCGCCAGCAATTAAGGCATCTGATATTGGTATTGCAATGGGGATTACGGGAACAGATGTAGCGAAAGAAGCGTCATCACTTGTACTTCTTGATGATAATTTCGCAACGATCCGTGCAGCAATTAAAGAAGGTAGAAATATCTATGAAAATATTAGAAAGTTCATCCGATATTTGTTAGCTTCTAATGTTGGTGAAATTCTAGTGATGTTATTTGCGATGCTTATGGGTCTTCCATTGCCACTCGTACCTATACAAATCCTTTGGGTCAATCTTGTTACAGATGGATTACCAGCGATGGCATTAGGTCTTGACCAACCTGAAGGTAATTTAATGAGACATGGCCCACGTCATCCAAAAGAAGGAGTATTTGCTAGAGGGTTGGGCTGGAAAATCATTAGCAGGGGATTCTTAATTGGAATCGCAACCCTAGCAGCTTTTGTGGTCGTCTATCATCGTGATCCTAGTAATCTTGGATATGCGCAAACAATTGCATTCGCAACACTTGTAATGGCTCAGCTTATTCATGTATTTGATTGTAGGAGTGAACGGTCAATTTTCCATCGTAATCCGTTTCAAAATATGTACTTAGTATGGGCAGTAATATCATCAATTGTATTAATGTTAGTCGTTATTTACTACCCACCACTTCAACCGATCTTTAAGACATATGCAATTGATCCGAGAGATTGGCTCCTAGTGCTTGGAATGTCTGCGATTCCAACGTTCTTACTAGCGGGATCATTATTAACAAGCAAACAGTCAAAAGCACAAGCATAAAATAAGATTTGGCTTTTGGAATTTAGTAACAAAACTATGTTATAATTTATGAGGTAATGGAGGATTTACTCTATTACCTTTTTCGTTTTTAAGGAGATATTATATAATAATAACTATTCGATTCTTGAAAACAATGATAAAATAATGATGTTTGTACCTGTTATGTTAGATTGGAAGTGAATATGATGATTACAAGTATGACAGGTTTTGGACGTGCTAAAAAGGAATTACATGATTTCACCATTTACGCAGAACTTAAATCAGTGAATCACCGATTCTGTGAGATCAATACAAGATTACCTAGACAATTACTGTTTTTAGAGGATAAAATAAAAAAGGCAATAGTAGAACACGTTAAAAGAGGTCGTGTGGAAGTGTTTCTTTCAATTGAAGGAGAAGGTCTCGTCACGAAAACTCTTTCCATTGACTGGGGTTTGTTAGATGCTCTCGTTTTATCAACAAAACAAATTCAAGAAAAATATCAACTTACCGATAAAATAACTACGCAACTACTTCTATCAAATGAACATATCCTCTCCATTGAAGAAAAGGAAAAGGAGAATAAAGATCTCGAAACAGCTATCATTGAAGTGATACAAAGCGCTGTGCAACAATTGAGACAAATGAGGGAAGTTGAAGGGCAGAAATTATTCGAAGATATTCTTTCATTTCTCGGCCAAATTGAAAAAAATGTACATAATGTGAAGCAATATGCTCCAAAGGTAATTGAACAGTATCGTGACCGCATTGAAAAAAGAATCAAAGAATATGTGGGTAATGAGTTTGATGAAAATCGGATTCTTACTGAGGTGGCTTTATTTGCGGAAAAAGCTGATATTAGTGAAGAGGTAACACGCCTTGAAAGCCATATTAGTCAATTCAAGGAAACCATTCATTCCAATGAACCTGTTGGTAGAAAACTTGATTTTATTGTTCAAGAGATGAATCGAGAAACCAATACCATTGGTTCAAAAGCAAATGATCCTTTAATTGCAAAACATGTGGTAGAAATGAAAAGTTATCTAGAGAAAATTAAAGAGCAAGTCCAAAATATCGAGTGAACTTGATTATAAAGCCATTATCACGGCGAAAATAGAGAGGTATAGTATGGGGGAGATTAAGTGCAAATTAAATTAATAAATATCGGATTCGGAAATATCGTCTCGGCTAATCGAATCATTTCAATCGTTAGTCCCGAATCTGCTCCGATTAAACGAATAATACAAGATGCTCGTGATCGAGGGATGCTCATCGATGCTACGTATGGCAGAAGGACACGTGCGGTTATGATTATGGATAGCGACCATATTATACTCTCTGCGGTCCAGCCTGAGACAGTTGCACAAAGACTCTCAAAAGAAGATGAGTTAACAGATGAAGGGTAGGTTTAATTAGGAATGAAAGAAAGAGGTTTACTAATTGTTTTATCAGGTCCATCTGGGGTGGGAAAAGGAACTGTTCGAAAAGCGATCTTTTCACAGCCTGATACTAAATTTCAATATTCGATATCAATGACAACGAGGAAACCACGTGAGGGAGAAGTAGACGGAGTTGACTACTTCTTTAAGTCAAGAGAAGAGTTTGAACAGTTAATTAAGGAAAACAAGCTTCTTGAATGGGCAGAATATGTTGGGAACTACTATGGCACTCCAATTGATTATGTTGAGTCAACCTTACAAGAAGGAAAAGATGTATTTTTAGAAATTGAAGTACAGGGAGCACTTCAAGTTCGAAAGGCGTTTCCAGAAGGATTATTCATATTCTTAGCACCACCTAGCCTGAAAGAGTTAAAGAACAGAATCGTTACGAGGGGAACTGAAACTGATGATTTAATTCTTAACAGAATGAAGGTTGCAAAAGAAGAAATTGAAATGATGGACGCATATGATTATGTAGTTGAAAATGATCAAGTAGAGCTTGCTTGTGAACGTATAAATGCAATCGTAACAGCCGAACATTGTCGACGTGACCGCGTGGCTAGACGATATAAAAAAATGCTGGAGGGAGAATTTTAAATGTTAAATCCATCAATTGATTCATTATTAAATAAACTAAATTCCAAATATACACTTGTAACTGTTGCCGCTAAAAGAGCTAGAGAGATGCAAGATCATAATAACGGATTGATACAGAAACCCGTATCTGTTAAACCCGTTGGAAAAGCGTTAGAAGAAATTGATGCAGGTATACTTTATTCTTCAACTGAAAATAAAACTGCGGTTGATACTTCACCAACAATTACTGAATAACCAAAAATAACAACCTCTCATGTAGGTTGTTATTTTTTTAAGAGATGTAGAAACTACTAGCCCGACGAGATTATAAGCCAAGCCAATTTTACTTTAAGAAAGTAAAATGACTTTATTAACTTATCGGACTACGCAGGATGTTTTGACGTCTACGTTGTATGTGTGCCACAGGACGTGGCGGATTTAAGTCGGACGTTCAATTACTAGGTTCTTTAACTTTTAAGAGGGGGAACTTTTATGCTTAATAAAAAAATACTGCTTTGTGTAAGTGGTGGAATTGCTGT
>Ga0079224_100001203_pt1 | contig 28961 bp, 33 predicted proteins | sample Stecom2015_FD_80414 | JGI IMG/M metagenome (GOLD analysis project Ga0079224, IMG submission 80414) | Agricultural soil microbial communities from Utah to study Nitrogen management - Steer compost 2015 | ecosystem: Environmental > Terrestrial > Soil > Agricultural land | place: USA: Utah... | reverse complement strand
TCCAACGGTGTTGACGTTCGCGATGTTGTCGCCGATGACACCGAGCGCTTCGCCTTCCGCGCGAAGGCCGCTGGCGCCCGAGTACATTGCGCGCAGTACCATGTTCAGTTCCTCAGTTTGGCTTGTAGGGGTCGGTTCGGATCGGGTCGATTCGTCGGAGTGAGCGCCGCTGCGGGCTCGCGGCATTCGAGCAGGTGGAGCGGGGCATCAGAGCCCCACACGAAGGAGGTCGGAGACGGGCACGAACGTGCCGTTGTCGAGGTGTAGAACCGGGTAGCCTTTGTCGAACGAGACGGACTCGACGCGCCCGGTGGTCTCCTGGGAGACGAGGACCGGAGCGCCGTCCGCATCCTCGGCGGCGACGGAGACCGCGTAGGTGCCGGCGGGCTGAACGAGGCCCGAGTCGTCGCGGCCGTCCCAGGTCACGCGCACCGTGCCGGCGGCTTGTTCGCCGAGGTCGAAGGTGCGAACCACACGACCATTCGCGTCGCGCAGCGTGATGCGGGTGGTGGCGCTGGGGGCGTCGAGCGTGAACGCGACCGTGACGGGACTGCCGGAGCCGTCCGACGTGATCAGCGAGCCGCGGACGGTGGCCTGTTTGCCGACCATCCCCACGATCTCGGCGTTCTGCAGCCCCCGCGACTGCGCGGCGAGCAGATCGAGGCGATCGTTGATGCCCATCGCTTGCTCGAGAGACGAGAACTGCGCGAGCTCCGCGATGAACTCCTTGCTGTCTTGAGGCTTCAAGGGATCCTGGTACTCGAGCTGAGCGACCAAGAGCTTGAGGAAAGCCTCGCGGTCGAGCGCCTGTCCGGCTTGCGCGGTGAGCAGCGGCTCGGGATCGGCCAGGGTGGTGCTGCGAGTGGGGTCGACGGGGCTGCTCATCCAACGAAACTCACTTTGCGACCCTTCGGCTTGCGCCGCGGATCGGCGTTCGCGCGCTCGTCCGATTCGGTCCGAGCAGCGCGTTCTGTCTTCGTCGAAGCAAGAAGAGTGCCGCGTCCGTCGACGCGCACGACCTCGATCGAATCGACGCGGACGCCGACGGACATGAGCGCACCACGGAGCCGCGCCCGTTCGGGATCGACGACGGCGAGCGCCCGCGCGCCCTCCACGCCGATCACGACGCGCAGGCCGTGCGGCGCGCGCGTGAGCACCACCGCGAGCTCGCCGAGCTCGGGAAGACGCACGGTGACCTGAACGCGCTCCTCCGTCGGCACGGGCGCCTTCGCTCCGTTGCCGACATTTCCCGCGCCGTCCGCTCTCTGCGGGGTCGGCGCCGACCTCTGCGTCAGCGCTTTGCCACCCCGCTGCCAAGTCTCTGGCGACGCGTGCGGGGCCGGGAGCACCCGGGGTTGGCTCGGGTTCTCGAGCGCGGAGGCGAGCGCCGCTGCCCACGCCTCGAGCTCGGTGTGGTCCAAGGGGGGCAGCGGTGGGTCGAGCGCAGCGGGCTCGGCAAAGCCGACGGCCGCCGTCGGGGTCACGTCACCGCTCATGGCGCCTTGGTCTCCTTCCTGTCGCCCCGCGCTCGCTGCGCGGCGATTTCGTCGTGCTCGCGGCGGTCGCGGCGCTCGAAGGCCGCGAGCTCGCTCGCCACGATGTGCTGCTCGAGCGTCTCGAGCTTCTTGAGATCGGTGTGAGCCGCGCGCACCTGGTCGCGCGCCTTCTCGACGAGCCGATGCGCCTCTCGCACGTTCTGCGTGAGCGCGAGGCGCCGATTCGAAGAGCGCTGTCGAAACGCCTCGAGCTCGCAGAACTCTCGGGCCGGGACGTTCTTTCCGGCGAGCTCGGCGCGCTGCTCGGCCGCGCGGGCGAGCCGCCGTTCTTCTTCGGCGAGCGCTCGCTCGGCCACGAGGGCGACGTCCCGCGCGCGGGCGAGCTCCGTCTTCGTCTGGTCGAGGCGGCGCTCTCGAAGGTCGATGAGCTTCTGGACGCGTTTCTGTCTCGGACTCATGCTCGGGGTCACTTCTTCGCGAACGAGCGTTCGAGGGCGAACAATCGATTGCGCGTCTCGGGCAACGCGCTCCGTTCGGTGCCGCGCTGGCGGAGGAACGCCTCGATCTGCGGCGCGGCCGCGCAGGCGAGGTCGATGCGGGGATCGCTCCCGGACACGTACGCCCCCACTTGGATGAGGTCGGCCGCTTCGCGATGAGCCGCCAGCAAATCGCGAAGGTGGCCCGCGGCGCGTCGATCCGCCTCGGGCGCCACCTCGGTCGCGAGGCGCGAGACGCTCGCGAGCACGTCGATGGCCGGAAAGTGCCCGCGCTCGCCGAGCGCACGCGACATCACGATGTGACCGTCGAGGATCCCGCGTACGGCGTCGGCGATGGGATCGGAGAGATCGTCGCCCTCGACGAGCACCGCGTAGAGGGCCGTGATCACCCCGGGACCGCTGCTGGTGCCCGCGCGCTCGAGCAAGCGGGGCAGCGCCGCGAACACCGACGGCGGATAGCCCTTCGTCGCCGGGGGCTCGCCCGCGGCGAGCGCCGCCTCGCGCAGCGCCATCGCGTAGCGCGTGACGGAGTCCATCATGAGGAGCACGCTCTTGCCCTGATCGCGGAAGTACTCCGCGATCGCGGTCGCGGTCTCGGCGCCGCGGGCGCGGACGAGCGGGGGCTGGTCGCTCGTCGCGGAGACGACGACGGAGCGCGCGAGCCCTTCACTGCCGAGCGAGCTGCGGATGAAGTCGTTGAGCTCGCGCCCGCGTTCGCCGATGAGCCCGATCACGTTCACGTCCGCGTTCGCCGCTCGGCAGATCATCCCGAGCAACGTGCTCTTGCCGACGCCCGCGCCGGCGAAGATGCCCATGCGCTGCCCGACCCCGATCGGGAGGAAGCCGTCGATGGCGCGCACGCCGGTCACGAATTGTTGCTGGATGGGGCGGCGGCCGAACGGCGGCGGCGGTGCGGCGCGTAGCTCGGCGCGCTGCTCGAAGGGGGGCAGCGGGGCTCCATCGAGCGGCTGTCCGAACGCGTCCACCACACGCCCCAGCAGGTGCGGCCCGACCGGGACGAAGGCGCCGCGTCGGGTCGGCGTCACGCGCGCTCCGGGACGGACGCCGACGATCGGTCCGAGCGGCGTCGCGAGCAGGCGCCCATTTCGGAAGCCGACCACCTCGAGCTCGAGCGCCCGTTCCCCCTCGCAGTGGACGAGCAGGGTGTCGCCGACCGCGGCGCGGAGCCCGCCCACCTCGACGATCATGCCGACCACCTCCAGCACGACACCCGTCGGTGCGTGAACGGGCAGAGTGCGACAGCGGGCGATGAGCGGATCGAGCATGGGGTCAGCGTGACGGCGGCTCCTCGGAAGCGAGGCCGCGAAGCAGGTGATCGAGTCGGGTTTCGAGGCTCTCGTCGACGCGACCGAGCTCGGTCTCGACGACGCAGCCGTCGGGAGGAAGCGTCGGGTCCAGCACGATCTCGAGGGCGATCCCGCGGCTCCGCAGCCGAGCCGAGAGGTCGTCGCGCGCGCTCTCGAACCACGCTCCGAGGCGCACCGTCACCTGGTCGTAGGCGCCGAGCGCTTCGAGGCCCTCCTGCACGAGCCCCACGACGAGCCGCGGATCGAGCGCGAGCTCGCGAGCGATCACCCGGCGCGCGATGAGACCAGCGAGCTCCGCGAGCTGCTCTCTCGTTTCGAAGAGCAGCCGCGCGCGCGCGGCGGCGAGCTCTTCGAGCGCCGTGCCGAACGCCGCGACGAGCTCGGGGGGTGGTCCCGGCGGCTCGGACGGGGCGCTCGGGACGCGCAGCGACTCGAGCGGGGGAGCCATCTCGAGCGCGAGCAGCGAGGTGTGGGGCGGTGACGAGAGGACCACCGGTTTGGACGGCGGCTCGATCGAGTGGGTTCCCGTCGGCACGCGCGGGGGAGGGGGCACGGGCGCTTCGGGCCGCGGGAGCGAGGGCGGCGCGGGGGCGACCCAGCTCGGCGCCTTGCGTTCGTTCGGGGTGACGTCGTTGAAGGTGGCGGGGCGCGGGCGCCCGGGCCGGCCCTTGTTAGACCAGAGCATCGGAGCCCTCGAGCGAGATCACGCCTTCCGCGGCGAGCCGCAAACACTGCTCGATCACCTCTTGCTGCGCCGCTTCGACGTCCGCGAGGCGCACCGCACCGAGCATCTCGAGATCTTCGCGCACGCGCTCGGCCGCGCGCTTGGACATGCCGCGGAAGATGTGCGCCTTGAGCTCCTCGCTCGCCGTCTTGAGCGCGAGCGTCAGCCGGTCCGAGGGGACGGCTTCGAGCACGGCGCGGATCCCACGCGGATCGAGCAGCGTGAGGTCCTCGAAGGTGTACATCGCCTTCCTCACGCGGGAGGCGAGTGCGAGGTCCTGGTTTTCGAGCTTCGTGAGCAAGGTGTCGCCCGCCTTCTGTCCCAGGCGTCGCACCACGGCCGCTGTCTGGCCGATTCCGTCCACGGGTGTCGCCGCGTCCTCCCCCGTCTCGGGCAGCTCCTGCGAGAGGGCGACGGCCACGTCCTCGAGCAAGCGCTGGGGCACCTCCGTCATCGTCGCGAGCCGCTCGAGCACGGTCGTCTGCATTTCTTCCGGAAGCCGCTCGAGCACGGCGGCGGCCCGATCGGGAGGGAGCTGGCTCAGCACCGCGGCGACGAGCTGGGGATGTTCGTGCTCGAGCACGCTGCACAAGCTCTCCGGGTCCGCGTGGGCGAGCTGATCGAGCGGCGTGTCCGGAGCACCGGAGAAGATCTCGCGGGCGCGCGCCTCACCGAGCGCGCGCGTCGCGATCTTCCGGAGATAGCGGACGCCCCCGCGCGGCACGGCGACGGCCTGCTCGGAGCGCTCGAGGAACTCGGAGTACACCTGCGCCAGCGCTCCGGCGGGGACGGCCCGCATCGACAGGGCGACCTCCTGGAGCTTGCGAAGATCTTCGGGATCGAGCTCGCTCGTGATTGGGGCGGCCGTCGCCTCGTCGAGAGACAAGAGCATCAGCACTGCTTTCTGAGGACCGGTGAGCTCCACGCGTGACTCCGCTTGCTACGACCGTGCCGGCTCCGTCGGACCGTCCGCGTGGAGCCAGCTCCGAAGCACGACGGCCGCGCTCGCCGGGTCTTTGTTGGCGAGCTCGAGCGCGCGCGTCCTGAGCTCCGCCAGATCGTCGAGCGGGTTCGTGGCCATGATTTCGGCCGCCTCGGGGGCGGCGAGCTCCGGCGCGGCTTGCACGCCGACGAGCACCGGCGCCGGCGCGGGTGCCTCGGCCTGCTGGCGGCGGCGCCGGGCGCGGCGCGCGATCGACACGACCAGCGCGAGGAGCGCGAGCGCCCCGAGGGCCGCGCCCGCGTACGGCAGGATTCGCTCGCGCGGCAGGAGCGGCTCGGGCGGCGGAGCGGGCGGCTCCTCCGGCGGCCGCGCGAACTCCGCGTTCGCGATCTGGACCACGTCGCCGCGCTCCGCGTCGAAGCCGACCGCGCTCTTCACGATGGACTCGAGCTTCGCGAGCTCCGCCGCGCTCCGCTCGACGTACACCTGCTTGTCACCGCGGCGCTCGTACCTGCCGTTCAGGAGCACGGCGACGGAGAGCCGCCGGATACCACCGGCCGGGGTCACCGATTTCTCGAGAACCCGATCGACCTCCCAGTTCCGGGTCTGGACGCGCCGGACGAGGCCCTCGGGGGTCTCGGCTTCTTTCTGCTGCGCGCCGGCTTCGGGCGCGGTCTCGGGCAGGTTGCTGCGCGCGCCCGGAACGCCCGCGACGCCCGGGGCGCCGGAGCCCGAGAGCTCCTCGACTTTGTGCTCGCTGCGCAGCGAGGTCTTCGAGGGCTCGTAGTGCTCCGCGGTGCGCTCTCGGGACTCGCGATCGAGCGTGACGTGCACGCGGACGTCGGCCTGGCCGGGGCCGACCACGCGCTCGAGCTGCGCCTGGACGTCGTTTTCGAGGCGGCGCGCCATCTCCTCGCCGAGCTCGGCGTGGTGCTCGGCATCGGGTCCGGTCGCGTCGTCACCGCTCGGGCGATGTAGGGTCACGCCCTCGCTGCTCACCACGGAGACGCGCGAGCGGTTGAGCCCGGGGATCGCCGTCGCGACGAGGTGGACGATGGCGGCGACCTCCTTCTTTCCGAACTCGCCGGGGCGCGAGAGCGTGAGCACGACCGAGGCTGACGCCGTCTCGTCGCGCCCCGCGAACAGCCGCCGTTCGGGCATCACGAGGTGCACGCGCGCCGCCCTCACGCCGTGCATGGTCATGATCGACCGTGAGAGCTCGCCCTCGAGCGCGCGGCGCAGGCTCACTTGCTGCTCGAACTCGGTCGCGCCGATCTGCGAGCGGTCGAAGATCTCGAAGCCCACGCCGCTGCCGCGGGGCAAGCCGTTCGACGCGAGCTCGAGCCGGAGCGCGGCCACCCGCTCCTCCGGAACCTCGAGCGCGCGGCCATCTCCGGCCAGGCGGTACGGCACTTTCTGAGTCTTGAGCTTCTCGACGATGGCTGCGGCGTCGCCGGGCTCGAGGTCGGTGTACAGGTACGCGTAGCGCACGCGCGAGCCGAGGTGCGCGATCGCGAGCACGCCGAGCAGCACCGTCAAGGTCACGACGACCAGCGCGACCCGCTTGACGGTCGGAAGCTCGTGCCAGAACTTGAGGAGCTGACTGCCAAACGAACGGAGTTTCTCCGGCATGCTGCGCTTCTCCTACCGGTCCTGGTGAGCCTCAGATCTGCATCCGCCAGATCTCGTAGAACGCGTCGATGACCTTGTTGCGGACGCTGCCGAGCAGGTGCAGCTCGATGTCGGCCTTGGTGACGGCGAGCATCGTGCCGTGGATGTCGTCGCGTTGACCCGCCGCGAACTCCGTGGCGGCGGAGCTCGCGGCGAGCGCGCTCTCGTTCGCGGAGGCGACGGCGGATTCGAGCAGCTCCGAGAAGCCCGCGGGCGCGGGAGTGACGTCGCGGGCGTCTTCGAGCCCGGCGGTGCCGATCGGGCCTTGGAGCGAGAGCGCGGAAGCTTCGAGCGGCGACACGACGAACCTCAGCGACCGATCTCGAGCGCGGCGCGCGCCATGCGCTTGACGGTGTCGATCGAGGTGACGCCCGCCTCGTACGCGCGGGAAGCGGTGATCATGTTCACCATCTCTTCGACCGCGTTCACGTTCGGATACTCGACGTATCCTTCGCCGTTGGCGTCCGGGTGTCCCGGCTCGTACACCATCGTGCCGGGGCGCTGGTCCTCCTCGATGCGAGCGACCCGCGCCATGGAGACCCCGTTCACGGCCGCGCCGGCGCGCGTGCGATCGAGGGCGACGGCTTCGAACACGGGGTCGATGCGCCGATAAGGCCCGCCCTCGGCCGTGCGCGTCGTGCGCGCGTTGGCCAGGTTGGAGGCGATCGTGTTCATCCGGGTACGCTCCGCGGCGAGTCCGGAAGCGGCGATTTCGAGGGCGCTGAAGGTTCCGAGCATGGGAGTGTCGCTGCTGAGGGGCTCTGTTCGAATTCAGGAGATCAGAGAGAAGCCGTGGGCGAGACGGTGCACATCACCCGCGGCCGTCACGGGCGGCGAAGGCGAGCTGCCGGAGCTCGGCGGAGACGACGGCGGAAACCACGTCGTATCGGATGTGATTCGCGGCGAGCTTCGCCGCCTCGCGGTCGAGCGAGACGTAGTTTCCGTCCGTCCCGGCGCCGGCGCTGAGGTCTTGGAACACCATGCCGTTCATCGGTTTGTCGAGCCCCGCGCTCGCGAGGTGCCCGGGGTGCGTGCGCTCGAGGCTCACCTGCAACACGGCTCCGAACTCCGTCGAGTCCACGCGCGCGAGATCCGCGGGGCGGTATCCCGGCGTATCCACGTGTGCGATGTTGCTCGCAAGCACGTTGTGTCGGTCCATGTGGTAATCGAGTGCTCGGTGCAGGGGGGCGATGGCGGAGAAGAGATCGCTCACGACGGCACTCGTTCAGCACGGCGTGTGCCAAGCGAGCTCGCATGGGTTCTTCGTGACCCATGGGTCACGGCCGAGTCACTTCGCGAGCGCGAGAACCTCGGAAAATTCGCGGTTCCCTGGGTTCGGCGTTACCCAGTGAGAGGCGCGCGCACGATCTCCGCTCCATCGAAGAGCGCAGCGATTTTGACGCTGAACTCGGCATTTCGGACTGCGCATTGACTCGCTGGATCGCTTCTTGCGTCAACGCGCCGGCGTCAGTGAGAGAAGTTTGACATGAGCGACCCGACGGACTCCCCGCGCGCATCGATGATTCCAGAACGATCCATCTCCTACCCGAAGATCTCCGTTGTCCCTGGCTCGGTCGTGCCCGAGCCGGCGATTCGGAGCTCGCTCCTCCCACCGCGGAGCATGTCGCGCGTGATCGGAGACTCGGTCGGGCTGCGCGAGGTCTATCGCGTGATCGATCGCGTCGCCCACACGGTGTGTACGGTCCTCGTGACCGGCGAGAGCGGGACGGGCAAGGAGCTCGTGGCGCGCGCGGTTCACGAGTCGAGCCCGCGAGCGGAGCGCGCCTTCGTGGCCGTCAACTGCGGCGCGATCCCGGAGGCGCTGCTCGAGAGCGAGCTCTTCGGCCACGCCAAGGGCGCCTTCACGGGCGCGCATGCGGCCAAAGCCGGACGCATCGCGCTCGCCGAGGGCGGAACGCTGTTCCTGGACGAGGTCGGCGAGATCCCGCTCGGGCTGCAGGTCAAGCTTCTGCGCGTGCTGCAGGCGCGCGAGTACTCACCCGTGGGGGATACGCGGACGCTCAAGTCCGACGCACGGATCGTGGCCGCGACGAACATCGATCTCGAGCGCGCCGTCGCCGAAGGGAAGTTCCGCGAGGACTTGTACTATCGGTTGAACGTGATCCACGTCCATGTTCCGCCGCTCCGCGAGCGAACCACGGACATCGCGCTGCTCGCGGCGCACTTCTTCGCCCAGGCGCGCGATCGGGTCGGTCGCGCCGACCTCGTCGGTTTCTCGCAGGCGGCGCTCAAGGTGCTCATCGACTACACGTGGCCCGGCAACGTGCGCGAGCTCGAGAACACGATCGAGCGCGCCGTGCTCCTCGCCAAAGGGCCGCAGATCGAGCCCAAAGATCTTCCGGCGCGCGTGTGCGGCCTCCCGGCGGAGCCGCGCGGGCCGCAACGGCTCCCCGAGACCGGGATCGATCTGCGCGCGGCGGTGGAGGCGTTCGAGAACAACCTGATCCGTCAGGCGCTCGAGCGAACGAGCTGGAACAAGAACCGCGCGGCGGCGCTGCTGGGCCTCAATCGAACGACGCTCGTCGAGATGCTCAAGCGCAAGCGCATCGGCTCCAAGGTCGCGTAGCGTTCGGCTGGCGCGTTCCTTGCTGACGAGCGGGGCGATGGTTGCGCTCCGTTCGTGCCTGCGAGGAAGCGTCAGCGTGGCGACGCTCGCCGGTGCCATGTTTCTGGCGATGCCGGCGCGCGCGGAAGGCTGGCTTCACGACGGTGAGGTCGGTATCGCGACCGGCCTCGAAGGAGCGACGCCAGAAGGCGGCAAGCTCGGGTTTCGTCGCGCGCGGCTGCGCGTCGTCGCGGGGCTCGATCTGCGCGCCGATGTCGGAGAGAGCGAGGGCATGGGGTTTCGGGGTTTCGTGGAGCTCGAGGATCGAGCCACGCTCGGCGGCGAGGTGCGCTACGTGCGCTGGGCGGGTCGGCACGTCGGGGCGTACGCGGGGTTCATCGGCACCGTGACGCCCGAGACGTTGTTCGGAGGGAGCGTCGGCGCGCGCTTCTTGATCCCCATGGGTCGCTTCGCGGTGTTCTTGGAGCCGTCCCTCTCGGCGTTGCCGCTCGGCAGTGACTTACCGAAGGACGGGCCGCTGGTCTGGGCTTTGTTCTCGGTGGGAGGTCGCCTTGGCCTCTGAAGCGAAAGGCGGTGCGCTCGTGCGCGTGTCGTGGATCGCGCTCGTGGCTCTCGGGACGAGCTGCCTCGAGGCGTCGACCTGTGTTCGGCATACGGACTGTCCGAGTGGGGAAGAGTGTCGCGCAGGGAGCTGTCGGCTCCCGCCTCCGCCCGCGAGCTCGGAAGCCGGCGCACCCTCGACGTCGGGCGGCTCGGGCGGACTCGGCGCGAGCATCGGCGGGCAGGGCGCGAGCACGGGTGGACACGACGCGAGCATGGGTGGGCAGGGCGCAAGCACGGGCGGACACGGTGCGAACGGCGGAGAACCGGCGAGCGGCGGTGGGGGAGCGACCGAGGCCGGTGCCGCCGGGGAAGCGGGAAGCGGCGAAGACGCCGCAAGCGCGGGCGCGGCGGGAGCCTGACGCCGGAGAGCGCGCTTCGATTCGAGACGACCCGGCGCGCGCGTCCTTCGTTCGCCTTCGCGCTTTGGTCGCGGGCTGACGTGTCGTCGTCGTCGAAGGCGTGTGTCGTCCAGCGGAGCTCGGGGTGAGCGCTCCGTTGGCGCGCGGTGTTCTGGCCCGAGCCTTGCTTTCTCCTCGCGCCGGAGACCCCGGATGTTCAGAGCACTCCACATCGCAGCGACGGGCATGGGCGCCCAAGAGACCCAACTCGAGGGCATCTCGAACAACATCGCCAACGCGAACACCGTCGGCTACAAGCGCGAGCGCGTCGATTTCCAGGATCTCCTGTACCAGACGATCCAGGCGCCCGGCGCGCCGACGGGCGCGACGACGTCCTCGCCCACGGGGTTCCAGGTCGGCTCCGGCGTGCGCGTCGTCGGCACCGCGCGGATCTACGAGCAGGGCGCGCTCCAGAACACGAACAACCCGCTCGACGTCGCGATCGAGGGCAACGGCTTCTTCGTCGTTCAGCAAGCGGATGGAACCCCCGCCTACACGCGCGCCGGCACGTTCCAGAAGGACGGGCAGGGGCGCATCGTCACCCCCGAGGGTTTTCCGCTGGATCCGCCGATCACCATTCCCGAAGGCGCGACGGACATCTCCATCGCCGCCAACGGCACCGTCTCGGCCATCTTGGGCGGCGAGGCGGCGCCGGTCGAGCTCGGTCGCCTGACGATCGCGACCTTCGTGAACCCGGCGGGACTGCGCGCGCTGGGCCACAACCTGCTCGTCGCGACCGAGGCGAGCGGCGAAGCGCAGATCGGCGAGCCGGGCCTCGACGGGCGCGGGACGCTGCTGCAAGGCTCCCTCGAGCGCGCCAACGTCGAGATCGTCGAAGAGATGATCGGGCTCATCGCGGCGCAGCGCGCCTACGAGATCAACACCAAGGTGATCACGACCGCGGACGAGATGCTGCGGGCCGCGACGCAGCTCCGGTGATCCCGATGCGGCGCGCCTTCCTCGCCCTCGCGTTCACGCTGTTTACGAGCACGGCGGCCGCCGATGGCCCGCGCGTCGTCGAGCGCGCGCGCGTGTTCCTCGGCGACCTGCTCGAGAACGCGCCGACGGCGCTCCGGCAGCTCGACGTCGGCCCAGCGCCGCCTCCCGGTGGCACGCGAACGATCCTCCGCAGGGACGTGGTGCGCGCGCTCGAAGAGCGCGGGATCGCGCCGAATGCCATCGACATGCCGGCGTCGGTTCTCGTGACGAGCGCCGCGCGCAGGCTCACGGGCGAAGAGTTTTCCTCGTGGGTTCGCCCCGACGTGCTCGCGGCGCTCCCCGAGGGCGTCACCCTCGAGCACCTCGTGCCGGGGCGCTCGCTCGTGATCTCGCCGCGCACCGAGGTGGTCGGCGTGCGCATGCCGAAGCTGCCGAAGCGGGAGGGGACCGTCAAGGCGACGGTCGGTGTCGAGTTGTTGACGGAGGGTGCGGCGGCGCCGATGGTCGTGCCCGTCACCGGTGCTTTCCGGGTCGGCCCCGAGGCGGCGCGCTTCGCCGTCGAGCGCGGCGCCGAGCTCGTCGCGTTCGTCGAGCGCGGCCCGGCGCGGATCGGCGCCGTCGCGGTGGCGCTCGATCGCGCCGACGTGGGCGAAGTGCTCTCGGTACAGATCGTGCGTACTCGCAAGGTCGTGAAGGCGCGGCTCGAATCGAAGTCGGCCGCCCGGGTGATCGTCGAGTGAACCGCTCTCTCCTTTTCGTCATCGCGCTCGTCGCCGCCGAGCTCAGCGCCGCGTGCGGGCCCTCCCACATCGCGCCGTTCACGCCGCGCGAGCGCAAGTACCAGCCGGGTCCGTACGCGGCGAACCAGAAGAACGCGCGCCCCGCCGTCGGCTCGATCTACAGCGAGGCGCAAGCGGGCTTTCTCGAGGACACGCGCGCGCTCAGGGTGGGCGACGTCGTCCTGATTCGGATCCGCGAAGAGGCGGACGCCCAGGGCGGCGCCACGACGAAGCTCAGCAAAGAGACGAACCGCGAGGCGGGTGTCTCGAACTTGCTCGGCCTCGTGCCCGCGATCCGCCGAGCGTATCCCAACATCGAGCCCGACGAGCTCATCGCGCTCGCTGCGCGCGCCGACTTCGCCGGCGAAGGGCAGACCCAGCGCGCCGGCAAGCTGCGCGGCAGCATCGGCGTGCACGTCAAGCAAGAGCTCCCGAACGGCGACCTCTTCGTCGAGGGCACCAAGGTCGTGATGATCAATCACGAGGAGTATCACCTCTACGTCTCGGGCGTCGTTCGCCCCGCCGACATCGAGGGGGACAACTCGGTGGACTCGGCGCTCATCGCCGATGCTCGCGTCGAGTTCACCGGCCGCGGCGACATCGACGATCAGGTCGAGCGCGGCTGGCTGACGAAGATCCTCGATACCGTGAGCCCGTTCTGAGCACGCATGAAACCGTCCATCGTTTGGCCCCGTCTAGTCCTCCGCGTCGCGCTCGGCCTCCTCGCGCTCGCCGTCGTGGCGATTCCGCGGAGCGCCCACGCCGATCGGCTGCGGGACGTCGCCGACGTCCTCGGCGCGCGCGACAACCAGCTCATCGGCTACGGAGTCGTCACCGGCTTGAACGGGACGGGCGACGACGCGTCCGCTCCCTTCGCCGCCCAGTCTTTGCGTGCGCTGCTCCGGCGCCTCGGCGTGCAGGTGGACGATCGGCAGGTGCGGCTCCGCAACGTGGCCGCGGTGGTGGTCACGGCGACCATTCCTCCCTTCTTGCGCTCCGGCTCGCGCATCGACGTCACCGTCTCGTCCATCGGCAACGCCCGATCGCTCCAGGGCGGCGTGCTCCTGCAGACGCCCCTGCGAGGCGCCGACCGTCGGACGTACGCCGTGGCGCAGGGGCCGCTCGTGCTCGGCGGCTTTTCGGTGGGCGGCCGCTCGGGGAGCTCGCTGTCGGAGAACGCTGCCAGCACGGCACGGATTCCGAGCGGCGCGCTCGTCGAACGGGAGATCCCGACGACGTTCGCGGTGGACGGCAAGGTGACGCTCGTCCTCCGCTCGCCCGACTTCGCGACCGCGGAGAACGTGGCGCGCGTCGTGAACGAGGCGCTCGGCGAGGGCAGCGCGCGCGCCCTCGACGGGGCGGCCATCGAGGTGCGCGCCCCCGCGGAGCTGCGGGGCCGCCCCGTCGCGCTCGTCTCCCGCCTCGGCGAGCTCGAGGTTCAGCCCGCGACCCCCGCGCGCGTCGTCATCAACGAGCGCACGGGGACCATCGTGGCGGGGGGCGACGTCCGTCTCGCACCCGTCGCCATCGCGCAGGGCGGCATCACCATCGCCATTCGCGAGTCGCCGGCGGTCTCGCAGCCTGGCGTCCTGTCGGGCGGCAGCACCGAGGTCGTGCCGAACACCGAGATCGACGTCGCCGAGAAGACCCCGCCCGCGCTCACCTACCTGAACGGTGCGACCACCCTCGCCGACGTGGCGCAGGCCCTGTCCACCTTCGGCGTCACGCCGCGGGAGCTCGCGAGCATCCTCTCGGCGCTCAAGGGCGCCGGGGCGCTCCGTGCGGAGGTGGTGATCCAATGAAGATCGCTCCGCCCGAGCTGACCGCGCCGGCGCTTCCTACGCCCGAAGCGCCCCGTACCTTGGGTGACGCGGCGCGACAGTTCGAAGCGATCCTGCTCCGGCGCATGCTCGGCGCGCTCGAGAAGACCACGCAGCTCGGAGGCGGCAAGTCGCCGGCCCTGTACGGCTCGATGATCGTGGACGCGATGGCTGACGCCATCGTCCGGGCGGGAGGGCTCGGCTTCGGGGCCGCCCTCGAGCAGACGCTCGCGGAGCACACGAAGGACCCGAAATGATCCGCGCGCGAATTTTTTTCTCAAGCTCTCGAACCGCCTTCCGTTCAAGGGGTGAGCGCGGTGGCTCTTCGTCCGCCCCGCCTCGAATGTCATGAAACCCATCAACGGAAACCCCGCATACACGGCCTACCAGCGTATGGCCGTTTCCGCGGTCGGAGCTGGACAGCCGGCCACGCCGGTCCAGAAGGTGAAGCCTGCCGCGCCCGCGCGCGCCGCGGACGTTCACATCTCCGACCGCGCCCGCGAGCTGCTGAACGCCGAGGGTGCCGGAAACTCGGAGCGGATCGCCGCGCTCAAGGCGCAGGTGGCCGACGGAAGCTTCGAAGTGGACCTGCGCCGAGTCGCGGAGCGCATGCTCGAACGCTCTGGATGACGGAGACATGAACCCCGCCGAATCCGCCGAAACCATCACGCAGACCTTGCTGGATCTCGAGCGCTTGCTCGTCGAGGAAGATGCCGCGCTCCGCCGCCTCGATCGCGAGGCGATCGACGCGATCACCGAGAAGAAGCTCGCCGTCTTGCCGGTGCTCGAAGGGCTACAGGGGCGCCTCGGCGACAGCGAGCGTCCGCTGCTCGCGAGAATCAAAGAACGGGCCCTGTCCAACCAGCTCCTGCTCGTCCACGCCCGCGATTCGCTCCAAGGGGTGCTCGAGCTCGTTACGGGCGGACGACGCCCCGGGTACGCGCCGGAGATCGCGCGCACCGGGCGCCTGAGCGTGCGAGGTTAGACGTGGCGGGTCTGAACGGACTCATCAACACCGTTCGCGGCGCCTTGTCGGCGCAATCGTTCGGTCTGTCCGTCACGGGCCAGAACATCGCGAACGCCGCGACGCCCGGCTACGTGCGGCGCGAGGCGGTGCTCCAGACGCGCGCCGTGGGCGACCAAACGTACGGCACCGTCGAGGCGCTGGGGCTCCGGCGTGCGACGGACGTGTACACGAGCCGGCGCTACTACGAGTCGATCAGCCTCGGCGCCGCCGCGTCCGAGCACCACGAGAAGCTGCAGCAAATCGAGGCGCTCTTCAACGACTTCCAGGGCGCCGGTCTCGGCAGCTCGCTCGACGCGTTGTTCGGCGCGTTCTCGTCGCTCTCCGCGAACCCCGCGGACCCGGCCACGCGAGCCGCCGTCCTCGAGCGAGCCGAGACGTTCGCGGTGCGCAGCAACGACATCGCCAACGCCCTCACCACCCAGCGCGACGATCTCTTGCACGAGGCGCGTGAGACGGTGAAGTCCGTCAACACGCTGGCCGAAGATCTCGCCCGCATCGAGCGCCAGATCGCGCTCGCCAAGGGTGGTGGCTCCGACGCCTCCGATCTGCTCGAAGAACGCGAGGCGCTTCTGCGCAAGCTCGGCGAGCTCGTCGACGTGCGCGTGATCGAGGACGGCGCGGGCGGTATCGTCGTCCAGGCCGCCTCTTCCACGCTCGTCGAGGGCGGGCGCGCCAACGGGCTCGGCGTCGATCTCGCCCCCGACGGCACGATGCGTGTCTTCGCGACCCCGAACAGCGGCCCGCCCACGGAGGTCACGCGATTTCTCAGCGGCGGCAAGCTCGCTGCTCTGCGCGAGACGCGCGACGTAGACCTCTTCGAGACCCAGTCGGCGCTCGACCAGTTCGTCTTCGACGTCGGGTCGGCCATCAACGCGCAGCACGCCGCCGGCTTCGGCCTCGACGGCGTCTCCGGCCGCAACCTCTTCGATCTCGGCACGGCGAGCGGCGCCGCCCGCGCCGTGCGCGTCAGCGCGGATGTCTTCGACAGACCCGAGCGCATCGCGGCGGCGGGCTCCGCGGGGTCGCTGCCCGGAGGCTCGGACAACGCGGTGGCGCTCGTGCGCCTCGGCAGCTCGCCCATCGCCGGCGGGAGCACGCCGAGCACGGCGTACAGCTCGATCGTGGCCGACGTCGGCCTCAGGGTCTCGCGCGCCCAAGGCGAGGTGGCGCACCGAGAAGCCGTGCATGCGCAGCTCGAGACCATGTGGCAATCGACGAGCGGCGTCTCGCTCGACGAGGAGATGATCGCGCTCAGCAAGTTCCAGCGCGCCTACGAGGCCGCTTCGCGCGTGCTCGCGACGGTCAACCAGCTCTTCGACGATCTGTTGCAGGTGGTGCGCTGATGCGAGTCACCGAGGGCATGCGCTACCACTCGATCACCCGGGTGCTGAGCGGGCTGGCCACGCGTCAGGCGCAGGCCGCGCAACGCGCGCTCACGGGAGAGCGCGTGGGGGCCCCCGCCGACGATCCCATCGGCGCCGCGCAGCTCTTGCGCCTGCGCTCGTCCGTGACGGAGATGAACGACTACCGCCGCGCGATTGCGGCCGCGCGGGGCGACGTGGAGTTCGCCGAGAGCACGCTCGCCGAGGCGAGCCAGCTCGTTTCCCGCGCGCGCGAGCTCGCGGTGCAGGGCGCCAACACGACGCTGGTTTCTGCCGATCGGCGAGCGCTGGCGCAAGAGGTGGCGACCATCCGTGAGGAGTTGATTCGCCTCGCCAACGCCAAAGGCAGCCGGGGATACGTGTTCGGCGGAACGCGCATCGACGCGGCGCCGTTCGACGACGACGGCGCGTTTTCGGGCAACGACGAGAGCCAGGTGCTCGAAATCGGTCGCGGCGTCCGGGTTCCAGTGAGCCCGAGCGGGGCCCTCGCGTTCACGGCAGCGGGCGGCGAGGACGTCTTCCAGGTGCTCGACTCCCTGCGCGCGGCGCTCGAAGCGAACGACGACGAGGCGGTGCGCGGCACCCTCGACGGTCTCGAAGCCGCCCACGACCAGGTGGTGAAGGAACGAAGTCGCGTCGGGCTCGTCATCGGGCGGCTCACCGTGGCCGATACGACGCTCGAGCACCTCGGGGCGGACCTCGAAAAGCAGATGAGCGACGTCGGCAGCGCCGATCCGTTCCGCGCCTACAGTGAAGCCACGGCGCTCACCCAGGCGCTCGAGCGCGCCGTCACCGTCTCGCAGCAGATCCTGAGCCTCGGCTCGCTGAGCCGTACGTAGCCCCTCGGGCGCCGCGTCGGGAGTCGCTCCATCGCCTCCCGGGCGAGGACCGCAGAAACCCGCGCGAGGTCGCGGCGGTCGGGCACGAGATCTGCAAAACTCGGGAGCATGCTGATCTTCGCGCGCCGAAAAGGGCAGCGGATCGTCGTTGGAAACGAGATCGAGATCGTGATCACGCACACCAGCCGCACGAGCGTGAAGATCGGGATTCGCGCGCCGGCGCACTGCTCGGTGCTTCGCGGCGAGGTCTTCGACCAGATCGCCGAGGCCAACCGCGCCGCGGCCGCCGCCGTGCCCCTCGAAGCCGACACGGACGACCCCATGGAGCTCGCTCCAGGCGACGGCGCTCCGACGCCCTGAGCGTCAACGCCACGACGCGCTGACGACCTTCGGGCAGTCCCTCTGCCCGGCCTCGACTCGCTCGCTCGCGGCGCGAGCACCGACGACGATCGCGGTCGTCGAGGGCGCGACGCGTGTTCCGGGTGTCCGCGTCGCCCTCACGAGCTCCTGGAGCATCACGAGCGCTTTTCGGAGTGCACGGAGCACACGCTGGGCTCCTGCCCGCGTGCGCTCGAACGCCGCATGCTCGCCGCATGTCGATTTCATTCAAGGCCCGGCGCTCGGCTCCGTTCACGAGGGCTGACGGGCAACAAGGCCCGGACAGGTCGCCTCGGCGCCCTGCAACCCTCTCCACGAAGGAGTCAGTTTCCCATGGCATTGAACATTCAGACCAACGTCTCGTCGCTCGAAGCCCAAATCCGCCTCGCCTCGAACCAGCGAGCCCTCCAGAGCAACTTCAACAAGCTCGCGAGCGGATATCGGGTCAACACGGCGGCGGACGACGCGGCGGGCCTCGCGATCAGCGAGAGCATGAAGTCGCAGATCCGCTCGTACGCGGTGGCGGAGCGCAACGCGTCCGACGGCATCAGCATGGCGCAGACCGCGGAAGGCGCGCTCGGTGAGGTGCACGGAGTGCTGGGGCGCATGCGCGAGCTCGCGATGCAGGCGTCGAACGGGAGCCTCTCGGAGACCGACCGCGACTACCTGAACACCGAGTTCGGGTTGCTCAAGGAGGAAATCACCCGTATCCAGGACTCGACCACGTTCAACGGCGTCAACCTGGTGGGGGAGGCGTCCTCCTCCGTCACGTTCCAGGTCGGCCTGAACGACGACACGTCGGATCAGATCACGGTCAGCTTCGGCGGCCTCGACCTGTCTGCGCTCGACTCGGCCTCCATCGCCGGTGCGAACGCCGACAACGCGCTCTCGGCGCTGGAGACCATCGACGACGCGATCGAGGACGTCTCGACCTCGCGCTCCAACTTCGGTAGCGCGATGAACCGCCTGCAGGTCGCGACGAGCAACATCCAGACGATGCGCCTGAACCTCTCGGCGGCCAACTCGCGCATCGTAGACGTGGACGTCGCGGACGAGACGGCCAAGATGTCGCGCAACCAGGTGCTGTCGCAAGCGGGCGTCTCGGTGTTGGCGCAGGCCAACCAGATCCCGCAGCTCGCCCTGAGCTTGCTGCGCTGATGCGGGGGGCCGGGGCGCGCCGTTGGCTCGAGCCTCTGGCGCGCCCTGGCCCGAATGACCTCTGCGTCGATCGGGTCTCGGACTAGGAACGGAGCGCTCGCATGGCTGGCACCATCAGCTTCGGCGGCATCGGATCCGGCATGGATGTCGAGGGGATCGTCAAGGGGCTCGTTCAGGCGAGCAGCGGCTCGATCTCCGGCTTGAAGAGCCGGGCCGCCGCCACGCAGGCGGCGGTGAGCACGCTCGGCGAGGTCTCCGGCCTGCTCTCGAAGCTCGCGAGCGCGACGGGCGCGCTCAAGGATCCGAGGAACGTCGCGGGCTACTCGGCCACCACGAGCAGCGACGGCCTCACCGCGACGGCGAACGGCACCGCACTGCCGGGGTCGTTCGATGTCGTCGTGGAGCAGCTGGCGCGCGCCCACCGCAGCTACTCCGATGGGTTCGCCGAAAAGACGGAAGCGCTCGGTCAGGCGGGGACGCTCGAGATCCAGGTGGGTGAGGAGTCGGCGGCGATCGAAATCGAGGAGACGGACTCGCTCGAGGACATCGCCCGAAAGATCAACGGCACGGGCCTCCGCGTGAGCGCCACGATGTTCTCCACCGGCAGCGAGTACCGTCTCCAAGTGAGCGGTCTCGACACCGGCGCAGAGAACGCGGTGACCCTCACCGAGACCGGGACGACGCTCGGCCTCGGCAAGCCGGAAAACGTCGCGCAAGAGGCACGCGACGCGCGCCTCTCGATCGACGGTCACACGATCACGAGCGCGAGCAACACCGTTCAGGGCACGATGCAAGGCGTGACGCTCGTCCTCAAGAAGGAGTCGGACGAGCCGGTCACCGTCGACGTGAGCGCGGATCCGAACGCGCTCAAGACGAAGCTCCAGAGCGTCGTCGATGCGTACAACGGCGTCGTGAAGAAGCTCCACGAGTCCGCCGGGTTCGGCGCGCAGAAGGCATCGAACCCCGTGCTCTCGGGCGATGCCACCCTGCGCACGATCGGCAACAATCTCACCAACGCCCTGCTCAGCGCCGTGTCGAACGCCGGTCGCTTCAACTCCGCTGGCTCGATCGGCCTCTCCTTCAACAACGACGGCACGCTCAAGCTCGACGAGAGCAAGCTCAAGACGGCGCTCGAGACCGATCCCGCGAGCGTCACGCGCCTCATCGCGGGCGACGATCACGACGCGGGCATCATGGACTCCCTGCAAGGGCTCGCCAACGACCTCATTCGCCGGGGCGACGGCATCGTCAACCTGCGCAAGACGGCGCTCGAGCAGCGCGCCAAGTCCCTGAACGACCAAGTCACCCGCGAGCAGGAGCGGCTCGACAAATACGCCGACGCCCTGCGCAAGCAGTTCCAGTCGGCCGACGCCGCCATCTCGGCCAACCAATCCCTTTTGACCTTCCTGATGGGCTTCTAAGACCGCTCTCGATTCCACGAGTCATCCCATGTTGGAGATTGCCGCTAACCGCTACAAGAAAGTCCAGGCCACCATCTCGAGCCCGGGCCAGATCCTCATCGCGCTCTACGACGGCCTCTTCCGCTTCCTGCGCGGCGCGCGCCTCTGCATCGAGCGGCGCGAGCTCGCGCGCGCCCGCGAGCAGCTCTCGCGCGCCCACGCCATCCTCTTCGAGCTCCAAATCGCCCTCGATCACCAGGCTGCTCCCGAGCTCTGCGGCAACCTCCGCGCCCTCTACGACTTCTCTCTGGATCGCGTCCAGACGGCGCGCATCTCCGCCAAGGTCGAGCCCATCGACGATATCCTCCGCGTCCTCACCCCCCTGCGCGAAGCCTTCGCGATCGCCGTCGCCGAAAACAGCAAACAAGCCGCGACCGGCACCACCGGGCGGTAGCGGCGGGGCCGCGACCGATACCGCCTTGCGGTGCCGGCAGGGCAGGGCTGCAACGGCGCTTGCGCCCTGCTCGTGTTCGACCCGTCGAGCGGACCGCGATATCTGCGCGGCGGAGCATCAGCGATGGCGAGCCGCGCGGCGCGGGGCTCGCTCAGCTCTCGACGATCGACGCGGAGAACGGTCAGTGGTGGCAAGCGCGGGCGCGCTCACCGCGCGGCGCTCGACGCGGAGAACGACCGCGATTGGTGACCGCGCGGGCGCGTCGCCGCGCGCAGGCGCGGCGCTTTGCGGTCAGCTCACGACCGAGCGCGCCGTCGGGCGAGGAACAGCCCCGCGGCGCCCAACGCAAGCAGCGCGAGCCCTCCGCGCGACGGCGTCGCTCCGCCACCGTTCAGGGCGCAACCGCCCTCGTCCTGCGGAGGCGTTGCGGCGCTGACCATTCCCGCGGCTCCCGAGCTCGGCATCCCTGCGGACGCACCGCCAGCGCTCGGAGCCGCGCCGCCGGAAGCGGGCGCGCCACTGCTTCCCGGATTCGCGGTGCCGCCCGTGCTTCCCCCCGTGCCGAGTCCTGGGCTCCCCGCCGTCGGCGCGCCGCCTTGCTGCGCGCTGCCGCCCGAAGGAGTCCCGCCGGTGCCAGCCGCGGGCATGCCTCCCGCTGCCGTGCCGCCCGACGACGCCCCAGCCATCGACGCGCCCCCACTGCCTTCCGCCATGCCGCCGCTCCCTCCGCTGCCGCCCGCGTCCCCACCACCGCCGGCAGCGCCCGCGCTCCCCGCGGCCCCGGCGCTCCCCGCAGCACCCCCCGTTCCCCCTTCACCATCGGGCGGCGGATCTTCGTCGAGGCCGAAGAACTCGACGATGTCGTTCCAGAGGTTGTGACTCGTGATGTCGTGTCCTACTCCCTGTCCCACGGACACTTGAAGCATCACCGTGCCGGACTGGTCGGCGTAGTTCGTTCGCGTCCAACCCGACTTCGGAACGTTCTGCTCGGTGGAGGTCGGCTCGCCCAGCCCGAGCACGTTGGTCCACTGCGATACTTCGGCAGCGAGCATCGTGTAGTTGAGCGTCGTGTCCTGCGTACCGTGAAAGAGCTGAACGCGCGGACGCGGCCCCATATAGCCGGGATGTGCGTCGCGCACGATGTCCCCCCATTGCTGCGCGGTCCTGTCGGGCGGATCCGTACTGCAGACGCCGGTGCATGAGTTCCGGCGCGTCCAGGCGCCGGCAGGCACTCCTGCGAGCACGGACCCTGCGGCGAACACGTCCGGATAGGCAGCGAGCAGCGCGTTCGTCATGCACGCGCCCGACGACGCGCCCGCGGCAAAGACGCGGCGAGCGTCTGCATTGTGCTGCTCGAGCGTCCATTCGACCATTTGGACGATGGTCGCTGGTTCCCCGCTGCGTGTGGGCGTCGCGTTCCAACACTCGGCTGCACCGACGTCCGGAGCAATCAGAAGAAATCCGTGCTGGTCCGCATACGGTTGGAACCAGGAGTAGGTCGCCTCCGAGGTACCAGTACAGTAGTGCAGAACGACGACGATGCCCGGCGACTCGTCGACCGCATCGGGCACGTAGAGGTCCATGCGCAAGCCACCGCCATAGTTGACGTTCTTCTCCCAGTCCGCGGCGGCGGGCGCAGCAGCCAAGAGGAGGGCGGAAACGGAGAGAAGGGCACGCATACGATTGCGGGGGGACATCGGCTGAAACACCTTTGCTCGAACCTGTCCGTATCAGCTCGGAAGCGACTCAGCAATTGTGCGTGCGCCCGGCGTTGGACTCATCCCAAATTTCGGGCTTCCTAGTCGGCCGATCCCTCGCGTCTTTGCGCCGCCTTCGCGCCCGTCGTGCTCGCGACAGCGCTGCTATCGCTGCGCGCGCCGGACGCGAATTCGGCTGGAAATCCGCTTCCGTCTCGGCCCTCCCTCCGGCGTCAGCCCGGAATTTGGGCTCGTAGGCGAGCGAGATTCTTCAGCGACGAAAAGATGCGACGGAGCCGGATGAACGCGAGCGCGGTCTCCCCGTTGGCTCGCAATCAGCGCTCACAATCTGAGAACTCGTGCACGATGTGAGAGCTCGCGTACTGAGCACCGCTTTTGAGAACTCGCGCACGGATGTGAGAGCTCGCGTACTGAGCACCGCTTTTGAGAACTCGCGCACGGATGTGAGAGCTCGCGTTCTGCCCACCGCTTCTGGCACGGCGTGAGGCCTCGCGTGCTGAGGTTCGAGGCTGCACCGCAGCAGCTCGCGTGCACCAGTGCGGGGCCACACAGGGCAGAGGAGCGCGGCGGTTCGACCCTGCGCTCGCGATGCACGGCGGAGCCGCGTTGCTTCGACCGTTCGACGGGGCGGCGTTCTCGCCTCGTTTCGCGGGGACACCTCGCGTCCCCAGCGGGCTCTCTGTTCGGTGCCGTCGGCGCCTGGTTCGGCGCGTTCTCGAACCGCTCCGTCGCGCTGGTCGCTCACTCCAGCGCGCCACCCCCGTTGCTCGCGTCGATACCGCCGAGCAGCGGTGCTCACGGCAGCGGTGCTCACGCAGCGGTGCTCACGGCAGCGGTGCTCACGGCAGCGGCGCGACGCGGAAGAGACGAGCGTGAAACAGCAGCACGAGCACGGTGAGAGCCAGTCCGGCGAGAACGGGCGCGAGGAGCTCGCGGAGCACGATTCGATTGCGGCCGGAGAGCACGGCCGCGAAGGGCAGGTTGGAGGTGACGGCGGTGTAGCGCGCCCAGGCTTCGGGGTGCTGTCGGCTGCGTTTGCGATCGATGTCGCGGGTTCCGACCAGCGCGGTGAGCAGCAGGCTACCGAAGAAGAGCACGGCCGCGAGGGTGCCGGTGACGGCGAGGTGAACGGTCGCCCAGAGCGCGACCGCCCACAGGAACGGGTGGCGCGTGATGCGGAGCACCCCGCGGGCCACGTCGGCGCGAGCGAGCGCGCGCTCGGCGCCGACAGCGCCGGGATTCGACGTCATGAACGCGCCGGCGAGCAGCACCAACGCGAGCGGCACGACGGCGATGGGCAAGTAGAAGAGCGCACGCGGTGCCGTCCAGAGCGGTGCGCACGGTGCGGCGCCATAGGCGCGAACCAGCCAGACGAGCGACGCGATCGAGAGCAGCGCGAAGAGGGCACGAAACCCGCGCTCACCGGTTCGAGCGGCGAGCACGGCACGAAGGCCCGTGCCGGCGATCGCGGCGTGCAGGAGAAACCAAGCGGCCGCCGCGATCGCGAGCTCGACCAGGGGAGCCATGGTCTCAGCCGGGCTCTCGGGCCATCGCGCGCGACTCAGGGCGCTTCGTCGAGCGCCGCTTCGAGCGCGGAGACGAGCTCTGGATCTTCCGGCGCGACCTTCGACGGGAAGAAGCGCACGACGTTTCCGCGCTTGCCGATCAGATACTTGCCGAAGTTCCACGCGGGCAGCTCGCCCGAGGCCTGCTGGAGCGCGGCGTACACGGGAGACTGCCCCGGCCCGGGCTTCGTCTGCACCTTCTCGAACAAGGGGAAGGTCACGTCGTACTTCGTCGTGCAAAACTCGCGAATCGTTTCCGGCGAGCCGGGCTCCTGGCCGCCGAAATCGTTGCTCGGAAAGCCGAGCACGGAGAACCCGCGCCCGGCGTACTGGCGGTGCAAGCGCTCGAGGCCCGCGTACTGCGGCGTGTAGCCGCATTCGCTGGCCACGTTGACGAGCAGGGTCACCTTGCCCGAAAAGCGATCGAGCCGAACGGCCTCGCCCTCGAGCGACTTCGCGTCCATTTCGTAGAGGTTCACGCTCGAAAGCCTCGGGACCCCCGCTCCCCCTGTCAAGCGGGCAATGCCTCCGCCAAGCCGCGATACCGCCTCGAGCCGGGGCCTCGCGCGGAGCGGCGCACGGATGGCTCGAGGAGTCGACGCAGCCGGTTGACCCTGTGCCCCTGCGCGCTTTCCTCCTCGAAGAGCGCGCGTGCCGTCGGCGCCGCGCTGCACGCTGCACCGCGTGCCGGTGGAGCCTAGAAAAACTCGATGTCGTCGATGGCCACGAAGCCGCGATCGGTCTCGCCCTCGGGGAGCTGACCCGAAGCGTCGCGCCCGACGCACTGAGGCGCGAAATGCAAGCCGGTGAGCGTGCGCAAAATGGCGCTCGGATCGTCCCCGGGGTCGCGCCCCTGATCGACCACCCACGCGGGGACGCGCGCGTCGTCGAACGCGACCTCGACCGCGCGCGCCTCCTCCGAGACGGCCACGTCCCAGCCGATCCGGATCCCCTCGTTGGCCAGCGAGCTCGCCGGGCTGTCGAGGTCGATGCGCAACGTGCGCGGCTGGTCCGCGCGCAGCCAGAGTCGAATGCCCGTGAGCGCGCGCACGTCGTATTGTCCGCTGGCGAGCGGAATGCCGTAGACGCCCCACTGTTGCCAGGGCTCGACCTCGTTCGAGTAGTCGAACGTCACGAGCAGATCCCGCTCGCCGCGCATCGCGGCTTCACGATTCACCGACACCGCGAACGTGCTGTTCGGGTTTTTGAGGAGCAGGGTGCCCTCGGTCAGCCCGAAATCATCCTGATCCTCGAAGCCGGTCACCGCTTCGGGGTCGATCGTGACGGGCCTCAACGGCTCGCCGCGGAGCTGGTGCTCGAAGCGAGCGCGGAGCCCGGGGATTTCCTGCCGCAGGTCGGACACCGCGCCTTCCCAGACCGCAGGCCCGGGACCGTTCGGATCGGCCTGCGCCGCGCTGCGAATGAACGCCGCGTGCCGATCGATGGCCGCGAGCATCGCGGCTTCGGCGAAGGGTCCGTCGAGCAGCGCTTCCGCCGCTTCGTGGTATGCGGTGAGATCCTCGGCGAGCGCCTGGAACAGCGGATCGCAACCCGGAGCCAGCGCGAGGCTCCCGCCACCCCACACGGGGTAAGTGAGCGCGCAGTCGTCCGGCTTTTCCGTCCACCGTGGCACGCTGCCGAAGCCGGCGTTGCGGATGAACGTGGACTCGAGGTCCCACGGGATCAGGGTGAATCGCGTGGGGCTCTCTTCGTACAAGTAGAAATTGTGATTGCCGGACCAGGTGCCGTCTTCGGCCGTGTAAAAGGTGGTGATGCCGTCGTTGTTGACGAGCGCGTCATCGACCGCCATGTACCGGGCGAAGGCGTCGAGCTCCAGGTACTCGCCGAGGGTGCTCCGGAGCGCGCCGGGCGAGGCGTTGCTCATCGCCCCCGCGAACGCGAGGAACGCCGAGACGTCGCCGACTTCCTCGTTCGTTTTGAGCTTCGAGAGCACCCAGGCCGGGTCTGCCTGCACCGGCCAGGCTTCCTTGTACAGGTTGCCGTCTCCGTTCTCCGGCCAGCGATCGTCGGTGAACCGTCCGTCGATCTGCTCGACCATCCCGTAGAGCCCCTGCACCTCGTCGTTCACGCGGAGCACGGCCCAGGCCGCGCGCGGCGCGACGATATCCATCGAGCGATACAGGTCGTAGGCGAGCCGCTCGCGGAGGTAGGTGTCGTCCCAGCGATAGCCGTGGAAGTTCAGCCGCTTCAGCCCGAAGAAGCGCAGGTCCGGATCGTACTTGTCGAACTTCAGCTTGAGCCCGAGCTTTCGGCAGACGTTCACCCCGGTCTCGAAGCAGCTGTACAGCGAGCCGTAGTTGCCCTTGAAGCGCATGCCCACGGTCCCGATCGCCTGGCCCTCGAAGCACGCGAAGGCTTCGACGTACTGCTCGTCTTGGGCGTTGCGCTGCAGGTCCGCCCACGTCTGCTCGGGCAGGTACAAATCGAAGCGGGGCACCGCGGGGGCATCGAACAGCTCTGCCGCGTTCCGCTTGGAGAAGTCCGTCTCGGGTGCGGGGCACGCTACGGGAGGCGGATTCGGCGCTCCGCCGGTCGCGCCGTCGCAGGCTCCATCGGCGCCGCTGGCGCAGGCGTTGGAACCCGCGTCACACGCGGCCAGCGTCGGGAGCACGAGGCAAGCGAGGAGGGCTCGTGCTCGGACCCCGCGTGGCGGGTGGCGGGTGGAGGCCGAAAGTCCACCTGGACCGGAAGGAAGGGGCTCGAAGGCGTTGGGGATAATCCACGAGATTACTGGAGTTCCCGGCCCGGTTCAAACACGAGCCGTTCTGGTTGGAGCACGAGCTCCGAACCACCCACTTCGGAGTCCAAAATACGGCGTTCGGCCGCTGTCGGGAGCCCAAGGCCTACGCGGGGTCGCGATCGCGCGGGTCGGCCGCGATGCGGAGCGCCGAGCGCGCGAGCGCGTCGACCATCGAGAGGGGATCGACGAACGGCGCGGGCGCGTGAGCGGGAGTCTCCGAGAGCGGCGCGCCGTGCTGGGCGCGCGCAAAGAGCGCTCTCGAGTCGAGGACGGGCGGCAGGGGAGCGCCTCCTTCGCCGAGCTCGAGGCCGCTCATCTCGCGCGCGAGCGAGCTCACGCTCGCGATGTAGCTGCCCTCGTGGCCCGTGAAGTAGCCGCGCGCCTTGAGGCCGCGCACGAATCCGGCGGGATCGCCGGAACGGGCCGCGTCGAGGGCCTCGCCGTAGCGGGTGTCGAGCAGCGAGAGGTAGTCGAGCGCGCCCTCCTCGGCGCTGGCATAGGCGCGAAACCGATCCTCGATGACGCGTTCGCTCGCGCCGAATCCTTCGCGCGTGCGCTGGACGACGGACATCCCGCTCGGGCCGCGGCCCTTGATGCCCCCGAAGTTGTAGTTGAACATCGACTCGCCGCGGCCGGTCTCGTGGGCCCATTGGGCCGTGAGGATCGCGACCGTCTCGGCACGCGGCGCTTCCCCGAAGCGGGTGCGGTACGCCCGATCGAGCGCGGTCGCTGCCTGCTGCGGGGTGAGCCGGGTGCGCACGGGGGCGACGTCCACGCCGTGAGTGCGCGGCGGCTCGGGACGCTCGGCGCGCTGGAGCTCGGAGACGAGCGCGCTCGACAGCGGACCGATCGCGGCAGGCACGCTCGATCGCAGGGCAAGAAGCGCGCCGCACGCCGGATTCAGCTCTCGCTCTCCACCTCCGCGCGCAACACCGTGAGGTCCTCGAGGACTTGCAAGAGCTCCCGCTCGAGGCCCCGGTTTCCGAGGAGCGAGAGCGCCTGGCTCAGCGTGGCCCCCCGGAGGGCCGGGCGCCGCACGAGGAGCGCATGCACGCAGCGCAGGGCGAGCAAGGGAATCTGCGCGACGAGCAGCGTGAGTCGCGACGCGCTCGCGCACGGGTCGTTCAGCTCCGCGAGGAGCGTATGAATGGGACCTATCTGATCGAGGTGCTCGGGACGCGCCACGCAGTCTTCGGAGCGGGGCGACAGGAGTTGATCCGGCGAAACGCTCATCCGGTTCCGTCCAGTTTGGGGAGCGACGCCCCTTCGCGCCAGCGCGCTGACTGTGGGGTGCCAAGGCGCCGACGTCGGCGGCGCAGCGGGAGCTCCTGCACGAGACTCCGGGGGCGTCGGGTGCACTGGCGCACTGCTTGCTTCGATGAACGGCGTGCTCACGCCGAACAAGAGTGATTTCACGACGAGCCTGCTCGCGGCGCCGTTCGCGCATCGCCTCCGACGCGCTCCGCGCCGCACCGCACGGGTGCGCCTCACGGCGAGAGTGCGCGCGGAAGGGAGCGAACGATGAGCACCGGGATCTGGGCGGCCGTCTCCGGAGCCACCGGTCAGATGGCGGCGCTCGACGTCGCGGCCAACAACGTCGCGAACGCGGGCACTCCCGGGTTCCGCGCCGATCGCGAGGTGTTCGCGGTCGCCCTCGCCGGCGCCATGGACGGAAACGGCGCGGAGTCGCTCCGCTACAACACGCTCCGGAGCGTGCAGCCCGACCTCAGCGTCGGCCAAATCGTACACACCGGACGCGAGCTCGACGTCGCGCTGACGCGCGAAGAGGGGCTCTTCGTCGTCCGGACCGCGGACGGAGATCGCTACACGCGCGCCGGCAAGCTCGTCGTCGCGACCGATGGAACGGTGACGACCCCCGACGGCCACACCTATGTCGGCACCGATCGCAAACCCCTCCGGGTTGCGCCGGGCGCGAGCCACGTCGCCGTGAACGCCGCGGGCGCCCTCGTCGTGGACGGCTCGGAAACGAACGCACGCCTGCTGGTCGTCCGTTTCCAGAACCCCGCAGGTCTCGAGAAGGAGGGGCACGTCCTCCTGAGAGCCGGGGCCGAGGCGGGTCGGCCCGAGGCGATCGAGCCGTCTCTCCAGGTCGGGGCGCTCGAGCTGTCGAACGCCTCGGCCGTCTCCGGGATGACGGCCCTGGTCACCGTGAGCCGGCAGTTCGAGATGCTTTCCCGCGTCATCGACGCCTTCGCTCAGGCCGACCGCCGCGCCGCGACGGACATCATGGGGAGCAAATGACGCGTGGCGTTATTTGCCCTGACTTCACCCGAAGCTGCCGTTGACCCAGAGTTCGACCGTGGCCCCGCTCGGCCGAGAGGGCCTTGTGACGCGTCGAACGCGTGCTAGTGTCGCGCCACTCCGTATCCGAGGAATTCATGGCCGTTCACATCCGTCTTGCACGCCACGGCACGAAGAAGGCCCCGTTCTACCGCATCGTCGTCACCGATCAGCGGAACCCGCGCGACGGTCG
>Ga0079224_100001201_pt1 | contig 28969 bp, 26 predicted proteins | sample Stecom2015_FD_80414 | JGI IMG/M metagenome (GOLD analysis project Ga0079224, IMG submission 80414) | Agricultural soil microbial communities from Utah to study Nitrogen management - Steer compost 2015 | ecosystem: Environmental > Terrestrial > Soil > Agricultural land | place: USA: Utah... | reverse complement strand
CAAAAGAAATTAAAGAACTGCAGGAAAGAGAATTGATCCTGACGACAGAAAAGGATTTTATGAGATTGTCGCCGCATTTTGCAAATAATACACACTTGTACTATTTGCCAATTGAGATGAAAATGGATCGCCCTGAGGCGTTTGGGAATGTGGTCAAAAGTAAACTTATACCGAAGGCGTAGTGTTTTGGTTTGACCTTATTGCCGTATAAAGCTTGCGTTCAAAATCATCCTGTCTGAAAGGTTTGGAAATAATATCGTCAAATCCTGCTTCTTCAAATTCATGTATTTTGTCGTCAATCGTTACGGCTGTTAACGCAAATATGGTCAATTCCTTATCAAACGTTCGGATGATTTTTGTGGCTTCCAGCCCACTGATCCCCGGCATGTGGATATCCATGAGCACCACATCGTAACGTTCACTTTTTACTTTTTCCACTGCATCTTCGCCATTATCCACAACATCACAATAAAGATCCATTTTATTGAGAATCTTTTTGGTTATCATCTGGTTGATCTTGTTGTCCTCCACAACCAAAATTTTGATATTATTTAATTCCAATTCTTCGAGGTTTTTTAAATGTTTAGGTTTCTCTTCAGCTTTAATTGTATCCGGAGAATAGGTCAGAGGTATTTCAAAAATGAAAATGGATCCTTTTCCAAGCTCGCTTTTTAGATAGATTTTTCCCTTCAAGATTTCGATAAGTCCTTTTACGATGGATAATCCCAAGCCCGTTCCGCCATATTTTCTGTTGATTTGAATAGAACCTTGGGAAAAGCTCTCAAACATGTGTTCTTGTTTTTCTTTGGTAATGCCGATGCCATTATCTTCAATTTCAAAACGGAGTGTATAGATATCATTTGTTTGGTTTATCTTGTTGACCCGTACCCATATATCTCCGTCCTTGGTGAACTTGATGGCGTTTCCAATAAGGTTGATCAATATTTGGGAAATTTTCAATTGATCGGCAATAAAGTTGGGTGGAAGTTCTTTCTCATATTCATAATGCATCCTAATGTTGTTGTCAAGCGCCGAATTGTTGAGGGCGGAAACAACGTTTTCAACCTTTTTCTGTAGATTGAAAAGTTCAGGGTCCAACTCCACTTTATTCGCCTCGATTTTGTTGATTTGAAGGATGTCATTGATGAACGTGAGCAGATAATCTCCTGAGAATTTTAAGGATTTTAGATGTGGAATTTGCTCTGGTTTTGGATTTTCATCCAAGAGCATATTGGTCAAACCTGTTACTGCATATAAAGGCGTTCTTAGCTCGTGTGTTACGGTCGAAAGGAAATTGGCCTTTGTTTTTGAGGCGAGCTCGGCCTTTTCTTTGGCAACAACGAGTTCGTCGTGCTTTTTATGGAGCATGTTATTGGTTTTTAACCGGATATTATTGTTTTTATAGAGAGACAATGTCAGTAGAGAGAGAATGGTAATCAAAGCAATACTTAAAATAGTGGTGATCCTCGTAAGATTATTGGATGCATCTGCTTCTTCCAGCTTTACCTCCATTTGTTTTTTTTGGGCTTCGTGGTAATCGTTGATAAATTGGATTTTATGATCTGGGGACAAGTTCACACGCTTGATATCCAAAATGGAATCTGAAAGTCTTAAATGCTTTTTTAGATAGTCATTGGCAAGTTGATAGTTTTCAGTGTTTTCGTATATGGCGCTGAGAGTTGAGTAACTGTCATTGATGTTCTCAATGATGTTGTTTTCTTTTGCGATTCTTAATCCATCCTGGGTCATTGATAGGGCGGTGTTGTTTTTCCCCATCAGACTCAAAACCTTCCCACTGTAAATTAATGCACTGCTTAAGGTGTGTGATTGATTGTATTTTTTCGACAATATAATGGACTTTTCCAAAAGGGACTTTGCGGTAGCATAATCTTTCAGCTCTATATGTACCTGAGCTTCATTCAAGGTGATGTCAGAGATATTTGCCTCCATATTTTCTTCCTCAAATTTCGTTTTTGCAGAGTTGAAATAATCCAGAGCAATTCTATATTCCTTTTTACTGGCATGTAAAATTCCTCGAATGTTATAGGTAATGGCAAGGTTTGGATAATCATTTATTTCACGCTGAATTTCGGCTGCCTTGGTCAATGAGATCAGTGCTTTTTCAGGCTCTTCAACGGTGTATTGCAGTTTGGCTATTTTCGTATGGATAACGCCTTGACTCTCTTTGTCTTCAATCTGTTCTGCAATCAATAAAGCTTTTCCCAGATTGTCATTGGCGCTATAATAGTCGCCGCGCTCTGATTCAAGTTCGGAATGGCTGATGTAATTTTGGATACGCATTTCCAATACATCTCTATCTTCATTTATCATGTTTTGAGCATAGATAACTGGTGACAAACAGATGAAAACAAATAATATGTAGTAGCTGATATGGGACATTTTAAACCACTTAGTGAAAACAAATATAATTATTTATTCGATAAAGGTGCTTTTTTATCCGATAAATTGCGAATTAAATCCAAAATTCTACTTGAGTATCCAGTTTCATTATCATACCAACCAATTATTTTTATCATATCACCAATGACGGAAGTCATCTGCGAGTCGAAGATACATGAATGCGTATTGCCGATAATATCAATGGAAACAATAGGATCCGCCGTATATTCCAATATGGTTTTGAGATGATTTTCTGAGGCGTATTTAAAGGCTTTGTTTATTTCTTCTATGGAAACCGGATGTTCGACATTGAACGTGATATCGGTCAAGGAGCCATTTGCAACTGGCACCCGAATGCCACAGCCTCCTATGACATCTGATAAGTCTGGAAAAATTTTGGTCAATGCCTTTGCCGCACCCGTGGTCGTGGGCACGATGGACTGCCCAGCAGCTCTTGCCCTGCGCAAATCTTTATGTGGCTGATCGTGAAGACTTTGGTCTGTTGTATAGGAGTGGACTGTTGTTATATAGGCTTGTTTTATTTTGCACAATTTATTGATAACCTCAATCATCGGTGCTGCATTGTTAGTTGTGCAGGACGCATTGGAGATGATTGTTTCGGAGCCATCCAAAATGTAATCATTGATTCCCACTACAACGGTTTTAATATCCTCATCAATGGGAGGAACAGATAAAATCACATAATGTGCTCCATTGTTTAAATGATGCCGAAGATCTTTTTCCGTTTTGAATTTTCCTGAACATTCAACTACAAAATCAACGTGAAAAGGTTTCCAGTTAATGTCCTTCGGATGGTTGTGATTTAAAAGTGGAATTTTTACATCATCAACAAGAATATTGTTTTCATCAGAAGCAACCGCCTGGTTCAATACTCCATGGATACTGTCGTATTTTAATAAATGAGCCAATGTCCTTGCGTTTGCCAGATCATTGATGGCAACCACTTGCATATCTTCACGTTCTTGGATCAAGCGATATACACGGCGCCCAATTCGGCCAAAACCATTGATGGCGACCCTAATCATTAATTGATGTGTTTTTGGGCTTTGTAAGACGAACGGACCAAAGCACTACTTTCAACGTGCCGAAACCCCAAATCCAATCCAATCTGTTGATATTCTTCAAACTGTTGAGGTAATATGAATTGTTTTACAGGTAAATGTTTTTTGCTGGGCTGCAGATATTGACCAATGGTAACTACATCCACATCATGGGCCCTTAAATCGTGTAAGGTTTCTATGACCTCTTCCCGAGTTTCTCCTAAACCAAGCATGATTCCAGATTTGGTACGACGTTGCCCTTGTGATTTTAAATATTTTAAAACTCCTAGACTTCTATCATATTTTGCTTGGATTCTCACTTCCCGCGTCAATCTTCTAACAGTTTCAATGTTATGCGACACCACTTCAGGCGCTACGGCTATGATTCTATCGATATGTTGCTCAACACCTTGAAAATCGGGAATTAAGGTTTCCATGGTGGTTTGGGGATTCATACGTCGTACCGCTTTGACTGTCTCGCCCCACATGATGCTTCCCATATCCTTAAGGTCATCTCTATCCACGCTTGTCAAGACCGCGTGTTTGATGTTCATGATTTTAATGGAGCGTGCTACTTTTTCGGGTTCATCCCAATCCAAGGTTTCGGGTCTGCCGGTCCTGACACCACAAAATCCGCACGACCGTGTGCAGATGTTTCCCAATATCATGAAGGTGGCCGTGCCTTCTCCCCAACATTCACCCATATTTGGACAGCTTCCCGAAGTACATATGGTATTCAATTTATATTTGTCAACCAAGCCTCTCAGTTCGGTGTATTTTTTTCCCGTTGGCAGTTTTACACGGAGCCATTTTGGTTTTGCCTGACGTTCTGGAAGTATGTTTGAAGTTATTTCAGTATCCATTTATATCTTAAATATGAAGGACAAAGATACGAATTTATAATTCTTGTGAAGAAGTCGTACAGATCGGAGTATTAGTCTTTTTTGATGATTTCGGCCAACAGTTTTTTGGCGCGCAATAGCTTTACTTTAACGTTATTCATAGGTTCATTAAGTTCATCTGAAATCTCTTGATAGCTCAACTCCTGAAAATATCTTAAATTGATAACTTCTTGATAATGCGGCTTTAATTTTTTGATATCCCTGAGCAATTTGGCCAAATTTTGTTCCGTAATCAAATCGTCCTCTGGTGAAGGCGACTCATCGATAATGTCATAAAATTCTTCATCATCACGTTTATTGGAATTGTTGGAAATGGACGATTTCCGCTTTCTCAACAAATCAATATGGATATTTTTGGAAATGGCGATCAACCATGTTTTGAATTCAAATTCTAGTTTGTAGGTAGCAATTTTGTCAAATGCTTTGGAAAACGTCTGGATGGTAATATCTTCAGCGTCATTTTCGTTTTCGGTGCGTTTCAATTGAAATCCATAAACATCGTTCCAGAAGGTGTCCAATAAAAAATTGAACGCCATCTGTTCATTCTCTTTGGCTTTTTCAATAGCTTCTTTTATTTCCAATGATTAGGCTTTGAGGTCAGATTTTTTATAAAGATAGAGAATTGTGAGATAATTAAAAACAATTCAAGCAATGGCAGATATGGAATCAAATCTTTTTCATTCAATTTTCTGGAAGCCAGGGAAATTGTGATAAACAAGATGATATATCGTAGCGCAATGAGGACTAATGAAATTTTCCAATAGTACAGTGAGCTCATGAGCAATACACCTAAAATCAAAAACAAGAATTGAGATGTATAAAAAAGCACCAGGTACACTTTGTGTTGGGTTTTATAATGTTTTGCAGTGCTGATATGTCGTCTTTTCTGAAGGAGCCAATCAGCATAGGTGGTCTTGGGAATTGATTCTGTAAAGCTATTTTGTGTATAACATACCGCAGTATTTGAGGAATCGGCAATTCCATTCACAAAAAGATCATCATCCCCAGATTTGATGTTCATGTGGTTCATAAAACCTCGGACTTCAAAAAAAAGGGTTTTTGTATAGGCCAAATTGCGTCCCACGGCCATATAGGGTCGTCCCATTTTTGCGTATGAAAAATATTGGACAGCAGTGAGTAGAGTTTCAAACCTGATCAATTTGTTGAGAAACGATTTGGTCTCTTTTTTATAGGCACCGTACCCAATGACAATGGATGTGTTGGTAAAATGACTGGTCATTTCTTTGATCCATTGATTGGATACCGGTTTGCAATCGGCATCTGTGAACAAAAGATTGTTGTGGGTTGCTGCCTTTATGCCCAATGTCAAAGCATACTTCTTGTTTCCCCAGAACGCCTCAATGCTTTTTACATTAACAACCTTTATGTTGGGATGATCATTTTTAAAGGATTCCATCACGTTAAGAGTATTGTCCGTGGAACTATCATTGATAAGCACAATCTCAAAGTTGGGATAGTCTTGTTCTAAAATAAGAGGCAGATGTTTTTTAAGATTTTGCGCCTCATTTTTCGCGCAAACAAGAACAGAAACAGGAAAAGAGGCAGCGATTTGCGGTTTAGTTTTTTTAAACGCAAAATTTCCAAAAACAAGAATATAAAATATGATTTGAATACAAATGACTACAATAAAACTGTAGAACAGGACATCGAAAACCAGCATGGAAATCTAGGAGTGTTGCGGTTCGTTACAATTTTCAAATTGATCGGGGGTTTTACCACAAAATCCACAAGCTTCCCCTGTCTTATTGAGCATAGGGTTTTGGCTCGCACAAGTACCGGAAAACTTTCCATCTTTTTTTGCCCATAATTTTATAGCAATTCCAGCAATTCCAAGACCCAAAAGTATGAAGGTGATGACTAAAAGTTTCATTTCAATTATTTTGTACAAAGATACGATTTTAAAAAGTTATTTGTTCCATCTCCCATTGTCTTCAGTTGAAAGTTTCTTGATATTTATTTTTTTTAAAATCAGCAATATAGAATATTTTTTAACAATTCTTAACTTTCATATAATTTTAATCTCTACATTTATGAATACTAACTATTTAAAATAATTAAGTATGAAAAAATTAATGGCAGAGTTTTTTGGAACATTTTGGTTGGTGTTTGGGGGTTGTGGGAGTGCAATTTTCGCAGCTGGCTATCCAGAATTGGGAATTGGTTTTGTTGGCGTGGCTTTAGCCTTTGGATTAACGGTATTGACGATGGCCTATGCAGTAGGGCATATCTCAGGTGCTCATTTTAATCCGGCAGTCTCATTAGGATTATGGGCCGGCGGCATGTTTCCAGCCAAAGACCTTTTAGGCTACATTTTCGCTCAAGTTATTGGAGGCATTTGCGCTGCGGGAGTCCTTTATTTGATAGTAAGCGGAAAATCTGATTTTGTGGATATTGGAGGATTTGCCGCTAATGGTTATGGAGATTTGTCTCCCGGTGGTTATAATATGGTATCAGTTTTGGTTGCCGAATTTGTGTTGACCATGTTCTTCCTTTTGATTATTTTAGGGAGCACTTATCCTAAGGCACCGGCAGGATTTGCGGGTATTGCAATTGGACTTGCTCTTACATTGATCCATTTGATCAGTATCCCTATTTCAAATACTTCTGTGAATCCTGCACGTTCTACAAGTCAAGCATTATTTGCTGGCGGTGAATTTACTGCACAATTGTGGTTGTTTTGGTTGGCGCCTATTGCGGGAGCCATTGTGGCTGGTTTTATCCATAAGGCATTGTTCAGTAAGGAATGAGAATTACCTAGAAATAATAAAAAACCACTCAATGCCAATTTTCTTTGGGAGAGTGGTTTTTCATGTAATAGAAATTACAGATTTATTTATTTTTTAGAGCAATTTCGGCTACTGAGTTTTCTGCACTAGCTCTATTGTTAGTGTTATTCTTGTTTTCAATGGTGATGCTTAAACCTAGAGCATTCTCCATGTAAGGGATAGATTTCAATTTTCTGTCACTCGCATTCAAAATTCCCAAACTTACCATTCGGTCTTGCAATTCTGCCCAAATTTCATATTGCTGCTCTTCTGGCAATTGTGGCAAGGACACAACATCGATCATTGAAGTTCTGTCAATTTGATTGATATAAGCCACAGTTTTTAGATCTTTTGCTCGCCCATTTCCACGTAAAACATACTTTTCGGTTTCTGGATTGTTCAGTTTTTGAAATTGAAGCATCACATTGTCCAATTTAGAATTATAAGAATCTATGTCACTTCTCAAATCAAAAATCTCATCCACGACCACTTGATTTTCCTCAATCAAATCCATGTTTTTTTGGTAAAGTAAAAACGCCATGACGGCAAAGGCTATTGCCGCGAAACTGGCGGCCATACTGTACCAAGGCGTTCCTTGCTTTGGGAGATCGATGGTTTCAACTTGTTTTTCTTCAATAGCTTCCAATATAGCGCCAAGAACATGCTTCGGAGGTTTCACGGCATTGGCTTTCGAAAGGATTTCTAAATTTTTTTGGAGACGATTGTATTCGATTTCTATTTCGGGATATTCCGAAATATAAAGCTCAACTTCCATTGATTCTGCAACGGAAGTGTCGCCCAATATGTATTTCTCTATCAGGCCAGAATTGATGAATGTTTGTAATTTTTTTTCCATTTCTTGATATCTTATGGATTGTAAACTTTTCTTAGCTCTCGCAATCCAATTTTTAATCTAGACTTTATAGTACCTAATGGAATGTCCAATTCTTCGCTCGCTTCTTGTTGCGTGAGCCCTTCAAAAAATAGGGCATTTAACACAATTTGATACTTACTGTCCAGTCGCTCAACATGATTTCTTAAATCAAGTACATCCTGATTCAAGTTCTGGGTTGGTAAGATATATACGTTTGATTTATCTATTTGGACTTCCTTGGAAAAACGATTGTTAAAACTCCTTAATTTGTCTATGGCCGTGTTCCTGGCAATGCGGTAAAGCCAAGTGAACAACTTTGCTTTGGATGAATCATACTTTTTCGAATGCTTCCAAATTTTTACGAAACTTTCCTGCAGTGCATCCTGGGCAATTTCCTCATTATTGGTGATTTTTAAAATAACGCCATACAAGCTGTCTGCATAATTTTCATATAGCAAGGTAATGGCAGCTTTGTCGCCGTCCTCAAGAAGTTTTACGATATGTTGTTCCAGAGATAAGCTCAAGATTTTTTTAGTTAGAAAACGTCCAAAATGCGTTTTGTGATCGTATATAATTAAGCGGGTAAAAGTAGTAAATATTACTTAACACTATTTGCAATTAAATATTGTTTTTAATACTTGGGATGTACATTTCTTCTTAAGAATTGATTAATAGCTTTTTCAAAACCGTACATTCTTGTTTTTTATACCCGGAAGGGCTTCAAGCAATTGGAGCTCTTCTTATATGATGTTTACTTCGGTGTCGATTTTAATCTTAAAGATACGATAAATAGTTTTTTGAATTAAGGAGGCCAAGTGTAAAATATCACTTCCGTTTGCATCACCATAATTGACCAAAACCAGCGCTTGGTGTTTGTGGACGCCATAGTTTCCCAACGTCTTTCCCTTAAAACCCGCTTTTTCAATAAGCCAACCCGCAGGAACTTTTACTTCCGTATCTGATATGTTGAAACTTGTAATGTCCGGAAAATTCACTTTTAATCTATCAAGATGGGCATTCGTAATAATCGGATTCTTGAAGAAACTGCCGCTATTACCGATTTTTTTTGGATCCGGAAGTTTGCTTTGCCTGATGGAGATTACAGCTTTGGAGATATCCTGAATTGTCGGTTGTTGAACATCCATTTTTGCGAGTTCGGAGGCAATGGCTCCATAGTTCGTATGCAAAAGATGATCTTTTTTTGTCAATCTGAAAGTAACGTTTGTGATGATATATTTTCCCTTGGCTTCTTGTTTAAAAATCGATTCGCGATATCCAAATCGGCATGCATCAAAATCGAACGTTTTCATTTGTAATGTTTCCACATCCATGGCTTCACATGAAACAAAAACATCTTTGAGTTCCACTCCATAAGCCCCAATATTTTGAATGGGAGCGCTACCTACATTCCCTGGGATAAGAGAAAGATTTTCCAGGCCACCATAATTTTTGTTCAAGCACCATAAAACGAATTCGTGCCAATTTTCACCGGCACTAGCTTCTATTAACACGTGGCTATCATTTTCTTCCACTACATAAATCCCTTTGAGATGGATGTGCACAACCAAAGCATCGATATCTCTAGTCAATAACATGTTGCTGCCGCCCCCAAGAATAAATCTGTTGGGATGTTCTTTTAGTTTCAAAACGGCCTTGAGGTCATCTACTGAAGTCACTGAAACAAAATGTTTTGCGACGGCGTTGATGCCAAATGTGTTATATGGCTTTAAAGATGTATTGGGCGTAATCTGCATTTAGTTTTTATACACTTTTAATGCTTCTCCCAAAATGTGCACAGCTTTTTTTAGGCTTGTCTCGTTCAGAACATACGCAATACGGATTTGGTTAAGACCTACGCCGGGTGTAGAGTAAAAACCTGCTGCGGGAGCCACCATAACCGTTTCGCCATTGATGTGGAAGCTTTCCAAAAGCCATTGTGCAAAATGATCGGCATTTTCTATTGGCAATTCTGCAATACAATAAAAGGCGCCGCTCGGTTTGGCTACATTCACTCCAACAATTTTCTGTAGCTCGGTAATGAGTGTATTACGACGTTTCACATATTCTTCGATCACTTCATCAAAATAGCTTTGAGGCGTTTCCAATGCGGCTTCACTGGCAATTTGAGCCAATGTAGGGGGGCTTAATCGAGCTTGTGCAAATTTAAGAGCCGTTTTAATGACTTCTTTATTTTTGGATACCAAATAGCCTATACGGGCTCCGCACATACTATATCTTTTTGAGACCGAATCAATCATGATGGCATGGTTTTCCAAACCTTCCTCTTGCATTATGGAATAAAATTCAATTCCATCGTAGACAAATTCACGATACACTTCATCAGCAATCAGGAATAAATCATGTTTTTTCACAAGGGAGGCCAGTTTTTTAATTTCTTCTTTGGAATAAAGATAACCTGTCGGATTTCCTGGGTTGCAAATAAGAATGGCTTTGGTGTGCGGCGTAATCAATTTTTCAAACTCCTCGATGGGAGGCAATGCAAAATTGTCTTCGATTTTTGAAATCACAGGAACTACTTTTACATTGGAAGCCGTTGAAAATCCATTGTAATTTGCGTAAAATGGTTCAGGAATTATGATTTCATCATCACTATCCATAATACTTCCAAAAGCAAACAACAATGCTTCACTGCCACCGGTAGTAACTATAATGTCACTATGGCTTACTTCAATTTGGTTTTTTTTATAATAATTGGCAATTTTCTTTCGATAGTCTTCGGAGCCTTCAGAGCGTGTATAGGCAAGAACATCCAAAGAATGAATTTTGACAGCTTCCAAGGCCACTTCAGGTGTTTTGATGTCAGGCTGGCCTATGTTTAAGTGATATACGGTTTTCCCTTCTTTATATGCATTTTCCGCATAGGGCACCAGTTTTCTTATGGGCGATTCTGGCATTGCAAGCCCTTTTTTAGAGATTTTTGGCATTGATTTAAATTTTGAACAGCAAAGTACCGAAATTATTCTTAAAGTTTTTTTAAAATTCCAGCTTAAAAAAATCAACTTCAAACAAAGTTTTGTAAATTGTTGTAGCTATCTAACTTGTGTCCAATGCTTATAAGAACCGTTGTGTTATTTTGCTTCATGTTTTGTATTGGGTTTTCCATTGCACAAGGGAATTTTAAATTGTTGAATACCAATAAAGACAAAATTAAATTTACACTCGTCAACAACCTTATTGTTATCCCGGTGGAAATAAATGGTGCCGAACTTTCTTTTTTGTTGGATTCTGGTGTTAGCAAACCCATTCTTTTCAATATCATCAGCCTGACAGATTCCTTACAGATAAAACATGTTGAAACAGTCTATCTGAGAGGTTTGGGGAGTGAGGGTTCCATTGAGGCCTTAAAATCAAAACATAACGTGGTGAAGATAGGAGAAGCTGTGAATGTCAATCAGGAAGTATTTGTCGTTTTTGATGAAGGAATAAATTTCACCCCGCGATTAGGTATTCCTATCCATGGAATTATAGGTTATGACCTATTTAAAGATTTTGTGGTTGAAATCAATTATTCTTCGAAGACCTTAAAATTGCACAATCCGCAAACTTACAAGTACAAAAAGTGCCGGAAGTGCGAAAGTTTTGATTTGACATTGAGCCACAACAAACCCTATATCGATGGAGTGATTGAGATGAGTGGACAGGAACATGTGGTGAAATTGTTGATAGATACGGGAGGGAGCGATGCATTGTGGTTGTTTGAAGATCGCAAAAAGGGGATTAAACCAATAGGCAATAAATATTTTGAAGATTATTTAGGCAAGGGATTGAGCGGAAGTGTTTATGGGAAACGTTCCAAAATCAATTCATTTTCATTAAAACACTTTAAATTTAATGATGTCAATGTGGCTTTCCCAGACTCAACGTCCATCAGTATCGCTCGCAATTTTAAAGATAGAAGTGGAAGTATTTCTGGAGAGCTTTTAAGGCGTTTCAATATTGTGTTTGATTATGGAAATGAACGCATAACCTTAAAAAAGAACAACAACTTTAAGGCACCATTTCGTTATAACAAAAGTGGAATCATAATCGAACAGAGTGGTATTCGGATTGTTAGGCAAACGAATAACCGCACTAGCCCCATAAGCAACATCAATGAAGACACCCACAAAATCGTATTCCAGCACTCTTACAATTATGTCATAAAACCGGCTTTCGAAATCGCAGAATTGCGCAAGAATTCACCAGCTGAAAAAGCTGGTTTGCTCATTGGAGATGTTATTTTAGAAGTCAATAAGAAAGATGCTGCAAATTTAAAAATGCAGGACATCAACAATCTTTTTTCTGATGAAGACGGAGAGTTCATGAGAGTTGTGGTGGAACGGAATGGTCTCATACTGAGTTTTGAATTTAATTTGGAAAATTTGTTTTAAAATAAAAATCCCCTCAATCTATTGATTAAGGGGATTCCCAAAGGATCATTAATATATTCTATTGTTCCATCACACTTTTATCCTTTTTTTCAAGCACACTTGTTTTGGAAGGATCAATAACTTCACCTTTAATTTTCAAAGCGACCGTCGGCGTTTCAGCGTTCGATGTCACAGTTATTGTTTTTCTGATAGGATTAACCCTGTTCGTGTCATATTTCACAGAAATTTCGCCTTTTTCACCTGGCATGATTGAGCCTTCTGGTTTTTTAGGCACCGTACATCCGCATGTTGATTTTACATCGCTGATGATCAAGGGAGCATTTCCAGTATTGGTAAATTCAAATACTCTCACTCCATCAGAACCTTTTTCTATGGTCCCATAATCGATGGTATCGGTCTTAAACTCGATTTTGGCCACTTTTTCTTGAGCAAAAACCCCAAGGCTCATAAATCCTATAAATAAAATTGCAATTAATTTTTTCATCGGTTTTTAATTTAATATTATTAGTTTTCAATGCACATTCAATAACTTTGAAATGTAGTGTGGTTTTTAAATTTAACTTTCAAAACTACTTACTTTTTCTCGTTCAGCAAAATAATTCAGACGTAATACTTGTTAAAGTACCAGATGGCTCAAAATCTATGTCTAATAATCAGGCTTATCATTTCACAAAAAAAGAAATATAAGTACTTTTGCCTTTCGTATTACAAAAACGATACCAAAAGATGCAAATCCCAACAAAATATTCAGCTTCTGATGTAGAAGGCAAATGGTATGACTATTGGATGAAACATAATTATTTTCATTCAAAACCAGATGAAAGAGAGCCATATACCATAGTTATTCCTCCGCCTAATGTCACGGGGGTGCTGCACATGGGTCACATGCTCAACAATACTATTCAGGATGTACTGATACGTCGTGCGAGATTGCAGGGAAAGAACGCGTGTTGGGTTCCCGGAACAGACCATGCTTCCATTGCCACAGAAGCAAAAGTGGTTGCAAAATTAAAAGAGCAGGGAATAGACAAGAACGATTTGACGCGTGATGAGTTTCTGGCCCACGCTTGGGAGTGGACCCATGAATATGGTGGGGTCATTTTGGAACAGTTGAAAAAATTGGGATGTTCCTGTGATTGGGATCGAACAAAGTTCACTATGGATAACCAGATGAGTGAATCGGTCATCAAGGTGTTTGTGGATTTATATAACAAAGGGTTGATTTACAGAGGCTATAGAATGGTCAACTGGGATCCGGAAGCCAAAACCACTTTGTCAGATGAAGAGGTTATTCACATTGAAAGAACGGATAAATTATATTATGTTAATTATCCAATTGAAAATGAAAAGGGGTTCATTACAATTGCCACCACACGACCAGAAACCATTTTGGGAGATACCGCGGTGTGCGTGAATCCTGAGGACGAACGTTTCAAACATCTAGTTGGAAAACAAGTGATTGTTCCCATTTGCAATAGACCCGTTCCGATTATTGCAGATGATTATGTGGATATGGAATTTGGTACGGGCTGCTTAAAAATCACACCGGCGCATGATGTCAATGACAAAGCGATAGGCGATAGGCACCATTTGGAAATTATTGATGTACTCAACGATGATGGTACTTTGAACAGTTTTGGATTGCATCACCAGGGCAAGGACAGAGTGGCCGCCAGAATGGATGTCGCAAAGGAATTGGACAAATTGGGCATATTGGTCAAAACCGAAGATTATACCCATAAAGTTGGTACGAGCGAACGCACCCGTGCCGTAATTGAGCCACGGCTTTCCGACCAATGGTTTCTAAAAATGGAAGAGTTGGTAAAACCTGCCATCCAAGCGGTGTTGGAAAATGAAGAAGTAAAACTTTATCCAAAACGGTTCAACAATACCTATCGGCATTGGATGGAAAACATTCGCGATTGGAACATTTCGCGCCAATTAATTTGGGGACAGCAGATTCCCGCTTATTATTATAGCGAAGGCATAGAAAGTTTTGTAGTTGCGGAAACTGTTGAAGAAGCTCTAAAATTGGCTCAAGAAAAAACTTCTAACTTTCAGCTCAGGATATCCGATTTGCGCCAGGATACCGATGCACTCGATACTTGGTTTTCTTCATGGTTATGGCCAATCAGCGTATTTGATGGTATCAGAAATCCAAACAATCCCGAAATTGAATATTACTATCCAACCAATGATTTGGTGACGGGGCCGGATATTCTTTTCTTTTGGGTTGCACGGATGATTATTGCAGGCTATGAATATAGAGATGAAAAACCGTTCAAAAATGTCTATTTCACTGGATTGGTTCGCGACAAACAGAGACGAAAAATGAGCAAATCTCTCGGAAATTCACCCGATGCCTTAAAATTGATTGATGATTACGGAGCAGACGGAGTGCGTGTAGGATTGTTGCTGAGTTCCGCCGCAGGAAATGATTTAATGTTTGATGAAGAACTCTGCAATCAAGGGAAAGGATTCGCTAACAAAATATGGAATGCTTTCCGCTTGGTAAAAGGTTGGGAAATTGTGGATTTGCAACAGCCGCAAGCTTCTAAAATTGCAATTGAATGGTATCAAGCCAAGTTTCAACAAGCTTTGGCAGAGATTGAAGACCATTACAGCAAATATCGATTGTCTGACGCTTTGATGGGCATCTACAAATTGATTTGGGACGATTTCTGTTCGTGGTTATTGGAGATTGTGAAACCAGAATACCAACAACCTATCGATTCAAAAACGTATCATCAAATCATTGCCATTTTTGAAGAAAATTTAAAATTGTTACATCCATTTATGCCATTTTTGACAGAGGAAATTTGGCAATATATTGCTGACCGAACACCGGAAGAAGCGCTTATCGTTGCCACCTATCCAACCATCACTGCTTTTGACCGACGACTGATTGACAATTTTGAAATGGTAAAAGAGGTTGTTGCAGGCATCAGAACCATCCGAAAAGATAAGAATATTTCGTTTAGGGATACCATTGAAGTGTCGGTTCTCAACAATGAAAATCTTTCTGAAACGTTCAATGCCGTCATTTCGAAATTAGGGAATGTTTCCCATGTGTCCGCTGTATCGTCGGCACTCGAGGGCGCTTTAAGTTTTAGAGTGCAATCTAATGAATATTTTATTCCAATTTCGGGCAGCATCAATATAGTGGAAGAAATCAAAAAAATTACGGACGAATTGAAATATACAGAAGGGTTTTTAAAATCCGTGCAAGGTAAATTGTCCAACGAACGTTTTGTCAATAATGCTCCCGAGCAAGTTTTGCAGAATGAACGTAACAAAGAAGCGGATGCATTAGCTAAAATAGAAACGTTAAAGGCAAGTTTGGCGAATCTAAAATAATACCGAAACCGAAATTGTTACTATGCATTTTTGGAATTTGAGATTTGAATTTTCGATTTTACCAATCATACAATCGAGTAGAATCCAATTTTACAAAAATAAAAAGCAAAATTGTAAATCCCCAAAGACTGGAGGCCCCATAGCTAAAGAAGGGTAATGGCATGCCAATGAAGGGAATCAAACCCCTCACCATCCCGATATTAATCATGAAATGCAGGAATAAAATAGAAGCCACGCAGTAGCCATATACCCGGCTGAACTGTGATTTTTGAAGTTCGGCCAAATATAGAACACGTGTGAGCAAACCTACAAAAAGTATGACGACAAAGGCGCTGCCAAGAAATCCCCATTCCTCTCCCACGGTGCTGAAAATATAGTCTGTATGTTGCTCGGGAACGAATTTTCCGGTAGTACGCGTGCCCTGCAAAAATCCTTTTCCGCTGAATCCTCCAGAACTAATGGCCTTTTCCGATTCATTGAGGTTGTAAAGAATCGTCTGTTTCATTTCCCGTAATTTTTCTGGATCGTTTTCCAGTCTTAGCCAAAGACTGATACGGTCTTGCTGATGTTCTTTTAATATGTTTCCATAAAAATACTTCACGCCAAATGCTAAGGCCGAACAAAGTAGGAACACACTAATGGTTTCAATGATCATAGGACGTTTTCGTTTTTTGAAAAAATGCATTCCAAATATGATGACCGCCGTTAAAATCAATGTGATTAAAATACCAAATTTGAGCGTGACAACAGAAAGTAAAAGAATAATGGCTGCTATGATCAAGTAAATTTGTTGTAAGCCTTCTCTATAAAAAACAAAAAAGAATGCCGCGTAAACAATAGTGCTTCCCGCATCATTTTGCAAAAGAATCAAAATGGCCGGAATCACGATAATGGCAATACATCGCAATTGATCCTTTAAGGTTTTGATGTTGGTCTGTAAATCACTTATGTATTTTGCAACCGCCAATGAAGTGGCGAATTTGGCAAACTCGCTGGGCTGAAAGGTCATCCCGCCAATGGCATACCATGATGTGGCTCCATTGACATTCTTGCCAAAAATGAACAGACCTACAAGAGACAGGATGGATACAAAATAGATGATACTGGCAAATCGTTCATAAAATTTTGCCTCAATGGCCAAAGTAAGAACGATCAATCCGATGGTGAGAAGTATAAAAACTGCCTGTTTGCCATAGGGTTGATCCAAGTCAAAATAATTTGTTATCTCACCTTGATGCGATGCCGACAAAATATTAAACCATCCAAAAACTACCAAAAGCATGAACAGGATGATGGTTATCCAATCGAGGCGAAACCCTTTTTTTTCACTCTGAATCATCGTCCTTTGCTTTTATAGTCAAGGTTTTGGCAGAATTCAAATCTTCATTCACAGTTTCCTGAGGAATAATATCTATTGTAGCACCTCTATTTATGGTAAATGGCTGCCCAGAATATGGTTTTGCATACTCGCTTTCCAAACCATGAGTTAAAATCCAAGTTTCCATATCCTTTCGTGTAATTTCGCCATTGATGTATTTTTCAATCATCAAGCTGGCAATTCTACCGGCAAAACGGCTTCCCCAATATCCATTTTCCACAAAAACCGCAATTGCGATGGTCGGGTTATCCTTAGGCGCAAATGCCACAAAAATGGAATGGTCGGTCAATTGGGTTTTGACACCATCGATTTTGATGAAGTTTTCAGCGGTTCCGGTTTTTCCACAAATATCAATGCCCGGAATACGTAATGTGGAAGCAGTTCCAAGATTATAAACATCGAACATCCCTTGAACGATGGGTTCAAAATGTTTTTTATCAATAGTCGTATGAATGGGTTTTGTAAATGTGGAATCAATTTTTCCGCCCTGTATTTTTTTAATGATATGAGGCGTGTAATAATAGCCACGATTGCCGATGGCAGCAGTCATATTGGCCAATTGGATGGGTGTGGTCAAAATTTCGCCTTGGCCAATGGCATTCGACAAATTATAAGTGCTTCCCCAACGATTTTCACCATACATACGATCATAGGTTTTGCTGTCAGGAATCTTACCGGGTTGACCCACTGACAAATCATTATTGAGGTAATTGCCTAACCCAAAACTCTTTATATGATCACTCCAAATGTCCATTCCATCTCCTGAATCATCATATTTATCGACGATTCGTCTATAAACATTGGCAAAATAAGCATTGCACGAATTATATATGCCACCATTCATCGCCAAGGGACTCGAATGCGAATGGCATCCCATTTTTCTTCCACCGTAACTATAACCGTGATTGCAACCAAAACGTTCTTCGGTGGTCACCACATCCTCCTGAAGGCCAATAAGCGCATTTAAAATTTTAAAAGGAGATCCCGGCGGATACATTGCCTGAAGCCCTCGGTCGTATAAGGGTTTTGCGATAGTGTCATTGTACAATTTTGTAAAATTTACGGAGCGCTGTCGCCCCACCAAAAGATTTGGATTGTAAGTAGGTGCCGAAACCATGGCCAGAATTTCTCCTGTCGCGGGTTCTATCGCAACAATCCCCCCCCGTTTATGACGCATTAAAAGTTCGCCATATTCCTGCAAAGTGGCATCAATGGTTATTGTAATATCTCTACCAGATTGTGGCAAAGTGTCATAAACTCCTTCTTTATATGGGCCAATATCACGGTTGAATCGGTCTTTTTGAATAAATTTAATGCCTTTCACACCCCGTAATACTTCTTCATAAGTCTGTTCGACACCCTGCTTTCCGATCAAATCGCCCATGTTATAATAGGGATTGTTTTCTATGATGTAATTGTTCACCTCTCCTATATCGCCAAGCACATTGGCGCCGATAGATCGTTGGTAATCCCTTAAAGACCGTTTTTGGATGTAAAACCCTTCAAATTTCCTGATTTTTTCCTGCAGCATCGCAAAATCATTTCTGGAAAGCTGAGGAATGAAAACAGATGGAAGCCGAGGGGAATAGGTATAAGATTTGTTATAAATATCGAGAAAATCCTGTTTGGTTATTTTTAAGAGCGAGCAAAACTCCAATGTGTCCAAAGGCTGTACTTCCCTCGGGATGACCATAACATCGTACGAAGGTTGGTTTGCAACCAACAATGCGCCGTGACGGTCGTAAATATAACCGCGTTTTGGATAATCATAAACTTTGCGAATGGCATTATCTTCGTAAAGGTCATAGGCTACAGATTCATAAATCTGTAGATAAAAAAGACGGGCAATAAAGATAAATCCGACAGTAGTGATTATCGAAAAGAGTAACAGTTTTCTCATTTACGCTTTGGGCTGAACAAAATTGTAATAATAATACACAACAGTATAGTAAAAATACTTGAGAATAACGTTTTTTTCAAGATGAAAATTACATCGGATATGTTAAAAACTTCCAGTGAGAACAACAGGAAATGATGGATGGCCGTGATGATTGCAAAGTATCCCAAACGACTTCCCATCTCAGTTTGGTTAAACTTTATGGTTTGATAGTCGTAGATAGTTCCGAAGGAAAATTTCAAAATGGGTGGTCTAATGTAAGCAATAGTCACGCATGCAGCGGCGTGGATGCCTCCAGAATCTGTGAACAAATCTACTCCCAGTCCCAACAAAAATGCCAGAAAAACAAACAACGTGCGATTGTTATTCACCGGAAACAATACAATAAAAAGGATATAAGGGTATGGATTTATGAATCCAAAAAAATTAATATGGTTTAGCACCAATGCCTGAACTAAAATAAGCACTATAAAGCGAAAAACATTATTGAGCGTATTGTTATTCATCGCTTTGTTCCTGTAAAGATTTGATTTCAGAGGCGTTTAGGTTTTCGATGATGTACACATGTCCCACATTGGTCATATCATTGAAAAGTCGCACATTTATGGTGTATGTATCCCCGCCAACATCCACAGAAAAATCTTCAACCTTACCGATCAAGATTCCTTTAGGGAAAATTGCTGACTGGCCACCGGTCATGATGGTATCGCCTTTTTCAACAGGAGCAAATTTTGAAATATCTATCAATTGCACAAATTCCGTTGATTTTCCGTTCCACACCAAAGAGCCGATATGGCTGGTTTTTTTTAATTGTGCATTGATTCTGTTCTTCTTGCTCAAGACCGACAGTACAGTTGCATAATTGTTAGAGGTATTGTCCACAATACCGACAATTCCTTTGGAAGTGATCACACCATAATCCTGTTTGATATAATCCTTCTTCCCTTTGTTGATGGTCAAATAATTATTGGAAAGATCATAACTGTTTTTGAGCACGTCAGCATCCGTAAACCGATAATGTTCACCGAGTAAGGTACTGTCTATGGACGACACCCGAATGGTGTCCAATTCCAAATTGAAAAGGATGGTCCGCAATTTTTTGTTTTCTTCGATGAGGGCTTGGTTTTCATCCTTCAGATTGAAATATTGTCGAACGTTATTGGTGGTTTTGTAAATTCCCCCTGTAAAAAAATTGGCAGAATTAATAAACTTGCTTTTGTGGTAAGAGTGGGATTGAATTGTAAAAAACAGTGAAAGTCCAAACAGCAACAAAAACACTAGAAATGTTTTGTTTCGAATAACAAAATTGATGATTTGTTGCATTCTTGTTTACTATTTTATCAGGATGCTTTTAAACCGTGGAAGGTTTTTAAGTACAATTCCTGTTCCTCTTACAACGGCGCGCAATGGATCTTCGGCAATATAAACTGGCAGATCGGTTTTTTGGGACAAACGTTTGTCCAATCCTCTCAACATGGAGCCACCGCCTGCAAGATAAATACCTGTATTGTAAATGTCCGCGGCCAATTCTGGAGGTGTTTGAGACAAGGTTTCCATCACGGAATCTTCAATTCTCAAAATTGATTTATCCAATGCTTTTGCAATTTCACGATAAGAAATCTGTACTTGTTTTGGCTTTCCAGTCAAAAGATCACGTCCTTGGACACTCATTTCCTCTGGCGGTAAATCTAAATCTTCGGTGGCTGCCCCAATTTGGATTTTGATTTTTTCAGCGGTGCGTTCACCCACATATAGATTGTGTTGCGTTCGCATATAATAAACAATGTCGTTTGTAAAAACATCACCCGCCACTTTCACCGATTTATCACATACAATGCCACCAAGTGCGATCACGGCAATTTCGGTAGTGCCTCCCCCGATGTCCACAATCATATTTCCTTTAGGTTGCATGATGTCAATACCAATACCGATTGCCGCCGCCATTGGTTCATGTACCAAATAAACCTCTTTTCCATTGACACGCTCACAGGATTCCTTTACGGCGCGCATCTCTACTTCGGTAATTCCAGATGGAATGCAAACAACCATTCTTAATGCGGGATTGAACAGTTTCTTCTTTAATGCGGGAATGTTTTTGATGAACAGGTTTATCATTTGCTCCGAAGCATCAAAATCTGCAATAACCCCATCTTTCAAAGGTCGGATAGTTTTAATGTTTTCGTGGGTTTTTCCTTGCATCATGCTGGCTTCCTTTCCAACGGCAATGATTTTTCCTGTAATTCTGTCCCTGGCTACGATTGAAGGGCTGTCAACGACCACTTTGTCGTTATGGATGATTAATGTATTGGCGGTTCCTAAATCTATGGCTATTTCTTCTGTCAAGAAATCAAAAAATCCCATGTGCGTTTGTTAGTTGAAAAGGTTGATACTCGTTTTTGGTTGTTTTCGTAAAAGTAATAAAAGTTACTAAATATTAATGATTTAATTATTTATACGTATGATCTGGAAATTTGGCTCAAAAAAAATTAAATTTTTATGCTTATACATCACCAAGTACTAATTTTTAACAATTCAATGTTTGAAATGACGAGTTCCGGTCAAAACCATTGAAATCCCATTTTCATCGCAGTAGGCAATGCTCAAATCGTCTTTGATGGATCCACCGGGTTGGATCACCGCTGAAATCCCTGCTTTGTCCGCTATCTCCACACAGTCTGGAAACGGGAAAAAGGCGTCACTCGCCATTACGGCTCCTTTCAAATCAAACCTAAATGATTGGGCTTTATGGATGGCCTGGTTCAAGGCATCTACACGGCTGGTTTGTCCGGTGCCGCTTGCGCAAAGTTGTTTGTTTTTGGCCAAAACTATGGTGTTCGATTTGGTGTGTTTGCAAATTTTTGATGCAAATATCAAATCTTCTAACTCGTTTTCTGTTGGTTTATTGTTGGTGGCGTATGATAAATGTGTGATGGCATCGGTCACATTATCTCTATCCTGAACCAAAATACCATTCAAACATGTTCTGACGGTTGTTTGCGGCAATTTCACATCAATCAGCACCAACAAAATTCTGTTCTTTTTACCTTTTAAAATTTCTAAAGCATCTTCTGAAAATGAAGGTGCAATCACCACTTCACAAAACAATTCATGAATTTCCTCTGCCGTCGGTCTGTCAATTTCAGTATTGCTGATCAAAATACCTCCAAAAGCGGAAACAGGATCGCCAGCCAATGCTTCGATATATGCTTTATGGATGGTTTCCCGTTGCGCAATGCCACAAGCATTGTTGTGTTTTAGAATTGCAAATGTCGGTGCATCGTTTTTAAATTCATTCATCAGATTGACGGCAGCATCAACATCCAAAAGATTGTTATAACTTAATTCTTTACCATGGAGCTTGGTAAACATTGTATCAAAATCACCATAGAAAAATCCTTTTTGATGTGGGTTTTCACCATATCGCAATTCCTGGCCTTTGGTTTCACTGATTTTTAAAACCGTGTCTTCTTGATTTTTGTTGAAATAATTGAAAATTGTAGAATCATAATGTGAGGACACATTGAATGCTTTTGCGGCAAAACGTTTTCTGTCGGTTTCGGAGGTTTCTCCATTTTTGGTTTCCAACAGTTGCAAAAATTCCGAATAATCATCCATGGAAGCTACACAGGTAACATCGGCATAGTTTTTTGCTGCAGCGCGTATCAATGAAATTCCTCCAATGTCGATTTTCTCAATAATATCAGCATCGCTTGCTCCGGAAGCCACGGTTTTTTCAAAAGGATACAAATCCACAATGACCAAATCAATTTGCGGAATATTAAATTCTTGCAATTCGGCAATATCACTGCTGTTGTTTTGTCTGTTCAGAATGCCACCAAACACTTTAGGGTGCAAGATTTTGACACGTCCTCCCAAAATTGATGGATAGGAAGTGATTTCTTCAACCGGGATGACCTCTATGCCAAGGTTTTTTATAAATGTTTCGGTGCCGCCCGTGGAATAGATTTTTACGCCCAGTGAATTCAATTGCTTTACTATCGGCTCCAATCCATCCTTACTGAAAACGGAAATGAGTGCCGATTTAATCGATTTGTTGTTGTCCATTATGTAGTTGTGTGATTTTTAAAGTGCAAAAATACATATTCCTAAATAAAATCAGGATGAATCGGAACACGTTTATTTAGGATTTTTGTAACAAAAAATTGTTAAAAACGTCCTATCTTTAAATTCTTTAAAAATAGCCGACATCCATGCTACTTTACTTACGCCTTTTCAAAGAAAGCTTCAACTTTGCCATCAGTGCATTGACCAATAATAAACTGCGTACGTTCCTTTCTTTATTGGGTGTGACCATTGGAATTTTCTCGATAATCGCTGTGCTGGCAGCGGTGGATTCACTCGACCGAAACATCCAGGAAAATCTTTCAGGACTTGATAAAAACACGATGTACCTCACCAAATATTCCTTTGGACCTACGGATGTGCCTCGTTGGCAGCGTGATAATTTTCCCCAAACAGAATATGACGATTACGAATTTGTAAAACGGAATATATCCGATATTGAAGCGGTTGCCTATGTGATGTTTGGATCTGATGAAACTTTAAAATATGGTTCCGAAACCATAGCTGGTGTCAATGTGACCCCTGTATCTCAAGAAATCTATGAAATTGAGGACATGAAAATAGGCGAAGGGCGGTTTTATACCGAAGCTGAGTCTGTGTCTGGAGCGCCCGTAATTGTATTGGGTTATACATTGGCAGAAAATCTATTTAAAAACAGCGAACCCCTCGGAAAGCAAATCAGGGCCTATGGACGTAAGCTCACCGTTATAGGGGTCTTGAAAAAATTTGGTACTGGCATTTTTGATTCTCCGGACGAAAAAGCCTATGTGCCCGCCAATTTTGTGAGACGATTTTGGAATGGCGGACCGGACGGTATTCCTGGGGCAGTTATTATCAAGCCAATTAAGGGTGTCGATATGGGAGCTTTTGAAGGTGTTTTAAAACAAAAATTCAGGGTTTATAGAGGATTGAAAGCAGGCGAACCTGATAATTTTTTCGTCAATAAAATGTCGGGGTTTACCGATGCGATTGACGGTATTATCGGTACTATGAACCTTATGGGTTGGATCATTAGTGGTTTTTCTTTGTTGGTCGGAGGGTTCGGAATCGCAAATATCATGTTTGTGAGCGTAAAGGAACGTACCAACTTGATAGGGATACAAAAATCCCTGGGGGCCAAAAATCGGTTTATTTTATTTCAATTCCTGTTTGAAGCCGTGGTTTTGGCGGTCATCGGTGGTCTTATAGGCTTGTTTTTGGTTTGGATAGTCTCGTTGATTGCCTCAACGTTTACGGGCGATTTTGAATTTGTCCTTTCTTTTGGGAATATGATGCTCGGTTTTGTCCTTTCAACCATTATCGGCCTGATTTCTGGAGTGATTCCGGCAATTTCCGCCTCGCGATTGGATCCTGTGGAAGCCATCAGAACGGGAATGTAGTTAAACTAAAATTCCAAATTCCTAAAGAAAAAAACTCTTGGAATTTGGAATTTTAGTATTGGGATTTACGAAAACAGAGTGGCGACTTGAGTGCACACAAACTCCAAAAACCGTTCATCTTCTTCGGTAAAGGGGTCAGGCGTATTGGAATCAATATCTATCTGTCCAATATTATTGCCATTCACAAAAATCGGGATGACGATTTCTGCTTTGACGGTGATGCTACAGGCAATGTAATTATCCTGGGCGGATACATCGGGCACCACAAAATTTTGATTGCTCATGGCAACTTGGCCGCAGATACCTTTTCCGAAAGGAATAATCGTATGATCTGTTGGCTCGCCCACATAAGGGCCGAGTTTTAGCTCTTCCTTATCGCCATTCCTAAAGTAAAATCCCACCCAATTATAATGTGGAACATTGACTTTCAGAAGCTCACAAATCGCATATAATTTTTCATCGACTTCTTGGCGCTTGTGAGAAACAATCGTTTGGATTTGTGGTTTTAGCTGACGAAAAGTCATTGTTCAAAAGTTTTGGTAAATGTATCATAATTGCGGAAATGGAGAGATTATTTTATATAAATTTAACAGCAGCCAAAACCCTTCATTGCTTGAAAGAATTATTCGTTAAATACAAATCTGTCGTGAGGTTCATCCTTACGTTTATATTGGTTTATGCTGTTTTGTCTTATTCCTATAAATTATATTTGGATTTTTCCGATGGATCCAAATACTACCCAGATTATTTGACAAATTTAGTCGCAAAGCAAAGTCAATCTCTTTTGGATACCTTCGGATACGATGCAGACATTGTACCACATCCTAAAGAACCGTCAATGAAGCTCATCATCAACAATAAATTCGTGGCGAGAGTGGTGGAAGGCTGTAATTCCATGAGTGTCATCGTTTTATTTATCTCATTCATGATAGCGTTTGCGGAGAAATTTAAAACCACTTTTTTATATATTTTGGCCGGAAGTGTGCTGATCTATGCAGCCAATTTGTTCCGTATTGTGATTTTATCAATCGGATTATACCATTATCCCTGGAGAAGGGAGGTGCTGCATACGGTTATCTTTCCATTGATTATCTATGGAATGGTATTTTTGCTGTGGATGTTTTGGGTCAACCGTTTTTCAAATTTAAAAAAGAAACATGAGTAGCATCATCAAAATGATATTACTGTCGGTGTTGTGTGGGTTATTGATATTGATTCGGGCGTTTGAAAACGAATTATTTTATGATCCATACTTGTCTTTTTTCAAAAGTGATTATCTGTACATTGATAACCCAAGGCGAGAAGTTTTTAAACTCACCATGTACACAGTTTTGCGTTATATTTTGAATTCGGGAATTTCCGTGGGGATTATTTTTGTGCTTTTCAAAGATAAAAACATCGTCAGATTTTCCGCTCTGATTTATGGTTTAGCCTTTGTGGTTCTTATTGTGATGTTCCTTTACTTTGTAGTCAATCCTAATCAGGAAGATTATTATCTATTCTTCAACATCAGACGTTTTTTGATTCAGCCATTATTTCTATTGCTTTTATTGCCAGCTTTTTATTATTATAAGCTGAAACATTAATAAAGGTTAAGGATTTTTTAAAATTTAGATATGTTCTTGTTTTTTAGTACCTTTGTGCCAATGGTAAAAAATGGATTTCATACGGTTTTCTCTATGTTGATGGCATTTTTGGTGCTATTTTCCACCTTATATATCACAATAGAAAAACATTTGTGCGGTGATGTTGTAATTGATGTTGCAGTATTTACACAAGCTGAAAAGTGTAAAATGGAAACTTTTGAAATGGAGCAAGCTGCACTTACCAAACAAAATTGCTGCAAAGATGAACTTGAAATTATAAAAGGACAGGATGTTCTAAAATTGACGTCTTTTGAAGACTTGCATTTTGATCAACAAGTTTTCCTTACTACATTAATTTATTCCTATAGCAATGTTTTTGAGGGTTTGCCCGAACAAATCAACCCGAATAAGGATTATTCACCACCCAATTTGGTTGCAGACATACTTGTTCTGGACCAAGTATTCATCATTTGATTTTTTTAGGATTTCGATGCCACTATGGCATGGACCCACTTTTCGGTTCCATGCTTTTGAACTAATATCTTAAATCTAAAAAAATGAATCACATATATAAAGTTACCGGAATGACTTGCAATGGCTGCAAGGCTTCAGTTGAAAAATCACTGCTATCTGTTGACAATGTCGAAAATGTCTCTATTGATTTGGAAGCTGCTGAAGCTACAATCACGATGAAACAACACATTTCCACCGACACCTTGCAAAAGGCGTTGCCTAACAAATATCAAATTTCTGAAAAGAAGGAGAAAAACGTTTTTCAATCAGCTTCAACGTCAAATGAAGAAAAGAAAAGTGATCTACAGCAACTCTTCCCATTATTTTTAATTTTCGCATACATCACAACGGCATCTATTTTATTGAATATCAGTCCTTGGGATGGAAGCAGTTTTATGCTCGATTTTATGGGATTGTTCTATATCGTCTTTAGTTTTTTTAAACTTCTCGACTTAAAAGGGTTTCCAGAATCCTTCCGAATGTATGACCCTTTGGCCAAGATGGTTCCCGCATACGGATGGATTTATCCATTCCTTGAACTGGCGCTCGGACTTTTGTTTTTGATGCGGATACAAATTCCGTTGGCATTGATTGTTACCATTATAATTTTAGGAATTACAACCTTTGGCGTGACAAAAACTCTGTTGGATAAAAAATCCATTCAGTGCGCCTGCTTGGGAACAGCCTTAAAGCTTCCAATGACAAAGGCCACATTTATTGAAAACAGTATCATGCTAGTCATGGCAGTGATAATGCTTATAAATATCTATAGCTGATGAAAAGGATTATATATATATTGATGATGCTGCCAGCTATGTTGTTTTCCCAAGAAAAACTAAACGGCGTTGTGATTGAAGCAACTGCGCAGAACGACTCCATTGGATTGCCTGGGGCGAATGTCTATTGGTTGGATACAAGTGTTGGGGTGGTGACTGATATTGATGGCAAATTTTCCATTCCCTATCAGCCAGAATATAAAAAATTGGTCATTAGTTATGTGGGATTTAAAACAGATACCTTGATTATTACCGAACCAAAAACAATTCGGCATTTTTTAAAACCAACAAGTGAATTGGATGAAGTGATGGTGACATCGCGCAAACAAGCCACTTCGAAATCCTATCTGCAATCTGCAAATGTCATGACCGTCAGTAGTGATGAACTGTTGAAAGCCGCGTGCTGCAACCTCTCCGAAAGTTTTGAAACCAATCCGTCCATCGATGTCAATTTTGCTGATGCGGTAACGGGCACACGTCAGATAAAAATGCTCGGGCTGACCAGTCCTTATATATTGATTACAACGGAAAATATTCCCATCATCCGTGGCGCATCTCAAGCTTATGGATTGAGTTTTACACCGGGAACCTGGGTGGAGAGCATCCAGATTACCAAAGGTGCGGGCAGTGTAGTCAATGGATTCGAAAGTATAGCAGGACAAATCAATACGGAGTTGGTAAAACCTTCAACAGATAATAAATTGTTTGTGAATTTATATGGTGCCAGTAGTGAACGGATGGAAGGTAATGTTCATCTTAATAATCAATTGACCGAGAAATGGAGCACGGGGTTGTACGTCCATGGAAACACCCACAATAAAAAGCACGATGTCAATGACGATGGCTTTATGGACATGCCTATATATAATCAAATAAATGTGATGAATCGTTGGCAATATATCAACCCCAAAAAAGGGTTTGTGAGTTTTATCAATTTGAGGTATCTGAATGATTCGAAGCAAACCGGGCAGATTGATTTTAATCCAGATACTGATAGATTGACCACGAACGCATGGGGAAGCGAGATTGATACCGAAAGATTGGACATTGCCCTAAAAACCGGATATGTCAATCCTGAAATTCCATGGCAAAGTATTGGAGTGCAGACGGCCTTTAGCAGCCACATGCAAGAATCTTATTTTGGTTTGAACCAATATGATATTTTGCACAATAGTTTGTATGCAAATGCGATGTACAATTCCATCATCAGTGATTCAAGACACAAAGTAAAAATGGGAATCAGTTATACCTATGACCATTATGATGAGTTAGTAAACACAACAGATTATGAGCGAACTGAAAATTCCGTCGGTGCTTTTTTTGAGTATAATTTTGACAACTTGGAAAAATGGAACCTTACCGCTGGGTTGAGATTCGATAGACATAATTTGTTGGGAACATTCGTCACACCAAGATTCCATGCGCGCTATACGCCTTGGGAAAAATCTGCGTTGCGGTTTTCCTTTGGAAGAGGGAAGCGAAGCGCCAACATTTTTGCTGAAAACCAATCTGTTTTTTCATCTTCAAGAGAAATCAACATCATCAATTCTGGTGGGGAAATCTATGGTCTAGATCCTGAAATTGCT
>Ga0079224_100001200_pt1 | contig 28973 bp, 25 predicted proteins | sample Stecom2015_FD_80414 | JGI IMG/M metagenome (GOLD analysis project Ga0079224, IMG submission 80414) | Agricultural soil microbial communities from Utah to study Nitrogen management - Steer compost 2015 | ecosystem: Environmental > Terrestrial > Soil > Agricultural land | place: USA: Utah... | reverse complement strand
GTCGAGTTCTACCAGCACAAGGGTGATCACGTGATCACCATGGCCACCGAGCACAAGGCCGTGCTGGACACCTGCAAGCGCCTCGAGCGCATCCGCCAGGACCGACTGGATCAGCTGCGCACGCTGCGGCTGGAGCAGCTGGCCGGCGAGCCGGTCACCCCCGACAACGCGGGGCTCCTGGCCGAGCGCTTCAAGCTCGAGGAGGACGCGACCTGGCAGGCGTGGAAGGAGCTGCCCACCGGCGGCGCCCGGGTCACCTACCTCAAGCCCCGCCCCGACGGCCTGGTGGATCTCGAGGAGCTCGCCGCGGCCATCACCGACAAGACGGTGCTGGTCAGCATCATGCTCGCGAACAACGAGATCGGCGTCGTCCAGCCGGTGGCCGAGATCGGCAAGCTGTGCCGTGAGAAGGGCGTGCTCTTCCACACCGACGCGGTGCAGGGCATGGGCCGGGTGGAGTTCGACGTCAACGCCATGAACGTGGACCTCGCCTCCATCAGCGCCCACAAGATGTACGGCCCCAAGGGCGTGGGCGCGCTCTACGTGCGGCGCAAGCCCCGCGTGCGCGTGGCCCCGCTGGTGGATGGCGGTGGTCATGAGCGCGGGATGCGCAGCGGCACGCTCAACGTCGCGGGCATCGTGGGCTTCGGCAAGGCGGCCGAGCTTGCCCGCGAGGAGATGGCCGCCGAGAACGAGCGCCTCCGCGCGCTGCGCCAGCGGATGCTGGAGGGCTTCCAGAAGCAGCTGGATCACCTTCACGTGAACGGCAGCCTGGAGCACCGCGTGGCCGGCAACCTCAACATCTCCTTCGCGTTCGTGGAGGGCGAGGCCCTGATGATGGCCATCAAGGACGTCGCGGTGAGCTCGGGCAGCGCCTGCACCTCCGCCTCGCTCGAGCCCAGCTACGTGCTGCGCGCGCTGGGGGTCGACGAGGAGATGGCGCACAGCTCCATCCGCTTCGGCCTCGGCCGCTTCACCACCGAGGAGGAGGTCGACTTCGTGGTCAACCTCGTGGTGGACAAGGTGAAGAAGCTGCGCGAGATGAGCCCGCTGTACGAGATGGTGCAGGAAGGCATCGACCTCAAGTCGATCCAGTGGACGGCGCACTGAGGACCAGCCGGCGCATCGAGGGCTCTCTGGCCGGGCCGCGTGGTTGGCGGCCCATCCGGCGAGCCGGCTTCAACGGGTTTAGGTAGTGAATGACACCGTGTCTGTGGAGGCAGGCTTGAAGCCGGCGCCGCAGCACCAGGAACAGAAGGAAGCGAATCATGGCCTACAGCGACAAGGTGGTGGAGCTGAACGAGCGCCCGCTCAACATCGGGACGCTCGACAAGGACGACCCCAACGTGGGGACCGGTCTGGTCGGCGCGCCGGCCTGCGGTGACGTGATGCGCCTGCAGCTGAAGATCGGCGACGACGGCATCATCGAGGACGCCCGCTTCAAGACCTTCGGTTGCGGCTCGGCCATCGCCTCGTCGTCGCTGGTCACCGAGTGGGTCAAGGGCCTCTCGGTCGATGACGCGCTCAAGATCTCCAACAAGGACGTGGCCCGCGAGCTGGCCCTTCCCCCGGTGAAGATCCACTGCTCGGTCCTCGCCGAGGACGCCATCAAGGCGGCCATCGCCGACTTCAAGGCCAAGCGCGAGGCCAAGAAGGCCAGCCAGAGCGCCTGAAGCATCCTCCCGAGCCCCTTCCCGGAGCCCCTCCCATGAGCGACGCCACCACGACCCAGAGCACCCCCACCGCCACCGCCGGAGCGGGTGCGCCGATGACGGGAAAGCCCTCGGCACGGGGAATCGGTATCGCGGATTCCGCGGTGAAGAAGCTCGGCCAGCTGCTGGTGGAGCGCGGGACCCCGGACGCGGGCCTGCGCGTGGCGGTCCGTGGCGGAGGCTGCTCGGGGCTGACCTACGTCATCGAGTGGGCCGACGGGCCCCGTCCCAAGGACAAGGTGTTCGAGCGCGAGGGGGTCCGCCTCTTCGTCGACGCCAAGAGCTACCTGTACCTGATGGGCACCACCCTCAGCTACGAGTCCTCCCTGATGGCGAGCGGCTTCCGGCTGGACAATCCGAACGTGAAGTCCGCCTGCGGCTGCGGCGACAGCTTCACCGTGTGAGGCAGATCGCTTGAGCTGTTGGAACTGCGGCGCGCCGTCGACCCCGGGCCCCTTCTGTGAGGGTTGCGGCAAGGTCGCGGTCCGCCAGATCACCCAGACCCACTTCGACACCCTGGGCCTGCCGGTCTCCCTGGAGCCCGCGCGGGCCGAGGTGGAGAAGGCCTATCGCGAGCGATCGTTGCTGCTGCATCCGGATCGCCTCGCGGGTGCGGAGGGGCTCGAGCGACGGCTCTCCGCCGAACAGGCCACCGCGCTCAACGAGGCCTACCGGGTCCTCCGGGATCCGGTGCGCCAGGTGTTCTATCTGCTGAAGCTGCAGGGCATCGATCTCGAGAAGGAGGAGGGCGGCAACCGCCAGGCGGTGGATCCGACCTTCCTCGAGGAGATCATGGAGCTTCGGGAGGCGCTCTCCGACCTGCGTGAGCAGGGGGATCTGGACGCCGCGCAGTCCCTCGCCTCGCGGGTGAAGACCCAGCAGGACGCGGCCCTCGCCGACGCACGGGCGGCCCTGGGGCAGCGGATGAAGAACCCGGACGATGGGGAGGCGCTGCAGCGTGCGGCGCGCTCGCTGGCCCGGGTGCGCTACTACCTCCGCTTCCTCGAAGAGGTGGCGGACATGGAAGAGGAGGCGATGTCTTGAGCTCCGGGCTCCTGCAGATTCACGATCCGCTCAAGCCCAAGGGGCAGGCGATCGGGATCGATCTCGGTACCACCCACAGCCTGGTCGCCGCGGTGATCCAGGGGAAGCCCTCCTGCCTGCCGGATGAAGAGGGGCGCTTCCTGCTGCCCAGCGTGGTCCACTACGCCGCCAACGGCTCGGTGCTGGTCGGCGAGCGCGCCCGCGCCATGGCGCCCGAGGCCCCGACCGACACCATCGTCTCGGTGAAGAGCTTCATGGGCCGCAGCCCCGAGGATCCCTCGGTGCAGCGGATGGGCAGCTACCGCTTCGCCCCCGGCGAGAAGGTGGTGCGCTTCGACGTCGCGGGGGGGCAGCCGGTCACGCCGATCGAGGTGAGTGGGGAGATCCTCCGCGCCCTCAAGCGTCGTGCCGAGGCCCACTTCGGCAGCCGCGTGGAGCAGGCGGTCATCACCGTCCCGGCCTACTTCGACGACGCCCAGCGGCAGGCCACCAAGGACGCGGGCCGCCTCGCCGGCATGGAGGTCCTGCGCCTCATCAACGAGCCGACCGCCGCGGCCCTGGCCTACGGCCTCGACAAGGGAAGCCAGGGACACTTCGCGGTCTACGACCTGGGCGGCGGCACCTTCGACATCTCCATCCTCGAGCTGGTCGACGGGGTGTTCCAGGTGAAGTCCACCGGCGGTGACTCCGCCCTGGGTGGCGATGACTTCGATCGCGCCATCGCGGCCAAGGTCTTCGAGGCCACCGGCGAAAGCGCGCCCTCCCCCGCCCGCATCGCCGAGGTGCTCCGCGCCGCGCGGCGGGCCAAGGAGGCACTGAGCACGGCCGACACCACGACCCTCGAGGTCGAGGGCCATCAGCAGACCTTCACCCGCGAGGACCTCGCGGCGTGGATCCGTCCCCTGGTGGAGCGCACCGGCCGGGTGTGCCGGCGGGCCCTGCGGGATGCGGAGCTCTCCGCGGATCAGCTGGACGGCGTGATCCTGGTGGGTGGCTCGACGCGGACCCCCGCGGTCCGCGACTACGTGGCCGAGCTCTTCGGCCGGGAGCCGCTGGGCGATATCGACCCGGATCGGGTGGTGGCCCTGGGGGCGGCGGTGCAGGCCGACCTGTTGACCAACGCCGAGCGCGAGGACGAGGTCCTCCTGCTCGACGTCATCCCCCTCTCCCTGGGTCTGGAGACCATGGGCGGCGTGGCCGAGAAGGTCATCCCGCGCAACAGCACCCTGCCCATCGCCGCGGCGCAGGTCTTCACCACCTTCCAGGAGGGCCAGAACGCCATGGACCTCCACGTGGTGCAGGGGGAGCGCGAGCTGGTGAAGGACTGCCGCTCGCTCGCGCGCTTCCGCCTCTCGGGGATTCCGCAGCTGCCGCCGGGTGCCGCGCGGGTCGAGGTGACCTTCAGTGTCGACGCCGACGGCATCCTCTCCGTCGCCGCGCAGGAGCAGAGCACCGGCGTGCGGCAGGAGATCACCGTCCGCCCGAGCCACGGCCTGACCGACGAGGAGATCGAGCAGATGCTGCTGGACTCCATCGATCACGCCGAGGACGACATGGCCGCGCGCGTGCTTGCCGAGCAGCGCGTGGAGGCCACCCGGGTCCTGGTGGACCTCGAGAAGCAGCTGGCGAACTTCGGTCAGCTCCTCTCCAAGGAGGAGAACGGCGCGGTGCTGCAGGCCGCTGACCGGGTCCGCCGGATGGCCGACGGCAATGACGGCCACGCCATCAAGGACGCCCTCCAGGCGCTCGAACATGCAAGCCAACCCCTGGTGGAGCGCGTGATGAACGAGGCGGTGTCCTCGGCGCTCACCGGTCACTCGGTCGAGGAGTACTGACGCCGTGCCCAAGGTCCGTTTCGTCAGCCCGCTGGAGGATCTCACCATCGAGGTCTCCCCGGGCTCCACCATCCTCGAGGCCGCCCAGGAGGTGGGCGCGCAGGTGGGTCACACCTGCGGCGGCGTGTGCGGCTGCTCGACCTGTCACGTCTGGGTGCGGACCGGCCTGGACTCCCTGAGCGAGCAGGATGATCCGGAGATGGATCGCCTGGACCAGGCGTTCGACGTGCGCCCCTTCTCCCGCCTGGCCTGCCAGTCGGAGATCGGCAACGAGGATCTGCTGGTGGAGATCACCCAGGAGTCGCTGAGCGCCTTCATGGACGAGAACCCGCAGTTGCGCCGCGCCCTCGAAGCTGAGGGAAAATGGCCGGTGAAGCGCACCGGTTCTTGACTGGGGGCGGGTCCGTCTTTATAAGGCCGCCCTCGCAGTCAGCACCGCCGCCCAGGTGGTGGAATTGGTAGACACACCAGATTCAGGGTCTGGCGCCTTCACGGGCGTGGAGGTTCGAGTCCTCTCCTGGGCATCAGAAGGGCCCGGTTCCCAAGCGGAACCGGGCCTTTCTTTTTTGGTCGTGGCCGCGCGGGAGACTTCAGCCGAAGAGCGCCTCCCACTCGGCTTCGCGGAAGCCCACCAGCACGCGATCGCCGTGAACCAGGACCGGCCGCTTGACCAGCTTGCCGTCGGCGGCAAGCCAGTCCTTGAGGGTCGCCTCGTCCGCGCCGGTCACCGCCTCCTTGCCCAGCTCCCGGTAGGAGCGCCCGCTGGTGTTGAGCCATTTGCGGATGGGCAGCCCGCTGAGGGGAATCCAGCGGTCGAGCTCGGCGCGGGTCGGGGGTGAGGTGACGATGGGGCGGACCTCGGCGTCCAGGCCGCGCTCCTTCATCCACCGGAGGGCCTTCTTGCAGGTGCCACAGCCGTCGTAGGACAGCACCAGGGGCGTCTTGGGATCTTGCATGCCCCTCTCTTAGCCGAGGCGACCGCGACCCGCAGGCGTCGCATGGCATGGCCGGCGGGCGCGCCCCGGGGTTCACCCCACCCCGCTCTGCACCGCGGTGTGGGGGCGGATCCGGGACTGTGGATACGCCTCCGCCAGCCGCGCGTGCAGGTCGGTGATGTGCGTGAGGCCGCTCCCCCGGAAGGGGGCGTCGGTGGGCCAGACGATGAGGCTGTCGGTCTCGGCATGGGTGAGGCCGCCGTGGCTCCCGAACTCCCACGCGAAGCCCACGGTCCGCGCCGGACCGGTGGACTCACCGAAGAGCACCAGATCGCCCGCGGTGGGCATGTGCGGAAGCTCGAGGAGGAGATCGCGCACGGCCTCCACGTTGAACTGGGGCGACAGGGGCGCGCGCTCCAGCGCATCCGGACCGAAGGCCCGGCCGCCGATCAGGGCCACCGCGCCTGCGCCCCGTCGCACCGTGACCACGCCCAGCTCCGGGTGCAGGGCCGCCCGCGCGAGGATGTCGCGATGGGGTCCCTCCAGCAGCTCATCCGCATCCAGGGGGGGCTCCCGTGGTGAGACATAGAGGTGGGCGAAGTTGCCGGCCTCCACCAGCTCGGGACGACGCGCCTCCCCGGTCGGCATCGCGGAGGAAGCGCCTCCGGTTCGCAGGGCAGCCTCGAGGGCCGCGGGAAGGGCTGCCGGTTCGCCGGAGCCCATGAGGGCGTCGGCGATGGAGCGGCGCTGACGCTGCTCGAAGGGCACGCTCTCCACGTGGCCGTGATCGGTGACGAAGACCACGTCGTAGGAGGGCTGCGCGAGCCGGGCGAAGGCGTAGAGCTCCTCCAGTCCCCGGTCCACCCGGACCAGCTCGGCCTTCGCCTGGGGGCTGAAGGGCCCGCGGCGGTGCGCGACCTCATCGAAGTTGCCGAACACCAGGTAGATCATCGGCACGCCCCGCACCATGTCGACGAGCGCCCGCGCGTGGGCCAGGGGCCAGGCCAGCTGCATCATCAGGAAGCGGTTCTTGAGGTACTCGCGCTCGTGCCGGTAGTCCCCGCCCAGCGATCGCCCCCAGGCCCACGCGTCCCGCATCGCCCGGGTCGTATCGGCGACCGCGTGCCCCACCGACGCCAGCAGCCCCCGGGAGGCCACCCCCCGCCTCCGTCCCAGCTCGGCGCGCACGTCGCGGAGCAGTCCCTTCAGATCGGCCAGTGCCGTCATCGCCGCCTGATTCTCCGCGTGGGCCCGGAAGAGGGAGAGGTAGGCGACGCCTCCTCCGCGCAGCAGGCTCTGGTCCTCGCGTCGATCCAGCCGCTGCTCGATGGCGAGCGCGTCGCTCGGCGTGCTCATGTGGACGGTCCGCCCGAGCTCACGGTCGTACCAGTGGTAGGCGGGAAGATCGGGATGGCGCAGCCCGTACAGCAGCCCCGCCTGGAACGCCGGGGTGGACGCAGGTGAGCCCCAGAAGGCGCCATCCAGCCGGTAGCGCCCACTTCGCAGCAGGCGTCCCATAAAGGGCATCGAGCCGTCCTGGAAGGCCTGCTCCAGCACCGTCCGCGGGATCCCGTCCAGATGGATGAGGAGGAGACGCCGGGGACGCGACCGGCCCGCGATGGCTTCGCGGGGGCGCTCCCGTTCCAGCCGCGCGAACTCCGAGGCCGCCCAACCGCCGACCCCCACCGACACCTCACCCTGTCCCAGTTGCATGCGCGACGTCCCTCCCCACCGGTGGCGCCCCGGGCGCCGACGGCTGACCTGGTCAGGGTGCACACGCGGTGGTCGGCCGGCGTTCAGCAGGCCGGGGCTCGTCGCTCCAATCGCTGGACAAGCAGCCGACCGGGGGGTACCTCGGGCCGGCTTGGACCCTCATCTCCCAGAGCGTCCGCGCGCCCGCGTTGTCGCCGGCGTGCTGGCCCTGACGTTGTTGCTCCCCCTGACCGGGGGTGCCCAGCCCGTTGCCGGCTTTCCGGAGCATGCGCCCGTCCGCCAGGTCGCTCTGCTGGATTCTCCGACCGGGACGCACCAGGACGTCGAGGGAGACAGCGAGGAGGCGTCCGAGGACGAGGCGCCCTACCTGCCGGATCCGGACGCGGAGCCCAAGCGGCACCGCATCGAGGGTCTGGCCGTCCCCCTCATCTCCTACAGCACCGATTTCGGCGTGGGCTATGGCGGCACCGGGGGGATGTACGTCTACCACCCGGACTACTACCCCTTCCGCTGGGCTCTCTCTGCGCAGGCCTACTGGACGACGCGCAGCATCCAGAACCACTACATCCGCCTGGACGCGCCCCAACTGATCGGCGACGCCCGCATCGAGGCGCGCGGGGAGTACCGGCGGGAGCTGCTCTCCCCATACTTCGGCTTGGGCAACGCCTCCGCTCCCGGTTTCAGCGGCAACCTCGCCGACCCCCGGGTGAACTACGCCCGGACCTTCCCGGGAGGATGGGTCCGCGCCCGCTACCGCCCCTTCGGGCTGAAGCATCCCTTCGAGCCCTGGATCTCCTACGGCTTCAACCTCTTCGATGTCGCGCCCATCGCCGGCAGCGTCCTGGAGCAGGACCAACCCCGGGGCATCGAAGGGGGCCGTGACGGTCAGCTCTCCATCGGGATGAGCTGGGACACCCGGGACGATCAGCACGCCACCACGCGGGGTGGCTCCGAGGAGATCGCGCTCCGTGCCGCCGGACGCCTGACCTTCGGAGACTATGGCTACGTCGGGGTCACCCTGGTGGAGCGGCGCTTCTGGCAACTCGGAAGCAAACGGCTGGTGCTCGCCCAACGGGTGGTGCTGGACTGGCTCTTCGGAGACGTGCCCTTCTTCGAACTCTCCAACGTGGGCGGTCTCCAGGGCGCCGAGGGAATCGGCGGCATGAGCAGCGTCCGGGGCGTTCCGCGCAACCGCTATGTGGGAGAGGTCAAGGTGTTCTCGAACACCGAGCTGCGCTGGAACCCCCTCGACTTCACCGTGCTGGGCAACCTGATCACCGCCGGTGGGCTGGTGTTCTTCGACGTGGGCCGGACCTGGTCGAAGGACGCGGACGATGGTCCCTGGCATCTGTGGCATCCCGGCGCCGGCGTGGGCATCCGCTTCACCCGGCGCGCGGCCGTCGCCCGGGTCGACGCCGGCTTCGACCTGCAGACCTTCCGGCCCGGGCTCTACGTGACCCTCAGCCACATGTTCTGAAAAAGCGCAGCAGCGGGTGCGGCGCAGGGTTTCCACGCGCTGAGGATGTCCGCTCCGGCACGCTCGAGCGGGGTTCTGCGCGCCTCAGCCTGAAGCCTGCCCCGGGGCTTGCGGAGGGGTGGCGAGCGCCACGGTCTCCAGGTGCGAGGGGATGTACGCGCGCAGCCCCCTGCCGATGAGACGCCGCTGCATCGCCTGCAGCGCGCGCTCCTCACCGTGAACGCAGAAGATCTGCTGCGGCGGCGTGTCGTGCCCGTCCAACCATCGCATGGCCTCGGTCGCGTCAGCGTGGGCGGAGAAACCCGCGAGCGTCTTCACCGTCGCCCTCACCGGAACCATGCGGCCATGGATCCGGATCTCCTTCTCCCCATCCACCAGGCGCCTGCCCCGGGTCCCTGCCGCCTGATAGCCGACGAAGAGCACCGTGTTGCGGGGATCGGGAAGCCGGTGGGCCAGGTGGTGGAGGACCCGACCTCCGGTGGCCATGCCCGAGGCGGAGATGATCACCGCCGGCCCTTCGTGCGCGTTGAGGCGCCGACTCTCCGCCACCGAGCTGATGAAGCGGGTGCGGCGGGTGGAGAGCGGTGACCGGTTCTGTTCCACCAGGCTGCGCATCACGAGGTCATGCTCTTCGGGGTGGGCGAGGAAGATGGGCGTCGCGTCCACCGCCATGGGGGAGTCCACGAAGACATCCACCTCGGGGATGCGCCCGGTCTCCTCCAGACGGTCGAGGTGATAGAGCAGCTCCTGCGCGCGGCCGATGGCGAACGAGGGGATCACCACCACGCCCTTCCGCTCAAAGGCCTCGTTGAGCGCCGTCTCCAGGGTGTCGCGACGCGCACGCTCCTCATGCTCACGGTCGCCGTAGGTGCACTCGATGAGGACCGTGGTCCCACCGGGGACCGGCTGCGGATCGCGGAGGATGGGAGCGCCGTAGCGGCCCAGGTCGCCGCTGAAGATGATGCGCTCCCCGGTGGGCTCCAGGTCGATCACGCACACCGCCGCGCCCAGGATGTGTCCCGAGCGGTAGAACGTCAGGCGGATGCCGGGAGCGATCCGGCGCGTGCGCTCGTATCCGAAGCTCTCGAAGCCTTCGAGGGCAAGGCGGGCATCCCTGACGGTGTAGAGTGGAAGGGCCGGGCTGTGTTTGCTGTAGCCCCGCTCGTTCGCGTCCCGCGCCTCCTCCTCGTGGAGGTAGGCCGAGTCGGGGAGCAGGAGACCGCAGAGGTCCCGGGTGGCGGGAGTGCAGTAGACCGGGCCGCGGTACCCCTGGCGGAAGAGGCGTGGCAGCCCGCCGGTGTGATCGATGTGCGCATGGGTCAGGACCACTGCAGCGAGCCCGCGGGGGTCGACCGGGAGCGCCTCCCGGTTTCTCGAGCGCAGCGCCTTGGGTCCCTGAAAGAGCCCGCAGTCGATGAGCACACGCTGTCCGCGGTGTTCGAGCAGATAGCAGGAGCCGGTCACGGTTCCTGCTGCACCGAGAAACTGGAGGGTCGCCATGGACCGGACTCTTTAGGCGAGGTCCCGCCGCATGACGACATGAGGGCCGATGCCCTCGATATCGAAACGTTCGCCGACCACCGAAAAGCCGAGGCGCCGGTAAAAGGGCTCGGCGGAGATGCGGGCGTTGCACCAGATACCGGTGAGCCCCGCCGCAGCAGCGCGCGCGACACCGATCTCCACCAGGCGTGACCCGATCCCCGAGCCCTGCAGGTCGGGATCGACCGCCATGCCGCGCAGCCGGAACGTGCGCTCCGCCCCACCGGTCGGCGGCGGCTCGATGCTCAGGCTGGCGATCCCGATCAGCTGCCCGGCTGCATTGAAGGCGCCCAGATGCACGGCGCCAGGCGTCTCATCTCCCGGGTAGAACATGGCCTCGGGTGGCTGATTCGGACGCAACACCCGCTGGCGCAGGGGGTGGGTGTCCCGCGCGCTGATCTCGCGGATTTCGATGGGGCCTGCGCCTTCTGCCATGTCGTCTCTCCTCACCCGGCCGAGAGCCAGGAATTGAGCTGGGGATCCTCCTCGGAACTCCCGCCGAGTCCCTGGGCCGGAGCCACGGGCTGAGCGCGGATGCCACGGAGCGTGAGCGCCTCGATGAGCGCGTGACGACTTTCAGGATCGGGAGCGAACAGGATGCAGCCATCGCCCCCACCGGCCCCGCTCTGCTTTCCCGTGCATCCATAGCTGCCGGCGAGCGCGAGGATCTGCTGCATGATCGGCGTCTCCAGCGGGCCGAGTTCGCCGAGAAGCGCCCGTGAGCCCTCACAGGCCTCGCGGAGGCGATCGAAGGCGCCCGCGCGGGTGAGCCCATCCTCGAGCACCTCTCCCAGTGCGTCCGAGCGGCGGACGAAATCCTCCCGTGCCGCGTCGGAGAGACGCGCTTCGGCCCGTCCGATGAGCCCGGTGGTCGAAGCCGCCTCCCCTCCGTAGGCCCAGATGAGCTCCACCTTCGGCTGCGGGAGCCGGACCAGATCGATCGGGGGTGCTTCGGAAAGCGCGGCGCCCAGGCGGGAGGTCTGCGCCGCCTCGAGCAGCGGCTTCACCTCGTAACGTCGATAGCGCAGCAGTCCCCCCGCGCCGCTGGCCACCACGTCGCCTCCACTCCCCTTCCCCCCCTGGGCGTGGGCGTGGGCGGCGAGTGCGAGCCGGAGCGCATCGAAGCGCGCGTCGAGGACGTAGCGGGTGGCCTCGGCGGCGAGCACCACCGCGCGTGCGCTGCTCCCCATGCCCAGCTTCTGCCCGTCCTCAGCGCGGGGCGATGGCGAGAGGGCCAGGGCGAAGCCGAGCGACTCCTGCCCGGCGGCACGCAGCGCCAGGTCCACCGTCCGCGCCACGAAGGCGAACGGAGGGGTGACCGGCCCCTTCCACCGCACCCCGCTGGTCGAGGCCGTCCCCATCAGACGCCCCTCCTCGAGCAACAGGTGGACCTCGCGGTCCTCGCGGCGGACGACGGCGGCGTGGGTGTGGGGCGCCACCGCCATCACCCGGCACGCCCCGCCCCAGAGGACCGCGTACTCCCCCGCGAGGAAGAGCTTTCCGGGGGCACGCAGGGTGCGGCGCAGCAGACGGCTCACGGCAGGCTCCTGGATCCGGAGGAAGGGAACGGAGGCATGGGCCCCCTCAGAACAGGTGCTCCTCCACGAGCGTGGCATCCCCACCGGGGTGGCAGCGGACGGTGGAGATGGCTCCGGCGTTCCTGGCGAGCGCTTCGACCGCCTCTTCGTGGGCGGCGTCGGTGAGCAGCACCGGGTTCGGCCCCGCGTCGAGGGTGAACCACACCGGCAGCCCCTCCTCCCGCGCCCGCTTGGCCGCGAGGATCACCGCCAGGGTTTCGGGCAGCAGGTAGCAGAGCGGCGGATCCGCGGCGAGGCTGGTGGCGTGCATGCGCCAGGCGTTGCGCTCGGCGAGTGCCCCCAGGGCCGGGAGATCCCGGGAGGCGATCGCCGCCCCTGCACGGGCAATCTCCTGCTCCGCGTCCTCGATCCATGCCGGGTAATAGGGGGACGTCGCGACCGTGTTGCGCATCCCGTCTCGCGACTTCACGTCCTTCTCCCCACGGCTGACCACCGCGACCACCATCCGCAGCTCCGGCCAGTCCTCGGCCGGATGCAGTTGCGTGGCGAAGCTGTCACTCCCATCCACGGCCTCGCCGCGGTGCCAGACGCACACGCCGCCCTGGATGCTCCGACACGCCGAGCCGCTCCCGGTCCGGGCGAGGATCGAGGCCTTCCGCGTGTCGGAGACCAGCCCCGCCGAGGAGCGCGCCGCGACCGCCAGCGCCGCAAAGGCCGCGGCACTGCTGGCCAGCCCCGCCGCCTCCGGAAAGTCCCCCCGGCTCACCATCCGCGCATGCCGGTGCATCCCGGACTCGGCCCGCACCGCATCGAGCAACTGCACCACGCGATCCCGTGCGGTGCCGGTGGCCTCCCGCCCGTTGATCTCCACCTGATCGCGATCGAGCCCGGTCTCCCAGGCGACCGTCGTCTTCACGTGGATGGGCGCCAGGGTCAGCGAGAGGCTCGACTGGTGCGGGAGGATCCGCGCCTCGTCGCGCTTCCCCCAGTACTTGACCAGGGCGATGTTGGGGTGCGCCCGGGCGGTCGCCTTCATGACTCCATCTCCTTAGCGCCGCGCCGCTTCGCGGCCGGTCAGCGTGCTGGTGAATCCGGGCAGGCCCGAGCGGACCACCGCCCGCTCCGCCTGCTTCCGACTGCTGAAGAGGCCGACCACCGCGCCCCCATCGCCTCCGGCGCCGGTCAGCTTGGCGCCCAGAGCACCCGCCTGACGCAGGCCGTGGACCGCCGCATCGAGCGCGCTCGAGGAGAGACCCAGGGCGCTCAGCAGGCCGTGGTTCACGTTCATCGCATCCCCGAGTCCCTCGAGCATGCCTTCCTCTATCGCCTCGCGGCCTTCGGCGGAGATGCGACCGATCTCCCGGAAGATCCGCGCGTAGCGTTCGGGCCAGCGCTCCTTGCGCACGCGCAGCTCCGCGATGGTGGTGCGGGCCGGGCGACGTGCGCCCACCAGGAGGATGGCGAGCTCCAGGGGAACCGAGGGGCTCAGCAGCGTCGCCGAGCCGTGCTCCCGTCCCGGGGCCTTCCGGTAACTGATGAGTCCTGCGGAAAGACTGCAGGCGTGATCCAGTCCCGAGGGGGTGCCGTGAAAGCAACGCTCCATGGCGTGGGCGATGTCTCCGAGCCGCCGGCGTGAGGGCCGCTCGCCGGAAGCCTCCGCGAGTACGCGGCTCACCGCCACGCTGAGGGCGGCGGACGACCCCAACCCCATGGAGATGGGCAGGTCACTGGTCAGACGCACCTCCACCGGTGGCCGTCCGGTCGCCTCGGCGGCGGCATCGAAGGCACAGCGGAGCTGCTTGCGAACGAGGGCCGAGATCCCCTGGGGCACCTGAAGGCGACAGCGGGGCGCCGGGACGGCCTCCGCGGTCACCCCCCGCTCCAGCGCGCCGGCAATGGCCTGCGCGCCGTACACCACCGCATGCTCGCCCAGCAGGATGACCTTGCCCGGACCGAAGGCCGAGGTCACGCGGCGGTCCCGGTTGCCCGGGCCATCTCTTCAGGGGGAAGGCTGGCCAGGATCTCCCGCGCCCGCTCCACCTTCACCTGGTGGGCGCCGGCCTCGACCATCAGGTTGGCGACCTTCTCCACCCACTCGCCGCGCGCACCGGCGGTGACCGCCACGCAGCGGGCGTGAAGCGCCATGTGACCCTTCTGGATGCCGACGCTGCCCAGCGCCCGGACGGCCGCGAAGTTCTGCGCGAGCCCCACGGCCGCGAACACCATGGCCAGCTCCCGTGCCGACTCCACCCGCATCAGGCGATGGGCGAGCTGGACGCCGGGGTGCACCTTGATGGGGCCGCCCACGGTTCCGAGCGCCAGCGGCAGCTCGATGCGTCCCACCAGGTGCCCTTCCTCGAGTTCCCAGGTGGAGAGGGGACGGTACTGGCCGTCGCGTGCGGCAAAGGCGTGGGCGCCCGCCTCGATGGCCCGCCAGTCCTGACCGGTCGCGATGGCCACCGCGTCGATGCCGTTCATCACGCCCTTGTTGTGCGTGGCCGCGCGGTAGGGATCGGCGACGGCGAAGCGGCTCGCCTGCGAGATGCCCTCGGCAATGTCCTCGCCGGGAAGGTCGAAGTCGGCCAGCGCCGCGACGGGGATGCGGCACATTGCGCGCGCCAGGCGGCGATCGGCCAGGTTGCTCAGGATGCGCAGGTAGACCCGACCGCCGGTGATCTGCTCGAGCAGCGGCGCGACCCCTTCGGCGACAGTGTTGATGAGGTTGGCCCCCATCGCCTCGCGGCAGTCGATGAGGATGTGGACCACGAGGATGGGCTCCCCGCGCGATCCCTCGGGCGGCGGGAGCAGCCGGATCTCGATGTCCCGGGCACCGCCACCGCGCCGCAGCAGCGAGGGGTGCATGCTGTTGGCGAGGGCGAGCAGGGCCTCCTTGTTCGCCTCGATCCTGCGGATGGCCTCGGTGGGATCCCCATAACGGGTGATCTGCACCTGCCCGATCATGATCGGCGCGTCGGCTTCCGCGGTGAACCCGCCGGCCTCACGGACGATCTTCGAGGCGAAGCTCACCGCGGCCACGACGCTGGGCTCCTCGACCACCATGGGGACCAGGTAGTCGCGCCCGTTGACCTGCAGGTTGAGGCCCAACCCCATCGGCAGGCTGAAGGTGCCGACCGCGTTCTCAATCATCTGATTGGCCAGCTCGACGTCCACCTGCTGGCTGCCCTGAAGCGCGCCGAGCTCCTCGGCCTCCAGATTGAACATCCGGCCCACCCGCTCCAGCCGCTCCTCGACGGAGAGCTTGTGGAACCCGGACATGCGCGACGTCACCTTCTCGGACATTGCTTCTCCTACCTCAGAACCTGCTCAGGCTGCTTCCAGCCAATCCTTCAGCGCTCCGGTCATGACCCGGGGGCGCGTCCGCAGCTCGGCCACGTTGCGGCTCCCGGTGAGCACCATGGCCTGCCGCAACGCGCGCAGCACCCCGCCGAGGACGTCTTCGACGGCGCGGGGGCCTCCGGACTGCTGGGCCCGGAAGAAGGGCAGCGCCATCCCGGCGAGATCCGCGCCGAGCGCGAGCGCCTTGGCGATCTCGCTGCCGGTGCGCAGTCCCCCGGACGCGACGATCACCGGCTCGGGTCCCAGGCGGCGTCGCACGGCCGCGATGGCCGCGGCGGTGGGGATGCCCCAATCGGAGAACTCCTCGGCGACCCGGGCGGCCATGCCCTCGCGCCGCAGCTGCTCCACGCGGACCCACGAGGTGCCTCCCAACCCGGAGACGTCCAGCGCGCGCACGCCCACGGCCACGAGCTGGCGCGCCACGTGGGAGGAGATGCCGCAGCCGGTCTCCTTGACCAGCAGCCGATCTCCGAGCGCGGATGCGAGCTGCTCGAGCAGCGCATAGCCGCCGCGGAAGTCCCGGTCCCCCTCGGGCTGGGTCAGCTCCTGGGCGGCGTTCAGGTGCACGGCCATGCCGTCCGCCCCGATGGCATCCATCAGCCGGCGGACGCCATCCACGCCCAGCGCCGTCGCCTGCTGCAGGCCGATGTTCCCCAAGAGCGCCACGTTGGGCGCCACGTCGCGCACCTGGAAGGACGCGGCGTGCTCGGGGCGCTCGCTCATCGCCCGCTGGCTGCCCACCCCGAACGCGAGCCCATGGGCTTCGGCCACCGCAGCGAGCTCCCGGTTCACCACCCCGGCGCGCTCCGAGCCTCCGGTCATTCCGGTCATCAACAGCGGCGCCTTCAGCGTGCGCCCCAGAAAGGGGACCGAGAGATCCACCTCGTCCAGGGACAGCTCCGGCATGGCGCAATGGACCAGCCGCACGCACTCGAAGAGCGTCGAGTTGGTCGCGGGCTCCACTTCCCCGGTGGCGCACAGATCGAGGTGCGCGTCCTTCCGTCGGGATGTGGGGTCGTCGGTCATGATGGGCGGTTCAGGCGGGGGAAGCCGAGGCGGTTCCTACCAAGCAGCCCCCCTGGCGGCAAGGCGGAGTGCCGGTCGATGCGCGGTGCGGCAGGACTTTGCGAAAAGCCGACACTGCCAGCGGGTTATGAGTGCCCTTCTCCGCACCGTTCCGCTTTTTCAGGAGCCCCCATGGCAGCCCCTCCCCTCCTCGTCATCTTCCACAGCGGCGACTACGATCGGATCCACCACGGCCTCTCCATCGCGGCGGCGGCGGTGGCCATGGAACGGCCGGTCGAGCTGGTCTTCGTCTGGTGGGCGCTCGATCGCCTGCTCGATGACCGGCTGGATGTTCCGGACCTCGGCGCTGCGCACGAAGACGTCGCCGACCGCTTCGAGGCCCGCAACCTTCCGACGCTGCGGACCCTGCTGGCGCACCTGGTGGAGTCGGGGCGCTGCACCCGCATCGGTTGCACCGGATCCCTGGCCATCCTGGGACGCGAGCCCGAGGCGCCGGAGGCGCCCCACATCGACCTGTGGCTGGGCTGGAGCGCCATCCTGCAGCGCACCGCGGGGCTCACCGATCGCTTCACCCTCTGAGGGACCTTCACACTCTGAAACGAAGCCGCCGGAGGCCTTCTTCTCCAGGCATTTCCGGCGCAGCCGCCATCTCCGCCGGGAGGGTGGCGCGCCTGCACGCGTTTGCGTCGGAAGCCGAGGCTCTTAGGTTTGTTTGATCGCTCGAGAACGGGTGGCGCTGCTGCCGCCCAGACACCCCGACCGACAACGGAGCCTTCCCGTGACGACCCAGACCCAACACCTGTGGGATGGAAACCGCCGACCCGTGAAGGGTGCCGGTTGGAGCCGTCTCAGCAACATCTTCAAGACCGGCCTGCTTCTGGCCGCCATGTCTGCGCTGCTGCTGTGGGTGGGGCAGATGATCGGCGGTCCCCAGGGACTGCTCATCGCCGGCGTCCTCGTGCTGGCGATGAACTTCGGCTCGTACTGGTTCAGCGACACCCTCGCGCTCAGGATGAACGGCGCGCGGGAGCTCGGCGTGGACGAGCTGCCCTGGCTGCACGAGATGGTCGAGCGGCTCTCAGCGCGGGCGGGGATGCCCAAGCCGCGCGTGTACATCATGGAGGTTCCCATGGCGAACGCCTTCGCCACGGGACGCAGCCCCCAACACGCCGCGGTCGCCGTCACCACCGGCCTCATGCAGATCCTCGATCGGCGCGAGCTCGAAGGCGTGGTGGCCCACGAGCTCGGACACGTGAAGAACCGGGACACCCTCATCAGCACCGTGGCCGCGACGCTTGCCGGCGTCATCAGCTACACCGCCCAGATGGCCTTCTGGTTCGCCGGGAGCCTTCTGGGACGCGGTGACGACGAGGAGGGCGGCCTGGGCGGCGCGCTCTCACTGGTGGGCCTGATGATCGTCGCGCCCCTTACCGCGACCCTGCTGCAGCTGGCGGTCAGCCGCTCGCGCGAGTTCGGTGCGGATGCAACGGGAGCGGAGCTGTGCGGCGATCCGGACGCGCTGGCCAGCGCCCTGTCCAAGCTCGAGCGCGGTGCGCAGCGGATGCCGATGGATCACTCTCCGGCGACCGCGCACCTCTTCATCGTCAATCCCCTCTCGGGCAAGGCGTTGATGAAGCTCTTCAGCACGCATCCCCCGACCGAGGAGCGCGTCCGCCGGCTGCACGCCCTGGCGGGACGCCCGGTCTGACGCGGGGCTGAGGGCGCGCGCCTGACGCCTCCGTATGGATGGCGCGCGCCCCTTTCCCTCAGGGCTGCGGAAGGCCCGACCGCGCGCCGTGTGCCTCCCCCTCGCCCATGTGGCTTGACGGGAGGCGCGTCGGCAAGCACCCTGCGCCGCCTTTCGGAGGTCGTGTCCCCGTGAACCTGACGGAAATTCTTCTCATCGTCGTTTCGATCGCCTTTGCCATCACGCTGGGCATGCTGTTCTTCGGCAACCGCGGCCCCCAGGCGCCTGCCGGTGCCTCCGCGCCGCAGCGGTCGTCCAGGTCCGAGCCGGAAGAGCGGGTGCGAACCCTCCAGGGCGAGCTGGACCGTCGCAGCAAGGAGCTCGACGCCCAGCGCAAGCAGGTGCAGGAGCTCAAGGGCGAGCTCAAGGTGAACAAGCGCAAGCTCTTCGAGCAGCGCGAAGCGGAGAAGGCAGAGCGCGAGCGACTCCGGGCCCGCACCGAGTCTGAGCGAGAGCTCGCCGCGCAGCTCGAGCAGAACCGCATCGAGCTGGCGGAGGCACTCGCCGAGGCCGAGCGGCTTCGCGCACTGACCACCACCTCGCGGGGCCGCCATGCTCCCGCCGCAGCTCCGGAGGCGCCGAAGGCCGAGAGCGCGCCGGCACCGGTCGCGGAGGCCCCATCCACCGAAGCCCCTCCTGCGCCCGACGCCGCCGTGGCCGCGGCTGCGGTGGTCGCCCCTGCGGTCTCCGAGCCGCGTCATCGCGAGCTGAACGACGCGGACAAGGCGCGGATCGCCAGGATCGAGGCCGAGCGTGATCGGGCCCGTCAGCGCGCCGAGAAGGCGGAGAAGGAGCTCAAGCGCATCAAGAGCCGCACCGAGGCGCAGGCGCGCGTGGTCAATGCCAGCAAGGCAGACGCCGAGCTGCTCAAGGACAAGTTCAAGGCCCTCGAGAAGCGCCTGAACCGCACCCTTCTCGAGAAGGATCTGCTCGTCCGCGCCATCCGCGACCTGGAGAAGAAGGCCGGCGTGCTGGCGGATCGCACCGAGCTGACCCCTGACGAGATCGCCTCCTCGGATCGTGCGGTGGAAGAGCGCTCCAACGCGCAGGCCGAGGCGGAGCGTGAGGCGCTGGCGAGGGCGCAGGCCAGCGAGGCAGAGCGGGCGGAGGCCGCTGACACGACGGACACCGAGGCCGCTTCAGAGGCGCCCGGGGCCGCCCCTTCGCCAAGCGCACCGCAGGCGGACGTCTCCGGGTCCCCGGAGTCGGCCGAGTCCGGCGCCGCCGCGACGACGCCTCCGGCGGCCACGGAAGAGGCCGCTGAGCAGAAGGCCTGAGGGTCATCCTCCGGGTCTGAGCCGCGATGTCGCATGCAACGACGCCCTGTCCTCTCCTCGGAGGGACAGGGCGTTTGCATTGGAGCAGGCGCGCGAGTCACCGGAGAGGCGGCATCCGCGGAGCTTGACGCGCCACCATCGCCTCGCCCCGAGCGCCAACGGGGAGGTCCCCCACGTGTGGCGCAGCACCGGGTTCACGCGCGTCGAGCGGGACGCAGTGGCAGCCCGGCCTTCTTGCTGCGTCAGAAAGCCCGCGAGGGGAGGGAAACGTTGGCCTCAGTCACTCGCAATCATGAGGCGCGCGGTGCAGGCGTGGAGGCGCGGCGCCACACCGCCCGTCACCGGGTGGGCAGCGTGCTCGGAGGCGGCGCGGACGCGGGCACCTGGTTCATCGATCCCTGCACCGCGAGGACCGCGCTTCCGGCAGCCACCGCGACGCCGGTGCCGATCGCAGCCCACACCCACCAGGGCGCCTTCGACGGCGTGATCGCCGCATCGAGGCGGGCGGCACGGTTCTCGAGGACCTCCGGCTCGAGCCCGGGGAGCTGGCGGGTCCCGCGCGTGCTGGTCGCGCCCTCGCCCCCACCGTCGTCGCGCGCCCAGTCGAGTTCGTTGCTGGCGACCGCCTCGGGCTGGGGCGGCTCGACCTGACGGGTGGTGGGGGTGCTCGAGAGGTCCAACAGGCCTCCCCGCTCGCCGAGCTTCACCAGGCGCTGGGTCTCGCCGACAACCACGCGATGGCGTCCCACCGGGAGGACGACCTCGGTGGGAACGGTTCCGATGTCGCGGCCGTCCACCCGCACCGTTGCCCCATCCGGCCCCCGCAGCGCCAGCGTCGCCCGCGGACCACTCTCGACCGAGAGGCGGGCCTCCTCGACCTCGCGGAGGAAGACCTGCGGGTAGAGGTTCCCATCAAGGATGTAGTTCGGGACCAGGCGCCCCAGCTCCTTGAGGGACTCCCGGGCGCGATCGGTCTGCCCGCTGCGCATGTAGGCCACGGACAGGTCCACGAAGGCGAGCCCCAGCTGCTCATCGTCCACCGGCGTCGGCGACGAGATCAGCATCTCCACACCCCGGTGGAGCAGCTGCGCGGCGCGGTCGAACTCATAGCGGTCCAACAGGCGGCGCCCCTCCGCCAGTACCCCCCGTGCATCGGTGGGCTCTCCGGGGAGCTGCTGAAGGACCCAGCCCGCTTGGGGCATGGGCGGCAGAGCCAGCGCCGGGATGCTCAGCCCGCATAGGGCCAGCCCGACCACTCCCACCAGCCGGCGGCGTCTTGGCATGTCTTGGTGCTCCCTCCGGATGTCGGCGCATCGGGTATCCTCGCGGCGCCGGTCAGGCTCAAAAGCCTATGGGCCCAGCCCGGAGGGGTCAACGCGCCAGCGCCCCATCGCCCCGCATGAAGCTCTCTCTCGCCACGCGCATGTTTCTCGGTCAGGCCGTGGTCCTGGTGGCCTTCGGCGCGGTCGCCATCTTCAGCGTGGCCGAGCTCCGTCGCAGCCAGCAGGAGATGCGGCTGGTCAGCCAGGGCTACCTGCAGCTGTCCCAGCAGATCGCCGCCATCGAGACCTTCCACACCAATCAGGCGCGGGACACCGAACGCCTGGCCGGGGAGCAGAGCCTGGAGACGCGCCGCGCGCTCATCCGCCTCTCGCGCCTCTACTTCCCCCCGCTCATGGCGCAGCGGATCGCCGAAGCCCGCGCCCGCACCGACGCCATCCACGCCATGGATCCCGGTGGAGAAGCCGAGGTGATCGGCGCGCTCGAGACCCGGCTCGAAGCGCTGGCCCAACGCTCGAACCGCTACACCGCGGAGGCAGAGACCGTTTTCCGTGCGCTCGAGGTCCAATCTCCGGACGGCCCCGAGGTGCAGCAGCAGATGGAGTCCCTCAAGTCGCTGGAAGGCTCCATCGGCCGGGAGATCCGCTCCCTGCGCGCCCTGCTCGAGTCGCGTCTGCGACAGCGGGTTCAGCTCGCGCAGGTCCGCGAACGACGCTCCGGCATCGCCATCATCGGCCTGTCGATCCTCTCCATCTGCCTGGGCCTGTTCGCGACCTGGGTCTCCGCACGGAACCTGCGGCCGGTGCAGGCCCTCATCGCCGGAGCCACGCGGATCGCCCGGGGCGAGTACCCCGCGCGGTTGGGGGTGAAGGGCGAGGATGAGATCGCCACCCTCGCCCGCGCCTTCGACGCCATGGCCACGTCCCTCCAGGAACGTGAGGCCGAGCTCAAGGCGCAAGGCGAGGCGCTGCGTCGCGCCGAGCAGCTCGCCGCCATCGGACGCCTGAGCGCCCAGGTCGCGCACGAGGTCCGCAATCCCCTCTCCTCCATCAACCTCAACGTGGAGCTGCTCGATGAGGCGGTGGGACAGGCGGACTTCCCGGACCCCGAGACCGCCAAGGAGGCCCGCGAGCTGCTGGCAGCGGTGACGCGGGAGGTGGATCGCCTCACCGGGGTCACGGAGCGCTATCTGGGCATGTCACGCATCCCCGAGCCGGAGCTCGCACCGGAGGACCTCCACGCGCTGCTGGGCGGCGTCCTCGAGTTCGTGCGGGGAGAGCTCGATCGCGATGGGGTCGAGGTGGAACTCTCCCTGGAGGCCCCCCACAGCGCGATCCTCGCCGACGAGGGTCAGCTGCGTCAGGTCTTCCTCAACCTCCTTCGAAACGCGCGCGAGGCCATGCCCGAAGGCGGGCGGTTGATCCTCAGCACCACCTCGGGACCGGACCATCTCGAGCTGCGCGTCTCCGACACCGGGGTGGGTCTCCATCCCTCCACGCAGGACGAGCTCTTCGAACCCTTCGTCACCACCAAGCGCGGGGGCACCGGTTTGGGCCTCGCGGTGAGCCGTCAGATCCTCCTCGCCCACCGTGGAAGCATCCGCGCCGAGACGCGCACAGGGGGCGGGACAACCTTCGTGGTCACCCTCCCCCTCCTCTCCAGCCGCGGCTCGCTTCCGGTCGCATCCTGAGAATCCTGCACGGCCCGCGCTCCACCTCCCCGGCAGGACGGCGCCGGGGGACGACGCACATGACGGGGTGTCCCGCGTGACCGCCGGCTGCTTTCCGAGTCCCCCGGTGTTATGGCCCGGCCCGTGAGCTTCTCCCATACCCGTGACGTTCTCCCTTCCGGCCTGCGCGTGGTCACCGTCGCCACGCCCCACCTGCACAGCGCGCTGTTGACCGTCTTCGTCCGCGCCGGCAGCCGGCACGAGACGCCGCAGACGAACGGGATCGGGCACATGCTCGAGCACCTGTTCTTCCGCGGCAGCGAGCACTTCCCGGATCCGGTCGCCATGAATGCGGCCATCGAGGAGGTGGGCGGCAACCTCAACGGCGTCACCATGCGTGACCATGGGTTCTACGAGACCGCGGTCGCTCCGGAAGGGGTGGGGATCGGGCTGCGGATCCTGGGGGACATGCTCACGCGACCCCGCCTGAGCCACCTGGACGTGGAGCGCTCCATCATCCTCGAGGAGCTGCTGGATGAGGTGGACGAGGACGGCCGGGACATCGACCTCGACAACCTCTCCAAGATGGCGCTCTTCGGCGATCACCCCATGGGAATGAAGATCGCGGGGACGCCGGAGACGGTGCGCGCGTTCACCGACGCGCAGATCCGCGAGCACCTCCGCCGCCATTACGTGAGCGGCAACCTCGTGGTGTGCGCCGCCGGCCGCGTGAAGCGGGATGAGGTCCTGGCCCTGGTCGCCGATGCCTTCTCGGCCCTCCCCGAAGGTCCCACCAACACCGAGGTTGCGCCCACCTTCGTCCGGACGGGTCCCCGCTTCTCCTTCACCGAGCACGACGAGTCACAGACCGCGTTCCGCATCACCTTCCCCGGCGTGCCGGAACAGCATCCCGACTTCCCGGCGCTCCAACTGCTCCGGCGGGTGCTGGACGACGGACTGTCCAGCCGGCTGCCACATGAGGTCGTGGAGAAGCGCGGGCTCGCCTACAGCGTGCAGGCCTCGCTCGAGGCGTACCACGACGTGGGACTCTTCGAGATCGAAGGCGCCTGTGCGCCGGAGCGCACCGCGGAGGTCGTGTCGGTGTCGCTTGAGGTCCTGGGGCGGCTGGCCGCGGAGGGTCCCACGGACGCCGAGCTGGTCCGGGCGAAGAGGCGCCACCGGATCTTCCACGACTTTGCCCAGGACGCTCCGGGAGAACTGGCGGCGTGGTTCGGCAGCACCGAGCTCTACCGCCCACCTGAGACCTTCGAGGAGCGCACGCGCCAGATGGACGAGGTGACCCACCAGCAGCTCATCGAGGTCGCCGCACGTCACCTCACCGGCGACAACCTGCACGTGGTGGCGGTGGGTCCGAAGCGCGGGGTGAAGGATCTCGAGAAGGCCGTCGCCGCGGCACGCGGACTCGCTCCCCGCTGACCCCGGCGATGCCAAGGCGCTCCGGCAGTCTGCCCCGATATGCCTTCCGCGCCGCCGGGGGACGATGCCCGGCAGGTGGGACACCGACGCTCCCGGCTCCCTTCAGCGGATGATCATCGGCAGGCGACGCTGACGCTTCCGGGCCTCCTCGCGGGCCAGCGTGGTGCGGATCGCCTTCCAGGAGGCGTTGTCCGGTTCGCGGCGCAGCGCCTCCTCGATGAGGGTCTTCGCGCGCTTCGCGTGCAGTCCCAGCTCCACGTAGAGACCGGCCAGCGCTGCCTTCTCCGCGGTGGTCGCCTCCCCCAGGAAGTAGAGGCGCTCCAGGGTGTCGACGGCAGCCCGCTTCTGCCCGGCATCCTCCTGAAGGCGCCAGAGCCGGCTGAGGGCCGGCTGGAAGTCTGCGGTGCTCGACAGCGCCCGCTCGAAGGCCGCGCGGGCCTGTTGCGGCTGGGCTTCGCGCTCCAGAATGAGCCCACGCATGTAGTGCGCCTGGGGATCCTCTGGATTCCGCTGCAGCGCCTCATCCACCAGTGACTGCGCGTCAATGGAGAGGTCGAGCTGCAACTTGGTCTCCGCCAGCATCGCCAGCAGCTCGGGCGTCCGTCCTTCGGCGGCCATGGCCTTGTTCAGCAAGGCCTCCGTCTCCTCTTCCCTTCCCAGCGCATTGAGCACCCGCGCGTGCAGCTTGACCGTGTCGAGGCCCAGTGCCGCGTCCTTGGGGAGGTTCGCGAGATCGGCCTCGGCGTACTGCGGGTAGCCGTTGTTGAAGAAGTAGCGGGCACGGAGCAGGCGGGCCGCGGCGAGGTTCGGGTGCTCCTTGAGGAGCCGATCGAGAAGCTTCGTCGCCAGCAGCTCCTCCCCCTGGAGCAGGAGGATCTCCGCCTCCAGCGTCTTGGCCTCGGGATCATCGGGGTTGATGTCGAGAATCGGCTCGATGGTGGTGAACGCGTCGGGGATGCGGCCGCTCTTGGCGAGCATCCGCGCGAAGGCGATCAGCTCGGGTTCGGTGAGCAGCCGCGCGTCCCGCAGGCTCTCCAGCCCCTTGAAGGCGAGGTCCTTGGCGTTGACCTCGAGGTACAGGTCGATGATCTGCCGCCGCACCTCCGGGGTGCTGCGCCCCCTGCGCTCCAGCTCCTGGAGGGTCACCACCGCCGCGGAACGGTTGCCCTGCTGGCGGTACACGTCGGCCAGCAGCAGCATGGGTTCGGGCTCGGGGGTGAGGTGGCTTGCGGCGCGATATGCGTCGACCGCGGCGCGATAGTCCCCCTGCTCCATCGCGGATTGCCCCCGCGCCAACTGCGCGGCGAGCTGCTTCGCGGTGCGTTCGGCGGCTGCTTCTTCGGGGTTCTTGCAGGCGCCCAGCAGCAGCAGGGCGGGGAGGAGCAACCAGGCAGAAAGGCGGGACATGGAGCCCCCAAGGGTAGCGGATGTTAGGTTCCAGCGCGATGGACCCCTTCGTCCGGCGCCTGGTGGAGCGCCTCTCTCATCCCTCGCGTCCCCTGTCGCGCAATCGGCACTTCCACACCTTCGACACGCCCGAGGGCCGCGCCGCACTGCGCATCCAGCGGCGGTTGAAGAGCCTGCAGACCGATCTGCTGCGCTGCGTGCGGGATGGCGGACAGGCGCAGGCCAGGGTCCTCGAGGAACGCGATGGCTCGCGGAGGATGGAGCTGAGCCTCACGCGCCTGCATGCCCGCCGGACGACGCTGCTCCCCGAGGCGGAATGGGAGCTCCTGCTGCAACTCCCCGGCGTCACCGAGGCCCTCTCCGAGGGTTGAGGTCTCAACCGGAGTTCGCAGCCTCCGCGACCCTCCGGACCGGACGTCAGCCGGTTCCCTGGAGCGGAAGCTGGCCACCCTGTCCCCGCTGAACGGCGAAGAGGAGGAGCTCGCGAAGGGCCGCCTCTGCCGGGGCCTCGAAGCAGCGTGGGTGCGCCAGTGGAGGGGGGGGAGCGAATCCTGCCGTGACCACCGGGAGGTGCGCTCCCAGCAGGGACTGCGCGAGGTCCAGCGACGCGGGCGAGGGATCCACCAGCAGGCCTCCGACCACCCCGATGCTGAACGGCTTCCACAGCGGGCGCGCGGCATCCACGGCGGGCATGACCATGAGGTCCAGGCGCAGCGCCGCACTCAGCGTCAGGGTCCCCACCGTCCCGAAGCCACTGCGCACCGGGAAGAGCTCGAGGTTCGGCTCACCGGCGGCGAGGACCTCCTCCAGAAAGGATCGCGCGGCGCGGACACCTCCGCAGACGAGCACCTTGGCCACGGCCAGTCGCGGATTCGACCCACGCCGCCGCAACGCGAGGGTGCGCAGGGCGTGGGTTTCGGCGGGACCGAGGGCCGGAGCGATCTCCTCGGGCTCCTCCTCCAGCACGCGTGCCACCCCCTTGTTGAGGAGCGTGGCGATGGCACTGAGCACGTCGAGATCGTGCGCGGGGGTGAGATCCACCACGTCCTGGAGGGGACGCGGCGTGCGGAGCAGGTGGGCCACGCGGGCGGTCACCGGATGCTGATCGTCTCCGAGTCGGCTGTCCTCGGCGATCACCAGTCGCGCGGTGGCCGGAGGCAGGGACGGCAGCAGTCGCGCGCGTTCATCGGTCTGCCGCATGCCCTCGAGCAGGGCGTCGTCCATGCTGCGGGAGATGGCGGTCAGGCCCTGAGGCGGCGTCACGTCCGGGGAGAAGCGGAAGGTGCCCTCGGTCCACGCCAGCAGCCGGAAGAGGGACTTCTCGCCTTCGGTGCGTCCGCTGCGTGCGGCGGTGGGACGGCCCTCTCCCAACCAGAGCTCCCCCCGCTCATCCCCACGGAAGAGCGCGAGCTTCCCGGTCCGCCGGTTCATCGCCAGAACCTGGAGCAGATCCGCGCTGCCGAGTTGCCCGAGCGATCCTTCGATCTCCTGGGACCCGCCCCGCAGATTCTGAGCGGCATCGCTGCGCCGGAACACGTGCTCGATGCGGCCGAGGACCTCGTCGACGTTGAACGGCTTCCTCAGCCAACCCTCGCGGAACCCACGCAGGGCATCGGCGTCGATGCCGCGCGCGGTGAGCACCACCGGGATGTCCTCGGTCCGGGGATTGGTCCGGAGGATCTGCACGAAGGTCCGCGCTTCGATCAGGCGGCAGTGCTCGTCGAACAGGATGAGAGCCGGATGGCGCAACACCGCGATCTCGAGCGCGCGGCTCCCGTCCGGTGCGTAGTGCACCGAATACCCCCGCTCACGCAGCACGCGCGTGAGGGCGCGGACCGGCTCGGGGTCGGGGTCGGCGATGAGAATCTTGCGGGTGGTGGCCACGGGTCAGGGGGATCCTGGACGTCGGTCAGAAGGGTTGGAGGTCGTAGGTCGCCTGGAGCCGCGCGATGAGCCCATCGACGATCACCGGATCGGAGGAGTGGAAGGCCCAGGTGGCGGCGTGCCCCTGTCGTTGCAGCAGGGCATAGGCGGACGTCTCGGTCAGCCAGAGAATGAAGGCGTGGCGTGCAATCCGCTCGTCACCCTCCAGAAAGACCGGCGTCAGCGCCGGGTGGGACGCCAGATCCGCGCGCCGGCCGAGCAGGTACACCCGTGCGCCGAGATCGGTGGGCGCCCGCTCCAGGCCGGCGACGATGGGCAGGCTCTGTCGAACCTCGGGTCCCCCCACGTACAGGACGCCCCGCGCCTGGGGATCCCGGAGCAGCTCCCGGGCGATCTCCGTCTGCACCTCTTCAAAGAGCCCCGAGGCCACCGGTCCACGGCGGGAGGGATCGGCGCGCGGATCCTCGGGGAGGGGCGGCGATCCCGGCATGCCGAGGAAGAGCTCCACCTGCTCCCAGAACGGGAGCAACGAGGTGGCCATCAGGTTCTGCAACGAACCCCGACGCTCGTCCATGCGGCTGCGGCTGCAGTGCACCAGCTCGTCGAAGTCCTCCCCATCCTTCGGGAAGGTGGCCGCGCCACTGGTCAGGCCCAGCGGCACCTGGGTCTCCACCTGCATCACGTCCAGCTCCTCGCGCACCGAGGCGTAGGCCCGGCGCAGGAACATGAGCGCGCCGAAGAAATCCGTCTCGGGGAGCAGGAGGTAGAACTCGTGCTCGCTGGCCTTGGCGAGCACGTCGGAGTCGCGGGTGATGCGGGAGATCGCGCGGATGACGCCCCGGTGGGCGCGCTTCGCTTCCGCAGGACCGAGCCGCTGGCGCACCTCTTCCAGGTGATCGAGGGAGAAGGTCACCAGCGAGAAGGTCCTCGCATAGCGGCGGGCCTTGTAGATCTCCTTGGACGCGTAATCGCTGAAGTAGCTGAGGTTGTAGGCCGCGGTCTCCCGGTCGCGAAGCCCCTGCCGCTGCAGGGCGAGGAAGCGCCGCGCATTGCGGATGGCAACGCCCGAGAAGTCGGCGAGAAGCTGAACCGGGTGTGCCTGCTGGACATCGAACTGCAGCCCGAGCGGGTCGGTGAGCTGCACCAGCCCCATGAGGGTCCCATCCACCGTCAGGGGCACGCAGAGCACCGGCGCCTCGTCGCTGCCCGCGCGCCACAGCCGCCCTTCCCCCATGGGCGCGAGTTCGGGCGCGTCCTGCCGGATCCGCTCGGGAAGCTGCTGCCGGTCGATGAGTCCCCGCCAGGCGCGCAGCACCAGCAGGTCGCGCTCGTCCACCACCCAGAGTGCCGCGCTCTGCGCGCCGGCGAGGGCGGAGAGATCCCACAGGATGCGCTCCTGCACCCATTCCAGGTCGGTGCTGGAGAGCAGCTCGAGACAGCGTTGGCGCACGCCCTCCGCCTGCATGAACGCCAGGTTCTCTTCGCTCAGGCGCGCGCGCTCCCGCCGCAGCGCCGTCCGCTCGAGGATGCGCTCCACGGCCAGGAGCAGCTCCGCCTCCGACGTGGGACTGGGGACGTGTTCGAGCAGCACCCCCGCCTCCAACGCAGCACGCTGGAGCGCCAGGCGCGCGTCGGCCGGGGTGTCACCGCCCATCACCAGGAAGCCGGGATCCGCGAGGCGCTCCTGAAGCCCGGCGAGCAGCTCCAGCCCCTCCATCTCCGGAAGGGTCGCCGCCACGAGGACCGCATCGAAACCGGTCTGCTCCGTCCGGGAGAGCGCCTGGATGCCGTTGTCCACGGCGGTCACCGCGTGGCCCTGGCGGGAGAGGAGCTCAGCGGTCCGACCACACGAGGTGGCGTCGCTGTCTACGAGAAGGAGGTGTCCGACCACGTTCCGTTTCGATCCGGGGCCTGATGCCCGGCGGTGATCCTAGTGAGCAGGGGGGAGGGCCACAACGGCCTCGAAGACGAAGGTCGCCGGGCCTTTGAGTCGGACCTCTCCCAGATCGGCGCGGACACGGATCGAAAGCGGTCCTCCGGGAAGCCGGACCCGATGCCAGGTATCGGGTGCCAGTCGGCCGAGATGCACCAGCGT